>Ga0105238_10005261_pt1 | contig 12796 bp, 8 predicted proteins | sample KBSC34metaG_FD_81526 | JGI IMG/M metagenome (GOLD analysis project Ga0105238, IMG submission 81526) | Corn rhizosphere microbial communities from Kellogg Biological Station, Michigan, USA - KBS C3-4 metaG | ecosystem: Host-associated > Plants > Roots > Rhizosphere > Soil | place: Michigan, USA... | reverse complement strand
TAGTCGACGGCGAAGTCGCGGGCCAGGGTCTTTTTGCTGCGGTCATGGTCGTCCCACTCCTGCGTACCCATAAGCAACGGGACGGAAAAAAAACAAAGCAATGCAGCAGCATAAGGTGCGAAACGCCCGGCCGCACGGAACTTCAAACGCTGCAGCATATTCGCTACTCCGATAACCCCGAGCCCGATCCATATGGCGAAGGCGTAGAACGAGCCCGCAAACGCATAGTCCCTTTCGCGCGGCTGCATACCTGCCTGGTTGAGGTAGAGCACGATCGCCCAGCCGGTGAAGAAGAACAGCAGCCCGGTGACCAGCAGATCGCGGCGGTTATGCTTCCACTGCACGACCAGGCCCAGCAGGCCCAGCAGGAAAGGCAGCATATACATTTTATTGTAAGACTTGTTGTGGGCGCCGGCCGTATCCGGCAGCTTTGACTGGTTGCCATAGAGCAGGTTGTCCACGACGGGGATGCCGCTGATCCAGTTGCTGTCGCGGGGATTGCCGAAGCCCTGCAGGTCGTTCTGTTTACCGGAAAAATTCCACATAAAATAGCGGAAATACATCCATCCTGACTGGTAACGCAGGAAATACTTGATGTTGTCTGCCATGGTCGGCTGGTCGCCGTCACTAAGTCCGGACCAGCGACGGTAGGTGCCCACCTCGTCGCGGAGGGTCGAGTTATCGTACATACGGGGAAAGATATGCGCGGAGGGAGTGTTCGACCAGTCCATGGCATATTTCTTCCCGGCGATCTCGTATTTGCCGGGTCCCTTTACATAGAAGTCGCCGGCTTCGACCGTGGGAGGCGTATCCGTAAAGTCGGGACCATATACAATAGGCCAGTCGCCGTAGTATTCGCGGCTGAGATAGCTGACCAGGCTGATGGGGTTGTCGACATTGTACATGTCGACGGCGGTGTCCGCATTGCTGCGGATAAGAGTAGTGAAATAAGTTGAGTAGCCCAGCAGCATAAAGGAGGCGCACCAGAGGCCGAGCTTCATGAAATGCCAGCCTTTCCTTGTCGCCCGGCGGATCAGCAGGAAGACCGTGATGGCCAGAAGGATGAAAAAGGTGGTGAACCCCGAGAAGAACGGCAGTCCCATCGAGTTGACAAAAAAGATATCGAAGGCGCCGGCGCCCTTTATGGTCGACTGGATCAGAAATTTCTGAACGACGCCGGTAATGACACAGCCGATGAGGAAGGCCAATACTCCTCCTTTGACCGAGGGCTTATATCTCCTGAAATAATAGACCATCACGATGGCAGGGATGGTGAGCAGGTTCAGCAGATGCACACCAATGCTCAATCCCATCATATAGAAGATAAAGACGATCCATTTGTCGGAGCCCTTCTCGTCGGCGTGTTCTTCCCATTTGAGGATGGCCCAGAAGACGAGGGCGGTAAAAAAGGCGGAAGACGCGTATACCTCACCTTCTACGGCGCTATACCAGAACGAGTCGCAGAACGTATAGGCCAGGGCGCCGATGACTCCGGCACTAAGGGCCGTGAATACATTCGTTGTTATCTTCCGGGCAAAATGCGTGATCGTCCAGAACAGGAACAGGATCGACAGGCCGCTGGCGATCGCGCTCATAAAATTCACCGCGCGTGCCGCAGTGTGCGGATCGTCGCCGAACAATACGATAAAGAACCTCCCAAGCAGGATGAACAGCGGGGCTCCCGGCGGGTGCGGGATCTGGAGTTTGTAACAGCTGGCAATGAACTCACCGCAGTCCCAGAAACTGCCGGTAGGCTCCATCGTGAGGATATAGACAGTACACGCAAAGAGTCCCACTATCCAACCCGTGATCCGGTTAAGGCGATGAAAATTTCCCTGCATATGCTTATTCAGTTTTTAGCGTTTCAGATGGATTGCGGCTGCCGGCCTCAGCCCGTGATAACTGACCGTCAGGAAGGTGAGCAGAATACCCCCTGCGCCGGCCAGTAAAAAGACCCAGGGCTCGACGTCGACGCGGTAGGCAAAGCTCCCGAGCCAGCGGGACATGGCCAGCCAGGCCAGCGGCGTAGCTATCAGCAGCGCTACGACGACCAGCAGCACGAAATTTTTGGCCATCAGCAGCGTAATATTGAGGAGGCTCGCCCCGAGCACCCTGCGGATACCGATCTCCTTCGTCCGCTGGATAGCGCTGAGGGCCGACAGACCGAACAGCCCGAGACAGGCCAGCAGAATGGCCAGCGAAGCGAATATCGAGAACAGGCCGGCCGTGCGGGTCTCCGTCTGGTACAGCCGGTTATAGTCTTCATCCAGAAAATGGTATTCGAAAGCCTGGTCGGGGGTGTACCTTTTCCAGGTCGTCTGCAGGGAGGCGATGGTGGCGGGCATCCGGTCCCCTTTTAGCCGGACCAGCATATATCGGACCCATTGCGTATCGGCAAAGAGCATGAGGGGACCGATCTCGTCGTGCATCGATGCGAAGTGAAAATCTTTGACGACGCCCCTGACGATGCCGGGGACGCCGCGGGATATCTTCTGGCCGATGGCCTGCTCCGGCGTCCAGCCTATTTTGCGGACGGCCGTCTCGTTCAGTATGAACCGGTAGACCGGGGTGAGGGAATCGCTCTCGTCGACGTGCGTGGGAATGTCTGCGGCCGTAAAGTCGGAGCCGGCTATCAGCTGCATCTTCATGGTCTTCAGAAAGTCGAGGTCGGAGGGAATGGCCTTTATCGGGAAATGCACCTCCTGACGGCCGTTGTCGGCACTAAGGATATCTCCCCAGCGGGCGGAGATGGGGAGGTCGTGGGACCCGGAGATGCTTTCGACGCCTGGGTTGGATAACATGGCCGTCTTTATTTGTGCGTAGCGGGTGAGGGCGCGGCTGTTGACGTTTACAACGACGACGTGGTCGCGGTCGAGACCGAGCTTCTTGCTCCGGATAAAGTCGATCTGCCGGAGGATGACGATGGTTGCGCTGATGAGGAAGAAGGAAATGACGAACTGTAGTACGATCAGGGTCCGGCGCAGCCCGCCCTTCCCGCCGGTAACGCGGAAGCCTGAACGCAGGATGTTGATGATACGGGTATTCGCCAGTACGAGGGCGGGGTAGGCGCCGGCCAGAACACCGATGACCAGGCCAGTCAGCAGGAGCGTCGCCAGCGGACGAAGGCGGAGGAGCGCCGACGCGTGCAGCTGTTTGCCCGTAAGCGCATTAAAAACTGGTATCAGCTGGGTGGCCGCGACCACCGCCAGCACCAGCGCGATCATCGTGATCAGCAGGGACTCGCCCGTGAACTGCATGAAGAGCTGGGTTTTTACGGCGCCGAGCACCTTGCGGACACCTATCTCGCCCGTGCGGCTGGAAGACTGCGCAATGGCGAGATTCGTATAGTTGAAACCCGCGATGACGAGGATGAGGACGGCGATACCCATCAGGATCAGGATATAGGTGATACTGCCGTTGGGGGTAAAACCTTCGAGGGTAGAATAGAGATGAACCCTTTTCAGCGGTTCGAGGTGGTAGTGGAGATAGTCTTTTCCCTGTAGTTCGGCGCTCTGCCGGGTGGAGGGCGTTTCCATATAGTTGTTGATCTGCCGCTCGAGGGCAGGAATGCGCCGGCCGTCTTTTACCAGCAGATAAGTCACATAGTTGGCGGTATACCACTGTTCGGTCCGCGAAGCATACAGATTGTTGAAGCTGACGATAAGATCGAATTGCAGCTGGGTATTGGAGGGCGGGTCTGCGAGGACGGCGGCGACCCGGTAGTCTTTTACGTCGTTGATGCGAAGCACTTTGTTCAGCGGATCAGCGGCGCCAAAGTATTTTTTGGCCGCCGAGGCGGTCAGGATAATATTTGTTAATTCGCCAAGCGCGGCGGGATCCCCCTCCAGAACGGGGCAGCTGAAGATGTTTAAAAGGGAAGCGTCGGCGTATAGCAGACGGGGTTCTGTGTAGGAAGACGCCCCGTAGCTGACCTTCGAGGCATAGACGAGCGTCCGGGTGTAGTCTTCGACTTCGGCGAATGTCCTTTTCAGCTGGGGGCCGGCCTTTGTGCCCGTGGTAGCGAAGGCGGAGACCGTTCCCCCGCTGGACCGCTCGCTGGTGATCCTGGCTATACGGTCTGCTTTTTGATGCATGCTGTCGTAGCTGAGCTCGTCGGTGATATACAGACCTATCAGAATACAACTGGTCAACCCGATCGTCAGACCGAAAATGTTAATAAAGGAAAATATCTTTTTCCGGGCCAGATGACGAAGGGCCAGTTTCCAGTAATTGCTGAACATGCGAATCGATTTGCGTTGGAAATCCGCTTCAATGCCTGTGCCAGTTCTATAATCAGTTTGCCAGCAGGTAATTAGGGGGGTCAATGTGGAAAACTGTTCGAAAACGGACAAAACATTGTTCGAAATTGAAGGCTATATTCGCGGGAAGGCGGGACGAGGGCATTACTTTTGTGACAGGTTATTCACCAAATAAAAAAATTTATGAAAGCGATTGTTTTAAAGGATTTTGGCGGGGTTGACCAGCTGCAGGAGACGGAGCTGCCGACCCCAGGAATTAGCGACGGGGAGGTTCTGGTAGAAGTGAAGGCCATTAGCATTAATCCTGTGGATATAAAGACCAGAGAGGGCAAAGGACTGGCGGAGATGCTGAAGGGCAGCGCGCCGATGATCCTGGGCTGGGATATTTCCGGGGTGGTGACGGATTCGAAGTCACCGCTGTTCCAGGAGGGGGATGAGGTCTTTGGGATGATCAATTTCCCCGGGGTAGGCAGGGCGTACGCTCAGCACGTGGCTGCACCGGCGGATCAGCTGGCCCTGAAACCCCAGGACGTCAGTCACCCCGCGGCGGCAGCGGCCGGTCTGCTGCCCTGACGGCGTGGCAGGCATTTGCCGACCACTCCAGACTGAAATCCGGCCAGCGGGTCCTGGTACACGCGGCCTCGGGCGGAGTAGGACATTTTGCGGTACAGATCGCCAAACATATCGGCGCCTATGTCATCGGGACCTCCTCCGCGGAGAACCGGGACTTTGTGCTGGGACTCGGGGCCGACGAACACATCGACTACAAGACCCAGGACGTGGGCGCGGTCGTAAAGAATGTCGACCTCGTTCTCGATCCGTTGGGGGGCGCCAATATCGACCTTTCCCTGAAGACCCTGAAGAAGGGTGGGACACTGGTCAGCCTCGTTGCCGAGCCAGCCGATAAGCTGGAGGAAAAGGCAGCGGCGGCGGGTGTGACCGGAAAGAAGATGTACGTGCAGTCCAGCGGCGAGGATATGGAAGGTATAGCGCAGTTGCTGGCAGAGGGTGATCTGAAACCCGTGATCCCCATACTGTTTCCGTGGGAGAAGATCGCAGACGCGCACGAGCTGGTGGAGTCGGGTAAGGCCCGGGGTAAGGTCGTTGTCGCGGTATAAAATTGAAAAGCCCCGGAATTCCGGGGCTTTTTGCTATAGAGGTCAGATCCTGATCTATAAGGCTTCGATCGAAAGCCGGGTTTGTTTGGCCTTCGCGTTATACTCCGAGACCATAACGTGTCCTTCTTTTGCCGGGAAGACGGCGGTGAAGATCTTGCCATCCTTGTGAGCGATGGTCCTGGAGATCTTTTTCTGATTGACGTCATAGATAAAGATATTCGTATAGTCGTCGATCACCAGGTAGTTCGTTTTTGCATCCGTATTCGTCACCGTATAGAAACTGCGCTGGTCGTACATCGATAGCGGGACCTTGGCCGCAGCCAGCTTTAGTGCGCCGCTGACGGCAACGGGCATGGTCGTCTCGAGCGATAGTTTGCCCTTCGGGTCCTGTTTGAGCAGCATCACATTCCTGCTGTTATATAAATGCGTCCCCGGCGCCATTGCTATCATTGGGACAATAAGGGTCCATGACAGCAGCACAGAGGTGATAACGCCGCCGGTGCGAAACCTGCGGTGTATACCGGAGCCCGCGAAATAAGTATTTCCCGCGAAGTCCTTGAAAGAGGTGCCCAGGTCGGCATAAGAGCGGATATCTTCATAATAGCCGTTCTTGTCGATCGCCGTGCCCTGCGAGCCGTCTGCCCAGTAAGAAAAGGAGGGCACGATATCGTTGCGTTTGTGTCCGTTGATCCCGATCGAGAACACGCCGCAATAGGGGCCGTGCCGGAGATTTCTTCCCGTACTATAGTTGTTACCTTTTTCCGGGTCGATCACCAGGCCTGAGACATAGGGCTTTCCGGTAATGGGGTCATTTTCGAATGCCAGTACCTTCAGGGAGTTGCCTTTCTTGTCTTTCAGAATGAATTTGGGATACGTGGTCGAATCGGAGGTGTTATAGCTCACAATCTCGAATCCCCCTTCTTCCATCTTTTCTTTTTTCTTCAGCAGCAGGGATACTTCCGGGCCGGAGGTCAGCATGAGGAAGTCGTTGGCGTCTTCCTTAACTATCTTTTGCCAGGAGAGCTTGCCGGTGGTATTGAAGATGAGCAGGCTGTTCCTGCTGTCATCTCCATAAAAGCAGGCAAAGCCTTTCCCGGCGATATTGCGTAGTTGTATCTGCTGTTTAAGCTTTCCGTTGCCGACGACCTTTCTATAGCTGTTGGCGGCCATCTGGGCGTCAGGCTTTACATCCATTTTCGTTGTATACTTACCCAGTATCTGACCGTGGAGGTTGACGAATTGGGCGAAGAGCTCGGCTTTGGCGTTGTCTTTTTCGCGGCGGAATTCCCTGTTGTTGCGGAACTCTTTTCCTACGAAATTACTCCTGACATAGACCAGGCAGATGACGTCCTGTTCGAAGCTCACGGCCTTCAGGATCAGTTTTTCTTCCTTGAAATTGACCGTACCGATGTCGTTGAGGTTTTCGTCCATTATGGTAAGACGGTAGTTGAACGAGTCGGCACTGGCCTTTTCCAGCTGGGTGAATACGAGATAACCAACCAGGTTGCCGTCCTGGCGGATGATCTGCAGCTGAGAGGATATATCCTCTGCAACCTCATTGAATACCTTGGTCTGGGCGCGGGTAATGGTGGCGGTTAGGGTTAATAGGAGTAACAGTAGTGGCTTCATGGATTTATTTTTCAAATTTTTTCGCAAATTCATAGTACATGCTGTTCGCATTGTCGCTCGAGAAGGCGCGGGCCGCACGGGCCTTGTTCTTGTCCGAGTTGTCGGGGTCGAGGGCCAGCGTGCCCAGCAGGGCCCCGAGGTCCTTTTCGTCGGCAGACCTCCAGAAAGCCTGGGTCTGCATCTCCTGGCAGTATTGCTTCAGGTTGTCCCGGGGTATCTGTTCCAGCATGGTTTGCAGGGCGTAATAGTCTTTCGAGATCAGCTCTTTCTGGACGATCCCGATGGCGTTGAACCGGGCCAGCTCCCGGTCTGCGTAGTAAAGTCCGGAGAAAATATTGCTGGCCATGAAATCATACCAGGGGTCCTTATTTCCCCTGTCCTTCAGCAGCAGGATGCGGTAGAGGCATTCGGTAAGATCGGTCGTCGAATAGAGGTCCCAGATCATCATCTTATTGACCTTATCCACGATGGGCGTCGGTACCGGCGTCCAGTGGGCATTGGCGACGGAAAGCGCCTTTGTATTGTTATAGCGGACGATGCAGTCCGGGTGGTTCTTCAGCGAGTCTGCTATAGTGGTCGTGTCTGTGAATGCATATGTGCGGGAGGAGAGGCCCTTCGACCGTCGTTGGGCCCAGCCGTCCTCATAGGAAAGCCGCCAGGCCGTAAAATAGTCCTTCAGGGGGTGGCGGAGCGGTTGCTTCAGCTGCATGTCCGAGCTGTCCAGCCGAAGGAAGAACCGCGCATTAAAGGGAATATTGCTTTTCTTCAGCAGGACGACGGCAAGAGAGTCGGCATTGCTTTCCTGATACCGGTCGTGGCGGCTGCGGCTGAACGTATAGCCCTGGACGACCCTGGTGAGCCGGGAATAGCGGTCATATTTCGAGTCAAGCACGGCCTTCAGCGATTGCTTGTATTCGTCGGAACCCAGCCATTGGGCCCGGAGATAGATGGAGGTCTCGACGTGACGGAGAATATTGTGGGACAGCTCGTGAGCGATGATCAGCGCCAGTTCTTCCCGGCAGGTGGCGAAAGAGATAATGCCGACGTTGACGGCCAGCACGTTACCGCCGGTGGAGTAGGCATTCACCGAGGGGCTGCGGTCGATGAGCAGCAGGGGCTTTGTGGGGACCAGGGTCTTGTTGGCGTCGACCAGCTGGCGGAGGATATCGTCGATATAGCCATAGACCTCTTTGTCATGTACATAGTCGTTATCGGCGAGCGCGCTGACGACTGCGTTGGTACGGCGTTCCCAGAGGTCCCTGTATTCCTTTTGTGTGGCCCTGTCCTTAAAGGCGTCGGGGCATACCCAGGCTTTTTTCAGCGAGTCTTTTTGTTTTTCGTAGTAAAAATGGGAGAGGTCCTGGTAATTGTACAGGCTTTTGACCTGTGCATTGGCGCTGGAACAGGCGATTACCAGCATAAGAGGTAATAGCTTTTTTAAGGACATTGATTTGCGGGTTTACATTTAGGTTAGCTACAATAACGAAAATCCCGTCGGAATATTTTTGCACTCTAGTAGTAAAAGCGTAGTCCTTTATTTGGCGCCGGGGCGGTTTCGAAGCATATTTGACGAGTCGCGGCGATGCCGCGCAGAATCAAAATCTTATCATTTAAAATGTTTGCTTATGAAACTCGCAAAGGTCACATGTCTGTGGGCCCTCGCCCTCACTACGCTTACCCTCTTTTCCTGCAAAAAGGACGTAAAACCGGCCGCGGCGCCTGCCGGACTGACTACTCCACGCGCCGTTACCTACACGCTGATCTGGTCGGATGAATTCAACGGCACCGGCGTCGACGGCAGTAAATGGAACATCGACAACGGTAATCCCGGTGTCAACAACGAGAAGGAGTATTACCAGGCGGCCAATGCCACGGTCGCCGGCGGCAATCTGGTGATCACGGCCCGCCAGCAATCGATGGGTGGCCAGCCCTACACCTCCGCAAAGCTGGAGACCTACGGCAAATTCTCGACTACCTATGGGCGTATCGAGGCCCGGATCAAGCTCCCGATGGTACAGGGTACCTGGCCGGCGTTCTGGATGCTGGGCAACAGCATCAACCAGGGAACACCCTGGCCCGACTGTGGGGAGATCGACATCATGGAACACGTCAACACCACCAGCACGATCCTGGGAACCATGCACTGGAACGGTGGCGGCGGGCACGTCCAGTATGGCAGCAGCACCAACACCACGCCGGGCGACTTCCACGTCTATGCGGTGGAGTGGGACGCCCAGGGCATCCGCTGGTATGTCGACAATACCCTGTATGTCAACGGCAACATCGCCAACAATATCAACAACACCGGGGCCTTTCACAATCCCTTCTACGTCATCCTGAACCTGGCCATCGGCGGCGACCTGCCGGGGAACACCATCGACAATGGTTCTCTCCCGACGACCATGATGGTAGACTATGTCCGCGTCTACAGCATGACCAACACGGGTGGTTCGGGCGCGCCGATCGGGCAGACCATTACGCTTAAGGGCAGCAACGGGTTGTATGTCAGCGGCGAGGACGGACTGAAAGCTATGAACTGTAACCGGACTACCGCCCAGGGTTGGGAGCAGTTCCTCGTGGTCGACGCCGGCAACGGCAAGGTGGCCCTCCGGAGCATGGGACAGTACGTCTCCTCTGAGAACGGGGTCAACCCTATTACCTGCAACCGCCCCGGCTTTTCCGACTGGGAGGAGTTCACCTGGGTCAGCAATGCGGACGGGACGATCTCGCTGCAGGGCAACAACGGAAAATTTGTATCTTCCGAGAACGGTGCCCAGTCGATGACCTGTAACCGGGCGACGGCGCAGGGCTGGGAAGAATTCCGCGTAAATCAATAGGCTTATGCACGTTGAACTTTTTCATCCGGCGGTTCGCTGCCGGATGTTTTTTTTGATCTTTTCCCTGTGGGGAGTGGTGTGCGGCACAGCGGCGTTTGCGCAGGAGGCCGCCGGCTTTCCCGGCCCCGCGCCGTCCACCACGCGGTTCACAATTGACGCGACCGGCGGCCACCAGCGCCGGAATCTTTACTGGTCCATTGCCGGGAACGGCGCCGGAACCTCTCCCAATGTCTATTCCGAACTGAAATGGAAGGGGGTGGGGAGTGTATCGACCGGTCTGGATATTTCGTGGAAGGCGTGGAAGGACTGGGTGGTCGTAGGTGCAGGCAGCAGGTCGTTCACGGTATCGGGACGGGTATCGGACAAAGACTATGGCGCCGACGACCGAAGGGACGTCATCTATGACCGGTCCTTCGCCGCGAATAAAGGATATGCTTACACGCTGTTCTTCGGACTCGGGTATCAGTGGCGGGTTGGTTCAGGCCTGCGGCTTGTGCCCGTCGCGGGGTATGGCCTCAGCGGGCAGCGGCTATCCATCACTGACGGCGGCCTGCTGGACAGTTATTACAAGACCCGGTGGGAAGGTTTTGCGGCACGGCTGTCGGGTGACTGGCAATTAAGCGGGAGACCGCTGCCATTTGGCGGCGGGCAACCCCACGGCGGATGGGCCCTCCTGTTCAGGGCCGCGTACCACCAGGTGAATTACCGGGCCGAAGGCGACTGGAATCTTATCCAAAACTTTAGTCATCCCGTGAGTTTCCGCCACAGGGGCGACGGCTATGGCCTGGAAGGACAGCTGGGAATAAAATACACGTTGGGCCGTGTGGCTCTTTTGTTAATGGGCGACTATGCCGGCTGGAGCACCGGTAAAGGCGTGGACGAACTCTATCTTGCCTCGGGGCAAACGAGTCAGACTCAGCTGAATGAGGTCGTTTTGAGTGAATTAGGAGTTAGTACCGGGGTCCGCATCGGCTGGTAGGCCTTTTTTCCCTTTGCGTTTTTGTCGTTGCTCTTCTTTTAACAGATCATATTTAGCGCGCTGGTCGTTGTTGAGGACAGCCGAGATCTTTGCGTCGGTGTCCTGCGCTACGCCGCGGCGTGCCTGTGCGTCCTGGCGTCGCTGGCCGGTGCTGTGGTTGCGGAGGCTGTCGAGTGACACGGTTGCGTCGGCGAGGATCGAGCGGATCTTTTCGACCTGGCCCTCATTCAGTTGGAGTTGTTTGGTCAGGGTGGTCAGCCGGTGCGCCGCCCGCATAGCCGGTGAGGCCGGAGTTTTGGGGGATCGTTGCGTGGTGTCGGTGGTTTGGGCCAGTAGGGTGGAGGTTGTCAGGGTTGATGCGAGGAGGAAGAAAAGGAATTGTTTCATGCTGCGTGATTTAGGTGGTTGGCCTGCGGCCGGGATATGGGACCGGGGTGGATGATAAAGGTTTAAAATAGATTAAAAACGAATTAAACCTTCGGACCCGGACCCCGTCAAAACGGCCACGGAGGCCTTTTTGTTATGAGAACCATTTTATTAATACTGGGATTGGCAGCAGCAGGTCTGGGGTGGAGCATTGAGCCGGGTCCTGGGGGCGGCGGTCCCGGTGCCGGAGCCCCCGCGGGCAATTACTCGGACGGTATTTCCCGGATGTCGTTCCCCTACCGCAAAGCGGGCCTGACCGAACGCCAGGCCGCCGCCCATCTGCTGAGCCGCTTCACATATGGTCCCGGTCCGGGACAGGTGGACGAGGTCGTCCGGATGGGTCTGGAGAAATGGTTTGCCCAACAGCTGGACGGGACGCTGTCCGACGACTCGCTGGGACAGGTGCTGGACCGTTATGACGCGCTCCGGCTAACCAATGAGCAGGTGATCAATACCTATCCCCGCGCCGGGCAGGTGGTCCGGATGGCGATCCGCGACGGCGTCGTGAGCAGGGATTCGGTAAAGGTCGACCGGAAGGAGTACCGGGACCTCATCCAGTCATATATGCAGGAGAAGGGATTCAAACGCGAGCAGGAGCTGTTCCGTCAGTTCATTTGTCAGAAGATACTTCGCGCTGCCTACTCGCAGAATCAGCTGCGGGAGGTGATGACGGATTTTTGGTTCAATCACTTTAATGTTTCCATTACAAAGAACGACTGTGCGGAGTTCATCCCGGCTTATGAGCGGGATGTGATCCGACCTTCGGCGCTCGGCAGCTTCGGCGACATCCTGCTGAAGACCGCCAGGTCGCCCGCGATGTCGTACTACCTCGATAATTTCAGCAGCAGCGCGCCGGTGGCGGAAGGAAAGATGGAGGTGACTCCCGCCGTCCAGGGAGCCGACAATTTCAGGAAGAACCGCGGCCTCAACGAGAACTATGCGCGCGAGGTGATGGAGTTGCATACGCTGGGTGTGGATGGGGGTTATACGCAGCAGGACGTGACGCAGGCTGCGAGGGTCCTGACCGGATGGGGCGTCTATCCGATGACGGAGCAGGCGAAAGGGGTCGTGCGGCGCTTCAGCGAAGACCAGCTGGCGAGAAAGGGCTTTGTACACGACGGCGATTTCTTCTTCAACGCCAACCGCCACGATAAAGGAGAAAAGACGGTACTTGGACACTTCTTCCGCTCCGGCGGCGGCTATGAAGAAGGAGTAGAATTGCTGGAGCTGCTGGCTCATCACCCATCGACGGCTACTTTTATCACGCGGAAGATAGCCGTGCGTTTTGTCAGCGACAACCCGCCACAGTCCCTGCTGGACAAGATGGCGAAGACCTTCCGGGAGAAGAACGGCGATATCCGGCAGGTGCTGATCACGATGGTGTCGGCGCCGGAGTTCTGGAGCGCGGAGGCGGTAAGGGAGAAGACGAAATCACCGTTCGAACTGGCGATCGGCGCAGTGCGGAGCCTCAACGGGCAGATCGAACAGCCCTTTCAGCTGTACGCCTGGATCGCCAGGATGGGCGAGAAGAAATACTACTATCAGGCG
>Ga0105238_10005258_pt1 | contig 12800 bp, 10 predicted proteins | sample KBSC34metaG_FD_81526 | JGI IMG/M metagenome (GOLD analysis project Ga0105238, IMG submission 81526) | Corn rhizosphere microbial communities from Kellogg Biological Station, Michigan, USA - KBS C3-4 metaG | ecosystem: Host-associated > Plants > Roots > Rhizosphere > Soil | place: Michigan, USA... | reverse complement strand
GTTTCAGCAGCGCTACCCTTCCGTCCTCACTCCTGCTCCGAAGACCATTCGCGAGGTCGTACCCACCGGCATTGCTCTCATCGATGAACTTCTCAATGGAGGAATTCCTATCGGCGCCATCACGGAGCTCACAGGCCCAGCCTCCTCCGGCCGCACTAGCATCGCCATCTCCTCACTCGCCCAGCGAACGCGCGCAGGTTATGTCTGCGCATGGATAGACGCAAAGGATTCTCTCGACCCCGAATCCGCTGCAGCCGGTGGAGTCTCTCTTGACCGCCTGCTCTGGGTTCGCTGCACTGAAAAGACCGGAAACAAACCCGTACATTCGCAATCACGGAAAGCTCGGAACACACCGCACTGGACGCGTCTCGATCAGGCTCTGCGCGCTACCGATCTACTGCTCCAGTCGGGAGGCTTCGCATCTATCGTGCTCGACCTGGCTGACGAGTCCATTGAGCACGCCCGTCGCATTCCACTAGCCACCTGGTTCCGCTACCGCCAGGCGGCGGACCGCACCCGATGCAGTCTCCTCGTACTTGGCAAAGCCCCGTTCGCCCAATCCAGCGCCGCAGTCGTACTTGAGTGCCGCCAGGGCGATGTCGATTCCGCCTCAGGCACGGTCATTCGCAACTTCTCATACATAGTTCAGCGACAGCGCGAACGCTTTTCGCATATCACTTCCATTGACAGAAAACCTCCTGCTTCCACCTGGACAGCCCAGGCCGCGTGGGAGGCCGCGAAACGCGCATGAAGCCCGATCCGTTGTACGCCGCAATTCACGTATCGGAATTCCCCGCGCAATCCATTTTGCGCCTTAGGCCCGATCTGCAATCCATCGCGGTCGTCATTCTCGCGGGCTCGCCGCCTCAGGAGCGCGTCTGCGCTCTCAACGCCCATGCCCGCAAAAGAGGCGTCGTTGCTGGTATGACGCGCCTCGAAGTCGAAGAGCTTGGCAGCATCCACATCCACTCTCAATCGGCTGAAACTGAATCCGCAGCCCGTTTAGTTCTCCTCGAAACCCTCTCACAATTCTCTCCCCGAATCGAAGAAGTCTTTGTATCCAACGCCTGTTCTTTCATTCTCGACATCGCCGGATCCGAGCGTCTGTTCGGACCATCCGATCAATTCGCCCAGCGGCTCCGCGATGCTATCGCATCCACTGGCTTCCGCGCCTCGATCGCCATCAGCGCAAACTTTCACACTTCCCGCATCAGATCTGAATTCTTCCGCGGAATCTCCGTCATCCCAGCAGCTCGCGAATCCATCGCCCTTGCATCGACTCCCATCAGCGCCCTAAACCTCCATCCAGATCAGTACGAAACCTTCGCGCTCTGGGGTATTGCAACCCTGGGCGAGCTTGCAGCACTGCCTGAAGAACAGATGATCACTCGCTTCGGACAGCCGTCGCGACTGTGGCTCGCCCTCGCACGCGGCAGCGCGGATCACACCTTCCAGCCTCTCGAAGAGAAATTGGAGCTTAAAGAGCACATCGAGTTTGAAACTCATATCGAGCAGCTTGATGCTCTTCTCTTCATCGGTGCAAACATGATCGGCAATCTCGTTGCACGAGCGTCGTGCCGCGCGTTATCGCTTGCCTCCATCCATATCGAGATGTCGCTTGAGCGATCGCTCCTTTACAAACGGCTCATCCAGCCCGCAATCCCTTCGGAAGATCGCAAGTTTCTTCTCAAGCTTCTTCAACTTGAACTTGCCGCGCATCCTCCTCAGGCTGCAGTCATCTCTCTCACCTTGACCGCCGATGCCGGGCGCCAGTCGAAAATTCAGCTCGGCCTCTTTGCACCTCAGGCACCTGAGCCATCGCGCCTTGATGTAACGCTTGCCCGCCTTAAGGCCATGGTTGGCTCCGACCGTGTCGGCTCCCCTGCTCTGCTCGACTCGCATTGCCCAGGCCATTTCCAGATGCGTGATTTCTCGGTCGTCAACCAGCCACGGCGAACGCCTCAATCCAATTCAACGTGCACATCACTTCGCCGAATCCGTCCCCCGCGCCTGCTTTACATCCAGATCGACGAAGGCAAGCCTAGGATCTTCCGCGACGGAACCACCCGATTTGAAGTCTCGGTGGCTTATGGCCCGTGGTGGTCCAGCGGTTGCTGGTGGGACGTGGATCGCTGGGACCTTGAAGAGTGGGATGTGATGGCAACAACCAGCGCCGGCGACTCCATCTCCTGCCTTCTCGTCCACGACCATCTCAACGGCAAGTGGCTGCTGGATGCGTACTATGACTGACCACGCGTCCAACTCGGCCTTCGAAATACTTCCTACGCATCCGCAAGAAAACTACATCGAACTCCACGCTGCGAGTGCCTTCAGCTTTCTCGAATCTTCATCTGCCCCTGAGTCCTACATCGAGCGCGCAGTCGAACTCAACATGCCCGCGATGGCACTGGCAGATCGCAATGGACTCTATGGTGTCGCCCGCTTCCACATCTCAGGCAATCTCAACGAAGTAAAGGCACACATCGGCGCAGAAATCGCCGTCTCCTCCTTCGGCGAACGTCTCACTCCACCAGCGCATCTCCCCAACCAGTGCCCACATGAACCACCGCGCATCGTTCTGCTTTGCAAATCTCAAACCGGATATCAGAATCTGTCCCAGCTCATTACACGATTCAAAATGCGCGAAGCAACTAAAGCCGAAGGCGCTGCCACATTTGAAGACCTCAAAGAATTTTCGGAAGGACTCATATGCCTGACCGGCGGCGAAGAAGGCCCGCTCGCCTCCTCTCTCGCTAACGACGGTGAATCGGCCGCTACGCGACAACTCGACCGGCTTATCTCAATCTACGGGCATAACAACATTTACATCGAGCTTCAGCGTCATCGCGAGCGCCAGCAGGAATCCCGCAACGTGTCCCTCCTGAGCCTCGCCACAAAGCTTCGCCTGCCTATCGTCGCCACCAACGGAGTGCAATGCGCCACACCGCAGGATCGCGAACTCCTCGACATCTTCACATCCATCCGTAATCACACCACGATTCACGAGGCCGGCCGTTTGGTAAGCAGAAACTGTCTGCGCCACTTGCGTTCGTCGCGCGAGATGCAGGAGATATTCCGCGACCTGCCTGAAGCTGTCGCCAACACGCGCATCATCAGCGAGCGGCTCGAATTCACCCTCAACAACCTTGGGTACGAATTCCCCTGCTATCCAGTCCCCGATGGTGAAACCATGGACAGCTTTCTCGCCAAACGTGTCGACGAAGGCATACGAAAACGCTTCAGCCCCGCTCTGAAAAGACCTCTTCTCGAACGCGCTCTCCAACAATCCCAGCGCGAGCTAGCCCTCATCGCGCAGCTCGGATTTGCAGGCTACTTCCTGATTGTCTGGGACATCATTCGCTACTGCCAGGAGAATGGCTTCCTGGTGCAGGGACGTGGCTCGGCAGCCAACTCGGTTGTTTGCTATGCACTCGAGATCACGGCTGTTGACCCGATTGGCATGGAGCTTCTTTTCGAGCGCTTCCTCAGCGAGAGCCGCGGCGAGTGGCCGGACATCGATCTCGACCTTCCATCCGGTGACCACCGCGAAAAAGTGATTCAGCATATATACGAAAAGTACGGAGCGCTAGGCGCCGCCATGACTGCCAACGTCATTACCTATCGCGGCCGATCTGCCGCACGCGAAGTTGGAAAAGCTCTTGGCTTCGACGAGCAGCAGCTCTCAAAAATCTCAAGCCTGGTTGGCCATTGGGAGTGGCGCGGCGCCAATGACACCATGGACCGCCACTTCGATAACGCGGGGTTCGATGTCCGCCATCCGCGCGTCGCAAAGTATCTCGAGCTCTGCTCTAAAATCGCAGACCTTCCACGCCACCTCGGACAGCACTCTGGCGGCATGGTTATCTGCGGCGGAATGCTGAATCGCATTGTTCCCATCGAGCGCGCATCCATGCCTGGCCGTACAGTCGTGCAGTGGGATAAAGAGGACTGCGCCGACCTGGGCCTGATCAAAGTCGATCTGCTTGGTCTCGGTATGATGGCCGTTCTCAAAGACTCGCTTGAATTGATCCCCAAGCACTACAACCACCAGGTCGATCTGTCCGCGCTCCCTCAGGATCCGCTCGTTTACAAAACGCTGCGCAATGCCGACACCGTGGGTATGTTCCAGGTTGAGAGTCGCGCTCAGATGGCCTCCCTTCCACACAATGCGCCTGCGTGTTTTTACGACGTTGTTGTGCAGGTCGCAATCATCAGGCCCGGCCCTATCGTCGGCAAGATGATGCATCCGTACATGCGCCGCAGGCAGGGCATTGAAGAGGTCTCTTACGCGCACCCGCTGCTCGAGCCTGTGCTCAAACGAACCCTCGGAGTTCCGCTCTTTCAGGAGCAGCTTCTGCGTATGGCAATGGTCGTTGCCAACTTCTCCGGCTCTGAAGCTGAAGAGCTCCGCCGCGCCGTAGGAATGAGACGGTCAATGCAGCGCATGCGTAATCTCGAGGGGCGCCTACGCGCCGGCATGACGAGCAACGGCATCGGACAGACCGAGCAGGACACCATCGTTCAGGCAATCTCCTCCTTCGCCATGTACGGCTTTCCCGAGTCACATGCCGCAAGCTTCGCACTCATCGCCTACGCGTCCGCATATCTGAAGGTCTACTATCTTGCCGCATTTCTCTGCGGCCTGTTGAACAATCAGCCAATGGGATTCTACGCGCCGGCAGTACTCATCAAGGATGCTCAGCGCCACGGCCTCAAGGTTCGACCCATGTGCATCCACCGCTCGGAGTCCGTCTGCACCATTGAACACGAAGCAGATGGGTCGCTATCGGTTCGCATCGGCTTGAACTATGCGAAAGGTGTGCGCCAATCCACAGCTGAAGCACTCACAGCCATACGCAGCTCGGATGGTCCTTTCCAAACCATCGACGATCTCTCGTTGCGGGTGCCGGAGTTGAGTAGAAAAGATCTCGTCATGCTCGCGCAGATCGGCGCGCTCAATTCCATCTCTCAAGTCCAGCATCGCCGCGACGCGCTCTGGCAGGTTGAGCAAGCCGGCAGGCCCGTCGGTCCCCTGTTGCGTGCGTCATCCAGCGCATCGACGACGGACAAGCTTCCGTTGCGAAAGATGACGACCGACGAGCGCCTTTCTGCTGACTACTCCGGCACTGGCCTAACCTGCGGACCGCACCCGATTGCGTATCATCGTGTGCATCTTCGCTCCAGAGGCTTTCGATCCGCAGAGGACCTTGCTCATTGCGAAAACAATACCTGGGTCCGCATCGCAGGATGCGTCATCGCGCGCCAACGGCCCGGCACGGCAAAAGGCTTCGTTTTTCTTTCCATGGAAGACGAAACCGGCATCGCCAACATCATCATCACTCCCGATCTCTTCGAGCAGGATCGAGTCGTCATCACGCGCAACCGCTTCCTCGATATCGAAGGCCTACTGCAACTGCAGCGCGGCGTGATCCACGTGAAAGCCAAAAACATTCGCCCCATCGACATCACATCCGCCGACATGCGTTCGCATGACTTTCACTGATCCCGCTCCCACTCTTCGCACGATGGGGCTGTGCGATGAATGGGGCACAGCTCATTGGTGCGGTGTGGACGCCAGGACTCGGCAGATCTTACCTCTCGCGTTACGATAAACCTATGGCAATCCAGCAGACAGACGCACGCAGAGCCGGAAGTGACCCGATCAACCTCGCACGCGAGCGCCTCATCGTCGCGCTGGATGTGCCCGATGCGGATTCTGCCCTTCGCCTCGTACAGCAGCTCGAAGACACCTGCTCCTGGTTCAAGGTGGGGCTCGAGCTCTATGTCGCAGCGGGGCCGACCATTGTCGAAAAGATTGCGGCCTCGGGGAAAAATGTCTTTCTCGATCTGAAGCTGCATGACATTCCCAACACCGTGGCCGGAGCGGTTCGTTCGGCTGCCAAGCTCGGGGCTCGCATGCTTACGCTTCACGCCAGCGGCGGTCCCGCGATGCTCTCTGCCGCGAAAAGCGAAATCGCAGGAGTAGCAAATCCGCCCGAACTGCTCGCAGTTACCGTGCTCACCAGCATGGACGCGGGTCAGCTTCACGCCACCGGCGTTGGCCGACTTCCGTCATCGCAAGTCGAACTTCTCGCGAAGATGGGAATAGAAGCAGGCATTCGCGGCTTCGTCTGTTCACCGCAGGAGGTGGCCCAACTCCGCGCCCTCACAGGTCCTGAAGGAGTGCTGGTCATCCCCGGGATCCGGCCCGCTGGCTCAGCGATCGGAGATCAGAAACGTATCGCTGGGCCTGCCGATGCGATTCGTCTAGGCGCCAGCTATCTCGTCGTGGGCCGACCCATCACGCAAGCCGCCAATCCAGCCGAGGCCGCTACTGCAATCCTGAAAGAGATGTCGGAAGCTCTCTGATTTTGAGAGCGTGATTGTTTCGATATCTCGACGTTCGAGGAGTGGCTTTCTAAGCAGACAGGGATCGGGTCTGGCTGGTGGGATGTGCTGACTTCTGGGCGTCGAGTTGGCGAAATTACCAGGCTTCTCTTCTAAGAGGCGGGTCGATTGGCGAGGTGGATGGACTGGAATCCAGCCATGCATTGCTTGATCCGCTGGCTCTTCTTTTCTATTCCGTTTGTCCTCAGGTTTTATGCAATTTTTGTACTTAATAGGTGCCGCGAGGTTTAGGCGCGCATGACTCTGGGATCGGGCCTGGGACTTGCCGCCAGGAGTTCGCGGGCCTGCTCCATCATCTGCTCTACAAATCTGTCTGAGGACTGGGGCGAGGAGCGGAAGACGTCTGCGCTCGCGCGGGGCTCGGGATAGGCATCCCGAGATGCGGCAAGGCGGGCAACTGTCTGGTCAGTGGGAGGTGCGGCGGTGGCTTGCCCGACCGTGTAAAGCGAGAGGCCAGCTTCAGCGATTTCGGTCAACAGACGGTCGGCGAGCTTTATGCCTGAAAGCAGAGTGTGGGCGACAGAGCGCTTGATGCGGCCCTCAGCCAGCGCGAGCATTACCAGATTGAGGGCTGCAAGCATGGAGGGCTTGTCCACGAGAGGAGGAAGTATGAGTGGCTCGGCCTCCGGAGGTTTGGGCCTTGATTCTTTGATCGCGAGCCGTTGCGAGTCGTGGTGGCGGCAGAATTTTGAGCCGTGGATTGCAGGTGCGTTGCATCGTTGACCGTTGTCGAGGGATTGATAGCATCGAGGCGCCATGGTTTCTCCTTTGCGAGTGGTACTTGGTGAGTAGTGAGTAACGATTCTGGTCGCGGTTCGCTGTTCCATGCATTTGCGGCACAGAGTTGAGTTGATTTGAATGGTTTGGCAAGTTAGCGTCGCTTCGCGACGTAGCAAGTTAGCGAGTTAGCTTCGCTTCGCGACGTGGCAAGATGGGGTTCGCTTGCGCGCACCCGGGCCAGATTTGCTTTGCTCCACCGATCCCCCAAAGCGAGACCCTTCGACTGGCTCAGGGCATCGGTTTATTGGCGATTTTGTCCAGATATGACTGCAATTCCATTGTGCGCAGAAAAGGGAAAATAACATGCAAAACGGTCGGGGAGAATTTTCGCAGTGGAATGAGGAACTTAGGCGGGAGCGCCTGAGGCGAGATGTTGACCTATGCGACTCCTGGCGCAATTGAGCAGCAGGATGGGGAGTTTAGGGCGAAGATTCGTCAAAGGGAAGAGTAGAGGGTCACTCGACCGCTTGGGACGATCAGAGATAAGACATTTGTCAGAATCGTGCCCAACTTACGGGGGTGACCTGTTCGATTTGTGATAGATCGTAAGCATTGATGCGCTCAAGATAGGCGAGGTATTGGTCCCCTCCAATCACCAAATCGACCTCAACCCAGACCACAAGCGCCAATGATTCGGGACAGCGCAGAACTTCACACGCCATCAGGTCCATAGAGGTGAGCCGGAAGAATGGTTGGGCGACCTCAGCCCAGTCCCGAATCTTCACTTGCTCAAGAAATCCGTTGGACAAGCATGGACCATTGAAGTTGCAGGAGCCAACATGTGCGATCGAGTGCCGAAAGTTCAAAGTGCTCAAGCAGACGGGGCATCGTGTTTTGAAAATCCGCTTACGGAGAAAATTGGCCAGCTCCGAGAGTTCAGTTGCCATGTCGCTCATAGCCGGTCATCCTAATCGGTCACCGAGACGATCGTCCCCTACTCGGAGGTAAAACCACAAAATCGACCCAAACCAGGATTACATCCGAGTAGGCGGTGATTCAGCCCCTGAACTAATCAGGTACTCGATTCAGGGCAGCAGCCTCTCGAAGGTCCTTCATTTGGAGGAACCATTTCAGGTTCTTTGCAAGGGGAACTGGGCAGTCAAACCGGAGGTTCTTTCCATTCATCCCTTCTTCCACGCGCACGCCGATGGAGACATTCTCCCGGTCTGATTCTTCTTTTGCGTGACTCCCAGTGAAATAGAAAGAGTGCTTTACACCCGGCATGCTTCCAAACGGGCGAGATTCGAGGATTTTGCGGAGAGCAAGAAAACCAGCCCGATGAACCCCAAATTCAAACTTGGCCGTCTCCGAGGATGTGCATACACGGACCACGCCGAAGTAGAGCGAGACGCGTTCATAGGCCGCAACAATCTCCAGCATCCCTTCGTGGTTATCTCTCAACTTGTCCCTCAGCCATCCCAACAATCAGTGATCTGTGTCGTGGTAACAAGCATAAATTGAAGTTGTTATTGGCTTGTCCTCTATCCGGAAGCAATTCCGTCCCAGGGCGAACATTCGTCAAAGATCAGAGTCGGCGGTCGATGCTGGCTCCCACTTTTCAAATATGTACCAAAGGAAGCCCCAAGGTACGAAGAAGAGCAACATCCAACTCTGCCAACGCAGCTTCTTCCTTCGTTTCGCAAACCAGTGCGCCAACATCCAAAAGGGCCCAACACATGCGATCACATGAATGGCAACCGTAATGCGGAACTGTATTGGGTGATCTTCCGAGAGGTGAAACATGAGCCACAGATGCACGCTGGTGATGGCGGCTATGATTGCCACCCACAATGCCCGCCTGCCAGAATCGCCGCCGAATTTGGAATGCATTTGGGAAAGAATGATAGTCCCCGGGTCTTTGTCGCAGAGAAAAAACTATGGTCGTACCGAGTTCCGGGCGGATCGTCCCCTAACCGGAAGTAATTGAGGTTTTGCTGTGACGGGGCGGTGTCGAAAGGCAACTGCAGGGACCGTTTGGCTGAGAGTCGATTTTGATGGATGAAAGCAGAAAGCCCGGCCATCGCCGGGCTTTCTCACTAGCTGAGACTAAACTATCGCTTAAAGTTTTTCGAAGAAGTCGCACGCAGAGCAGGAGATATAGACACCTCCGGGGACGCCGCGCTCGCGGTCCTTCACGCGCTTGACGATACGCGTCGGTTTGCTGCATTTGGGGCAATCGGTGGACTTGGTGGTGTCCATCGCTTTCTTGCGGTCGCCAGTTTTGGCAATCTTGGCCATATTTGGATGTTTCTCCTTCGAAGATTGTCTCTGCTCACGCGCGCACAACATCTACACGCGGCTTCAACGGCGCGGTCATTTACCCAGTCACAACCTGTAGTCGGGAGGGCAGCTGGACTCGCTGTCTTCCAGTTTACATCAGCCGGATTTTGCCAACTATTGGGGGTCCTTATCAGAATCCGGATGGGCAGTCGCTGCTGGAGGCACGAGAGCCGGACCTTTCTTCTGAGCGTCCTTTGACACGTCCGCAGCTGCGGTTCCGCTCTTATCGGTGTTGGCAGCGTCTGCAGACTTTGCCTGGTCGGCGCGCCTCGCGGCGGCGACGTCCGGATAGTCGTCGGGTTTCTGCTTGGGGAACTGCACGGGCTTCATCTGCCCTGCCCCGTTCTTAGCTGTGTCCGGCAGCTGCTCACCGGGAGCCGTTAACGATGGCGGCGGAGCCGGAGCCTGCCGGTTGGGATCGCGATTGCTGTCCGAGTCCCCCACCTGCACGATGCGTGTCTTCTGCTGTTGTGCAGTTGCAACCGTGGGAGTGCCATCGGTCCGCATCAGCCCTTCCACCACGTCCTGATCGAAGATCTGGGGCGCTTCGCCGACTTTGGCCACCTCGACGCGGATGACGCGATTGCCGTTGATGCGAATGAACTCGACCGGCTGAGGAGTCTGCCCGTAGATCCACTCCTCAAACGGCATCTGCCCGTCTACTTCGCGCACCTTGCGCTGCGGCTGGCCTTTCGCAAACAGCACCATGTCGGTGCTCATCCCTACCCACACATCGTGATTCAGAATTGCTTCCTTCAACTTCGGCGGCAGAGTGTCGGTGAAGGCCTGAATCGGCGTCTTGACATCGAACGAGATCAGCGGAGCCAGCAGCGCCTTGACTTGCGAAGCCGTCATGCTGGGAACACCGCCTTTGAACTCGAGCGTGAGCCGCGCGCCCATCGGCTCGCTCTCGTTTCCGCTTTGAACCATCGGCGTCATCTGGGTTCCGGCACCAAGCTGAACATGGCGGAGGAAGCGGTGCTTCAGATCCGGTCCGCCATTAAGCATGAAGACCATCTTGTTCTTGTCGAACTTGATATCGGTGAGCACTACCGCGTCGCCGGGCTTCGCGCAGAGACCGAACTGGGTAACCATGTCCAGGTAGGGCTCGCCTGCCGGCTTCAACTCTCCATTCGCCTGCAGCGATAGGCCTTTGTGCCCGCGCGGAAACGGCCGCATGGCAAAGCCCTGCTCCGACTGGAGAATGCGAATCAGTTCAAGCCTTGTCTTCGTATCCAGCCCGGTTTTGGGCAGGTCGACATTGGTTGGGGTGATCTGAGCGTAGCGCCGGTCGACGGTGGTGCCGCCGGTGGAGACATTGCCGGTTCGGGTATCAATTGTGATGGCCTGAGCTGTCGCGTGGGGCGCAGAGACGCACAAAACGGCGATGAGCGCGCCGCTGCATGTAATTGAAAAGACGCGAGCAACAATCGAAGAGTCTAAGGGTGTTAACGTATGCCTGACCATGGGCGGCCTCCCATGCTGCACGTGCGGCTGAGCTAACGGTAGTGCTTATTCAGTACAAAGGTCAAATCTGTGATCCCACCCGGATACGGGAGCCTCTGAACCGGAAATTATCAGGACAGATCGCTCCGGTTGATTGAGTCAGATGCCGGTGTGGGCGCCGCGGGTGGCGTGGATACCGGCAGAATCTGAACCAGACCAGGAGCGGCCGGTTCCGCGGGCTGCCCCATCGCAGCTTCATGCTGCAGTTTCGCCGCTGCGTCTATGTCCACGGGAATTCCCGCTCCGACGAAGACCGGCGAATTGTGCTTGAAGTCCAGCTCCCGCGTGGCTCGATGGAGAACGACGAAGGCAGCGAGCAGAACCAGGCACGCCCACCAGCTGGCGTCCAGCCCGTACCCGCCGCCGGTAAGCCAGAACGGGCCCATCGGATTGCCTTCAATGATCGGAGAGTGGCTGCTTACTCCGGCAACCGTAAGCCCGAAGATGAGCGCCTGCGACGCCTTCCACGCAAAGTTCAGCCCCCAGCTCACCCACAGCGCCCGACTGCGCAGATAGGCAGTCGTCAAAAGGAAACTGAAGACTACCGAGATGGCAATGCTCGCGTTCGTCGATCCCGGCAGCATCGCTCGCATGATCGCGTAGAAGAGAGCGTAACCGAACGCCGCGCCCGACGATCCGACCACGACGGCGAAGCGCTGGAAGCCGTAGCCACGGAATGCGACTTCCTCGCCCAGCGTCAGCAGCGCGAAGTACGCTGCGTCGGCCACGAGCCACCCCCATGCCGAGTGCTGCGACGTAACGACAACGGCAATCCCACCGACCACCAGCATGGGCAACACGCAGACCACTACCGCGCCCCAGCCAATGGCCGCGCCAATTCCGAACTCGCCGGCCCATCCTGCGCGCAGAGGCAGACCCTGTGCCGAAATCGAGCGTGGCTGCCGATCGAACAGCGCCCCGAACGCCGCGTATCCCAAAATCAGCAGCGTCGCAAATAGCAACTGCTCGACCAGGGGCTGCCAGGCGTCCTTCTGAATCGCGATTGCCGCGTTATGCGCGAAGGCGCGCACGATGAAGTAGTAGAGAACAGCCGCGATAAATTCGAGATAGGCGCGCAGCTTTCCCGTGCGCTGAATCGCGCTCATCGCTGTCCCCGAATATCGAATACATGACAGGATTTCATCTGCGGTGCGCGACCTGCTCCGGTGCCCAGTCGGCTATACCTGGTCTTCTGTGTAACACTGCGCGATCTTGCGGAACTTTTCCTGCCGCGCAGCTACCATCGCATCCACCGACATCTTCTTGAGCTCGTCCAGATGCCGCTTGATCGCGCTGCCAACGATGCCTGCACCCGCGGGATGATCGGCATGCGCGCCGCCCGGCGGCTCGCTGATGATCTCGTCGACGCAGCCGAGCGCCTCAACTTCCGGCGCCGAGATTCGCATCGCTTCCGCAGCCTGCTGCTTGTGCGCCGCGTCGCGCCACATGATGGCTGCACACGACTCCGGCGTGATGACGAAATAGAGTGCGTTCTCCAGGATCAAGACGCGATCGCTCACCGCGAGTGCCAGAGCACCGCCAGATCCGCCTTCGCCGCTGATGATCGAAATTGTCGGCACGCGCAGCCGCGACATCTCGCGAATGTTCCGCGCAATCGCCTCCGCCTGGCCGCGCTCTTCGGCGCCAAGTCCAGGATAGGCACCGGGAAGATCGATGAGGCTGACAACGGGGCGCCCGAACTTCTCGGCGATCTTCATGCAGCGGAGGGCCTTCCTGTAGCCTTCGGGATTGGGCATGCCGAAGTTGCGCTTTACCCGCTCCTTGGTCGTCCCACCTTTGCGATTTCCGATGACCAGCACCTCGTC
>Ga0105238_10005254_pt1 | contig 12803 bp, 9 predicted proteins | sample KBSC34metaG_FD_81526 | JGI IMG/M metagenome (GOLD analysis project Ga0105238, IMG submission 81526) | Corn rhizosphere microbial communities from Kellogg Biological Station, Michigan, USA - KBS C3-4 metaG | ecosystem: Host-associated > Plants > Roots > Rhizosphere > Soil | place: Michigan, USA... | reverse complement strand
CGCCGAGAGACTTGATCGTGATGTTGAGCAGTCCGCCGGTGACATTTCCCGGACTCGGATTGTTGTTGAGCACTGCGCCAAACTTCGACGCATATTCCTTGTACCAGTCAACCATGCGATAAACGGCGCGACCCGTTTCAACATCTTTCGCACGATAGGCCAGCAGATGTTCGGCGCCGCAGAACTCCGGTACTTCCGTTATCAGAACAGTTCCACCCGAGCGAACAAGCAGATCCGCTGCGCGTCCGAGCGATGGATTGGCAGAGATACCGGAGAATCCATCTGACCCGCCGCACTTCACCCCGAGTACGAGCTCACTCACGGGACAAACTTCACGACTCGTTTCATTGACCACAGGAAGTAGCCGCTCAACTTCTTGCAGTCCACGTTGTATGGCCGCCTGGGTGCCGCCGACTTCCTGGATTCCAATCTTTGCGACCGGTTTATCAAACGCTTTGTCTCGCTTGAGGAGATATTTCTCGACCTGGGATAGATTTGTCTTCTCGCAACCGAGGTCGATCAGGATCACGCCGCCGACGTTCGGATGATCAGCGTAGTTCGAAAGCGTGCGCAGCATCACGTCAATCGTCGAACCTTCCTGACAGCCACAACCTTTGTTATGCGGAATGGCTACAACACCATCAACGTTTGGATACTTCTCTCGATCGTAAAGAGTGAACTCCGCAATCGTCGAGATCTGCTGCGCTTCGTGACTGGCGCACATGCTCGTCGGCACTATCAAGACGTAGTTGCGTGTTCCGACGCGGCCGTCCGGTCGCCGGTAACCCATAAACGTTGCGCGCTCGCTGACAGGGAAGTAGTCGGGCGGAGCAGCGTGCAGATTTTGAGGAAGCTCGCGCACGATTGGAACATCGTCAGTCATGTTGTCGTGCGTAATCTGTTCGCCCTGCCTGATTCCGAGCGAGGTTCCGATTGGCTGACCAAACTGAAGCACAAACTCGCCCGTGGGAATGTCACTCGTCGCAAAACGATGACCCGGAGGGACCTCGCCGAGGATCTCAATCACCGACTCATTTGGCAGCAGCAACTCGAGACCAGCGGACGTGACTTTCTTGACCACGGCAACGTTGTCTTTCGGATCGACAATGATCGCGAACTCGCTGAGTAATGAAGCTGGAGGCGTTTGGACGCTCGACATATTTAGTTTGCTAAAACGTTCGGGAGTATTAATGAACGGACGTTTGGATGCACTCGCAACCAGAGTCCCGGGTTCTGATCGAATTGCGTTTCGCGCGACTTCGCATCATCTGCAATCTTCGTCGTCAACAGCTGCCGGTAACTCTCGACCTTCGCCGGAGCAGTATCAGCATCCACGATCGACTGGATGATCCGGCGCGCACCGAGAATCGCTGCTGGTCCAAGTGTCAGGATCTGTTTCGCAGCGCGACATTCCGCTTCATCTGCTTCCGTGATAACCGATCCGCCTGCTTTGAACTTGTTGATGTGGTGCTCGAGAATCGATTCAGAGATCGGGATCAGTCCGGCCACGTCGTTGTAACGCGCGCCCGAGCCTGGTTTGATGTAAGCAAGGTGCGACGCGCCACCGGCTTCCGGACCAAGTCCGAGGAAGAACAGGTCGATACCGCCGAGGGATTCGAGTCGTTCGACGTAACCGGAAAGTTCGGTTTCGAGATCCTCGGCGTCAGTGCGAATCGAGGTAAAGCTTTTCACCTTGCGGAAGAAATCTTCGCCCAGCAGTCGTTCGAAGTCGCGGACGAAACTCAAACCGTTGTCCATTCGCAGCGGTGCGAGCGCGTCCTGGGTGAACACATGCAGACGACTCAACAATGGGTCGTGCTCGCTCGTCTTCGCCAGTTCGCCCAGCAGCCGGTGTAATGCCTGTCCGCCGCGCCCGCCGAGAATCACTATCACGACTGGCCCATCGTTGGCCGCCGCGGCCTCTACGATTTCGTCGAACATGGCACGGCCTACCGCTTCTTCTGACTGCTGCACCTCATATCTGATATCGTGCACAGGCAGCTTTGCGAGATACGCGAGTTCCGCCACGTCGTGGGACAGCCAAATGTTTCCCGCGGCCGAACGACGACCAATAGTTTGTTTGCTGGTGGCGGACATTTTGGTAATACCAATTCCAAAAAGAATGCAAGACTTTAACACGCAGGCGGTAACTATACAAGCAAGATTCTGCTTGACCGTGAGTGACTTACGGTGTTACACAGTATGCGCACTTTTCGAAGTGGTCAAACCTTTCCAAATCCAATCCACAGATTACACAGATTTTGAATCGGCGTAATCAGCGGATCGCTCCGGGTTAAAAACTATGACTTATTCGCAATTGGAGCTTAACGGCAGAGTGGCCGTCGTCATCGGCGGAACCTCCGGAATCGGACGCGCCATCGCACACGGTTTTGCGCAGGCCGGCGCCGATGTCATTCCCACTTCGCGGCGCCAGGAACAGGTGGAGAGTACGGCGCGCGAGATTGAGGAGTTTGGGCGGCGTTCGTTGCGGGTTACTTCTGACGTTTCCGATCGTGCGTCTCTCGAGCACGTGTTAGAGGAGGCTGTGCAGGCGTTTGGGAAAGTCGACATTCTGGTCAACTCGGCCGGCCGCACCAAGCGAGCGCCGACAATCACTTTTTTAGAAGAAGACTGGAACGACATCATCGATACGAATCTCACGGGCACGTTGCGGGCGTGCCAGGTGTTCGGGAAACACATGCTCGAACGCGAGTCGGGCAGCATTATCAACATTGCGTCGCTCTCGACGTTTGTGGCGCTGAACGAAGTCGCGGCTTACTCGGCGAGCAAGGCCGCTGTGGGTTCGCTCACCAAAACATTGGCAGTTGAGTGGTCGCGTCTAGGCGTGCGCGTGAACGCGATCGCGCCCGGTGTCTTTCGTACTGCGCTCAATACAAAGTTGCTGGACGAGACTGAACGCGGTCGCGAGTTTCTCATCCGCACTCCGATGAAGCGTTTCGGCAATGTTGAAGAACTCGCCGGCGCCGCAATCTTCCTCGCTTCGGATGCGGCGAGTTTTGTCAGTGGCGAGATCATCGCCGTTGATGGAGGTTTTTTGGCGAGTGGTGTGAACCAATAAGACGATAGGAGTCTGAGCACCATGGATGATGCGGGCGAGATTGCAATTGCGACTGCGCTCCCCAAGACGACGCAAGCGGCGGCGATGCCGACACTGGGAGAGAAGGTCGGTCGTTATCGCTGGGTTATCTGCGGCTTGCTGTTCTTTGCTACCACTGTCAATTACGTCGACCGCCAGGTTCTTGGCATCCTCTCAAAAGATCTGAAGATCGCGATCGGCTGGACTGAAGTCGATTACGGCAATATCGTCGCCGCTTTCAATGCTGCCTATGCGTTTGGATTGTTGCTGGCCGGACGGCTGATGGACCGCATCGGGACAAGAGTCGGATATGTCGTGGCGATCATCTGGTGGAGTCTGGCGGCGATGGGCCATGCGCTGGCCCGCACGCCGTTTGGCTTTGGTGTTGCGCGTGCCTCGTTAGGCGTCGGTGAAGCGGGGAACTTTCCCGCCGCAATCAAGACTGTCGCCGAGTGGTTTCCCAAAAAAGAGCGTGCGTTTGCCACCGGCCTCTTCAACGCGGGTTCAAATGTCGGCGCGATTGTTGCCCCATTAACTGTGCCGTGGATCGCGATGCACCTCGGTTGGCGGTGGGCATTCATACTTACGGGTGCGATTGGGTTGTGCTGGCTGTTGTTCTGGCTGCCACTCTACAGACGTCCCGAACAGCATCCGAAAGTATCACAGGCAGAGCTCGACTATATTCACAGCGATCCTCCCGATCCGCCCGCGAAGAACGTGCCGTGGCTGAGTTTGATCCCGCACCGGCAAACGTCTGCATTCGCGATTGGAAAATATCTGACCGATCCGATCTGGTGGTTCTATCTCTACTGGATACCAAACTTCTTTCGCGACAATCACGGACTCGATCTCACCACGATCGGTCCACCGTTAATAGCAATCTATTTGATCGCAGACATCGGCAGCATCGGTGGTGGCTGGCTCTCGTCGACGTTCATCAAGCGTGGTTGGACCATCAATCGAGCCCGCAAGACTGCGATGTTGATTTGCGCCCTCGCTGTTACGCCGATCATCTTCGCCGCGAACGTGAAGAACCTTTGGGCAGCGGTCGCTTTGATTGGCTTGGCAGCTGCGGCTCATCAAGGCTGGTCGTGTAACCTGTTTACAACGACGTCCGACATGTTTCCCCGCCAGGCAGTTGGCTCAGTGGTCGGTATTGGTGGTATGGCTGGTGCACTCGGTGGCGCCACGATGGCTGTTGCTACTGGTTACATACTACAGAGCACCGGCCAGAACTATTCAATTGTCTTCATGATCGCCGGAACCGCTTACCTGCTCGCACTATTCGTGATTCATTTGCTCGTGCCTAATCTGGATCCGGTAGAAGACGTGGAACACGGATCTGGACGGATTGTTTACGGATCGCTCATTGGCTTCGGGTTTGTTGGCCTGGTTTTTGGTTCGTTCGGCGGATGGTGTGTCGGCTTGCTCTCTCACGTTACCGGCCACGTTCTATTCAAATACATGATGATGGGCGCCGCGATCGGTCTTGGCCTCGGGATCATCTTCAGTCTGATTCGCGTTAATCGTTCTTATCATTCCGTCTAATCCGTGCCCACCCGGAACCAATCATAGTCGGCGTAGCCCTGAGCGTTCGCCGGACCGATCGAAAACAACCCGACCTTCGCGCCAATCCACATCCCCGGTTGCGCCGTGAATGTTTCACCTAACACTTCGAATGTCTTTCCGTCGAAGCTGTAGCTAAACCGGCAAACAGCATCACCACTCACGTCGATACGCAGGTAGATCGACTTGTTATTTAACTCGACTGCGCCTATTTCTTTCTCCTCTCCGCCTTTTGCCGCATCCAGACAGACGACACGCACGAGTCGCAATCCTCGCTGTCCGCGCGTGACGGCGAGATAGGAATAATCACGTCCCATCATCAACAACCCGGTGCGCTCGCCTTCGTGCAAATGCGATACGTCAACGAATGTCGTAACACTGAATTCACGTGACGGGAGTTTCTGAAGCAGCAGATTCGGAACGGCCCAGAGATTTTTGCCATTCTCGGGAAACGGCACTGCTCTTAGTCTCAGCCAACCGCGGCGTGCCGTAAACGAAGACCATTGCTCAACGGGATTCGCATGCCACTGCCACTGCAAACTCAGGTTATTGCTTTCAAATTCGTCGCTTGTTTGCGGTGTTTGCAACGGATACTCGCGACCAACATTCGGCCTGCGAAAGCTGGCTACAGGCTCACCTTTTCCGTCGCCATCTTTATCGACACCGATCACAGGCCAATCGTTCTGCCAGTTAACTGGTTGCAGAAGCACGACGCGCCCGTACGCACGTCGATTCTGAAAATGCACGAACCATGATTCACCCGACTTGAGTTCCACCCAGCCGCCCTGGTGCGGGCCATTTATAAACGTACGCCCCTGGTCCATCACGATGCGGTCTTCGTAAGGACCATAGATATCGCGCGCGCGTAAGACCGTTTGCCAGCCGTTTGTGACGCCGCCGGCAGGTGCGAAGATGTAGTAGTAGCCGTTGCGTTTGTAGAGCTTTGGTCCTTCGATTGTGGGATGGTTAACACGGCCGTCAAACACCATTTTCCCGTCGTCGAGCAGCTTCGTTCCGTCAGCGCTCATCCGGTTGATGGTCAGAATACTCTTGATTCCCGAGCGGCTATTGGCCCACGCATGGACGAGGTAAGCATTACCATCGTCGTCCCAGAACGGACAGGGATCGATCCATCCTTTTGCAGCTCGGATCAAAAGCGGTTTCGACCACGGTCCGGCAGCGTAGCGCGCCTTCACCATGTAGATGCCGAAATCCGGATCGCCGTAGAAGATGTAAAACTCATTGTTGTGGAAACGAATCGCCGGGGCCCAAACACCGTTACCATGCTGCGGCTTTGCGAAGACCTCTTGCGGCGGCAGCGATTCAAGTGCGTGACCGATGATCTTCCAATTGACGAGATCCTTTGAATGAAGAATTGGCAGTCCAGGAACACTGTTGAAGCTCGACGCGGTGAGAACAAAGTCCTCACCCACCCGAATCACATCCGGGTCTGAGTAATCAGCATCAATGATCGGATTGGTGTAAGTAGCTTGAGCTAAGCCGCAAAAAGGCACAAAAAGCACAAAAAGGAAGAGATGTATCGCTCTCATTTCAAATCATCTATTTTGTGCTTTTTGTGCCTTTTTGTGGCTAATCTGCCTCTTCCTGTTCCTGCGCTTTTTGAGCGAGCATCAGGTGATCGCGCATCGCATCGCGCGCGGCTTCGGAGTTGCGATCGCGAATGGCGCGGTAGATCTTCCGGTGCATCTCGGCCGACTCTTTCAAGTCGCGCGCTCGCCGCACAGTCTTGCTGCGCACTTCGAAAAGGATCGTCGCGACCATGTTCATGAGCGCCGTGAGAATGCGATTGCCGGATGCGGCAGCGACAGTTTGATGAAACCGCATGTCGTGAACGAGGAACTGTTCCGGCTCGTCAAGCGACGCAAACATTCCGGTGACTTCTTCCGACATCTCAGCCATCTGTTCACCGGTTGCTCTTTCTGCTGCCAGACCGGCGATCGCCATCTCCAGTGAACGTCGCGCTTCAAACATCTCCGCGGGTGTGAACCGTTGCAGCGACGCCATCAAACGCAACGGACTGCTGTCGAGTGCCGGCGGTCCTTCAGCTTCGACGACGAAAGTTCCCGCGCCGCGACGAGGTTGCAGCACGCCGACTGCCGCAAGCGAACTGATCCCTGCGCGCAATGTCGGACGGCTGACGCCGAGTAACTTCGCCAGATCTCGTTCAGGTGGTAGTCGATCGCCTGGCCTCAGCTCACCGTTATGAATCATTTCGCGAAGCTGCGAAACCACTTCCTCGAAAGTCGTTCCACGGCGTTCAGCATCGATAGTCTTGAAGATTGAGTCGGTCATTTCTGTGCTTATCTTAATCTGTGTAATCTGTGGATGCCATCTCAGTGGCGGCTAATAAAAATGCTCCGATACCTTTCGGATCGTTCGTGACCACCTTCTCGCCAACGTAATACTCGTAACTTCCATCGCGATACGGATTACCGCCCAGCCCTGCGACGGCCACCGTTCCCTCAAGATTGAATCTGCCTTCGGTATCGGTTTTCACGAACTCTTTTAAGATGCCGCGATAACCGCCGCTGGCAGTCTTCATGTAACTTTTGCCGAGGTAACCTTTCCGCACGCCTTTTGCGAGCGCGTAGACAAACATGCACGCAGCCGAAGACTCGGGATAGTTTCCTTTTTCTCCCGCTTTGTCCATCACCTGGTACCACAGTCCCGAACTCCGTTCCTGATATTTGGCGATGGCCGGCGCGAGTCGATTGAGAATCGCGATCAACTCGGCTCGTTGCGGATGCTTGCTCGGAAAATAGTCGAGCGTCTCGACGAGAGCCATCGCGTACCAACCCATCGCGCGGGCCCAGAAGTTTGGCGATCTGCCCGTGGTTGGATCGGCCCAACGTTGCTTCCGCGATTCATCCCAACCGTGATAAAGCAGACCGGTCTTTTCGTCACGGGAATGCCGCTCCATCAGGATGAACTGCTTCGCGATGTCGTCGAAGTCGGCGTCTTCGTGAAAGGTTTCGGCATACTCGGCGTAAAACGGTTCAGCCATGAACAGGCCGTCGAGCCACATCTGCGATGGGTAGATCTTCTTGTGCCAGAAGCCGCCGTCGGAAGTGCGCGGGTGGGTTTTCAGTTGGTCGCGCAGGAGCGCGGCGGCCTTGCGGTATTTATCGTTGCCGGTGGTTTTATAAAGGAACAGTAGCATTCGACCGGGAAGAATGTTGTCGAGGTTGTAGTTGTCTGGTGAATAAGTGCGAATGGAGCCATCGCCGGCGACGAAGTGGTCGATGTTTTGTTGAATGAAGTCGAGATACTCTTTCTTGTGGGTTTTGGCCCATACTCGTTCGATGCCTTTCAACACCAGGCCGTGCTCGTAGGTCCACCTTAAAGGATAGCCTGATTCGTTTCTGGCGGCGTCACGCCAGAGCGCAGTCATAGCGGTGCTCGCAGCTTGTTCGGAGATCGGTTTAGTTTGCGCCGCTGCGGTGGAAACGAGCGCAAGCAATGCCAGAATCATTCCGCTACGGCAGCGCATCAATGATTCTCCCATTAATTTTGACATCATCGAGCGTTGCATCTTTGACGTTCTTGACGATGTTGCCGTCGGCGACGTTATCGAACGTGCACTTCCTGAGTTGCAGGTTAATTATCGGCGCTGATGGAAAACCCTGAACGTCAAGCGCGTATTTGCTTTTCGAGCTGCGCAGATTGTCGACCGTGTAGTTGCGAACCACTGGAGTAAACGAGCCCTTAGCGCCTTCCTCGTAATTAAAATCAATCGTGATCACCGCGTGTGCGACTTGCCCTACTTCCAGATTGCGGAAATGAAGATCCTCCAGCAGTCCGCCCCGCATGGCGTTGTTCTTCACGCGCAACGCATGGTCGAGATTCGGACTGTCGAGTTTGCAGTTCTCGGCGAAGAGATTTCTCACGCCGCCTGAGATCTCGCTACCGACCGTTATACCTCCGTGCCCGTCTTTCATAACGCAATCCTGGACAATGATGTTTTCGGTCGGAGCGTTGAGACGGCGGCCGTCCGCATTACGGCCTGACTTAATCGCGATACAGTCATCGCCGGTATCGAACGTGCAGCCTTTGATGAGGACATCAGAACACGATTCCGGATCGCAGCCATCATTGTTTGGCCCATGACTGTTGATGTGCACGTTTTGAACGATGACGTTGCGACAGAGCACCGGATGAATCTCCCACATCAGCGAGTTGAGGATCGTCACGCCGTCGATCAAGACGTTCTGACAACGATAGGGTTGAATAAACTGCGGTCTCAGATAATGCCCTTCGCCGAAGATACGTTCACGCACCGGCACGCCTTTTTCTGCCATCGTCATCAGGGCGTTTCGATCCCCGCGCTGCTGGCCCATGCCTTCTTTCCAGCCGTACTGTGGGCGACCGTTCCATGGCCACCAGTGTTCGTTGTTGCTTTGACCATCGAGCGTGCCTTTGCCGGCGATGGCGATGTTCTGCTGTTCGAATGCATAGATGAATGGCGAGTAATTGAACAACTCAGTGCCTTCCCAGCGTGAGAAAACCACCGGCAGGTAGTCTTTCGGGTTCGTGCTGAACTTGATCGTAGCGCCTTCGGAGACTTCGAGATTGACGTTGCTCTTCAGGTGAATAGCGCCAGTGAGATACGTGCCTGCAGGAACGACAACTTTCCCGCCGCCGGCTTTCGAGCACTGATTTATCGCGTTGCGAAAAGCGGCGGTGCAATCGGTGCGACCGTCAGGCTTGGCGCCGAACCGGTTGAGATACAGAGTGCGCTTTGGGAAACGCGGCGGTTTGATCCGTTGGAGGATTGATGGAAATACTGTTTTCCAGGGATCCGTCTCGGCCAGCAGGACACATGGTGAAACAGATAGAATTGCACTACTAATTAGAAGATCTTTGATGAAGTCTCGGCGTGTTTGCATTTGATCAGTTTTGGTTTACAGGATTACAGGATTTACAAGATGAACAGGATGAATCTTGTCAATTCTGTTTAATCTTCGCCATCCTGTCCCTCCACTTCGGGTATTCGTCCTTTAAGAGTTTTGCGGGTTCCTCGACGTACCACGCATATCCGACTCGTCGCTCGTGTTCGATCTCGGCCACACTGTATTTCACCACCGAATCACGACCGACAAAGACGGGGCGATTGCTGCCAATCTCGTAAAAGCGGGCCCAGATGGGACCAGCTTCCGGATCTTGAACTACCACACGATCCCGGCCACCCGGTTGCGACGCATCCGCTTTCTCGATCCACTTGATGCCTCTCAATCGCGTCTGCTCAAACCATGCGATCGCAGACTCAATCGCCTCCACCACTGCGGGCGATGGATCCTTAATAGACATCAGGAAGCGAACAATCCCGACACTCTCACCCCCACTCAACGAAACGAGTTCATACTTTCGCGCCGGCGCGGGGGCAAGCGTGACCTCGTCGTGCTGAGCGCACCACACAGTCTTTCGTCCATTCACAATCACCTGCGTCTTCAAGATGCACTCAATCCCTTTTTCCACCGCGCTTGCGGCCTTCCCGCGCCGTGCTTCGTCAACAAATGTGTAATTCGGCGTGACCGCTGCAATGTCACGTAGCAGTTTCATGACCCCGATCATCGCATCGTCGTTGTAGGTGATGTGCTTGTAGTATCCGGAAAGATCCGGATAGAACTGTGGCCAACCGCCGTTTGGGTACTGAGCCTTGAATAAATAGTCGAGGCCTTTCAGAAATGAGTCGCGGTAACGTTCCTGTTGTGTCCTGGTGTAGACGCGAGCGAGAAATGATAACTGTGTGTAGGTGGCGCCGTTATCGATCGTCGAGTCAGTCTCTTTCTTCTGAGCGAGAAGGACAGGACGTTCCACTTCGTCGAACGGCTTAGCCATATCGATGTTCTTGGGCCAGCCGCCGGAGTCGCGTTGATAAAGAAGGAGGTTGTCTGCAATCCGCACGGCTTCAGCACTCCCTGACCACTCGTCAGCCTTATTCTGCGCGTCGGCCCACGCGATCGTTCCGACAGCCTGATTCGCTTTCCCGGTCAGACCGCGCACACTGAGGTTGAAAAACTTCGCGCGTGAGAATTGTGCAGCTTCTTCGGAAGTCAACTGTCTGGACCACGCAACTCGCGCCTTCGGATTCGCGCCGGGCCCTTTCGACCTGTACTCACCAAACCACGCAGTCTTTTCTCGGGCCGGATCGCGCCAGTTGTCCCAACCTTCCGGTCTGATGTGCGGCCCGAGCCAGCAGTCGATGAAAACCACGCGCGCATAAGGCCGCCACGGTCTGCCGAGATACACTCCGTTCCCTGTGTTCTCACCGGTCAAACGGCAACGCAGAAACACGAAGCCCGTATTTTCTTCATTGCTCAGACGGTAATGTGCAGTTACGTAGCCCTGGCCTTTGCTGTGAATCGTGCAATCTTCAAAGACGGCCGAAGCAGTTCCAAAAATGAAATCGACATGCCCTTCGATGTAACAGTTTTTGAAGTAGTGGCGACTACCGTTAACAAACAACGTGTCCTGCCAACCGAGGAACCGGCAATTCTGAAACGACGCGCTCGCGGCATCGACAAACAGCGCCACGGCCTGTGATCCGGTACCGAAAGTGTTTTCGAACGTCAGATTCTCAGCTCGAAAGTCATCTCCGTTGACGAGAGTGCTGAAGGCGAGTCGTGTATTGCCCGCTTGTTGCGCGCTGAGCTTGAAAGTGAGGATGGTCTTCAGCGGATCTTCACCGCGAAGGATGATCTGATTTTTCCCGGCGCTCACTCGAATCTGTTCGTTGTAAACACCGGGCTTGATCTGGATCACGACAGGTTGCTTGTTGTTGGCGGGGACGTCGTCCAACGCCTGTTGCACGGTCCGGAAATCACCCGAACCATCCGCGGCGACAACAATGCGCTTTGAAGCCCGAGCTTGGGCCACAAAAAAGCACAAAAAGCACAAAAGAATTGTTGAAGACTTCAGCGTCGTCACCAGACCAAAAGCAGCATTGGTATGACCAGTTATGCGTTTGCGACAGAATGAGGCGTTCTCCTCGTCGCTTGAATTATCTTTGCAGGGGGACATATTCTGCCGCACAGTAGTAGGACTGTCAATAATTAATTTATACCAATCTGCCAGCTCTTCTAGTGCGGTAAGACCAATCGCCGATCTTGGTGAAGCCACAAAAGGCACATAAAGCACAAAAGACGTGTGTGTGTTTGCAACTAAACCGGGCTAGACGGTATCTTACGCGTTCGATTTTTGAGGTAGGTGGTATTGAATGACTGTATTAAGAAGCATTTTGTTACTGTGTTTGGTTTTTGGCGTATCGGTCGCGCAGACAAAGAGTGGCTCTAAAACAACGACGAGACCTGATCTTAGTGGTGTTTGGGCCTTTGATGAGTCGCGAAGCGAGATCGACCCTCGGCTTAATCCGGAGCGCGATTACGTCCTTACGATTGTTCACAAAGAACCGGAGATTCGTCTGACCAGGACCTTTGAGAAGCACGGGAAAAAGTTCACAGAAGAAACCATCTATTACACAGACGGCCGGCCGGAATTTCATTCGAGCACCGGATATGACTCTGAACCCGAGACACGGTGGCGCGGTAAGAAGCTGGTAAGAAGAGTCGTCACCTCTCCATACGGTGGCAGCACAGGAATCTTCACCAACCTTCCCATCACGACGTATGAGGAAATTGAACTTTCCGCCGATGGCAAAACGCTAACTCGAACAATCAGTCACGAAAACGGATTCATCGCGAAACAACGCTACGTGTTCAATCGCACTTCGTAAAAGTCTTCGAGATCTCTTTCAACCCGCAATTTAAAGCATCATTTTACCCGCGCGGCCGGGACTAACCGGCCGCGCGGGTAACTCATCTAAGGCGCGCAAATCGGCGGCAACGCGTTCGGCATAGCGTGAGCGACAGGTTTGGTGAAAGGATGGCAATCAAAAACTGGTGCACCGTCTCCGTTTCTCTTATAGACGTTCTTCCGATCAGAGCAATGATCGCCCCAGTAGTTGCCCTTGTCATCGAATGAGAGGAGAGATGAAGAAGGAAGAAGGTCGTAATCGTTATTAGTTTGAACCGCGATTGTATAGTTTGAGAAGTCATTAAGGTAGATCTTGGCTCCCAAACAGCTAGTCCAGTGTGGACACCTCTGACTCAGGACGCATTCT
>Ga0105238_10005249_pt1 | contig 12809 bp, 29 predicted proteins | sample KBSC34metaG_FD_81526 | JGI IMG/M metagenome (GOLD analysis project Ga0105238, IMG submission 81526) | Corn rhizosphere microbial communities from Kellogg Biological Station, Michigan, USA - KBS C3-4 metaG | ecosystem: Host-associated > Plants > Roots > Rhizosphere > Soil | place: Michigan, USA... | reverse complement strand
GGGCATTGGCAGCGCCGCAGACTTATGCAACGCCACTAAGTGCGAGAAAAGATTCTGCTCCAGATGGTCCTCGGAGGGACCTAGCACACGCAGCGTGGTGTATTCCGGGTCGCGAATCCACTCCAAGAAAAATCGGACACCCATGCTGAAAGATTTGCCCATCTTCGCTGCCCCCATAATGAGGCCGCGGGAACTGGTGTCGAAAAGCTCCCAGACCGCCTGGACTGACTTCGGGTCGTGCGTGAACAGGTTGCGCGGCCATAGCAGGCTAGCCGCCTCCGGCATGCCGTGGTTTTCCATCAGCAGGTGCAAAAAGTTCTGCAGCACCGGCTGGTATTTGCCTGCAAACGAATTTTTTGTGATTCGAAGATTCTTCAGACCGAAGCAGTCCGCGACAATCATCGCGGCTTCCGGCTGTCTCTCGGAATGCATCAGCGGCGAAATCAGATTCGCCAGCTGTCGATGATTCGGGTCTAGCGGCACGGAAAAACGTCGTCTTCGGTGGTGCCCGGCGCGTATACCTTACGGTTCGAGGCATTGCGTCGGTCGCCTGGGCGCAGGCTGACGTTGATTTCATCGAACCGGCTGACGATGTATTTGTCCCGGCCTCGGTGCTTGCGCGGGCTGTCCGGCGCGATAACTATCTTGGGCCTCCAGCCGGATTCTCGCCAACTGGTTATCCAAAGCCGGACCAGCGGATGTGGGGCATCCGGGTCAAATGTGGCAAACACGCGCATATGGGAGAAAAGGAAAAAGAGCGGCGGTTTTTATGCCGCCGCTCTCGCGTGTTTACAGTTTCTTGATAACGTCGTTAGCCTCGCCCTGAATCTTCGGATTCTTCCGAAGGAAAAAGAGCAAAGCGACAGCGCCACCGATTGCCGCAACCACCGCCAGGGCGATTACGGCACCAACTCCGATAACAGATGCTATTACCATACGTTGAATAGTCGCCTGACTACCAACGAATGGTAACTAGAATCTTACTTGCTTTCCCAAGGTGTGTTCGCCTTTTTGCCGCTATTCATCGCCTTGGCAATGCGCTGCTCGCACGCTTCCTTATGCTCAGCTGCGGCGCGCTCGACCGCCGCCGTCTTGTCACTGGTGTCGATTATCTGCTGTGTTCGTCCGCCTCTCATTGTTCTTCCTTTGTGTTTGTAGCACGTTAGCTACGTGTTTTTTGGTCCACGGTTGTCCGTGCCGTGTTTTATATCCTGACAAATTCAACGAACCGGCTATGTCCCGATAAGCAAGCCCCTGCGACCGCCAGTTGCGAATGTGTCCTAAAATAGTCGACTCGCCCGGCAGTTCTCCGTATGGCTTTACGCCCTCGCACCGGCCAGTCGCTTTGCGAATCCGGTCGCGCGCACTGCGGGTTTTCATTACAATCACCGACTTTTCCCACTGTGCAATCGCGCCGAAAATTTGCCGTATCAGCGTGCGCGACGGGTCTCCGCCGTCGTTGGCCACGTCGACGAGCCCCTGGTCGGTTGCGTAGACGCGGATGCCGCGCTTGCGACATTCTACCAGCAACATTTCTTGCACCATTAAATCGCGCGCAAGCCGGTCCATCCGCTCAACAACTACGCACATTTTTTCTTCTAAACGCACGCACGGCATCTGCGGATACTTTGCAATATCGCCGTTAGCTTCGTGCGTTTCCAACCACGCACGGTCAACCCTGTCAATTTCTGACAGCATCTCCACAAACGCGGGCCGGTCAAAGGCTTCTACCGTTCCGCTCACGCCTTGCTCAAAAAAATCTGTAAGAAATTCTATACTGTTTTTCTTACAAAAATCGGCAATCTTGTCCCGCTGCCGGTCCGGACCGTCACCGTCAACCTGCGCCTTGCCGGAAACACGAATGTATGCGAAAGCTTTCATAGTTTTCCAAGAATGAACAATATCACCGGCGTGATGATTGTCAAGAAAAACACCCATTCAACTTTGGTGCCGGACATCAGCACCGCGCCGATTGCGTCGAGCAGGTCTGGGCTGCGAGAAATATCGACGTCGAACTGCGGCTTCGGCTGTATCCGCTGCCGCGGCGCTGGAGGCGCTAGCCGGGAGATAATCTGGCTGCCGCCGAGTCCGATTAAAATTGCAGCGACCCAGGTCACTTCGTTATCCTCCGCATATCTGCCAGATACGCCGTTGCCTCTGCTTCGGTTTCGAATTCTTCCGCGCGTTCGCCGGGGAAAATCACATACCAGAAATCTTCGCCGTCGGTGCCGCGGGACTTAATGACTTTGCCTTTTTCGGTGCTCATGGCTTTACCCATCCTACGCAAAAGACTGCTCGGTGTTCCTCGGGATGGACCTTCCAAAACCAAGCGCGCCGGTCCATGAGCCAGCAGCGCATCGAGTGCAGCCCCCAGCCCTTCGGGAAGAAAGCTTCTACTTTTTTATCATCAATCATGTAGTCATTATACACGCATCCCCAAAAATAACAAGGGCGGCTAAGTAGTTTTTAGCCGCCCTTATATGAACAATTATGTTTACTGATTAGGGAACGGGAAGCGTTTGGCCGCTACCTGCCAGGAAGGCGGCAAAGAGCGCGAACGTGCTAAAGGGCTTGAGTTTCATCGACTCTTCGAATCGCCCCTGGGACGTAGTGAATCCCGCGGTAACCGCGGCGTTTGCGACTCGTTGAATGAAATCAACGTGCGCCGGTGATTCCTCTGCCTGCCCCAGGAGAAGATAATTCGCTGCCGCTTGCAGCTGCTGAACTGTAGTTGCCATAGTGTTAGATTGTTACTGAGCCGACGTTGCTGGTTGAAAGAACGTCCGCGTTGTAAGGCGGAGTAGCCGAGGGTAAATGCGCAATCACCTTGTAGTTGATAACGCCGCTGCCGAGAGGAAGTAGCTCGGACCAATTGACAACACCCTCTTGTTCAAATTCGTCGATTTCAGCGACACTGCGATATGGGCCAGCGCCCATCGCGCGCTGAATCTCCCAGAGCTTTACGTCGACCGCGTTGCCCGCGATGTTAAAGCCGAGAACTGTCTGAACATAATTCTGCACACCGCCGCCAGCGCCGGAAGGAGTCTGCGAACCAACCGACAGAGTAACTTCGCCGGTAGTCGACTCGGTGGTCACGTTGACTTGGTTGCTGTAGATGCTGGTGCCAGCCAAATCGACACCGCCTTGCGTAACGGTAGCGACGATTCGATACGCCCAATCACCAACTGCGCCGATTGCATCGGAATACGTAAAGCTGGTGCCGGTTGCGCTGATACCAGACGACAGGGTCGACCAGTTGTCATCGCCGCGGCCAAAAAGTTTTCGCTGCACCGCGAACGCGGTGACGGGCGGAAAGCCAGGGTCGATTTTAGTCCAAGTGAGGGTTACGGTTGTCCCGCTGACACTCGCCTGCAGTGTATTGAAAAGTTCGATAGACATATTGTTCGAGTAAAACGTCGCTGGAAAATCGCGCTGCCGCAATTACTTTTTAGACCAGGGCGGTGGCGGTCCTTCGAGCACCCAGCAAACGCGGGCCAGCGAAAAAGTGAAAAAGACGGCTTCGGCAAGAATCACCAATCCAAATTTAAATCCTTCGCTCATGATTTTTTGATGATGTCAGCTTCGCGCTTCGTTATTTGTTTAAACGTCGGTGCTACAATCTGGTCGACCCCGTATTTGGCAGAGTCGTGCCAAGTGTCGAGCACGAAATACTGCACAAGGCCGCGAAAAGTCCGGAACACCAGACCGTCGTCGCGCAAAAAATATGTCCAGGCTGTTTTGGTTGCCATAAAATTGGAGGCAGGGGCAGGAATCGAACCTGCGACCTTCGCGTTATGAGCGCGACGAGCTACCACTGCTCCACCCTGCTTTAAGGCGGCGCTTTTCATTTGGCGCGCCGCGGCCCGGTGACTTTAGTCGGTTTCCCCTCCGAGAGTCCGTCGACTCCGTGCGCCCATGTTGCAGGACGACTTTGCGGTGCCTTCCGCTTTGGCATTTTTCAGCAGGTGAAGAGCCGTTTACCGATTGTCTCGGACTGGCCTGAGCAACTACTTCGGTTCAGCGACCTGTTTGTTACTCAGTTTCTCTGTGGCCTGCTGAAAATCTTTTCACCACGTAAACCACAGCCGCGGTTACGATGCCGACCTGGGCGGCAAAGTAGGTCAGCCTAATCAAAAATGCTAGAAACACTTCGGTCATACATCCAACAGTCGCCGGGTTACAGCCTGTTGTAAACCGAAATTCGGATGCGCCCGTTATTCAGGTATTCGTAATCGAAAAGCACATCATCGGTGCCGCTGAAAAACTCGGCTTGGTAAATCAAATCGCCGCGCACCGGGGGAAATGCGTCCGGATTAAAAAGCTTCGCTCGCTCGGCACTAATTTCCCGGTATGTCGTGATTACGTTGCCAGGAGTGCATGGGTTGCTCCAGTCCCCGTTAACGTCGCTCCAATAATGAAAAACATCGCCACCGGTCAACCGATACAAGTCGGTGTCGTTAGTGAAATACCGCGGAGTCTCGTCCAACTCAACAACTGCCCCGCTGCCCAGTTGTTGGGCGCGAGATTCCGTGATTCGAGAAAATAAAAAGGGTGGATTCGAAAGCGGCGGAAGCTCATGGTAGATGGACCGAGTCCACTTACCGTCGTCGAAACACTCGACCGGGCTGTTCATTCCAGCCGGGGTCCGATATAGAACAACCATCGGAAGTCCGCCGGACTTTTCCCAATAGTCGTATCCAGGCAGCTCAACCGGCGCACCGGCGCTAATTTCGCTGGCGCGTTGCGCGGTAATTGGCTTGCTACGCCCTTCGGCTAGCAAGGCATCACGGTTGCCAAAGGCGCTGTAATCCCAACAACCGCTTATCACATATTCTAGCGGCGTCTGCTGTTCGGCAGGGACCCGATACAGATTCGCGCAACCGTTACGTTCAAAATAGTCATATCTCATATTCCCGAACGGTAGCACGAGGCAGCCATGCGCACAAGTATTTTATTTTTTCTTTTTCCGGCCCTGGAAAATGAACGGCAGTGTGAGTATCAGCACCGCGACCAGGGAAAGAAGGATTTTAGTAATTTCCATATCGGATAAAAGGTCGCCCCGGACCGAGGTTCCCGATTATGGGGGATTCACCTACTGTTCACTTCGAACGAATATTTTTTACTTCTCATTTTTAAGAAAAAGGGTCGCGCGATAAAAAAGTTGAAATGCGCGATGGAGCTGGTAAGCGAGCCGTCCCCCGGCCAAACCCCCAAGCCAAATTTCGGCAGGCCGGGGGTGGTCAGCGTCCGGCGACCCGTGATTTCGTGGAATCACAGGCCAGTGCGGGGAAACCAGCGGCCTGGGTGCGAAAAACTTGCGGCTTTTGGTTGGCACGCCGGGTGCTGTGGGCTGTGCGCGGCGAGCGCGCGTTGATTTCGCTTACCCTAGCAGTGCTAGGTATGATACCTTGCAGCGTTAGGTATGCTAAGAATTTAGCACCTTGACCGGCTGCTGCAAAGACTCCTGAGCCTTCGCGAGCTTCGCACCAAACTCATCGCGCTTTGCGCCGGTTTGAGATTCGGTCATGGCCTGCGAAATGAGCTGATGAACTGAAGCGAGAGATACATCAGAGTCGCCGCTATCGTTCTTGCGCGCGCGCTCCGTGACGGTGTCAACCAGGGCGAGATAGGTCAGCGCGTGCACCTTCTCCAAAGCTGCGCACAAGTCAGACAGAGGCCGCATACTCAGCGTGCGCTTTAGCTCGTTGCCGTCCTTGTCCAGCTGCACTGTGGTGCACTCTTCCAGCAATTCATCCGGCGTCTTTTCATAGAGCTTCGCAATCAATCGCTCCAGCACAATACGCATGCGGTGCGCCTGGACGAAGTTAATTGCTCGTGACAAACATTTCTCTAAATCGCCGGGCTTGCCAGACTTCTTCAAATCGAAAATTGCAGACAGTCTCGCAGCCCATTTGTTTTCCTCGGCCAACTCGGCGACCGCCTGCGGAGTAACACCGGCAGCGTGCGCCGTGCGCTGAATGTCTCCAGTGAAGCTGCAGTAGAGTTGGAAAATCTGTTCAGCGTCAAGTGGTCCGTTCGCCTTGTTTATCAGCGACGGGTCGATTTCATTTATCTGCTCCAGCACCTTCTGCGCTTTCTTGGTGCCGAGCTTGACGAGTGATTTAGCTTCTGACATCGCGTTTAAAAATAATTGGGATTGTGTATCGGTCTCGAAAAGGAACAAATGAGGTGACAACCACGTATTGAAATGAACCGTATTTACGTCTGAGACGCCATTGCTGAAAACGATTCCAGAGTTTGCGCAACGGGCTCATATGTCAAAGCCGCAGGTTTCTTTGGAGTTTTTCCCTAGCCAACTAAGCATTTTAAAAATAAAAGCAAAACCAACCGGAACCAGTATCAACCACCATAAGGAATCACACATATCAATACTGAGCTAGCGCTCTGGATTGCATGTCGGCCTGCTGATTCTCATTCAGCACCCGCTCTTCGAAAAATGCGCGCCGATACCAACCGGCCCGAGTCATCGGTCCACGGTTCATCCACAGAAACCAATCTTCATCCTGGGATGCGTGGCCATCATCGCCTGGGAACAGCAGCGGTGTGAGGCATCGAAGATTAAGGCAGCGACGGTTATCGCGGTCTATTTTTCGGGCCTTGCACCGCGGGCAGGTCTTTATGTCGATTTGCATATTCGGTTCTCTTGCGCTTTCGTGCCTCTGCTCTGGCTTGCCAGTGTAGCCGAACAACATCCGCTGGCATACCCGAAAAAAGGCGTTTCTCTGCGCTCATACCAAAAAGTCGCGTCAGCGGGCGTCAGCCGCAACGAAAATCCATAAATACAAAGTTAAATCCTCGCGACCGAAAATCGAAAAGCCGCGAAAATCGGGTCTACGAAAAGCGTATGGCCGAGAAAATCGGGTCCAGCGAGCTTTATAAATACAAAAATACCTGGGGAGTAATGGCAGGGTGCCTTTTCCATTCCCTATTAGAAGCGTTTTTTTCGATGGATAATAAATACAACCTATATTTTACATACGCGCCCAAGGATAATAAATACATCCTATACATGGATTTATTGTCCATCGAAAAAAACGCTTCTAATAGGGAATGGCCAACCCCTCCTGCCAATACTCCCTAAAGAAATTTCGTTGTTGACACCAGCCCTTTTTCAGGCGACTGCTTATTTGAATATGAGAGCACATGCCGATTACAAACTGGGACTTTTGGTCAAAAGACTCGCAAATGCGCAGTTTTCGCATCCGCTGGACCTGAGCGCAGAGTCGCTAGCCCGAGTCACAGCCGCAAAGTCGGCTAACAAACTGAAGCATATCCAATGGCTGATGGACAATGAAAAGTTCACCGGGGGTTTTTCGGTCCGTATTTATTTGGGCGGGAAAATCCGATTCCTGGGGTTCTTCAAGCATGACTGGTTATCCGCCTGCAGACTTGCTGACATGCTGATTTACCGGCTCGGTCCGATGCGCCTGAAATATTCGCGACCAAATACGCCGGATGACTACAACTTCAGTCAATCGCAATCAGCGCTTGATTGGCAGCGCGAAACGAAGCTGACCGAAGTGATACTGCAGATTGAAGAGTATTTTCGCAGCACCGGTGCTATTTCCGTTGTTTCTGAAGGGTCTTTGTCTACCATCGAACGAATCTGCCAACTTGAGCGCAAGGTCGAACTTCTGTATGAGAAACTACGTCAATAAAGACCAGATTATCCGAGCTGTTGAGCAGCGGCTGCATCGCCGGGCAAAACTTCCTTTTTCTTCTGACACCGTCGCCGAATTGCAGGGTTTTCTGGACTGGCTGCGTGGATATAATGGCGATGGTATTACCACAAGAATGTCTTGGTCTTTGATAAAGTTGCAGCAGGAATATTACGCCGTCACCGGCTTGTGCATTGGGTTAACCGCATGAGGAATATTGACCGCGCTCTGAGCTATTTGCGCAAGCTGGAAATAAAGCATTGGTCTGACGAGCAGCGTCACAAAATGATTGTCGACAGTATTATTGCGTTAGAAAAATTCGGACGCACTCCAGAAGGTTTCGCTTTCGACCAACGCAACATCAAAGGACTGAAGGGTATTTCGTTGCTGGCCGCAGCGCGCGACGAGATGAAAAAATACTTGTGACAGTTGTAGCTTAATGATACGATAGCGGCAGATTGAAAAAATTATGAGCAACGAACAACAACAACAGCAGAACGTATTAACTCCGGAGAAAGTGCAGCAGCTGATTGCCGCGGTCGCAAGATTGAAGGAAATTGGCGGCAGCACAATCATCGACCCGCGCAACGAAGCCGAGCAGGTCGGTCTGAAGAAATTCATCGGCGAAACGATGGCTGAGCACGTCAGTGAATTCATCGGCTGCTGGGTCGCAGTCCGGCAGGAGTATGAGCCGCTGGTGCAGACTCTCGAACGCATCGCCAACCGGGTGTTTTCGGTCCGGCAATCCAACAGACAACCGCAATCAAATGAAGGCTAATCAGACGCCAGCGCCACCTCGGTTTGTGCCGGTGGAAATCATACTTGAATCGCAGGCCGAAGTTGACGAGCTATACGCGCTGCTGATTACCAACAAGCTGGATGATTGCGTCCCGGTGCTCGGAAAACAGTGGGAACTGCTGCGCCCTTTTCGTGACCGCGACAAGTCCGAAGCAATTAGCAGTGAAATAACCGCCTTAATGAAATGAACAACAACGAATACATAAAAATCGGCGACCGCGGCGCGGTTGTGCGCGGCCAGATAACTGGCATAAGTTGCAGCGGAAATTCAGTGCTTGTATATGTCGAAACCCACGACACCGTGCTTTTCGATTTCGCTAATTCGCAGTTAGCGCAAGCTGCCACAGCTGATGCGGTGGCGCAGTTAACCGGCGACAGTGAGCCGAAAAGTGAATACCGCTTTTTCCGGCGCAGCTCAGGCAAACCAAAAAAATGCTATGTGGTGCCTTCTGATGGCAGCCAGCGGGGTCGAAGCTTCATTGAAAACGGATGCGCAGTTCGGGTTGGTCCTTGCAAGTGGGATTTGTCAGAAATGTTTAAAGGCAGCGAATTCCGCACCGAGGTATCGCAAGCTGAATTCGAAGCGTTCGCCGGTAACAACTGGCGCAGCAAATTATGAAAAAGCCTATTGATTGGAGCCAGCCACTGCAGCTCCGTGACGGTCGGTCGGTTCGATTCATTGGCGACATCCGTGCGAGTGACGCCAGGAACAAACTGGTCGCAGTTACTAATCCAGACGGCTTCGAGTGGAGTAATGCTGTCACTGCGTCCGGCAGAATTGTGTCTGACTTGGTGCGCCATGATTACGACGTAATCAACGTGCCTCCGTCTCCGGTCTGGTTGAACCTGTATCAGCTGAGCGATGGAAGTTATTCAATACTTAAACATCCTACCCAGCAAGCTGCCGACTTTGCCCGAGACCAGGGCTATCGACGCATCGCGTGCATCCCTGACTCTGGACAAAGCGTATGACAAACGTGTTGTTATTCATGGCCGGGATCGTTTTGCTATGCGGTTTGCTGGTAGCTGTAATCGGTGCCGCTTTTGTTTTCGTATGTTGGTTAGTTGACAAAGTGTTATGAGCAACGTGCAAGGCAAGTGGGCTTCGACCGGCAGAGGCCGAGACTTGTTTCCGGGTCATCAGAACGGGAAAGGCGACAAAAACAGAACCAGCAACGATGAACAATACCGAAAGAATTACGATGAAATCAATTGGACTGAAACTAAATCCGAATCCGCCGACAACGATAGCGGAAGCGCGAGTGTTGATAGCCGACGAAATGGCGTCAATGCCGACAGCCAGTCAGCTGGAATCGCTGACGCACTCGCAGAGCATTTCGCGCATTGCGACGAATGCCGGACCGAGCTGGGCATTGGAGTTTGTCGATGCGAAATCTGCAGTGAATCTAAATCCGAAACGCGTTCGCTGTCCGCTCTGCCGCCGGGTGAAAACGGTGCAGCAAACGGAAACATCTGAATACCGCTGCAGCTATTCCGGCTGCCGCGGATACCAATTCACCGCATGAAAAAATTACTGCTACTCGCAACGTTGTTATTTTCGTTAGCGACAGCCGCTGACGCATCGCCGGGTTGCCTTTTCTATTGGTCACCGCAAACTCTGTTTTTCCAATCTGGTGGTTCCGTTACGGTGCGCCATACCGACGGGTCATTTTACACAATCAACCTCGCTGACGTAACTCCAGGCGCGCAGTATACCCTGGTTGCCGGTGACTTGGTGTATGTGTATCCTCCGACCTGCGCGGTTTGGTATTGGGGATGGACGTATTTCTGTCCTTGCAACAGCAGCGGTGGTGTTACCTGCGGTGCAGCACAGCCGATGCAGGTCGGCGGCGTTGTGTATACTCAGTTCAGTGTGTTCGAAAATTGCAACTGCCCGAATGGCAGCAGCAGCGCCGGGCTGACTTACGTGTTTTCGAAGTATTGCGAACAGCAACCACCGCCGCCGCAATGAGCGTTCTTATCTTTTTCGACCGGCTGCTCCGCTGCGTCGGATTATCTTGCGCCAGTGTTACTTCTTACTATGCACGCTGCGCTGAAATTAACGAGCAGGCATTTCAGAGAGTATACGATGAAAAAGTCCGGCTGAATGCAGAGCGAATGGAATTGGAAAAACGAAACGCAGAACTTACGCGCGGCTGGTCAGCAGCGCAGGCGGAAGTTAATCTGCTGAAATCGCGTCTTCAGCAGCTGGTTGATATTCACATGAAACAATGCCAGCAGCACCCGCCGAAAGAGGTAATATGACCGCTGCTACCGCTGCTAAATTTTTCCTCAAGCAATATCTCTTTTGGAAAAGCGCATTCCACGCGGCATTCAACATGGCAAAGCGGAACCGCAAATTTTCCGCTCTCTGGCGCGCAGAAGCCAAGTTCAATTACGATAAGCGTAAAAAGCTGCAGCGTCGGTTGCGTTCGGTAGAGGCGAGTTATTGCGATGCCGCGCTGCAGCTACTGGTGCTCGACCGTGAGCACCAACTTCTGAAGTTGAGGACGCCGACGCAGTTGAATGCCGAATACGAAGCGCAGGTGTTAGCGGTGTCACTTGGCAGGCCAGATGCATCGCCGACTGCGTTAGCAGAACAGAAGCGAGGTAAAGAAATGATTCAGGTCGTAGAAGTGTTAGCTACTGCGCTGGCGCGCAGTTTCGAACGCGCCGGATTGATTACCGCACCGCGTGGCACTCCACAAGCGCAGCTGCTGGAAGAGATACGCAACATTTTCGACGCGAACGCTTGCTACAACTGGCCGAACCATAACGGCAGACAGGTCGCGTTTAAACAGACGGTTGCGCAGATTGAACAATTCAGCGGAACACAGAAACCGATTGACGTATGATTGAATTAAAAATAGCGCTGTCGACAATGCTGGTCTTGCTGGCGGTTTCGTTCGCGGGCATGGTTGGTCTTTATGTTGCCGACACAAAGTTGAATGACTTCATGCTATACAAAGTGTTGCCAGCGGGTGGCTTTGTGATTGTTGCCTGCATGATTGAAGCCATCTTTCGATACCTATGAAAATTGAAGAAATTCAACAGCTTGAAAAAGAGGAACACGAGCTGTCGCAGCGGCTTGATAAAATTAGGACAGCGTTGTATCTTGCGCGCGTTGAAAGCGCGTTGAAAAGCTTTTCTCTTGAGTCCGGCAAAACCATTCTGAAAGACCGGCGTGGCCGCGAGTGGCGTTTTGCTGGCATTAATTCTATCTGGCATGGCAGCGGCAAACCCTGGGTTAATGCCAACAAAAAGTTAAAGGGCGGTGGTTTTGGTCCGGGGAAATTCAATCTTTATTCTGACTGGGAGGTGGTTACATGAAAGACTGGATTTTTCGGCGGCAATTTCAGCGTCACTCATTTCCGCTGCGTGCGGTTTCGTGTGGATATTTCTTGTCCATCCAGTGGTCGCAGCGCTCTTAGCATTAATCCTTCCGTTTTCGTTACTGACGTTGAGGATAAAGGAATCTTTGTCTGACAAATAAGCTGCATAAGCGCAGCTAAAATCGTAAAATACCGCTTGCCTGCCTGCGGCAGTGGTGTATAGTGTCTCCATGAGTAAGAAACATTTCGAAGCAGCGGCAGAAGAGATTCGTAACATGTATTTAACAGCGCGCGCTCAAGAAGCCGCGTGCATCGTCGGCGGCGCTGGACGCGATATGCTGAACAGAGCCCAGGGTGCCGAAGACCTGTTCGTCAGCATCGCCAGCCAATTCAACGACCGGTTTGACTCGGTCTTGTTCCGTCAAGCCTGCAGGCCATAACATCATGAGCAGCAACGTATATTTCGAATCCCTGGCCGGTGCAATCGACGGTGCAATCGCACGCGCGAACGCTGACCGTGTGCTGTTGGCAAAACCAGCAGACGTGTGGAACCTCGCTCAAGAGCCACTGAACTACGAAGAATATCGACGGGGACACTTTTCAATTGAGCTTTACAAAGACCGGCCAACCAAGAAATTTTTCCATGTGGTGATTTACCGCCTGGACTCTGGCCGCTACGAGCTGAACACCTACGTATTATGAAATTCATCATCGAAAAATTACCGCACCCTGAGCACTCTGGCGATTGGCACGATGCACCGCTGCGCTGGATTGCGCGCGCAACCGACGTTATTTTCACTCAGAAATTCAGCACCAAGCGGCATGCTGAAATCTGGCGGCGCTGCGTGCGGCAATCCGGCGGGGATTGGAAACGCGCGTCAGACGCTTACATGGCATCATGAGCTTTGACCCGCACACACTCAGAGCCGGTGATTTGATTGACGACGAGCCCGGCGGCGATTATTGGTTGATTTCATTCTGCCGTGCGGTCAGCAAGACT
>Ga0105238_10005248_pt1 | contig 12810 bp, 10 predicted proteins | sample KBSC34metaG_FD_81526 | JGI IMG/M metagenome (GOLD analysis project Ga0105238, IMG submission 81526) | Corn rhizosphere microbial communities from Kellogg Biological Station, Michigan, USA - KBS C3-4 metaG | ecosystem: Host-associated > Plants > Roots > Rhizosphere > Soil | place: Michigan, USA... | reverse complement strand
TCGTCGCGCAGACGATGCAGGATTATCAGGAATTCTACCTCGAGCACCTGTCGGGACAGCCCGACCTCGGCGACATCAACAGCATCGCCGTGATGGCCACGCTGAAGGAAGGGCAAATTCCCGTCTGATCATCCCTTCTCCTCCGCCACCTTCGGCGCAGCATTGGTCAGCCGGGCGCCTTCGCGCTGCTCCTCCGGCCTATCCTGCACCTGGTCGTCGCTCGCCACATTGTCCGCCGCCCAGGCGCCGCGCTCACCCATGGGTTCGGGTGAACCGGTCGTGCTGTCCTTGGCGGTCTGGTGCTCGATCTCGCTGTTGAGCTCGGCGCCGATGATGAACGCATAGGCGGACAAATACATCCAGGTGAGCAAAGCGACGACGGTGCCGAGCGAGCCGTAGCTTGCGTGATAGTTGGTGAAATGGCTGACGTAGAATCCGAAGGCGATCGTCAGCAATAGCCAGGTCACCGCGGCGAACGTCGACCCCGGAGTGATCCACTTCCACTTGGCATCCTCACGCGAGGGGCCGAACCGGTAGAGCACCGAGGCAATCAGCGCGGCAAAGAAGGCCAAAGCGACATATCCGACGAACTTCCCCGCAATCACAGTTCCGGCCGATGCATGCGGCAGAAGGTGCTGGAGCAAGGCCAGCGCTGCGGTCCCAGCAAGGGCGCATAGCGCCACGAGCAGCGCGCCCAACGTCATCCCGACCGCGAGAAGATAGAAGCGGAAGAGACTCCTCTTCTCCTTCTCCTCATAGGCGATATTGAGCGCGGTGATCACCGCCGCGGCGCCGTTCGTGCCGCCATAAGTGGCGACCAGGAAGGCGATCAGGATTCCAAAGCCTTTGGTGCCCTTCGACGCCTCGACCGAGGTCATCAGTTGGTCGCCGATGATCTTGGCGACGTCACCCGGAAGAACGGCGGTCAAGGACCACATATGCTCGATGACGGTCGCCGGGTCGGCAAAGAAGCCGTAGGCAAGGACGATCAGGCCGAGCAGCGAAAGAAGCGCGAAGAAGCTGTAGAAGGCGACGCCGGCGGCGACGAGCCCGACATTGTCGTCCCACACCCGCTTGTAGGTGCGCTTGACGATGTCCTTCCAGGCTGGTCCCGGCATCTCCGCCGGCGAGCGCGCCTGATGACCTTTTCGATCGACCATGTGCCGCTCAACCGCGGTCCAATGGCCCCCGTTCCGCGACGGGAGGCCGCGACCGCGACGAGGCCTCTTGCCAACAGCCGAAAACAGGCGGACGGTGAATATTTCAACGAAGAGCGCTTCGGGGCGCCTTCAGCGACTCGGTACGCCCGCAACCCGGACGAAGGAGAGTCGCATGGCCGGACAACCATCCAAAGGCACCCGAGTGATCGCGCTGGTGGGACCCGCCGGCGCAGGAAAGACCAGCCTTGCCGAAGCCATGCTGTTTGCAGCCGGCGCCACCGACCGATTGGGATCGACGGCCAACGGCTCCAGCATCGGCGATTCCAGCCCTGAAAGTCGCCAGCGCGGCGGCTCGACCGAGCTAAACCTCTACAATTTCGAATATCTGGGCGACCGGTTCGCCATCCTCGACGTTCCCGGGTCGGTCGGTTTTTCGGCCGACGGCGCCAAGGCCCTGGCGATCGCCGACGTCGCAATCGTCGTCGTCGACCCTGACCCGGCGCGGGCGCCGCTCACCGCACCGGCGTTAAGGGCACTCGACGAGCTCGGAATCCCCCATCTCATTTTCGTGAACCGGATCGACCAGGCGCATGGCCGGATCCGCGACCTCCTGTCCGCGCTCCAGCCGATGAGCGTGTCGCCCCTGATCGCGCGGCAAATCCCCATCCGCGACGGCGAGAAGATCAGCGGCTTTGTCGACCTCGCCCTCGAATATGCGTTCAAATATCGACCGGGAAAGGGATCGGAGCGGATCGACATTCCCGCCGACCTCCAAGACCGCGAGAGCGAGGCGCGCACCCAGATGCTCGAACAGCTCGCGGATCACGATGACGAGCTCCTCGAGCAGCTGCTGATGGATCAGGCACCCACGCGCGAGAAGGTGCTTCAGGACCTCGCCCGCGAGACTGGCGACAATCTCGGAGTTTCGGTGCTGTTCGGCTCGGCGAGCAGCTCGTGGGGCGTGCGCCGGCTGTTGAAGGCGATGCGCCACGAAGTGCCCGGTCCGCAAGGCGCCGCCGACCGGCTCGGCGTGTCCGACCCCTCGCTCTACGTGTTCAAGATCATCCACGGTTCGATCGGGCGCCTTGCCCTTTCCCGCGTGATCGGCGGAAACATCGCCGAGGGTTCCGACCTCAAGACCGATGATGGCGACCATGCGCGGCTCGGCGCGCTCTTCCACGTCCAGGGCGAGAAGACGACGAAGGTCAACGAAGCGCGTGACGGAGACATAGTCGCCGTCGCCAAGATCGATACGGTCAAGGCCGGGCAATGGCTCGGCCAGGGCAAGCTCCCGTCGCCAATCGACATCAGCTACCCCGCGCGTAATTGTGCGATCGCCATCGAGCCCGCCGACCGCAAGGACGACGTCAAGCTCTCGGGCGCGCTGCAGCGGCTCAGCGAAGAGGATTCGGCGCTGGTCGTCGAGCATGACGACGCCAATCACGAGATCCGCCTGCGCGGCGTCAACGACGAGCATCTCAATACCGTCCTCGCACGGCTGAAGCGCCGCTACGGCGTCGAGGTGAAAAGCCATACTCCGACCGTGGGATACCGCGAATCGATCCGCAGACCGGTCACGCAAAAGGGCCGCCACAAGAAGCAGTCCGGCGGCCATGGCCAGTTCGGCGACGTGATCATCGAAGTGAAGCCCCTGCCGCGGGGCTCCGGATTCCTGTTCGAGGAAAAGATCCACGGCGGCTCGGTGCCGCGGCAATGGATCCCGGCAGTCGAGGAAGGCGTGCGCGAGGCAATGGCCAAAGGTCCGCTCGGCTTCCAGGTCGTCGATTGCGCGGTGTCGCTGGTCGACGGCAGCTATCATAGCGTCGACAGCTCGGAGCTGGCGTTCCGCCTCGCCGGCCGGATCGCGATGCAGGAAGCGCTCGCGAATGCGCAGCCGCACCTGCTCGAGCCGATGCACAAGCTGATGGTCGTCTGCCCGTCGAGCGCGACGAGCCGGATCACCTCCGCGATCGCCGGCCGACGCGGGCAGATGCTCGGCATGGCTCCGCGTGACGGCTGGGCCGGCTGGGACCGCATTGACGCCTTGATTCCCGAGGCGGAGCTTTCCGGACTCGAGGCGGAGCTTCGGTCACAGAGCCAGGGCCTGGCGACCTACGAGGCGGAGTTCGACCATCTCGCCGAATTGAACGGTCCGCTCGCCGACAAGGTCATCCAACGGGTGCCCGAACCAGCTTAGGTCAGGCGTCACTTAATAGTGTCGTTGGCGCGGCGCTCATCCGTGATAAGCGCCGACGAATGAAACACTGGTTCAGAGACCAGCACTTCCGCTCGCTTCTGAAGAACACGAGCTACCTCGGCGTGTCGAAGATCGTCGCAGCGCTTGCGGGCGTGGCGACGCTCGCCTTCGCCGGCCGTGCGCTGGGCGTCATCCTGTTCGGAACGCTGATCCTCATCACCAGCTACGTCAAAGCGGTGAGCGGGATCGCCAAGTTTCAGTCGTGGCAGCTGATCGTCCGCTACGGCGGCCACGGCGTCGCGCACGGCGACCCGGAGCATTTCAAGGTCGCGACCGGCTTCGCCTTCGCGCTCGACGTGGTCAGCGGAATTGGCGGCATGCTCATTGGAGCCGTGCTCTTGCCGTTCATCGGATCATGGGTCGGCATCAAGCCTGACTACCTCTGGCTTGGGATTCTCTACTGCACCGTGGTCCCCGTCATGAGCTCGGCGACGCCGGACGGGGTCCTCCGAGTCCTCGACCGCTTCGACCTGATCAGCTGGTCCGCGACGCTCATGCCGATCTCGCGCGCGGTACTCGCCGGCGCTGCGTTCGTCAGCGGCGCGACGTTCCCCGTGTACGTCGGCATCTGGTTCGTCACGGACCTGATCGGCAATCTCTATCCCTGGTACCTCGGTTGGCGTGAGCTGACGCGCAATGGTCTGCATGTCGGCATTCGCCCGACTCTCAAGCCCGAAGCGCTTCCGGGCGCGTGGCGCTTTGCGATCGACGTCAATCTGGCGAGCAGCGTTCAAGCCGTGTGGGGGCCGATCGGGCGCCTGGTCGTCGGCGGCCTGCTCGGACCGGCAGGGGCCGCGCTGTTCCGGGTCGCATCCACGCTCGCGGACAGCGCGCAGCGCCCCGCCGACCTGCTCGGCAAAGCCTTCTACCCCGAGGTCATGCGCATGGACCTGTCATCCAAGAGACCGTGGAAGCTGATGCTCCGCGGGACGGCCGTCGTCAGCGCACTTGCCCTGGTTGCAATCCTGATCCTGATCCTGGGCGGGAAGCCGCTGATGAATTTGATTTTCGGAAAGGAATTCATCGGCGCCTACGAGCCTCTCGTCATCCTCATGGCGATCCCGTTCATCGGAATCTTCAGCTTCCCCCTGTCGCCAATGCTGTACGCGCTCGGCCGGTCCGACGCGCCGCTCAAGGCGAAGCTTCTCGGAAGCGCCGTCTTCTTCGTGACGATCGTGCCATTGTCGATGGCGTTCGACGTCGTCGGCGCCGCGATCGCCCTCGTCCTCGCCAATGCTGCGAACGCAGGTGCGATGATGGTGCAGCTGCGAGGCGAGCACCGGCGCGTGCGCGGAAAGGCCTCGCCTCGCTCTTCGCCGAACGCAACCTAACCGGATCATGAATTCGGGTGCATGTTACAGCCGTACGATAGACCCCCGCATCGGCCGCCAGTAAACTGAGCGCGTATGACGCCAACGGGTCGCGCCGCCGTGTGGGTCCTGCTTGGCCCTCACAGGGGGGACAACAATCAGGTCCTGGCGCTTGCCGAGCGGCTCGGCTTGCCCTTCCGAACGATCCGGATGGATTACAAGTGGTTCGCCCATCTGCCGGCCGTCTGCCGCAGCGTCTCCATTTCACAACTCCAATCCGAGGCCAGGCGTCAGATCGGCCCGCCCTGGCCCTCCCTCGTGCTCGGCATCGGACAGCGCAGCGTCCCTGTTGCACGATATATCCAGCGCGAGTCCGGCGGATTCACAAAGGTCGTTCGTCTCGGCGATCCGATGGTCTCGCATCGGCTGTTCGATCTGGTGGTCACGACGACGCAATATGCCGTGCATCAGGCGGACAATGTGATTCGGCTGCCGGTCACCATCACCAACCGTGATCACGTGCGGCCGAGCGCGTTTGAAGCGCGCTGGCTCTCGGCTTTCCCGCGTCCGCGGCGTCTGCTGGTTATCGGCGGGAAGACCTCGATGTGGCAGTTTGACCCGGAGGTCGTCACAGCGGCGATCCGCAAGCTGCAGCGCAGGGTTGCGCTCGAAGGCGGCTCGATCGTCGCGGTGACAAGCCCGCGAACATCTCCTGCCCTCGTCGCGGCTGCGCGCGAGACGCTGGGACAGGCAGCAGTCGTGACGGAGCAATTCCCTCGCTACGGTGCGCTGCTTGACGACGCAGACGAAATCCATGTGACCGGCGACAGCGTGTCGATGCTTTCGGACGCGGTTGCGTCCGCAAAGCCGGTGGGCCTCATTCCGCTCGAGCCCACGCAAACGTTGAGATTCGTCCGCTGGATCGGCGATCTTCGCGGCCGCCGCTTTCGAATGCGCGAACTCGATAAATTCTGGAACGACCTTTGGATTCGGGGCGTCGTCGGCACGGTCGATGAGCCGCGATGGGGCGTTATCGACGACTCCTCGTTGCAAACCGCGATTGAAGCCGTCCGCGCGCTGGCTACGTCCGTGCCCGTACTGCCTCCCGTCGACTCGAGTCCGTCGCCTGCGCCCGCGAGAGCTGTGGCGCTCTAGAGCAGCCCGTCGACCGCCGCGATCGGCGCCCAGCTGCCGAGTCCGTTTGTTTCGGAGAAATCTTCGGGAAAGGGCTCGCCGGCGTGAATCCCGCCACTAACGAATACCGCATCGAAGCCCATGCGGGCGGCGCCGAGGATGTCGGTCTGCAGCCCATCTCCGACTGCCAGCACTTCGCTTGCCGGCGGATCGCCGGCGCGATGCAGCGCGTGCCGGTAGATCGCCTCGTGCGGCTTGCCGTACCAGGTCACTCGGCCGCCGAGCCCTTGATATAGGTCGGCGAGGGCGCCGGCACAGGCTTCGGGAACGCCGCCGCGGATCACCACCCGGTCTGGGTTGAGGCAATGCATATGGACGTCGCGCGCCGCCCAGCCTTCCAGATCGGCCAGGTAGTCGCTGGGCTGAGGCCGCTCCGCGGTGACGCCTGTGCAAGCGAGTTCTGTGAAGCTGTCGTCGGAAGCGATGCGGACTCCGCGGCCCTCGAGGATCTCCCGGTCGCCGGCGGTCCCGACGAAGCCGACCGGCTCACCTAAGGCGTTGAGCGCCTCGATGCCGGCTTCGCCGCTGGTCGCGACAAAGTCATAGGCGTCGTGCGGCAAACCAATTCGGCCAAGCTGCTGCTCGACGGCTTCGGCAGTCCGCGGCGCATTGGTGATGAGGGCGACGCAGCGGCCCTCATCACGCCATTGCCGAAGCCTCTCGGCCGCTCCGGAATAGAGCGTCACGCCATCGTGAACCACACCCCAGATGTCGCACAGGATCAGCCGGTACTTGGGGTCGAGCGAGTCGAGAACGCTCACTCCAGGCCTGCCTCCGCGAGTGCCTGTTCTATCGGCGCCACGTCCTCCGGATTATTGAGTTCGCGCAAGGCGAAAGGAGGAGTTTCGACATCGACGATCGCCATCGGAATGCCCGCGACCAGAAACCGAAGCTGCTCGAGACCCTCCAGCGTTTCCAGCTCGCTGACCGGCGTCGAAACGTAACGCTCCAGCGCCTCCGGACGATAGGCATAGACGCCGACGTGCAGCCGCACCGGCGACATTGGCTTGTCCAGAGTGCCGGCGGGCAAATGCGGGATCAGCCGTTTCGAAAAATAGAGCGCATGCCCCTGATCGTTGGTGACCACGCTCGTGCCCCCGACCCGACCCGCGGCCTCTTCCGCCTGGAGCGCCCGCACCTCATCGCTCCGGAGGCGCATGGCGGGCGTAGCGACGAGCGCGTCGCGATCCGCTTCCATGCGCGCGATCAGCACCTCGACGAACCCTGCGGGCGTCAACAGCGCATCGCCCTGCAGATTGATGACGAGATCCGGCTCGTGAAGCTGAGTCAGGGCCTCGGCGCAGCGCTCGGTGCCATTGCGGCATTCAGGCGATGTCATGATCACCCCGACCTTCGCGGGGCCACAAGCTTCAGCGATCCGCTCGTCATCGGTGACGACGAACACGCCCGAGACGCCGTTCACCCGCCGCGCGGCCTCGACGCTGCGCTGAATCAGCGGCTTGGCGACGCCCGTGACGCCCTTCAGCGGAGCAAGCGGCTTACCGGGGTAGCGCGAAGACTGGAATCGCGCCGGAATCAGAATGACGGAGTTCATCGTGCTGCCGGGCAGTCGTGGATGTGGAGCACTCCGACTGGCCTCTTTCCCTTGCCGTCCTCCTCGACCACGAACAGCGCCGTGATCTTGTATTCGTCGAACAGCGCGAGCGCATCGTCGACCAAGTCGTCCGGGCCGACGGTCTTCGGGTCGCTGGTCATGAACTCGGCAGCCGTGTGGTCGAGCCCGCGTTCGATGTTGCGCCGGAGGTCGCCGTCGGTGATCACGCCGAGGAGGTAGCCGTCGGCGTCAGTCACTCCGACGACGCCCAGCCTCTTCGCAGTCATCTTGACGATCGTGTCATGCATCGAGCTGTCGGCGCGGGTGAGCGGCAAAGTTTTGCCGCCGTGCATCAGCCGCCGCACGGGCTTCAAACGCGCGCCGAGCGCTCCGCCTGGGTGAAGCCGGCCGAAATCCTGCCGCGTGAAACCCTTTTGCCGCATGACCGTCATTGCCAGCGCATCGCCTAGAGCGAGCGTCATCGTCGTCGAGCTGGTCGGGGCGACCGACTCCGGGCCGACCTCAGGCCAGTGCGGGAGCACAAGCGAGGCAGCCGCCGCTTCGGCAAGCATGGTTCCCGGATGCCCAGTGATTCCGATGATCGGAATTTTCACTCCTTGGAAATGGTCGATGACGGCTTCGAGCTCTGCCGTTTCCCCGCTCTGCGAGATCAGGATCGCCACATCGCCAGGCGCCGCCATGCCGAGGTCGCCGTGGATGGCCTCGGCAAGATGCAGGAACACGGCGGTCGTGCCGGTCGAGGCGAAGGTCGCCGCGATCTTCCGAGCGACGTGGCCCGACTTGCCAAGACCGCTGACGATCAGCTTCCCATTGCAGCCGAAGATCAGTCCGACCGAGCGCTGGAACTCTTCGCCGAGGCTGTCGGCAAGGGCGTCGAGCGCCCGGGCCTCGTCGTGAAGGATCGCGCGCCCGAACTCGAGCACGCCTACCGGGGATGGGTTGTCTGCGGCCATTTCAATCGCCCTAGCCAGCCAGTCTGCTGAAGCGCAAGCGCTTGACGCGCGCTGAACCTCCGGCTTGGGTCATGCCAACCAAGGGGAACGCATGGCCACCAGACTGACCCGCTACATCCTGATCGCGCTCGTGCTGGGCATCATCGCCGGCTGGTCGATCAATGCCGCGATCGACGACGGAACGCCGGCGAGCGCTGCGCACCTCAAGTCCATCGCCGACTATCTCAGCATTGTCACCGCCCTGTTCCTGCGGCTCATCAAGATGATCATCGCTCCGCTCGTCTTTTCGACGCTGGTGGCAGGGATCGCACATATGGGCGACGTCGCCGCGCTCGGCCGCGTCGGCGTGCGCTCGATCTTGTGGTTCATCCTCGCCAGCCTCGTCTCGCTTACGCTCGGGCTCATCCTCGTGACGCTCCTCCACCCGGGAGTCGGCCTCAACCTTGCGATACCACCCGCGACGGCCGCGAGCGGCGTCGAGACCGGCGCGTTCAACCTCAAGGACTTCATCTCGCACCTGGTGCCGCAGTCGATCTTCGAAGCGATGAGCACCAACGAGATCCTGCCGATCGTGATCTTTTCGCTATTCTTCGGGATCGCCCTCACGGCGATCGGCGAAAAGGGTCGGCCGATCGTGCACGGCGTCGAAGCCCTCGTCCGAGTCATGCTTCAGGTCACCAACTATGTGATGCGGTTCGCGCCCTTCGCCGTATTCACCGCGGTCGCCAGCGCTTTGGCTGAGCGCGGCCCGCAGATCATCGCAACCCTGGGCATGTTCGTCGGCAGCTTCTATGTCGGTCTGCTGATCCTCTGGGCGGTGCTGATCGGCGCCGGATTCCTGATCGTCGGGCCGAGGATTCGGCACCTCGTCCGCTACATCCGCGATCCCGTGGTCCTCGCCTTCTCGACCGCTTCATCGGAAGCCGCCTATCCGCGCACGCTGGAAGCGCTCGACCGTTTCGGCGTTCCCCCGCGCATCGCGAGCTTCGTCCTCCCGCTCGGCTATTCGTTCAACCTCGATGGCTCGATGATGTACATGACCTTCGCGACGCTGTTCATCGCGCAGGCCTACGGCATTCACCTCAGCCTCAGCCAGGAAATCACGATGCTGCTCGTGCTGATGGTGACATCCAAGGGAATGGCCGGCGTGCCCCGGGCGAGCCTGGTCGTGATCGCCGCCATCATGCCGATGTTCAAGATTCCCGAGGCCGGGTTGCTGCTGATCCTCGCGGTCGACCATTTCCTCGACATGGGCCGGTCAGGAACCAACGTCGTCGGCAATGCCGTTGCCGCCAGCGTGGTCGCCCAGTGGGAAGGCGATCTCAATGCCGAAAGATCGCCGGAGATTCAGCCGCGGCACGCCCCGGCGCACGTCCAGCGCGCCGGCAAGATCCACGATCACTTCTAAGTTCAGCTGAAGGGGCGATCGATCGACGGCGGGGGTTCGGTGAAGAACTTTGGCCCGCTCGGAGTCATATACCAGCAGTCCTCGAGCCGAATCCCGAACTTGCCGGGGATGTAGATGCCCGGTTCGTCCGAGAAGCACATGCCCCGCTCGAGCGGCGTCATGTCGCCATGCACCAGGTACGCCGGCTCGTGCCCGTCCATCCCGATGCCGTGCCCGGTGCGATGGGACAGGCCCGGCAGCTTGTAGCCCGGCCCATAGCCCCAGCTCTCATATGCGGTACGGACAGCATCATCGACGCTTCCGCAAGGAGCACCGATCTTGGCGGCGCGAATCGCGATCTGCTGACCTTCGTGGACCTGGTTCCAGACCTTGCGCTGATCGGCCGACGGAGCAGCGCCCCAGACGAACGTCCGCGAGATATCCGACTGGTAGCCGTGGACCGTGCAGCCGCAGTCGAACAGGATCGTGCTTCCGCGCTTGACGAGCTGCGGCCTGCGTGAGCCGTGGGGCAGTGCGGCGGCTTCGTCGATCAGCACTAGCGCGAACTCTGGACTTCCGCCGAGAACGGTCGTCGCCGCGTCGATCGCCGCGCCAAAGTCCGCCGGAGTCATTCCGGCGCGAGCGGCCTCCCCGGCATGCCGCATGGCGCGGATGGTGATGTCGTTGGCCGCCTGCATCAGAGCCAGCTCGGCTGGCGACTTGATCAGCCGCAGCGCGCGCACGACAGGGTTTCCGCTCACGGACTTCAGCCCGGGAAGCTGCTGGCCGAGGCGATCGACGATGAAATATCGGTCCGTCTCCTCGAACCCGACGGGCTGGCCGGCGACGCCGCGCTCGCGCAGGAAGTCGGCGACGAGCTTCAGCGGCTCCTGGTCTTCGTCCCACGTGCGGATCTCAGCCGGGACCGCGAGCGTCTCCTTGACCGAGGGGCTTTCGAAAAAGGGCGTGACGATGATCGGGTCGCCCTGCGCCGGGATCACGGCGGCCGTCAGCCGCTCAGAGCGATGCCATTGCACGCCGGTCAAATAGTCGAGGCTGGACCCCGATTCGACGATCACCGCGCCGATGCCGTTCTGGGCCATCAACGTCTTCGCCTTGGCCAGGCGCTGGAGCCTCTCGGCCTGGCTGATCGGCGGCGGGAGCGGAACCGGCGTCAGCGCCTCCGCGGCGGCGGCAAATGTTCTTCCCAGCGGCACCGTCAGCGCCGCCGCGAGTGCTCCGGCGCTCTGGAGGAAGCGGCGCCGCCGCACTAATGAGCTCATCATCGTCGAGGCCCCCCTTTGCTCATTCCCACTGTTGCACGGCCGCGGGCAATCGGCCAGCAGGCGCGTCCGATGTTCGACTCATTGGCTCATGACGGCGTGAAGCGCCCCGGCGCCCGCGAGATGACGGTGATGCTCGCCGCGCTCATGGGCCTTAACTCCTTCGCCATCGATGCGATGATCCCCGCGCTTCCGGCGATCGGCCGTTCGCTCCACGTCCTCAACGAAAACAACCGACAACTGGTAGTCGTCGCTTACTTCGTCGGCTTCGCCTCGACCCAGCTGGTCTGGGGACCGCTCGCGGACCGGTTCGGACGCAAGCCCGTGCTCAGTGCCGGGATCATCCTCTACGGCCTGTTTGCGCTGCTCTGCGCCTTTGCCGCGAGCTTCCCCGTGCTGATCGCGGCGCGATTCGCCATGGGCGCCTCCGCCGCCGTCACGCGCGTCCTCGTCGTGGCGATGGTCCGGGACCTGTTCGAGCGCGAGGCCATGGCGAAGGTGATGAGCCTCGTCTTCATGGTCTTCATGTTGATGCCGGTCCTCGCGCCGAATATCGGCATGGCGATCCTGGCCGTCGCGCCATGGGAGGCAATCTTCTGGGCGCTCGCGGCCTACGCCCTTGCGATGCTGCTGTGGTCGGGCGTTCGGCTGCCCGAGACCTTGCACCCCGAATATCGCCGCAGCCTCAACTGGCGCGACATGGCCGGAGCGGTGTGGGAAAGCGTCCGCGAGCCGCAGTCGCGCGGCTACACCGCGGCGCTGACCATCAGCTTCGGCGCGCTCGTCGCCTACATCGCCTCGATCCAGCAGATCGTGTTCGAGGCATTCCACGAGCCCAAGCTGATCGGCCTGGTGTTCGCCGCGATCGCCGCGCCGATGGCGCTCGCGTCCTGGACCAACTCGCGGGTCGTCGGACGCTTCGGCCTGCGCCGGGTCGGCCACATCGCGGCGGTCGCCTTCATGGCGATAGCGCTGGTCCACGCCGGCGTCGCATTTGCCGGGCGGGAGACGCTGGTGAGCTTCATCGTCCTGCAGGCGCTGACAATGTGCGCCTTCGCCTTCACCTCGTCGAACCTCAGCACGCTGGCTATGGAGCATATGGCGCCGATCGCCGGGACCGCCTCCTCCGTCCAGGGGATGATCGGAACGATCGGCGGAGCGATCCTCGGCTTCGTCATCGGGCAGCACTTCGACGGGACGGTGGTCCCCTATCTGGCGGGCACCGCGCTGTGCGCAACCGGCGGGTTCGTGCTCCTCGTCCTCACCGAACCCAGGCGGCTGTTCGCGCCGATGGAGGCCGATCCGCAGGAACTGGAAGCCGCTCGGGAATCGCCCGCGATCCCCGAAGACCTCGCGTAGCCAACCGAAGGGCGCGGCAGGCGGAAGCGCGTGCAGCTCCGCCCGCCGCTGGGGAGCTCAATTACTCCGCGAGCTCGGAGTCGTCGGCGTCCGCGCCGACCATCAAGGCCTCGCCGACTTCCTCGGTCCGGCCGCGGATCGCATTCTCGATGCGCCGGGCGACGTCGGGGTTTTCCTTGAGGTAGAGCTTGGCGTTCTCGCGGCCCTGGCCAATGCGAACGCTGTCGTAGCTGAACCACGCACCAGACTTCTCGATGAGGCCCGCTTTGACGCCGAGGTCGAGGATCTCGCCAACCTTGGACACGCCCTCGCCGTACATGATGTCGAACTC
>Ga0105238_10005246_pt1 | contig 12810 bp, 9 predicted proteins | sample KBSC34metaG_FD_81526 | JGI IMG/M metagenome (GOLD analysis project Ga0105238, IMG submission 81526) | Corn rhizosphere microbial communities from Kellogg Biological Station, Michigan, USA - KBS C3-4 metaG | ecosystem: Host-associated > Plants > Roots > Rhizosphere > Soil | place: Michigan, USA... | reverse complement strand
TCTGCCACAGATCAAAGATCGCGCCCCACTCATCGAGGCGAAGGGCGAACGCGTTGCGGTTCTCTCCCGAGCGCCACGCGATCAGGCCGACACGGTCTTTCCCGTCGCTCGTCGTAAAGGTGCCGACCATCAGCTCGCGGCTGCCGGTTTCGAATTTTCCGATGGGGTTGAGCTTGCCCTCGGCACCGAGCGCGTTCGTCCAGAACGCGAGACCGATCAGCAAGGCGGTCAACCCGAACGTGCGTCGCTTCATCTGTCGCCCTCCGTACGGCACGAGTGTAGCAGCTGGGCTTGTCGATGGAACTCGGCAAGGCGCCGACCGTTGATGCGCCGAACAAGAGCCTCAGGAGACCGTGATGGGATTTGGCCGAGGGATTCTGCTTTGGCTGCTGGGCGTGCCGTTGCCGATCATCATTCTGCTCGCGATCTTCTGGCACAACTAGCGGCGAGCCGGGCGCGCACCAGGCGCCACCCAAGTCCGAAATGAACAGCCCCGATGCGCGTCCGTGTGGCGGCACGCATCGGGGCCGTTGCGCCGGGGACTCAGACCCGTCCCGACTGACAGAAAGAACGCATGGGAGACGGGCGTCGTTGGGCACGACTGCGTCTTTCGTCACCACAGCCCTCGCAAGGCGCGTGCCAGGTCACCCGCGAGACCACTCAGGCCCTTGGATGGTTAAGCCTTTGATGCCGGCGATTTTTGCCGGGTCGGCGGCGCACGCCGGCGGGAAATTTCTGCATCCCGTCTGAATAAGGTTACCCCTCGCTTGCCGCACTGCAGCGCGGGTGTTATCTGCCGCCCATGACGGCTCAGCCCATCAACAACATCCGCAATTTCTCGATCGTCGCGCATATCGACCACGGCAAGTCGACACTCGCCGACCGGCTGATCCAGCTCACCGGGGGGCTCGACGCGCGCGAGATGGCGGGCAAGGAGCAGATCCTCGACTCGATGGACATCGAGCGCGAGCGCGGCATCACGATCAAGGCGCAGACCGTCCGGCTCGCCTACAAGGCGAAGGACGGGAAGGACTATATCCTCAACCTGATCGACACGCCCGGGCACGTCGACTTCGCCTATGAGGTGAACCGCTCGCTCGCCGCCTGCGAGGGCTCGCTGCTGGTGGTCGACGCCTCGCAGGGCGTCGAGGCGCAGACGCTGGCGAACGTCTATCACGCGATCGACGCCGGCCACGAGATCGTGCCGGTGCTGAACAAGATCGACCTGCCGGCGGCCGAGCCCGAGAAGGTGAAGCAGCAGATCGAGGACGTGATCGGCCTCGATGCCAGCGAGGCGATCGGCATCTCGGCCAAGACCGGCCTGAACGTCGAGGAAGTGCTCGAGGCGATTGTCAAGCGCCTGCCGGCCCCGAAGGGCGACCGCAGCGCGACGTTGAAGGCGCTGCTGGTCGATAGCTGGTACGACCTCTATCTCGGCGTGGTCGTGCTGGTGCGCATCGTCGACGGCGTGCTGAAGAAGAACCAGCGTATCCGCATGATGGGCACCAACGCCGCCTATGATGTCGATCGCGTCGGCGTGTTCACGCCCAAGCTGCTGCTGGCCGAAGAGCTCGGCCCTGGCGAGATCGGCTTTCTCACCGCGTCGATCAAGGAGGTGGCCGATACGCGCGTCGGCGACACCATCACCGACGACCGCAAGCCGGTCGAGGAGATGCTTCCGGGCTTCAAGCCCGCCATTCCGGTCGTGTTCTGCGGCCTGTTCCCGGTCGACGCGGCGCAATTCGAGGACCTGCGCGCCGCGATGGGCAAGCTGCGCCTCAACGATGCGAGCTTCTCGTTCGAGATGGAGACATCCGCCGCGCTCGGCTTCGGCTTCCGCTGCGGTTTCCTCGGGCTGTTGCACCTGGAGATCATCCAGGAACGGCTCGAGCGCGAGTTCAATCTCGAGCTGATCGCGACCGCGCCGTCGGTCATCTACAAGATGTCGCTCACCGACGGGACCCATCTCGAGATCCACAACCCGGTCGACATGCCGGAGGTGACCCGCGTCGAGGAGATCCAGGAGCCGTGGATCGAGGCGACGATCCTCACGCCCGACGACTATCTCGGCTCGGTGCTCAAACTCTGCCAGGACCGCCGCGGCTCACAGAAGGAACTGACATACGTCGGCAACCGCGCGATGGTGAAGTACGACCTGCCGCTCAACGAGGTGGTGTTCGACTTCTACGACCGGCTCAAGTCGGTCTCGAAGGGCTACGCGTCGTTCGACTATCACCTGACCGATTATCGGCCGGCCGACCTGGTGAAGATGCAGATCCTGGTCAATGCCGAGCCGGTCGACGCGCTCGCCATGCTGGTGCATCGCACGCGCGCCGAAAGCCGCGGCCGCGCCATGGTGGAGAAGCTCAAGGAGTTGATCCCGCCGCACATGTTCCAGGTGCCGATCCAGGCCGCGATCGGCGCGAAGATCATCGCGCGCGAGACGGTGCGCGCGCTGCGCAAGGACGTGACCGCGAAGTGCTACGGCGGCGACATTTCCCGCAAGAGAAAGCTTCTCGACAAGCAGAAGGAAGGCAAGAAGAAGATGCGCCAATACGGGAAGGTCGACATCCCGCAGGAGGCGTTCATTGCGGCGTTGAAGGTCGACGTCTGACGCTGTCGCCAGCCCGTAGCCCGGATGAGCGAAGCGATATCCGGGGCCTTCGCTTCCTATTCCCGCATGTCGCTTCGCTCATGCGGGCTACGTGCTGCAGCTGGACTTCGAGATTCCGCCCGACAGAATCAGAAGTTGTCGCGGGGCGGCCGTAGAAACACCTACCGGACCAATTCTCACAGTTCTTAAAGAGTCGTGACGCATCGTGCCCTCCTGACGCGAGGGAAACGCCGTGCTGAAACGATTCGGATTGACTGGAATTGGCGGCCGCCTGGCCGCTGTCGTCGGGCTGTTCGCCATGAGCCTGATCGCCGTGGTGGCGGCGCTTTGCTACGTCAACGCCAGCACCGTCCACCAGGCGCGGCGCGAGCAGATCAAGAACGTGATCGACGCGAGCTTCGGGGTGATCGAGCGCCAGTACAAGGACGCGCAGGAGGGCAAGGTCCCCGAGAAGGAAGCGCAGGAGCGCGCCAAGGCGGCGCTGCGCATGGTGCGCTACAACAAGACCGACTACATCTTCGTGATCGACGACAATTTCAAGACCATCGTCCAGGGCGCGCGTCCCGATACCGAAGGCTCGGACCAGTCGAAGGTCGCCGATCAGACCGGCAAGCATTTCGGAGTCGAGCTCGTGAATACCGGCCGCCAGCAGGGCAGCGGCTACGTCGACTATTGGTATCCCAAGCCCGGCGCCGCCGTCACCGATGCGTCGCCCAAGACATCCTACGTCCGCCGCTTCGAGCCGTGGGGATGGTCGGTCGGCACCGGCGTCTACATCGACGACGTCACCGCGCAGGTGCGCCAGACGGTGCTGATCGCGGCCGGCATCGGCGCCTTCTTCCTGCTCCTGATCGGCGGCATTGCCATGATCGTCGTGCGCGGCCTGACGCGGCGCCTCGGCGCACTGTCGGGTGCGATGACGGCGCTCTCGGCCGGGCAGACCGACATCGAACTGCCGGAAGCGAAGCGCAATGACGAGATCGACGCCATGACCAAGTCGGTCGCGGTGTTCCGCGACAACGCGATCGAGCGCGCGCGCCTCGCGACGACCTCGGAAAGCGAGCAGCGCGCGCGTGCCGCCCGCCAGGAGCAGGTCGACACACTCGTGCGCGGCTTCGACGCCAAGGTGAAGGCGATGCTCGACACCGTGCGCGGCAATCTCGCCGACATGACGCAGGCCGCCGACACCATGTCGTCGGTCGCCTCGTCGGCGAATGAGCGCGCCACCGCGGCGGAGAACATCTCGCAGTCGACCTCGCGCAACGTGCAGACGGTCGCGAGCGCGGCCGAGGAGCTGACCGGCTCGGTCAGCGAGATCGGCTCGCTGGTGAGCGGCGCCACCGAAGTGAGCACCAAGGCGTCGGCGCCGACCCGCGACACCGGCGCGGCAATCGGCGGGCTTGCGGCAAACGCCGCAAAGATCGGCGACGTGGTCAACCTCATTCAGGCGATCGCCGAGCAGACCAACCTGCTCGCCCTCAACGCCACGATCGAGGCGGCGCGCGCCGGCGAGTCCGGCCGCGGCTTCGCGGTCGTCGCCTCCGAGGTGAAGGCGCTCGCGAGCCAGACCGCCAAGGCGACCGACGAGATCCGCGGCCAGATCGGCACCATGCAGGAGTCGACCAAGGGCGCGGTCGACGCGATCGCCGCGATCGTCGCCACGATGCAGGAGGTGCAGAGCTTCACCAACTCGATCGCCGCGGCGGTCGAGGAGCAGGGCTCGGCCACCGGCGAGATCTCGCGCAGCATCCAGGAGACCGCGCACGGCGCCGGCAAGCTGACCGACGAGTTCGCCCATGTCAGCCAGGCGATCGGCAACACCAACCGCACCGCCGCGCAACTCGGCGAGGCGACCGCGCAGCTGCGCCAGGAGACCGAGGCGCTGGACAAGGAAGTCGGCTCGTTCCTGCGCGGCGTGAAGGCGGCTTGAGGCAATTGTGTCCCGGACGCGCTGCAGCATGAAATGCTGCAGCGCTGAGCCGGGACCGTTCCAAGCTCATGCGTTCGTAACGGTCCCGGTTCAGCAGCGCACCACTTCGTGCTGCGCCCCGCCCGGGACACAGTTTTAGGCCCCCAAGCCCACCCGCTGCGGCGCCGCGACATCCGTCGGCCGCCACACATGGACCACCCCGAACCGCTCCGGATGCGCGCGGTATTCGCGTGCGATCGCCAGCAGCGTGCGGTACCGCGTCTTGTGCTGCTCGTAGGAGACACCCGGCATCGTCTCCGACAGGTTCAGCAACTCCTGCTCCCACATCACCATCGCGCGCAGATGCCGCGCGCGCTGGTTGTCGAGCTGCTCGTAGGTGAGCGCGATGACGAAGCGGTATTCGTTCATCGGCCGCCCGATCGCGAGATCGACCGAGTCGTCGTTCGAGCAGCTCTCGCTCATCAGGCTGATCAGCGGCGAATAGGTCGCGCGATAATCGTCTTCCTTCATCAGATGGACGCGCTGGCGGCGGCCGTTCTCGACCACGGTCGAGCGCGCGAACAGGCCGGTGAGCAGGCGCCGCAGCGGGCCGCGATGCTGCGCGGGATTGTCCGGAAACATGATGACGGGATTCTCGCGCGTCGTCTTCTTGGCCGCGTTGCGGATCAGGTAGATCCGGAACGCGTTCGGCCAGACGTGCCAGATGCGCCGGTCGGCCACGATGGTGTCGAACTTGAGATGATTGTCGACCACCATGTTGAGCGTGATGTTGATGGTGTTGCGGTCGTCGCCGCGCACATAGTCGAACCAGCCGGTGAAGAAACGGCCGAGCACGCTGAGCCCCATGCTGCCGGCGCCGCCGAGCGAGCGGATCAGCGCGCCGGTGATGACCGCGCCGAGATAGACGGTGAGCAGCCCAAAGCCGAAGAACAGCCCGTCCGAGAGCTGGCTGAAATTGTCGCGCAGATACGCAAGCATGGAAGGTCCCGCAACCCGAAGCCCTTGCGTCGACCTAACATACTTTGCGGCGACAGTGAGGGCAGGCGCGGCGGCGCGACCAGATCGTCATCCGGCTTTCAAATGAGCCGGCTCAGCTACCGTAGCGCCGGTACCTGAACGAATGACCGCCCGAGATGACGATCGTGGTGTTCGCCATGCCGGCGCGCTGCACCAGCGCATAGAGCGTCGCCGCGTGGGCGGGGTGCAACCGCACGCAGCCGTGCGAGGCCGGCCCGCCGAGGCGCGAGATGGAGTTGGTGCCGTGGATGGCGTAGCCGCGATGGAAGAAGATCGAATGCGGCATCGGCGAGCCGTAGTAGCGCGTCGAGAACCAGCTGGGCGTCATCCAGCGCGGATGGAAACGTCCGGTCGGCGTGCCGTATCCGCCGCGCCCGGTCGAGACGCGCCAAACGTAAGCCGGCTCACCGTTCACCGAAACCGCCATGTGCTGCGTCGCCTTGTCGATGCGCACGAGCACGCTGGCGCCGGCGGCCTGCGCCGAGACGATGAGGAAGGCGAGCAACGCAATGCAACGCATCTTTTCCTATCCGGTCAGAGGAATCTTGCGGCGGTTGTGGGCACCTCGTGGCATCTTGATAAAAAGAGATCGAATTTGCCGGCCGCGCATGAATACATTCGCATCGGCGCATTGGCTCTTGGCATAAGCGCCCGAACCGGGAATATCTAAGGGGGGCGACTCAAAAACCGTCAGCATGGACCGTTCGATGCCTCGGATCGCGACCGCTCTCCTGATCGCCGGCCTGATCGGCGCGCCGCTTGCAGTCTTCGGGACAGGAGCGGCGGCGCAGGACAAGGGCACGGTCGATCCGAAGCCGCTCCCGCCGCTCGCGCATCCTGATGACCCGAAGAATCCCGCCAAGGAGCTGTTCGGGCGTCGGCCGATGCCGACCAAAGCGGAAGCGCGCTCGATCGGCTTCTATACCCATGGCTGCCTTGACGGCGGCGTTGCGCTGCCGATCAACGGCAGGACCTGGCAGGTGATGCGGCTCTCGCGCAATCGCAACTGGGGCCATCCCGGGCTGATCGCGTTTCTCGAGCGGCTCGCCGGCAAGGTGCCGAAGGTGTCGGACTGGCCGGGCCTGCTGGTCGGCGACATGTCGCAGCCGCGCGGCGGCCCGATGATCACCGGACACGCAAGCCACCAGGTCGGGCTCGACGCCGACATCTGGCTGACGGCGATGCCGAAGCGCGAGCTCTCGCGCGCGGAGCGCGAGGAGATGTCCGCCACCATGGTGGTCGCCGAGGACCGCAAGGACGTCGATCCGAAAGTGTGGACGCACGGCCATTTCGCCGTGATCAAGGCCGCGGCCGAGGACCCGAAGGTCGAGCGCATCTTCGTCAACGCGGCGATCAAGAAGGCGCTTTGCCGCGAGGCCGGCAAGGACCGCGCCTTCCTGCACAAGGTGCGGCCGTGGTGGGGCCACGACTATCATTTCCACGTGCGCATCGTCTGCCAGCCGGGCAGCCCGGAATGCAAGGGCCAGGAGCCGCCGGGGGAGACGGATGGCTGCGGCCCGCATGATATGGACTACTGGTTCAAGGACTCGGTGCTGCATCCGCCGCCCCCGAAGGAGCCGCCGAAGCCGCGCAAGCCGCTCGTCATGGCGGACCTGCCGCCGGCCTGCAAGCAGGTGCTGCTCGCGCCGTGAAGTTGAGGTAGCCTCCCGGTAGCAGGCGCGGGCAAATCACGCGCCGCAGGGAGGCGATGATGCTGATCCGCGCGACTCTTGCGGCCACTGCCGCGGCAATTCTCATTTCTCCAGCCCAAGGTCAAACCCAGACCATGACCCAGGCGCCGAATGCAATCTCGAGCGGCGCGGCCAGCGTCGCGCAGAACGTCGACCCGCTGCCGCGCGGGCGGCCGGAGGATGTCGGCATGTCGTCGGAGCGGCTCGGCGAGATCGCCAAGGTGATCAATGCCGACGTCGAGAAGGGCCGCCTGCCCGGCGCCGTGATCGCGGTCGCGCGGCGCGGCAAGCTCGTCTACTACGAGGCGATCGGCTTCCGCGACAAGGTCGCCGGCGTCGCGATGACGAAGGACACGATCTTCAACATTGCGTCGATGACCAAGCCGATGGTCGCCTTCGCGGCGCTGCAGCTGCACGAGCGCGGGCAATTGCTGATCGACGATCCGCTGTCACAGTACTTCGCGAAATTCGCCGACAAGGAGGTCGCGCAGCTCGACGCGAGCGGCGACACGATCACCGGCAAGGTGCCGGCGAAGCGGCCGATCACGTTGCGCCACCTGATGATGCACACGTCCGGCCTGATCTATGGTGCGCGCGGCAACACCGCCGTGCACAAACTCTATCCCGGTAGCAGCTCCACCGCGGCGACCGCACTCACGGGCGCAGAGTTCATGGACAAGCTGGCGAGCCTCCCGCTGCTCAATCAGCCGGGCGAGACCTGGGACTACGGCTTCGGGCTCGACGTGCTCGCCCAGGTGGTCGAGAAAGTATCGGGCAAGCCGCTCGGCAAGTATCTCGAAGAGAACGTCTGGAAGCCGCTCGGCATGACCGACACGGCCTTCTTCATTCCGCCCGAGAAGGCGGCGCGCTACGCCAGGACGCTGCCGATCGATCCCGACACCGGCAAGCCGCAGGCGGCCTCACCGGACCTGACGCAGCCGCTGAAGTTCGAATGCGGCGGCGGCTGCCTGTCATCGACCGCTGCCGACTACATGCGCTTCGCCCAGATGCTGCTGAACAAAGGAGCGTTCGGCGAAGCGCGCATTCTCGGCCGCAAGACCGCCGAATACATGCTGACCAACCAGCTCGGGCCGGAGGTGAAGAACCTGATGGTCAATGCCGACCCGACGCGGGCCGATTACGGCTTCGGGCTCGGCCTCTCGGTACGCACCGAAGCCGGCCGCGGCCGCGTGATGGGCTCGGTCGGCGACTTCTCCTGGCCGGGCGCGAGCGGGACCAACTGGTGGGCCGATCCGCAGGAGCAGCTCGTCGTGGTGTTCATGGCGCATTCGCCCGGCCCGATCCGCTGGCACTACCGGCAGCTGATCAACGCACTGGTGTATCAGGCGATCGTGGATTGAGACCTCCCCCCGTCACCTCAGGCGGCCGTGCGAAGCACGGCCCTCGAAGGGCGACGGCCGAATCCTCTTAGGAAGGATGGCCGATCATCCTTCGAGGCTCGCTTCGCTCGCACCTCAGGATAACGGGTCGAGCGGCAGCACGTTGGTGTACTTCACCTGCTCGAGCGCAAAGCTCGATTCGATCGAGCCGATGCCGCTGAGGCGCGTCAGCTTCTGCTTGAGGAAGCGCTCATAGGCCGCAAGGTCCGCGACCACGACGCGCAGCAGGTAGTCGCGCGGGCCGGTCATCAGATAGCACTCGAGCACCTCGGGCCAGCGCTGGATCGCCTTGGCGAAACGATCGAGCGCCTCCTCGCGCTGGCTCTCGAGCTTGATCGACACGAACACGCTGACCGGCAACGCGACCGCCTGCTGGTCGAGCACCGCCACATAGCGCGCGATCACGCCGGCCTCCTCGAGCAGGCGGACGCGGCGCAGGCAGGGCGAGGGCGAGAGGCCAACCTTGGCGGCGAGGTCGGCGATGCTCATGCGGCCATCCTCCTGCAGCAGGCCGAGAATCTTGCGGTCGATGGCGTCGAGGACAGTCGGCATGATTCAGCCTCACGTACGGTCAATTTTAGCTGATTATGCCAATTCCTCTGGTCAAGGGGAACGATTTCGACCGAAACTGCCAGCCGCGCCGTGCGAGAAATTCAGCGCTACAATGCTGTCCCGAGGCCCGTCATGCCAGCCAAGCCGAGCGCCGCCGACCTGAAGATTCTCGCCGAGCTCGAGCGGAAGGTCCTGTGGCTTTCGAGCTGGACCATCCATCACGCCAATCACCTGCGCGAGAGCTCCGACGGCCTCAAGGTCGGCGGACATCAGGCCTCATCCGCGTCGCTCGCCGCCATCATGACGGCCCTGTATTTTCATGTGCTGCGCCCGCAAGACCGCGTCGCCGTCAAGCCGCACGCCTCGCCGAACTTCCACGCGATCCAGTACCTGCTCGGCAAGCAGACGCGCGAGAAGCTCGAAGCCTTTCGCGGCTACAAGGGCGCGCAGAGCTATCCCTCGCGCACCAAGGACACCGACGACGTCGACTTCTCGACCGGCTCGGTCGGCTTGGGCGTCGCGCAGACGCTGTTCTCCTCGCTGGTGCAGGACTACGTGCGCGCACACTTCCCGAGCAAAAGGCCTGAAGGCCGCATGGTGGCGCTGGTCGGCGACGCCGAGATGGACGAAGGCAATATCTTCGAGGCGATGCTCGAAGGCTGGAAACACGGGCTGCGCAATTGCTGGTGGGTGATCGACTACAATCGCCAGAGTCTCGATGCGGTGATCCGCGAAGGCTTGTGGGCGCGCTACGAGACGATGTTCAAGAATTTCGGCTGGGACGTCGTCATCGTCAAATACGGCTCGCTGCAGGAGGCCGCCTTCAAGGAGCCCGGCGGCGAAGCGCTGCGCAACTGGATCGACAGCTGTCCGAACCAGCTCTACTCGGCGCTGACGTTCCAAGGGGGAGCCGCGTGGCGCAAACGCCTGATGAACGACCTCGGCGATCAAGGCCCGGTGACGCGCCTGATCGACAAGCGCTCCGACGACGAGTTGGCACGGCTGATGGGCAATCTCGGCGGCCATGACCTGCCGTCGCTGCTCGAGGCATTCGATACCGCGGCGATGAACGACCGGCCGACCTGCTTCATCTGCTACACCATCAAAGGTTCGGGGTTGGCGCTTGCGGGCCACAAGGACAACCATGCGGGCATGATGACGCCGGCGCAAATGGACCAGCTGCGCGAGACAATGCATATCCGCGCCGGCCACGAGTGGGACAAGTTCGAAGGCCTCGCGACACCGCCGCAGGAGTTGCAGGCGTTCCTCGACCGCGTGCCGTTTGCCACCAAGGAACCGCGCCGCTACCAGGCGCCGCACGTCGATGTGCCGCGCGCGCTCGCCGTCACCATCCAGCCGACGATGTCGACGCAGATGGGCTTCGGCCAGATCCTGAACGAGCTCGGCCGCGGCGACTCCGACTTCGTGAAACGCATCGTCACGACATCGCCGGACGTGACCGTCTCGACGAATCTTGGACCATGGGTCAATCGGCGCAATCTTTTCGCGCGCGAAAAGATGGCCGACACGTTCAAGAGCGAGCGCATCGCCTCGACCTTCAACTGGGAATTCGCCCCGACCGGCCAGCATCTCGAGCTCGGCATCGCGGAGAACAACCTGTTCATCGCGCTTTCGGCGCTCGGCCTGTCGCATTCGATCAATGGCGAGCGGCTGTTCCCGATCGGCACGCTGTACGATCCCTTCATCGCGCGCGGCCTCGATGCGCTGAACTACGCCTGCTACCAGGAGGCACGCTTCATTCTGGTGGCGACGCCGTCCGGCATCACGCTCGCGGGCGAAGGCGGCGCGCACCAGTCGATCGGCACGCCGCTGATCGGCATGGCGCAGGACGGCCTTGCGGCATTCGAGCCGGCTTACGTCGACGAGCTTGCCGCGATCCTCGCCTGGTCGTTCGACTACATCCAGAAGGGCGGCGAGGCCGAGCCGTCCGAGCGCAACTGGCTGCGCGACGAAACCGGCGGGTCGGTGTACCTGCGGCTCTCGACGCGGCCGGTCGAGCAGATCAAGCGGACGGTCACACCCGAGCTGCGCCAAGGGATCATCGACGGCGCCTACTGGATGCGTAAACCCGGTCCGAATTGCCAGGTCGTCGTCGCCTATACGGGGGCGGTCGCGCCTGAGGCGATCGAGTCGATCGGCCTGATGGGCGAGGATCGCCGCGACGTCGGGCTGCTCGCCGTCACTTCGGCCGACCGGCTCAACGCCGGCTGGACCGCGGCGCAGCGCGCGCGCGAGCGCGGGCTCGTCAATGCGCGCGCGCATATCGAGCGGCTGATGGCCGACGTGCCGCCGCATGCCGCCATCGTCACGGTGTGCGATGCGCATCCCGCGACACTCGGCTGGCTCGGCGCGATCGACGGCCATCGCACGCGGGCGCTCGGCGTCGAGCATTTCGGCCAGACCGGCTCGATCGGCGACCTCTATCGCCACTACGGCATCGACGCGAACGCGATCGTGGCGGCCGCGGAGACGATCGCGCCGGGACGGCCGATCCGCCATCTCAAGGCGTTGCCTTGACTCTGGTCAGAAAAGCAGCCGCGCCGGAATCCAGAAGATCAGCAGCGACACGATGATCGCCGCGACGATCACCGCGATGACGTAGCCGATCGCCTTGTCGGGCGGCGTGCGCATCAGCACCGGCAGGCCAAGGTAAAGAAGGTAGAGGCTGTAGAGGCCGAGGATCGCCAACACCGACAGCACCGGGATCAGCGTGAACACGCCCGCGACCCATGACGCGGTCGGCGCATAGGCCGCGACCTTGAAGGCGCTGTTGAAATTCTTCTGCCCGCCGAACATCTCGGCGAGCGTGTCGATGATGAACGCCATCACGAAGACGCCGGCGAGCGTCAGCACATAGCTCAGCACCGCGCTGACGAATCCCCCGATGATGCCGGTGCGATAGCCGGCGACGCCGATGATCGATGCGCCGATGAAGCCGCAGACGGCGGGGATCGCGGCGACGATCACCACGTAGCTCTTCAGGATGGTGACCGGATCGTCCGGCTCACCGTCGATCACGCCCCATTCGGTCTTGGGATCGATCAGGATGTTCTTGACACGGCTGACGACGTCCATGGCGCCCTCCAGGACTCGGAATCCCGCTATTGTTCCGCGCGTTCGGCCACGCTGTCACCGGTTCAATTGTGGCTATCAACGCCTTTGATCGGCCAGCACCATCTCGGCGCCCTTCTCGGCGATCATCATGGTCGGCGAGTTGGTGTTGCCCGACGTGATGGTGGGCATCACCGAGGCGTCGATCACGCGCAGGCCTTCGATCCCGAGCACGCGCAGCCGCGCGTCGGTGACGGCGTTCGGGTCGCTGGTGAGGCCCATCTTGGCGGTGCCGACCGGATGGAAGATCGTGGTGCCGACGTCGCCGGCGGCCTTGGCCAGGCTCGCGTCGTCGTTGCCGACGGACTCGCCCGGCAGGTATTCCACCGGATGAAACGCCTGCAGCGCCGGTTGCTGAACGATCCGCCGCGTCACGCGGATGGAATCGGCGGCGACACGGCGGTCCTCGTCGGTCGACAGATAGTTCGGCTGGATCGCCGGCGCGTCGGCGGGATCGGGCGACTTCAGCCGGAT
>Ga0105238_10005245_pt1 | contig 12811 bp, 8 predicted proteins | sample KBSC34metaG_FD_81526 | JGI IMG/M metagenome (GOLD analysis project Ga0105238, IMG submission 81526) | Corn rhizosphere microbial communities from Kellogg Biological Station, Michigan, USA - KBS C3-4 metaG | ecosystem: Host-associated > Plants > Roots > Rhizosphere > Soil | place: Michigan, USA... | reverse complement strand
GCGGTCACGTCGGGCCTGGCATAGAGCGCGATCCCGCTGCGCACCCGGTCGCGAAACAGGCGATCGTAGGCGTCGCGATGAACCATCAACGCCCCGGCATCGCTGCCGTAGTCGCGGTAGATCGCCGCCACCGTGAACCGGTGCGGCCCCACGTCCGTCGCCAGCGTGACGATCGCCCCAGGCGCAATCCGGCGTTTGTAGGCCAGCGGCTCGGAGATCAGGACCGCGTCGCCGCTCAAGAAAGCGGGCCAGGCGGACGCGGGGTCACCGTCGAGAAGCTCCAGGTTCCGCAGCCGGCCGGGCGCGGGCTCCTCCGCCATCACCAGCGTGGGGACTCCGTCGACCGGAAGGGTGAGCCAGCGGTTGGTGGCGATCGCGTCCACGCCGGGAATACGCCGCAGGCGGTCCTGCAGACCGGCGGGCAGGAGACTGTCCGCTCGAACACTGGTGCCGGACGGCGCCGAGATGTAGACGTCCGCCGTCAGCGTGGTGCCGAGCCAGCGCTCGACGGCGCCCCGGAAGCTGGTCACCATCACGCCGACGCCGGTCGTCACCGCCAGGGCCAGCGCCAGGGCCGCGGTGGCGGTACCGGTGCGGCTCAATCCGGCGGCGATGCTCCGCGCGGCCAGCAGCCCGGTGGCGTTGCGAAGCGCGGCCAGCACGGCGCTGGACGCGCGAGCGCCCCACAGCACCAGCACTGGAGTCAGCGCGGCGCACCCCAGCAGCAGGGCCAGCAGGGCGCCCAGGCCCACTGCCAGTCCGCGCCCCGACAGCGCCAGCAGTCCCAGCGCCGCCGCTACCAGGCCCAGACCCCCGAGCGCCAGCCGGGCCACCTGACCATGCGCGCGCAGCTCCACCGCCGAACGACGGAGCGCCACGGTCGGCTCGGTGAAGGTGGCGTCGCGCGCGGCGGGAATGGCGGAGACGATCGCCGCCACGATGCCCAGCGCCAGCCCGCGTCCCACCGGCGCCAGCGGCATCGGGACGTCGTCGACCGAGACGGCGAAGTAGAGATCGCTGATCCCGCGCGCCACCAGGTGCATCAAGCCACGGCTGAGGCCGAGGCCGATGAGCACCCCCATGACGCTGCCGGCGACGCCGATCACCGCTGCCTCGAGGAGGAGATTTCGGGCCAGCTCGCCGCGCGTGACCCCCAGCGTACGCAGGATGGCCAGCAGCGAGCGGCGCTGCACCACCGAGAACGTCATCGTGTTGTAGATGAGGAACGTTCCCACCAGGAGCGCCATCATGCTGAGCGCCTGCAGATTGAGGTCGAAGGCGCGGATCATCTGCTCGAGTGCGCCCGCCCGCGCGGCGGCGGGCTCTAGCCGCAGATCCGGCGTCAACTGTGAGCCCAGCCAGGCCAGCGCGCTGGGACCTTCACGCGACGCGCCTTCGACGATGACTTCGATGCGCGACAGGCGGCCCAGCTGCCCCAGCACCTCCTGCGCGGTGGCCAGATCCACGACGGCGACCCCGTCGAGCGCGCGGCGCTGGGCCTGGTCGCTCGGGGTGACGACCTCGAGCACCGTCAACACGGTTGCCGTCTCGCCCGCCCGCACCTTCAGGCGGCCATCGCGCGCGACGTGCAGGCGACGCGCGGTTTCCTCGGAGAGCACGGCGGCACCGGGACGCGACAGCAGCTGGGCAAAGGACGCCGATCCAGGCGCCGAACCCAGCAGGGTGTCCGGGCGAAAGGGCGCCTCGACCAGGGGGTCGATCCCCAGCAGCTGGATGGTTCCCCCGCCTTCCGCCGGCGTGACGTCGCCCGCGAGCACCGGCGCCAGCAGCAGCTGGGGCGGCCGATCGGGCGCGCGCCATAGCTTGCGGTACATGGCCTCGTCCACGCCCGAGGGGCCTGGCAGCACCAGGTGCGTGGTGCGGCCGGTGATCGCTTGCGCCGAGAGCTCGAAAGATCGCCTGACGGTGGCCGTCGCCACGTCGATTCCCACCGCCAGCGCCACCCCCATGGCGATGCCCAGCGCTGCCAGCGCCAGTTGCCAGGGATGCCGGCGAAAGTGTCGCAGACCGGCCCGGGTGACCAGACGTATCAGAGCGCGCCCTCAGGCGAGGCGCGCGGCCTCACCACACCATCCTCGACGATCAGCGTCCGGTCCGCGGCCCGCGCCACCTCGTCGCTGTGCGTGACGAGCAGGGTCGTGGTCCGCCCGCTGCGTCCCAGCTCGATCAGCAGCCGCAAGACCCGACTCCCCGTCTCGCTGTCCAGCGCGCCCGTGGGCTCGTCGGCCAGCAGCAGGGCAGGCCGATGCACCAGGGCCCGGGCGATGGCCACGCGTTGCTGCTCGCCACCGGAGAGCTGATCGGGGAAGGCGCCGGGACGATCGCCCAGGCCGACGGCCCCTAGCAGCTCGCGCGCCCGCGCCCTGTCGGCGCTGGCCGCGGCCGGCCCCAGCTCCAGCGGCAGCCGGACATTCTCCTCGACGGTCAGGGTCGGGATGAGGTTGAAAAACTGAAACACGAAACCGATATGACGGCGGCGAAAGATCGAGCGGTCGCGCTCGCCCAGCGCCGACACGTCGACGTCACCGATCGAGATGCGACCGCTCGACGGTCGATCGATCCCGGCGATCAGGTTCAACAACGTCGACTTTCCCGAGCCGCTGCGCCCGACCAGCGCCACCAGCTCGCCGGGCCCGACGGTCAGGGACGCGCCGCGCAGCACCTCGCGCCGCCTCCCCGGTTCATCGAAAGACTTCACGAGGTCCAAGACCGCCAGCGCTGTCATCCCGCGCAAGGCTGACACGGCCGCGCCCCAGAAGCCGCCGCTCGGTCGCGGTCGCCTGTCCGATCGGGGTAGGGTGTGGCGATGAAGAACAAGGCAGCGAGATCTACACGACGGAAGAGCACGACCAAGGGCGGAACGGGGACGGCGGTGGGAAAGGTCGGCGGGGCGCTCGCCTCGACGGCATCCTTCGCTGCGGGGGTCGTTCGGGAAACGGGAGAGCTGATCCGGGATCTCGCCTCCTCGGTCACCAAGGGCACCACGGACACCAAGATCGGCCCGACGCCGGGGGCCACCGACCTGCTGGTCCATCAACACCGAAAGGTGGAGGCGCTCTTCGAGCGCGCCGAGTCCGGGAAGAGCGGATTCCAGAGCACCCTTCGCGAGCTCGCGGACGATCTCGCCGCGCACATCTCGATCGAGGAGAAGCTGTTTTACCCGGCGGTGCGGAAGGTGAATCCGGACCTGATCCTGGAGAGTCTGGAGGAGCACGCGATGGGCCGCTTCGCGCTGCGACGGCTGCTGGGCACGCGGGCCAGCGACAAGTCGCTCAAGACGCGCCTCAAGGCTTTGAAGGAGTTGATGACGAATCACCACCGCGAGGAGGAACGCGACCTGTTCCCCGGTGTCCGCAAGGCGATGACGCCCGTCGCGCTCGAAAAGCTGGGGGCGAAGATGAAGGCGCTCTTCGAGGCCGACGTCGCGCGTGGCCATGAGGCGGTTCTAGCGACCTTCGATGACGACCTGCGCAGGCCGATCCACGCCCGGAGAGCCAAGGCGGCCTCCTGACGGGCGGTCCGATCAGCGAAGCTGCTTCACAACGATGACGGGACCGCCCGGCTGCTTCCGCGTCAGCACGAAGGCGCGGATGACGTTGGGGGCGTTCTGCGATGCGGTCGGCGCGAGGTTCGAGAACATGAGAACGTCCTCGATGCCGTCACCGTCGAAGTCACCGGCCGCCCACCAGGTCAGCCGCCCGCGGTAGGCGCCGCCCACGACCAGTTCCTCGTAGCCCGCCCGGGCGCCCGTCCTGTCGAAAGTGAGTGTGGGATCGATTTTCCGCCATGAGCCCGCGGTCGGGCGCGCGTCGGTGGCAGGCACGCCGCCGGGTTGGAGCGCCGAGTTGATGGCCGGCGCTACCGCGGCCGGCAAAGTGTCGCCTGGATCGCTGGCGCTCACCAGGTCGCGGACGTAGCTCACCCGCGCCGGGCGGGCGCTCCTGACCAGCGCCAGGGCGCTGCAGCGGACCGACTTCTCCCGGAAGTTGTATCGCTCCCATTCGAAGGCCAGTCGCACGTCGCTCTCCGAGAAGCCGGTCAGGTCCTGACAGCTCGCCAGCGGGCGGTCGGCGTGCCCCGGGGTCGGGTCCCCCTTCAGAAAGAAGGTGCCATTCTTCCATGGAGCGGCCAGCTCACTGGGAATGTCGGCGACCGTTGCCACCTCCATGCCCGGCCAGACCTGGACCACGCTCGGCGTCCCGGCGTCTGCCACCGTCGTGCGGGAAGAGCGCGCCTTGCACGCGGTCAAGGCCGTTGCCACTACCACCCCCACGATCATGCTCTTCGTCATCGGTCAGGCTCCGATCGCGAATGGAAGTGACGCGCCTCCGAAACTACTTCGGAGGGGGGCCCAGGCGGGCGAGGATCTGGGAGGACATGTGGTCGATCTTTTCGTGCAGGTGGGCGATCTCGAGCTCGGCTTTCAGGTTCACTTCGTACTCGATGTCGGCGCGCACGCGATCCTTGGCCACCTGGCGGTTCTGGCTGAGGAGGACGAAGACGGAGAGGATGATGGCCTCCAGGGAGACGGCCATCGTCAGCAGGCCGAAGGGGTAGGGATCGAAGACGGGGATGTCGGGGATCAGGCCCATGTTGACCACGATCCAGGCCGCGAACAGCAGACAGTGCAGCATCAGGAAGACGATGCTGCCGCTCCAGGCCGCGATGGCGTCCGCCGCCCGCTGGATCGTCGTCCGCTGATCCTTGGCTGCCTGGTTCACGTTGCGCGACGCCGTGTGCCGCAGCAGATCGGCCGTGACCCGGGTGCGGCGGCCCATCGCCGCCAGCAGCTCCAGCGCCGATCCGGGCTGCAGCTTCAGCAGGTGATCCAGATCGCCGCGGTCGACGTGCAGCGCCTCCATGTCACGAGTGACGATGACCGAGGCCGTCCGCGGCCCGCTGTCCAGCAGCGACAGCTCGCCGAAGAAGTCACCCTCGCTGGCCGTCTCGAGGACGATCTTCTCTCCCGTGTCGTCCTTGAAGAAGACCTCGACCTCGCCCTTGCGGATCACGTACATCGAGTCGCCCGGATCGCCGGTGTTGAACACCGTCTCGCCCACGCTGTAGCGGACGATGTCCAGCTCCTCGGCCAGCAGCATGCGCTCGTCGTCGCTCAGCAGCTGGAACAGCGGCACCTCGGCCAGCAGGTCGGCCGCGTAGCTCTGGGTCTCCTCAGACATGCGCGGGCACGTCTCTCCTCACGTCGTCGATCAGCCCCGCCAGGCGGGTCTCCACCAGCGTCTGGATCTCCTGCAGCCGCTCCGGCGAGTCGGCCTCGAAGCGCAGCACCAGCACCGGGCCCGTGTTCGAGGCGCGCACCAGGCCCCAGCCGCCCGGGAACGTCACGCGCGCGCCGTCGATGTCGACCACGGGGTGGCTGGCGCGGAACGACGCCACCGCCCGCGTCACCACCTCGAACTTGATGTCGTCGGGGCAGCTCATGCGGATCTCCGGGGTGTTGTGCAGCACCGGCAGCGTGTCGTACAGCTGCGCCAGCGTCTGCGGCGATTGCGTCAAGAGCTCGACCAGGCGCAGCCCGGCGTAGACCGCGTCGTCGAAGCCGAACCAGCGATCCTCGAAGAACATGTGCCCCGACATCTCGCCCGCCAGCGCCGCCTTCTCCTCCTTCATCTTCACCTTGATCAGCGAGTGGCCGACCTTCCACATCACGGCCCGCCCGCCCATGCGCGTGATCTCGTCGTACAGCGCCTGGCTGCACTTCACCTCGCTGACGAACGTGGCCCCGGGCCGCCGCGACAGGATCTCCTTCGCGAACAGCATCACCAGCTGATCGCCCCAGATGATGCGGCCCTGACCGTCGACCGCGCCCACCCGATCGGCGTCTCCGTCCAGCGCGATGCCCAGCTCGGCCCCCGTGGCCAGCACGCGCGCGCGCAGATCCAGCAGGTTCTCGGGCACCGTCGGATCGGGGTGGTGATTGGGAAAGCGCCCGTCGGGCTCGCAGTAGAGCGCCTCGTAGTCGACGCCCAGCCGATCGAGTATCGGCAGGATCGACATCCCGCCCGTGCCGTTGCCGCCGTCGACGACGACCTTGAAGCGGCGCGCCCCCAGCGACACGTTGGTGGCGACGGTGTCGACGTAGTCCGGCAGGATGGCGTGATCGCGCACGGTCCCCGGGCGCTCGCCCACGCGGAAGCGGCGCTGCTCGATGATGGTGCGCAGGCGCTGGATGGCCGCGCCATGGATCGTGCTGCGGCCCTGCACGATCTTGAAGCCGTTGTCCTCGGAGGGGTTGTGGCTGGCGGTCACCATCACGCCGCCGTCGGTCTTCAGGTGAAACACCGAGAAGTACAGCCCCGGGCTGTGCAGCACGCCCACGTCGATGATGTCGATCCCCGTCGACAGCAGGCCGGTCCGCAGCGCCGCGTGGATGCGCGGCGACGAGACGCGGCAGTCGCGCCCCAGGGTGATGGTGCGCGCGCCGTCCTCGCCCAGCGCCGTGCCGATGGCGCGGCCCAGATCGGTGACGAAGTCGTCTGGGAAGTCCTTGTCGGCGACGCCCCGGATGTCGTACTCGCGAAACACCCGCGGGTTCACAGCAGATCCTTTCGTCCGGCGGCGGCGGCCGCGTCCACGATGCGGCGTACCTCCTGCGCGTTGTCCTTGTGCGTGACCAGGATGGCGTCGGCCGTGGCGACGATGATCAGATCCTTCACGCCCACCACGCCCACGAACGGCGCGCCGGGCTCGCTGACCACCACGCTGCCCGTGGTCATCTCCACCGTGGCGCCGCCGATGATCACGTTCCCGCCCGCATCCAGCGGGCGGATGCTGGGCAGCGCGGCCCAGCTCCCCACGTCGTTCCACCCGAAGTCGGCCGCCACCACGCGCAGGCCCGAGGCCTTCTCCATGATGCCGTGATCGATCGAGATCTTGGGGGTGTCGCGATAGCCCGCCTGCACGGCGGCGCGAAAGTCGTCCGCCGCCACGGCCGCATCCAGCACCGCACCCAGGGCCGGCAGGTGGCGTCGCGCCTCTTCCAGCATCCGCCCCGCGCTGAGAAAGAACATGCCCGAGTTCCACAGGTAGGCGCCGGAGGCCACGTAGGACTCCGCCACCTCGCGGGTCGGCTTCTCGACGAAGGCGGCGACCTCGAAGGTGTCGGGAGCGTCGTTCACGGCGGTGCCGCGGCGGATGTACCCGAACCCCGTCTCGGGATGCGTCGGCTTCAGGCCGATGGTGACGATGGAAGTCCCGGCGTGGCCAAGCGCGGTCCGTACCGCCGCGGCGAAGGCGGCCTCGTCGCCGATGTGAGGATCGGCGGGCAGCACCGCCAGCAGCGCGCCGGGACCGCCACGGCGATAGGCCACCGCGGCGCCCAGGCCGACGGCGGCGGCGGTGTTGCGCGGCTCCGGCTCGACCACGATGTCGCCGGGCGGCAGCTCGGGCAGCTCGCGGCGGATCTGCTCTTCCTGATCGGCGGCGGTCACGATCAGCGTGCGTCCTTCGCCGAACGACGCGCGCGCCCGTCGCACCGCCGCCTCCAGCAACGATTCGCCACCGCCCAGATGAAGAAGCTGCTTGGGACGCTTGCGCCGGCTGGCCGGCCACAGGCGGGTTCCGCCACCACCCGCCAGGATGACCGCAAAGACATTCGCTTCGGGCCCCGCTCCGGACCCGGAAGAATTGGACGAAGGACTCATTTTTAGGGGCCGGAATCTAGCAGCCCCCCACCTCTCCTCCAAAGTGGCAGCGTGATACGACGCGCGGCAGGGCTACATTCACCGCGGCCCGCTCGCCTGTGGCGCGGCGAGCGCAGGACCAGTGTTTCCAGCAGAAGTCCGAGGTCAGAAGGCCCCGCGCCCCGACGAAAGCGCCGCGCATTGATGATACGCTCGCCCCCGGTGCCGGAAAGCGCGGTTCAGAACGCGGGCCCAGCTCGCGGTCGGATGGACGACATTCGTCGCGCCCTGGCCTCGACCGCCGATCCGGCGACCCGGGGCCGCATCCGCGTGCGCCTGGCCGACGCGCTGGTGGCGTGCGGCGATCTGCCGGCCGCCGCCTCGGAGCTGAAGCAAGCAGCCGCCGAATCCCCGGCCTCGGTGGCCCTGATGTTCGGCGTGCGGACCTTGGCCTCTCGACTGGCTCCGGCGGAGGCGTCGGCGTTCCTGGACGCCGTGGCCGGCGAGGGCGCGGCCGCGCGCCGCCACCTCGGGGGTTCGCGAGGGCCCGGGGTGGCGGTGACCAGCGAGCTGCCCCACGACGATACGCAGCCGATCCTGATCCCGCTGCCCGCCCCCGCGCCCTACGTCGCCCCGCCGGCGCGCGACGTGACGAGGCCGCCCAACCGGCTGGACGAGGCTTTCGCGGCCCTGGCCGCCGGCAAGCCGGTGCGGGCGCGCCGTCTGGGCGAGGACGAGGCGCGCTCACGCGAGCCCGGCGAGGACCGCCTGGAACGCTTGCCGAAGCTGGTCGAGGCGATCGCGCAATCGGGCGCGCGCCGGCAGGCGCTGTTCCTGGCGCGCACCCTGGCCGAGATCCCCGGCGACGGCACCGTGACCGCCCGAGCCGGCGAAAGCCTGTCTGGCCTGGTGGCGAAGGCGCTGGAGACGAACGACGTCGAGCTGGCGCTGCGCTGGGGCGCCGACCTGGGCCGTCCGCTGGCGAAGGTGTCGCGCAGCGAGGCGCGGTCGTTCGTGGGACCGCGTGACGCCTTCGAGAAGCGCTTCCGGGTCGCGCAGGCGGCGCTGGCGGTCGCCCCGAGCGAGCGCGAGCAGGCGGCGGCGCTGGATCCGCTGCTGCCGTTGCTGTCGGGTACGTTCAGCGGTACGGCGGCGCTGGCGCTGGCGCTGCGCCTGGCCGCGCGGGGGGCCGCCAGTGGCGAGGGCGTGCCGGCCCGTCCGGCCGAGCTGTTGCGTGCGGCGCTGGATCAGGAGACGACGGCGCGCGGGCGTGCCCGGCTGGGACGCCGCTGGCTCGACGAGCTGGAGCAAGACGGCGAGGCCCCGCTGGTCGCCGACTCGCTGGCGCGCCTGGAGCAAGCGATCGCCGAGCTGCCGCCCACCGAGACGGCGTCGCTGCGCCCGCGGCGCGCGGAGATCCTGCGCCGGCGGGGCCGTGACGCCGAGCTGGTGCGCGCGCTGGAGGCCGACGCGACGATCGCGACAGGCGCGGCGCGGGCGGTGCTGCTGGCCGAGCAAGCGGCGCTGCTGGAGGCCATGGGCCAGCCCGATCGCGCGCTGGAGATTCGCCTGGGCGGACTGGAAGACAGCCCCGGTGATCTGCAGCTGCTGGGCCCGGCCCGCCGCCGGCTGGAGGCGCTGGGACAGGGCGAACGGTCGCTGGACCTGGTGCTGATCGCCCTGCCTTACATCAACGAGCGGCGCGCCCGCGTGGCCGCCCTGCGCGACATCGGCACCTTGGCCGAGACGGCCGCCGAGGATCGGGCGCGCGCGGTCGTCGCCTGGATGGAGCTGCTGACGCTGGAGCCTGACGACGTCGCCGCGTTCGACGCGGCCGAGCGTCTGTTGCGGGCGCTGGGGGAGGAGCAGCGGCTGGGCGAGCTGCTCGCCTGGGCGGCGGGCCGCGATCATCCGGGAACCATCAAACCGCCCGCGGATTCCCCCACGGCCAGTGTGGTTGGTGGCGGCGAGCCTCGTCCTTCCCTCCTGGAGCCGGCGGCGCGCCTGGCGCTGCTGTGGCGCCTGGCCGAGCACCGCCGTCGCGAAGGACGATTGCCGGCGGCGCTCGGTCACTATCGCGAGATCGTCGAGGCCCGGGGACGCCGCAAGGAGGACGAGGGCTTCGGCGACGAGTGGCGGTGGCGTGACAACCGGCTGGCCGTCGAGACCGCGCGAGTGCTGGCGGCGCCGGATGCCGAGCGCCGCGCGCGGGCGCTGGCCGATCGGGCCGTGGTGCTGATCGCCGCAGGCAAGCTGGAAGAGGCGGATCGCGATCTGACGGTGGCGTTCGATCTGGGCCCGGCGACCGGCGACGTGCTGGCCGCGCTGGAGAAGCTGTACGACCGGCGGGACGACTGGCGCGGCCTGCGGCAACGCTTGCAATCTCGCGTGGGCGCGACCAGCGGCGCGGTGGCGGCGCAGCTGTGGTCGGCCGTGGGGCGCGCCAGCGAGCGGCTGGGCGACACCTCTGCGGCCGAGTTCGCCTTCACCCAGGCCCGGGGGGCCGACGACACGGACCGAGCGCCGCTGACGGCGTTGCGACGCCTGGCGGCCTCGCGACGTGACTGGGCCGCCGTGTCGGCGCTGCTGGAGAAGGAGATCGAGCGCGTGCGGGGCGCGGAGCGGGTCGAGCTGCTGGTGCAACACGGCCTGCTGCTGGCCGAGAAGCTGGGCCGCGCCGATCGCGCCGTCGAGGTGCTGGACCTGGCGCTCGGCTACCAGGCCGCGAATACACCGGCGCTGGAGGCGATGTTCAACGCCGCGCTGGCGGCGGGGATGTGGGAGAAGGCGGGGCAGGCGCTGGAGGCGCTGCTGTCCACCGCCACGGTCCCCGACGCGACCGAGCGTTACCACCGGGTGGGACGCGCCGCCGAGGATGGCGGCAAGATCGATCGCGCGCTGGGGTTCTACTCGCGCGCCTACGCCCGCAACCCGTCCTACCGCCCCTCGCTCGAGCGGCTGTCGGAGATCTGCTTCGATCGGCAGCAGTGGGACAACGCCTGGAAGGCGACCGAGCACCTGCTCGATCGCCACGGCTCCGATCTGGAGCCGTCGTACAAGGCCGAGCTTGCCTTGCGCTCCGCGCTGGCGGATCTGCACCTGGCCCAGCGCATGGCCGCGATGGCGCGCCTGGCGGGCACGCCCGGGGTGCCGGGAACGGGCGCCGGTCTGCGCGACGTCGCGGACAGCTGGGCCTCGATGCGCTTCGATCCGCGACTGCTCGCCAGCGTCGACGACGAGCGCCGCGGGCGGGTGCTGTCGCGCCTGAAGGAGATCTCGGTGCTGACCGAGCACGACGCCCACCACCCGGCGCGCGAGTCGGCGCGCGAGACGTGGGCGGCGCTGGCCATGGTCGATCGCCGCTTCGCGGACGCGGTCGAGGCGCTGGACGCGTTCGCGGCCGATGACACGCTGGAGCCGCGCCAACGGGCGCTGTTCGCGGTGACGGCGGGCGACATCCTGCTGAACGAGCAGGGCGACGCCAGCGGAGCGGCGCTGTACTACACGCGTGCCCGCGCCCTGAATCCGGCCGAACCGCGCCTCGCCCGCACGGGCGTGGTCCAGGTGGCCGACGAATCCTCCGAAGAAGCGGCGGCGAAGAAGCCGCCCCCTGAACAAACCTGAAAGGATGATCCCGTCATGTTGAAAACTGTCGCGAAGGCTCTCTGTTTGCTGCCCCTGGGTGCGGTCCTGATGATCGGATTCGCCTCCGTTTCCGGATGCGAGGACGGCAGCAGCAACTGCCCGCCGCTGCCGCATGGCACGGGCGGCACGGGCGTGGCGGGGCAGAGCGCGACCGGCGGAGCGGCCGGCGGCGCTACAGGCGTCGGTGGCGCGGCGGGTGGTCATGCCGGCACGGCGGGCGCCGCCGGCACCAGCGGCGCCGCGGGGGCAGCGGGCGGTCATGCCGGCCACACCGGCGGCGGAGGCGCGGGCGGCGCGGCCGGCGGCAGCGCGGGCGGCAGCGCCGGCAGCGCGGGCGGCGCCGGCGGCGTCTGAGCCTCGCGACGGCGGGGCGCTGCTGCTCAGCCCGCCGGTGGGGGTTCCGCCACCGCCGGCGGGGTTTCACCGCGCAGCAGCGCCGCCAGGCCGTCCTCGTTCACGACCTGCGTCCCCAGCTTGCGGGCGGCGTCCAGCTTCGTCTTTCCCACGTCGCCGCCCACCACCAGGATGTCGGTGTTCTTCCCCACCGACGTGACGAACGTGCCCCCGGCCGCCTCGATGTCCTTCTGGATGTCGCCACGCGGGCGCGACAGCTTGCCGGTCACGCAGACACGCTTGCCCGACAGGGGTCCCTCGGCGGCCGGCCGCGCCACCGGCTCGTGCGGCGCCACGCCCCGCTCCTGCAGGCGAACCATCAAGCGGGCGTTCGTCTCGTCGGCGAAGTAGGCATCCAGCGCGTCGGCGATGACCGGCCCCACGCCGTCGATGGCGGCGACCGTCTCGCGCCGGGCCTCGGATGACGCGGAGATCAGCGCCTCGAACGTCTGGAAGCGCGCCGCGATGGCCCGCGCCGCCACCGCACCCACGTGGGGGATGCCCAGGCCGATCAGCAGGCGTGACAGCGTCATCTGCGTGCGGGCCCGCTCGATGGCGACCACCAGGTTCTCGGCCGACTTCTTCGCCATCCGCTCGACGCGCGCGCCGCTGTCGCGTTCGGCCGGCACCAGCTTGTCGACGGTGAGATCGAAGATGTCGGCCACGTCTCGCACCAGGCTCTTCTTCACCAGCTCCTGCGCCAGCACCTCGCCGATCCCTTCGATGTTGAGGGCGCCGCGGTGACAGAAGAACTGGATGGCCTTCCACACCTGATCGGGGCAGGCGCGGTTCACGCAGCGAAGCGCGACCTCGTCCTCCTTGCGCACCAGGGTCGAGCCGCACGACGGACAGACGGTCGGGATCTCGATGGCCGTCTCGTTCCCGGTGCGCGCCTCCACGACCACCTCGATCACCTGGGGGATGATCTCGCCCGCCTTCTCGACGATGACCTGGTCGCCCACGTGCAGATCCAGGCGGCGCACCTCGTCCCAGTTGAACAGCGAGGCGCGCTTCACGGTGGTGCCGGACAGCTCGACCGGCTCCAGCATCGCCACGGGCGTGACCGCTCCCGTGCGGCCGATGTTCACCTCGATGCCCAGCACGCGCGT
>Ga0105238_10005244_pt1 | contig 12811 bp, 8 predicted proteins | sample KBSC34metaG_FD_81526 | JGI IMG/M metagenome (GOLD analysis project Ga0105238, IMG submission 81526) | Corn rhizosphere microbial communities from Kellogg Biological Station, Michigan, USA - KBS C3-4 metaG | ecosystem: Host-associated > Plants > Roots > Rhizosphere > Soil | place: Michigan, USA... | reverse complement strand
GCCTGCTCCACCGTCATCTGGCTGGCGGGCATTGGCGTGTTGGGAATGCCTGCGCGGATGACGCGCACCAGATCGTCGTCGGTCATCTCGCGGCGGAACCGTCCACGCCCCAAGTCGATACCCGCGATCACGTCGCCGTCGGGTCCGTGGCAGTTGGCGCAGGTATTCCGGAACGCACGCTCTCCATCGACGAGGTCCGCCGCGGTCTCGTGCTGCGCCGCCGCCGTGCGCGGTGCGAAAAATCCGAGGCCCAGCGCGAACATCGCAGCCGCGAGCCGTCGTGTGAATTTCATAGGTAGCCCCGTCGGGGGATCCTAGCCTACCGCGTCGTAGACGATACTGAAGGGCCGATGTCCTCGCCGCCGCCTGCCGCCCCCCAACCGTCGAAACCCGTCGATCTGGAAGTCAAAGATGCACATCTGATCTTCGAGCCCGTGTGGGAGGCGCTCGTCGCGGAAAAAGGCCTCGAGCAGCTGCGGTTCCCCAAGGAGATGATCCTGCTTGGCGGGGCGCCCGGCGCCGGCAAAGGCACGCAGACGAAGTTCATCAGCGAGACGCGCGGCCTCACCTGCCCGCCCATCGTCGTCAGCGAACTGCTCACGACGCCCGAGATGGAGAAGCTGAAGGCGCAGGGCGTGATGGTGGGCGACAAGGAAGTGGTGGCCCTCCTGCTCCGCAAGCTGTTGGAACCGGTCTACCGCGACGGCGTCATCCTCGACGGCTTCCCGCGCACGCCGGTGCAGGTGGAGTGCCTCAAGCTGCTCGTCGAAAAGATCAGCGAGATCTACGGCCGCTTCGCGGACACGCCGCTCGCCAGCCAGTTCCGCCGGCCTACCATCCACGTGATGGTGCTGTTCGTCAGCGAGGCCACCAGCATCGCGCGCCAGCTCGGACGCGGCCGCGAGCTCGCCGAGCACAATCAGAAAGTGGCCGAAACCGGCGTCGGCACGGCGGTGGAGCTGCGCGCCACCGACCTTGACGAGGCGCTGGTCCGCCGCCGCTACCAGGTGTTCAAGGAGCAGACCTGGACCGCGCTCACCTCGCTGCAGAAGCTCTATCACTATCACTTCGTCAACGCCGAAGGGCCGATCGCCGAGGTGCAGGCGAACATCCTCGAGGAGCTGAAGTATCAGAGCTCCCTCGAGCTCGACCCGCGCACGTTCGAGGTGCTCCACGTTCTGCCGTTGGCCGAGGAGCTGGTCGTCGGCGCCCGCCAGGAGCTGGTGAAGCGCCTCGACGGCTACGCGCTCGAACACCCGAAGCTGTTCGCGGAGATCGTGCGGATGATCTTCGCCAAGTTCATGCCGATCGTCGCGCGGCACGCCATCTCGGGGCGCGCGTATGTGAACTCCGAAGACCCAATCTTCAACGAGCCGCTCGCCATTCCGATGCTGATCGACATCTTCTCGGAGCGCGGCTACCACATTGCCGTGGACAAGCAGATTCAGGAGATCCCGGAGCGCGTCGACCTCCGCACGGGTCTCATCACCACGCGCATCAAGCACGTCTACCGCATCCACATCTTCTTCGAGGCGTCCAAAATCCGCCGCGGGTAGAAGATTCTTGTCGGCTCTGGGCTCTGGGCTCTGGGCTCTGGCCGGCTCTGGCCAAAGCCAGCTAGAGCCCAAAGGCTAGAGCCCAAAGCCGGCAGTGGTATAACCACCGGCATGACCCGACCCTCTCGCCTCGTCGCGTTTGGCGCGTCCCTGACGACGCTCGCCTTCATCGCTCCACTCGCCGGCCAGCAGGCGCCGGCCGCCGGCCGCGGCAACGCCACGGCGCCGCCGCCGATCATCTGGCCGTCGCCGCCGATCCCGGATGGCCCCATCTCGCTCGAAACGGGCCTCGTGCGGCCGATCAAGATCACGGTGACCAAGGGGCTGAACCAGCCGTTCGCCATGGCGTTCCTGCCCGACGGCGGCATCCTCGTCACCGAACGCGGCGGCAGGCTGCGAATGGTGCGCAACGGCGTGCTCGACCCGACGCCGATTGAGGGGCTGCCCGCGATTCAGGCGCAAGGGCTGGCCGGGCTGATGGATGTGGTCCTCCACCCGCAGTTCGCGACCAACAAGCTGGTGTATCTCACGTATCACAGGCCGCAGGCGCCGGCGGCGGGTGCTCCGGCGAATGCGCCGGCGGCGGGCGGACGCGGCAACGCGGCACCTCCCGGCGTGATCACGCTGGCGCGCGGACGCTGGGACGGCAGCAAGCTGGTCGACGTGAAGGACATCTTCAGCGCGATCCCGAGCGGCAACGCATCGCGCATCGTCTTCGGTCGGGACGGGATGATCTACATGTCCGTCGGCTACGGCGACCCGCCCGTCGGCAACCCCGATCCGATGCACATGCCGCCGCAGGATGGGATGAATCTCGCCGGCAAGACGCTGCGCCTCAAGGACGACGGCACGGTGCCGCCCGACAACCCGTTCGTCGGCAAGACGGGCTACCGCCCCGAGATCTACACGCTGGGCCACCGCAACATCCTCGGCCTGACCGTGCATCCGACCACCGGCGCGATCTGGTCGGTGGAAAACGGTCCCAACGGAGGCGACGAAGTCAACGAGCTCAAGGCGGGCAGGAACTACGGCTGGCCGGTGATCGGCAACGGGCGCTTCTACCTTGGACCGCGCGTGAGCGTCGATCCGTACCGCGAGGACATGGAACCGCCAATGGTCTACTGGGTGCCCGCCATCGCGCCCTCCGGGCTGCTCTTCTACACCGGCGACAAGATTCCGCAGTGGAAGAACAACCTGTTCGTCGGCGGCATGCGTCAAGGCGAAGTGCCGCGTTCTGGACATCTCGAACGCGTGGACTTCAACGACAAGTGGGAAGAGCTGCACCGAGAAGGGATGTTGCGTGAGCTGCAGCAGCGCATCCGCGATATCCGCCAGAGCCCGGACGGCTACATCTATCTGCTCACGGCCGAGAACGACGGCGCGATGCTGAAGATCGAGCCCGGCACGCCGGCCGCGAAATGACGCCGGCCGCGCGCCTACGCGCGCTCTTGGATCGCCCGGGCTTGCTGGTCATGCCCGGCTGCCACGACGCGATGTCGGCCCGCCTCATCGAAGAGGCGGGCTTCGAGCTCGGCTTCATGAGCGGCTTTGCGGTATCGGCGGCGCGGCTCGGTATGCCCGACACGGGGCTCATCTCGTACGCGGAGCTCGCCGACCAGGCGCAGAACATCTGCCGCGCCGTGTCGATTCCGCTTATCGGCGACGGCGACACCGGCTTCGGCAGCGCGCAGAACATCAAGCGCACCGTAGCCGGCTACGCGCGCGCCGGCTTCGCCGCCATCATGCTCGAGGACCAGGTGGCGCCGAAGCGCTGCGGCCACACCGAGGGGAAGACGGTCGTGCCGCGCGACGAGGCGCTCACGCGCATCCGCGCCGCGGTCGACGCGCGCGACGAAGGCGCCGACATCCTGATCATGGCGCGCACCGACGCACGCGCGGTCGTCAGCCTCGACGAGGCGATCGCGCGCTGCCAGGCCTTTCGGGCGGTCGGCGCGGACATCACCTTCCTCGAGGCGCCGCTGGGCGTCGAGGAGATGCGCCGCTACTGCCGCGAGGTGGACGGCCCGAAGATGGCCAATCTGATCGAGGGCGGCAAGACGCCGCTGCTGCCGCACGCCGAGCTCGAAGACGTCGGCTACAAGATCGCCGTGTATCCGCTGACGATGCTGAACGTGTCGATCGTCGCGATGCGGGCAGCGCTGACGCAGCTCCAGGGCGGCCAGCCCACGGCCGCGATGACGTTCGAAGAGCTGAAGCGCGCCGTCGGCTTCCCCGAGTACTACGAGGAAGAAGCCCGATATAGGAACGTGGCTGCCGGCCTTTAAGCCTGCCTCATCGGCACATCGCGTTCGTCAGGTCGCCGGCGCGGGCGCGCTTCCACCACGCGCCGGTTTCAGTTCGCTCTGCCCATGTCGTGAAGTGGTACTGGTAGTACGCCAGCTTCAGGCACTGCACACGGCCGTCGAACGGCTTGGGTCCAAGCAGAGGCGTGATCGCCTTGTTGTCGTCGAGCAGACCGCGCATCAGCGGCAGCAGCCAGCGCTGTGCGCCGCGGGGGTCGAGCGCGGCAAACCACATCTGCCAATCCAGGCGCGGCATGTGCGGTTCGACGAACGAGGGGCGACGCTGCACGTCGCCCGCCTTCCACTTGAACTCCCATTCCTTGAACGTGGCGTCATCGGCGCTCGCCTCGACGACGATTTCGGGGCGCTCCGTCGTCATCACGCGGAACAGCCCGTAGCCGTTGATCGAATCGAGCGGCGCCACGGCGTTCAGCGCCCGGCTCGACCAGAAGTGCGCCAACACGCTCGGCTCTCCGCCGGTCACATCCATCTCGCGGAACACCGTCATCACGCTGAAGCAGGCGATCACGATCGCGAGGCCGCTTCCGAGCAGGTGCCAGACCGCTGCCCCGCTCACAGGTCCTGGGCGCGGTTCCACCTCCGTGGGGCCCGGCTTCAGCCGCGCCGGCAGCGCGAGCACGCGATCGTCGAGCAACGCCAGATACAACACGATCGTGAGCAGGTTGAAGAATCCGTAGTTGCCGGTGGTCCCGATCCCGACCTGCAGTGCGATCATGGCCGCCGCAGCCGCGGCCCGCACGCGGAAGAAGCGCGGCGGCGCGAAGATCAGCCACGGGATTGCGACTTCGATCACGAACATCCCCGCCGCTGACCAGAGGTGCATCGAGCGTGGCAGCTGGTGCATGTACCAACTGGTCCACGCCGGAATCGGCTGCGTCTCGTAGTGATAGGTCAGAGCCGTCCAGTCCGCCCACGTGCGGTCGCCGCTCAGGATCTTCGTGACGCCGGACAGGAACGTGAGCTTGAACGCGAGGAACCAGAGCACCCAGCGCACGGCGGCGGGAGGCTCCGGGTCGGTGCCCAGCCGCGAGCGCCACAACGCCGGCGCATAGAGGACCGCGAGCAGCCCTGTCTCCAGCAGCAGCGCGTCCCATTGGAACTGCAGGAACTCCTCGCCGGCGATCGACAGCGACAGGTAGAGCGCCCAGCACGCGGCGGTGGAGGCGACGGGCACGAGTCCTGCCATCAACAGGGCGGCCGCCGCGGCTCCTGCCCACGCGCGAGCCAGGAGCGAGGCATCGCTCGCCGACGGCAACAGACCGTGTTCGCCCACAAGGCCGGTGATCTGGACTGCCAGCGAAACGAACGCGATCAGGTAGATCGCGCCCAGCAGGCGCAGGAAGAGCCAACGCGAGCCCGCGAACGTCACCATCGCTTCAGCCTAACGTCATTAGTAGGAATCCGGGCCGACCGGCGTTATAACGTGGGCACACACCAGCCATGAACACTCCCACTGCCTCGACGACGCCATCGACTGAACGCAGGTATTCAGAGCAGGTTCACCAGGACGAATTGGCGTTCATCCGCCGGCGTTCGAAGGACGCCCGAGCGGATCGGCTGACCGGCCTGGCGATCTCGGGAGGCGGCATCCGCAGCGCAACGTTCGCGCTGGGCATTCTCGAAACGCTCAAAGAGCGCAATCTTCTGCCACAGTTTCATTACCTGTCGACTGTCTCCGGTGGTGGGTACATCGGCGCCTGGCTGAGCGCGAACTGCTACCGGACCAGACGATGGCTGGAGGCGACGGCGGACTGGAGCAACTCCATCGCACACCTCCGGCGCTATTCGAACTACCTGTCGCCGCAGCTTGGGTTCTTCAGCGCTGACACCTGGTCGATGCTCACCATCTGGCTGCGCAACACGCTCCTGATTCAGACCACGGTAGTTCTCGCCATCGCGTGCGCACTGCTTCTGCCGCGACCGCTGCTCGAACTCTTCCAGCAATGGCCGCATGTGGAAGCGTGGCGCTGGACGACCATTTTTCTGTACGTGCTCGGCATCGTGGGCGTCGCGGGCAATCATCTGCGCCTCACGGCCAGCAAACACGACGTTGCGTTCCTGAACGACAAAGCCTGGCTCACCGGTGGCGCGGTGGCAGCGGTGTTGGGGATCGTGGCGTACGCCTTTGCGCGGTCGGTCGATTTCGATCCGTTCGCGCCGGGCGCAGTGAACCCTCTGCATGCGGGGCCAGTGGCCCTCTGCGTCGTCGCAGCAGGCTTCTGCCTCCAGCCGACCGCCGTGTGGGCGATCGGACATTCGCGGCTGTTCGGCGACGATCCGCCACGGCAGATCAACTACTCCCAGGGCTGGGTGCAGAGCGTCGTCGTGATTCCGCTGGTCATCGCCGCGTTCCTCGTGGCGGCCATCCTGTGGGGCGAAGCCCTCGGCACCCCAGATGTCACGTCGCTCAACACCTTGACCAGCTACAGCGCGCTGGTGAAAGCGGGCTGGAACTACTGGCCGTTTCCGCTCTCGGTGGTCTTCGTCTCGTTCTGGATGGTGGCGATCTGTTCGGTCACGAGCCGAAGGAGTCTGCGAAACTGGCTTGTAGCGCTGGCCACACCGGTCGTCGCGGGGCCGGCACTGCACGCACTGCTGGCGGCCATCGTTCTGCTCTTCCAGTGGTGGGCGCACAACCCCGCCCAGGGCGTGTGGAAGGCGTTCGTGTGGGGACCGCCGCTGGTGGCACTCGCCTTCGTGCTGTCGATCATCGTACTCATCGGGATGATCGGTCGTGATTCGACGGACGGCGTGCGGGAATGGTGGAGCCGTCTCGGCGCGTGGCTTGGCATTTACGCCACGGCGTGGATGGTGCTAGCAGTGGCGGCTGTGTACGGACCGCAGTTCATGGATTGGCTGATCGCGAGCCATCCCTGGACCGCAGCCGGTACCGGCGGCGGCTGGATCGGGACCGTGATTGGCGGCTTGATGGCCGGCAAATCTGAATCGACCGGCGGCGAGACGAGCAAGAGCACCGCCACCCAGGCGAAGGAGTGGCTGGCGGCCGTGGCGCCGTTCGTCTTCATCGGCGGACTTCTGATTGGAGTCGCCTACGTCCTTCACATCGTCATCAAGATCAACGCCGAGGTAGACGACTGGTGGACGCTCACCGCCGCCCCGAAGGACGCCTACGCAGCGGTCGTTGCCGCGGTGGCGTTGGGCGCGTGTTTTGCGGCGCTGGTGCTGATGGCCGCTCGCGTCGATGTCAACGAATTCAGCCTCAACGCCTTCTACCGGAACCGGCTGGTGCGCTGCTATCTCGGCGCCTCCCGTGTCGATCCGCAACCTCCGCGGAGCCCGCGCAATCCGCAGAAGTTCACCGGGTTCGACGACGCCGATGATCTGCCGATGGCGCAGCTGGCGTGGGCCGATCACGGCGGCCCACTGCACCTGGTGAACTGCACACTGAATCTCGGCGGCTCGAGCGACCTTGCGCTGCACACACGCCACGGCGCCTCCTTCACACTGTCGCCCCTGGCCAGCGGCAGCGCATACAAGTCGCGAAGTGTGGATGCGCCGCCAACCGAGGTCGGCTTCGTCGCGACCGACTGCTACGCCGGCCCGAAGGGTCCGACCCTGGGCCAGGCGATCGCCGTGTCCGGCGCCGCCGCCAGCCCCAACATGGGGTATCACACGTCGCCAGTGACGGCCTTCTTGCTCACGCTCTTCAACGTGCGCCTCGGCTGGTGGTTCGCGAATCCGAGCGGCACCGGCGTTCGCAAAGCGTCTCCCACATTCAGCCTGCGCTATCTGTTGGCAGAGCTCTTTGGCGAAGCCAACGACACCTCCAACTTCGTGATGGTGTCGGATGGCGGTCACTTCGAAAACCTCGCCGCCTACGAGCTGGTGCGACGGAAGTGCCGCGTCATCGTCATCAGCGACGGCGAATGCGATCCAGCGCTCGCGTTCGAGGGGCTCGGCACGCTGATTCGCATGTGCGAGGTGGACTTCGGCTGCCGAATCGAGATCGACGTCAATCAGATCCGCCGCGGCACGTCGCCCTGGAGCCCGCAGCGATGCGCCGTCGGGCGAATCCGCTACGGCGCCGGCGTCGAGGACGGTGTGATCATCTACCTGAAGGCCTCGATGACGGGACACGAGGAGACGTCGATTCTCCAGTACAAGTCGACCCACGCCCTTTTCCCGCACGAGTCGACCGGCGACCAGTTCTACGGCGAGGATCAATTCGAGAGCTACCGGCGGCTCGGCCGCGAGGTCGCCCTGGATGTCTTCGGCGATCATCCGGGCGTAATCGACCTGGTAACCGTGGCAACCGGACTGCTCGATGCTGCCGAGCGCCAATCGAGGGAGGACGTGGTAGCTATCGGCTGAGCGAGCGCCGACGTCAGCGCTTGGGTGCCTGCGGCCTGCCGGGAGGCGCCGCATCGGGGACGATCAGGAAGTAGCGGTTGTTCTCGTCGCAGATGTATTCGATCAGCTCGTCGTCGGGCTGATACAGGAGCGGCTGCGTGACTTTCCACGGCCGCGTGTAGGTCTTCGGATCGTCGATCGTGATCTCGATGTCCATGTGCCCGAAGTCGCGCCGGACGAAGCGCTCTGTGACTCGCAGGCTCTCCCCCGCCGGCCGCCCCGCGTTATCGAGCCACACGTTGTCGTTGAATCCCAGGCTGTCCACGACGAACGCGTCGCGTTCCCACTTTCCGATCGAATAGCCGAACCATGCCGGGCTCGGATCCTTCGGCAGCGATCGCCCGTCCGTGAAGATCTGCCGGTACGAATGAATCGCTTCGTAGAGGATCACGGTCATCCCGGGCATTTCGAGGATCTTGAACGGATACGGCACGAAGTCCGATCGGGGCACGCCGCCGACGATGCAGTTCGATGTCGGATCATCCTTCGCCAGATTGGCCGCGCGCTCCTTCACCACTTTGTCGGCCCACGGCTGATACGGAATCGAGTCGCCGGGCGCGAGCCCGGCCGCGATGTCGCCGATCAGCCGCGAGGGCGCAGGCTTCCACAACCCGGCCAGCGACGGCCGGCCCTCGGGTGTGCGCGGCGCGGGAGCCGAGAGATCGGCTCGGCCGTTTGGCAGGCGCGGAATGCCCGGCGTGGGTACACGCAGCCACTGTGCATACACCGACACGGATGCGACGGCGGCCACCGCAACGGCAAGCAACACGCGTGTCATGTGTGACCCTCGGCCGCAGATGGTATCTCGTCCCCGCTAAATCTTTCACGCTCGAGTCGCGTCGGGCGGCGCGGGTGCCAGACTAGCGGTTTGCGGATACAGAGGGAGGTGTTGAATGGCAGTTGCCACATCGACCTTGCTCGGCCGGCCCATCTGGTACGAGCTGATGACCACCGACATGAAGGCCGCCGAAACGTTCTACAAGACCGTCGTTGGCTGGACGGCGGAGCCGTTCCCCGGCGCCGGAAAGCCCTACACCGCGCTCAATCGAAGCGGAAAGGTAGGCATTGGCGGAATCATGGAGCGGCCCGCGGGCATGCAGGCGCCACCGTTCTGGGCGATGTACGTCGCGGTTCCGAAACTCGAGGACGCCGTGGCCAAGATCACCAAGCTTGGCGGCAAGCCTCATACAGACGTGATCTCGATCCCGAACGTCGGACGCATGCGGCTGATGATGGACCCGCAGGGCGCGGCGTTCTACATTATCGAATCCGCCGTCGAAGAGCGCCAGCCGGAAGCCCCCGCCGAAATCGGGGATGCCTCCTGGCGCGAGCTCATGACCACCGACATCGACGCGGCGATGACGTTCTACCGCGACGTGTTCGGCTGGCAGCCCGATGAAGCCATGGACATGGGCGAGATGGGCAAATACCAGATGTTCAAACGCCCGACGGCGGCCGGCCGCATCGGCGGCATCATGAAGAAGCCGGCGCAGATGGCCAACGTGCCGCCCAACTGGCAGATCTACTTCCGGGTGCCTGACGTGGACGCCGCCGCCGATCGCATCAAGAAGGCCGGCGGAAAGGTGATCAACGGCCCGATGGACGTGCCCGACGGCGACCGGGTGCTGAACGCCCTGGATCCGCAGGGCGCCGCCTTCGGTCTGCACGCGAAGAAGGCGTAGCGATTGCCGTGGTGCGGGAGGAGGAATATCCTTCCGCACCATGCCGCCTTCTCCATTCCAGCGGCGCATGCCGCCGCTCCCCCTGCGGTGCCTGATGGGTGCCGCGATGTTTGGTGTGATGGGTCCCGTTGCGCGCTATCTCGATCGCCGAGGTCGCGCGCCCGCCGCCGTGGCGTCGATGGGCGCGAAGCGCTACGCGTCGCTTAAGGCGAAGAATCCGTTCAAGGGTTACGCGCCGACCGCACACGATGTGTTCGTGGCGGCGCACGTCAAAAGCGGCACCAACTGGATGATGCAGATCGCCCACCAGCTCGCCTTCCACGGCCAGGGCGAGTACGACCACATCCACAGCGTGGTGCCGTGGCCGGACGTGCAGCTGATGGGTCCGCTGAAGCACTACGCGATCCCGATCGACGATCCATCGGTGTGGATGGCGTCGCCGGAGCAGAAGCGCATCATCAAGACCCACTGCGACTGGGACTGGCTACCCTACTCGCCCGACGCTCGCTACATCATCCCGATCCGCGATCCGAAGGACGTCTTCGTCTCGAGCTACCACTTCTTCGTGAAGGACGGACCGCTGCAGCCGACACGCTTCTCACCGGAGACCTGGTTCGAGATCTTCCTGCGAGCCGGCATGGGGCCATGGAGCGTCTGGCCCGTCAACACCGCCAGCTACTGGGCCGAACGGCAGCGGCCAAACGTGCTCATCGTGCCGTTCAACGCGATGAAGGCCGACCTGCGCGGCACGGTGCGCAAGGTGGCCGAGTTCATGAACGTGCGCCGCGACGATGCCGTCATCGACAGAGTCTGCGAGAAGGCGTCCTTCGGCTACATGAAGCAGATCGACCACAAGTTCCGCGCCTGGCAGATGATTCCCTGGGCCAACACGGCAGCACCGATGATGCGCAAGGGCGAGAAGGGATCATCGGGCGACCTGCTGACGCCGGACCAGCAGCGCCGCCTGGACGAGCACTTCATGGCGGAACTGAAGCGGCTCGGCTCCGATTTCCCGTATCAGGACTTCTGCGACGTCAGCCCGGGGCTCAAGGCCACGGCCTGATATCCTCTGCGCCATGCGCCGAACCCTGACCGCACTCCTGTTCACCGCGCTCTCGGCCGCCCTTATAGCGGACGGAGGGTTGGCGACCGGCCCGACCCAAGGCTGGCCAACCAACGGGGGCAATCTCTCCAACCAGCGGTGGTCGCCGCTCACCGCGATCAATCGAAGCAACGTGGCGCAGCTCAAAGGCGTGTGGCGCGCACGCCTCAAAGGCTCGGGCACGCAACCGCAGTATTCGGGTTTTGCGACGCCGATCGTGGACAAGGGTGTCGCCTACATCAGCACCGGCGCCAACGACGTCTTCGCACTGTCGATCGATACCGGCGAAGTGCTGTGGCAGTGGGCGTCGGCCGTCGACCCCGGCATCACGTCCGTGTGCTGCGGCTGGAACAACAAGGGCGTGGCGATCAGCGACGACAAGGTGTTCCAGGGTCTGCTCGACGGGCGGCTGGTCGCGATCGATCGTGCCACCGGCACACTGGCGTGGTCGATCCAGGCGGAACGCTGGCAGGACAACTTCTCGATCACCGCCGCGCCCCTCTACGTGGACAACATGGTGATCGTCGGCTTCGCCGGCGGCGACCGCGGCACGCGCAGTCGACTCAAGGCGTACGACGCGAAGGACGGCCGTCTAATCTGGACCTTCTACACCATTCCCGGTCCGGGCGAGCCCGGCCACGACACGTGGCCGAAGGACAACGACGCGTGGAAATACGGCGGCGCCGCGCTCTGGCAGACGCCGGCCTACGATCCGGAGCTCGGGCTCCTCTACTTCTCCACCGGCAACGCGGCACCCGACTACAACGGCGGCAACCGCGCGGGCGACAACCTCTACGCCGCGTCGATGCTCGCCATCGAGGCGAAGACCGGGAAGTATCGCTGGCACTTCCAGCAGGTGCATCACGACATCTGGGACTACGACGCCGTGAATCCCGTCGTCCTGATGGACGTGCGGATGGGCGGCCGCACGCGCAAAGCGATCGTCGAGGTCGGCAAGACCGGCTTCGCCTACATTCTCGACCGCGAGACCGGCAAGCCGCTCATCGGCATCGACGAGAAGCCGGTGCCGCAGGAACCGCGGCAAGCCACCGCGAAGACGCAACCGTTCCCGCGCGGCGAGGCCATCGTGCCGCAGTTCATCGAGATGGCGCCCGAGGGGCACACGCTCGTGAACGACGGCCGCATCTTCACGCCGTTCGTCGGCAAGGACCCGACGATCGTGGCGCCCGGCATCTGGGGTGGCGCCAGCTGGCCACCGAGCAGCTATGACCCGCAGCAGCAGCGGCTGTTCGTGTGTGCGTCGTCCGTGATCAACGGCTACACCGGCGGCGGCGACGCGAAGTTCACCGAGCCGGTCAACGGCAATTCGTTTCTGGGCGGCGCCACCACGTTCACGCGCGTGGCGCGCACCGGCATCATCGCGGCGCTGGATGTCACCACCAACACGCTGGCGTGGCGTTATCAGTGGCCCGAGCAGTGCTACAGCGGCACGCTGGCCACCGCCGGCAACCTGCTGTTCGTCGGCCGCAGCGACGGCCGTCTGACCGCGCTCGATTCGGTCAGCGGCAAGCAGCTGTGGGAGTTCCAGACCGGCGCCGGCATGCACGCGCCCGCGGTGACGTTCGAGTACAAAGGAAAACAGTACGTGCTGGCGTATTCAGCAGGTGCCGCCTTGCTTGGTACCGCGCGCGGCGACAGCGTGTGGCTGTTCGGCGTCGACGGAACGCTGCCGCCGGCGACCGCGGGGAGTCCGGTTCCGCGATCGACGGCCGTGCCTTCGCCCGCAGACATTCCGGCGAGAGTCGAGCAGGGGCG
>Ga0105238_10005240_pt1 | contig 12818 bp, 10 predicted proteins | sample KBSC34metaG_FD_81526 | JGI IMG/M metagenome (GOLD analysis project Ga0105238, IMG submission 81526) | Corn rhizosphere microbial communities from Kellogg Biological Station, Michigan, USA - KBS C3-4 metaG | ecosystem: Host-associated > Plants > Roots > Rhizosphere > Soil | place: Michigan, USA... | reverse complement strand
GCCGCGATCGCGATCGCGGCGCTGCTCTGCGGCGCGCCGGGCTTCGCGCAGGCGCAGACTGTCGGCGCGAATGATGTCGGCGGCACCGTCACCGGCGCGAGCGGACCCGAAGCCGGCGTGTGGGTGATCGCCGAGACGACGGATCTTCCGACCAGGTTCTCCAAGACGGTGGTGACCGATGATCAGGGCCGCTACCTGATTCCAGAGCTGCCGAAGGCGAAATACAAGGTCTGGGTGCGCGGCTACGGGCTCGTCGACTCCGCGAAGGTCGATGCCGAGCCGGGCAAGAAGCTCGACCTCAAGGCGGTGCCGGCGCCGAACGAGAAGGCCGCAGCCGAATATTACCCGGGCATGTACTGGTACGCGATGATCAACGTGCCGGCGACAAGCGAGTTTCCCGGCACCGGCGACAAGGGCAATGGCATCCCGAATGTGATGAAGGATCAGCACGCCTGGCTCGATACGCTGAAGAACTCCTGCCAGTCGTGTCATGCGCTCGGTTCGCACGGCGTGCGCGTGATTCCGGATTTCTTCAAGAAGGAGGCAAAGACCTCAGCCGATGCGTGGACGCTGCGCACGCAGGCCGGACAGGCGCAGGCCAATATGGCGCTGTCGCTCGGCCGCCTCGGGCCGGATCGCGCCTACAAGGTTCTGGCGGATTGGACCGACCGCATCGAGAAGGGCGAGCTTCCGGCGGCGAAGCCGCAGCGTCCGCAGGGAGTCGAGCGCAATGTCGTGATCACGACGTGGGACTGGTCGACGCCGTCGCACTACATGCACGACCTGATCGCAACCGATAAGCGCAACCCGACGGTCAACGCCAACGGCAAGGTCTGGGGTTCGCCGGAAGAGAGCACCGACGAGGTGCCATGGCTCGATCCGGTCACCAACACGGCGGGCACCGTCAAGCATCCGTTCCGCGACCCGAAAACGCCGTCCTCGCTCGATCTGTCACAGGGGCCGTCGGCCTATTGGGGCGAGCAGCCGATCTGGGACGGCCATACCTCGATCCACAACCCGATGATGGACGAGAAGGGACGCGTGTGGTTCACGGCCCGTATTCGCGCTCCCGCGAATCCCGACTACTGCAAGAAGGGCTCGGATTTCCCGTCCGCGAAGGTCGCGCCGCAGAACGAGTCGCCGCGCCAGCTCTCGGTCTATGATCCGAAGACCGACAAATGGACGTTGATCGATACCTGCTTCGCCACGCAGCATCTCAACTTCGGTCATGACAAGAACAACACGTTGTGGACCAGCGCGGGCGGCCCGCAGAGTGGCGTGGTCGGCTGGCTCAACGTCGCGAAGTATGAAGAGACCGGTGACGAGAAGGCGTCGCAGGGCTGGACGCCGATCGTCATCGACACCGTTGGAAGCGGTAAGCGCGACGACGCGGACAAGCGGATTCCGGCCGCCTTCTATGCAGTGCAGGCGAGCCCGGTCGATGACTCGGTCTGGGGCCAGTCGATGGATACCGGCTTCTCACGCATGGATCAGCCGGGCTACGTGATGCGCCTGGTGCCGGGATCCGATCCGACCAATACGGCGCTGACCGAAGTCTATGCCACGCCGGAAGGCACCTGGGGTACACGCGGCCTTGATCTGACCAGCGACGGCGTGGTGTGGACCGCACTCGCGAGCGGCCACCTCGCAAGCCTCGACCGTCGCAAATGCAAGGGACCGCTGAACGGTCCGCAGGCCGCGGACGGCAAGATCTGTCCGGAAGGCTGGACGGTCTACCGGATGCCCGGACCGCAGTTCAAGGGCGTGGACCCGAAAGGCAGCGCCAATCACGCCTATTACATCTGGGTCGATCGCGACAACACGCTCGGCCTCGGCAAGAACGTGCCGATAGCGTCGGCGAACGGCTCGGAGTCGCTGCTCGCTGTCGTGGACGGCAAGATGGTCGACATTCGCGTGCCATATCCGCTCGGCTTCTTCACCAAGAATGTCGACGGCCGCATCGATGACCCGAATGCCGGCTGGAAAGGCCGCGCGCTCTGGACGACGTTCGGCAGCCGCGCGGTCTTCCACAACGAAGGCGGCAAGGAGAATCGGCCCAAGGTCTACAAGGTCCAGGTCAGGCCCGATCCGCTCGCGCACTGAGGCCATGTGAAACCCGCCGGCGCCGTTGCCGGCGGGCTGTTCCTATCTGGAACGGGGGCTCGACATGTGGGTCACTCTCCTCATTGTTCACGGGCTGCTGGCATTCCTCCTACTCGGCGCGATCTCGCATCAGGTCGTGAGTGCGTGGGCGCCGTCACATGCGCGGCGTGGCAACATTCTCGCACGCTTCAGTGCCGTGCCCGGCGCCGGTTACGTCAATGCGGTCATCGCGCTCTATATCGTCAACGCAAGCTTTGGCGGCCTGATCTACACGCTCTATCGGATCTCGGCGCGGCTGACGCTCGAGCAGGGCCGTTTCTGGAAAACCTTCGGCGCGTTCGAGCTGAAGGAGCATCTCGTCGCGGTCGGTCTGGGTCTGCTGCCAGCCTACTGGTACTTCTGGCGCAGCCCCGCCGCCGAGGATCACCCGCGCACCCGGTTGATGCTCACAACGCTACTCGCCTTCATCGTCTGGTGGGGTTTCATCGTCGGACACCTCGCCAACAACATCCGCGGGCTCGCCACATGAGCGCGCCCTCACGTTTTGGCGTTTTTGCCGTTACCTTCGCGGCCGCCTACGCGGTGCTCTACGTGCTTGCGGTCGATCAGAACTGGGCCCTGTTCACCTACCATCCGGCGACCAACACCTTCGCGCCTTTGACCGGCAAGGCACCGGCTGGCCCCTCGATGTACTGGTATGGCTGGATGACGACCGCGGCGCTCGGCGCGGGTGTTCTGGCTGCGCTGGTGAGCCTGCTTCCCGCGGGGCTCACGCGCCGCATCTGGTCGGGCGTCGCCTGGGCGGTTCCGCTCTGCGTCATCGTGGTGTTCGCGTTTCTTCTCAAGGGCTATTTCCTGCGATAGATTTTCGGCGGCACGCTTGAGGTCCCGATGCAGCGACGCTTGCGCCACACTGCTCTGATCATCCTGTTGCTCGCGCCGGGGAGTGTGTCGGCGGTCCTTGCCGGCGGCAGCTTCGACGACGACGACCACGGCGACCAGCTGTCGTATTTTGGTTTCGTCCGCGACGCACGCGGCATCGGCGTCGGCGACGCCAAGGTGACGGGCGAAGTGAAGGACGGCGCGTCTGTCGTCACGCGCACCGACGTGCTCGGTGTCTATCGCCTGCCGGGGTTCAGCAAGGACACCGATCCCACCAAGGTGACGATCTCCTGCGCCAAGGATGGATACCGGCAGACCGGTATCCTGCAACGCACGACGCCCGGTCCCGACGTCAAGGCGTTCGAGGTCGAGTGCCGCATGCAACGCATGTGATGCGCGCGGCGGTCTCCGCGCTGCTGTTGTGCTTGCTCGGCCTGTCTGCCGATCGCCTGCCTGCGCGGGCCGAAGCACGCGCGTCGGCTCTGAGCGGCAGGATCTCCTCCGTCGAAGAAGGTCCTATGGAAGGCGTGCTGGTCAGCGCGCGCCGGGAAGGTTCCCCGATCACTGTCACAGTCGTCACCGATGCGGACGGCCGCTACCGCTTTCCGGCTGGGCGGCTGAGCGCAGGCCGCTACACGCTCGGCGTCCGCGCGGTCGGTTACGAACTCGCCGCGCCGCGGACTGCCGAGGTTGCTGCCGCGACGACCGTCGTTTCCGATCTGCGCCTGCGCCGCGTGAGCGATCTCGCCGCGCAGCTCACCAGCACCGAATGGCTGATGAGCATGCCGGGCACGGCCGAGCAGAAGCGGCCGCTGATCGAGTGCATGAGCTGCCACACGCTCGAGCGCGCGCTGCGCTCGCACTATGACGCCGACACGATGTTCCGCGCGCTCCAGCGCATGCCGCAATACGCCAACAACACCACGGTGCAGCGCGTGCAGAAGCGTATCGCCGATCGCCACGTCAACGAGGAGCAGCTGCGCCGGACCGCCGAGTACCTCGCAAGTGTGAACCTCGGCCACGGGGCCTGGCCGTTCGAATTGAAGACGCTGCCGCGCCCGAAGGGCCGCGCGACGCGCGTGATCATCACCGAATACGACCTGCCACGCGCCACGATCGCTCCGCACGACGTGCGCACCGACGCGCAAGGGTTCGTCTGGTATTCGAGCTTCGTCGAGAATTTTCTCGGCCGGCTCGACCCGCGCACCGGCGCGCATGTCGAGTTTGCCTACCCGCGAGTGAAGCCGGGTTCTCCAACCGGATCGCTCGCACTCGAGCTGGATGAGGATGGCAATTTCTGGCTCGCCACGATGTTCCAGTCCGGGCTGATGCGGTTCGACACCAAGACGCTGACCTTTCGTCATTTTCCGGTGCCGGCTGCGCTCGACAGCGATGCGATGCAGCAGTCGCTGGTCATGCCGGGGCGAGCGCATGTCGACGGGAAGGTGTGGACCAACGACGTCAATCGCGGCGCGATCCTGCGGCTCGACGTCGCCAGCGGCAACTATGAGCTGTTCGACCCGTTCGTCGGCCGCAAGGGGACGCAGCATTCGCCTTATGGCCTCGCCGCGGATGCGCAGAACAACCTCTACTTCATGGATTTCGCCGGCGAGAGCATCGGCCGCGTCGATGCGAAGACCGGGCGCTCGGTGATCTATCCGACGCCGACGCCACGCTCGCGTCCGCGCCGCACCATGATGGACGCGCAGGGCCGCGTCTGGTTCGCGGAGTTCGCCGCCAACAAGGTGGCGATGTTCGATCCCGCCAGGGAGGCATTCCGCGAATGGGAGGTGCCGACGCCGCATACCTATCCGTATGATGTGTTCCTCGACCGGTACGGCGAATTGTGGAGCGGCTCGATGTCGAGCGATCGCGTCCTGCGCTTCGACCCGCAGAGCGGCGCCGCGATCGAATATCTGCTGCCGCGCCAGACCAACATCCGGCGCATCTTCGTCGATGACGCCACGCGGCCGCCGGCGATCTGGATCGGCAGCAATCACGGCGCCTCGATCATCCGCCTGGAGCCGGCCGATTGAGCGCCGATTCGGCAATCGAAATCACACAGCGAACGCAAAGATCACGCACGAAACTCCATGACCGTGCCAATTATCCTGAAAGTGCGGTTTCGATTCCTGCTGAAAGGGGCTCCAATTGGTGACGAACAAGAGCGCTGATGGCCACAATCGTTCTCCGTGAGGCCGATGTCGACGACTTGCCGTCGCTCAGCGCGATTTCGGTTGAGGCGAGGCAGCGGTATCGCTCGCTTCCCAGGCTCGCCCGTGTGGTGGACTCCGCTCCGGTCTCAATGGAGCGCCTCAAGGCCGGACGTGCCTGCGTTGCCTGTGACGGTCGGTCGATTTTGGGTTTTGCCCTGACGACGCCGCTGGATGGGCTGCTGTTCCTGGACAACATTTCAGTTTCGAGCGCAGCTTCTGGGCGGGGGATCGGAGTGCGATTGCTCCATCATGTCGTCGGTCTCGCGAGACACCTGGACCTGCCGGCGGTAGCCCTGACCACGTTTCGCACGCCACCCTGGAATGGTCCCTGGTTCAAGCGACACGGCTTTGAGCCGATGGCTGATGCTGTTCAGGGTGCAGGATTGAGAAAGGTCGTGGTGCGCCAGTCGAAATATCTCGATCCGGGGATGCGCGAAGTCCTCTGGCGCAAGATCTGAGATAGAAAGCCAAGGGCTGCAGCAGGACCGCTTGACACTGTTGCGCCGTGAGCGCGATGGTTTGCGCCAGCAATAGTCTCAGAAAACAACATCAAGCCACCGGGAGGAATCGATGCCGTGGGGCGACAAACCCGCCGCCGGGCGCGCACGGGCAAATGCGGGCAAGCTCACGCGGCGCACATTCGTCACCTCGGCTCTTGTGGCGCCCTTCGTCGCCGGCAAGGCGCGCGCCGCTGGCGGGCTGAACGCCTACTCGATCTGGCCGGAGAACTATGCGCGCCCGATGATGGAGGCGTTCGAGAAAGCCTCCGGCATCGCCGTGAAGTTCGTACGCTTCTCCTCGGGCGAAGCGCTCGCGCGCGTCCTCGCCGAGAAGGGCAATCCGCAGGTGGACGTGCTGTTCGGTGGTCCGGTCGAGACCTTCACGGCGGGGCAGAGCAAGGGCGTGTTCGAAGCCTACAAGTCGCCGTCCTGGTCCGAGTTGCCCGACCGCTTCAAGGACAAGGACGGGCTGTGGACCGCGATCGCAGACGATCCGCTCGTGTTCATGACCAATTCGAGCTTCCTCAAGCAGCACAATCTGCAGCCGCCGGCCTCGTGGGAGGACCTTCTCGATCCAGCCTACAAGGACATGCTGCAGATGGCGGACGCGCGCACCTCCGGCACGGCGGTCACGCGCATCTTCTCGGTCCTGCAGGTGAACAACCGCAACGAGGACGCGGCGTTCGCCTACATGAAGAAGCTGCGCAAGAATGTGCAGTCTTATACCAAGAGTGGAGGAGGCGGCACCGTGCCGGTCGGCTTGGGACAGGCGGGCGGCGGCATCTTCTTCATCGTCGATGCGTTGTTCACCCGGCAGAAGGGCTACGACGTCCAGATCAGCTTCCCGAAGGAGGGCATCGGCTCGGCCGCCGAATGCATCGCGCTGATCAAGGGCGCGAAGAACGCCGACTCGGGCAAGAAGCTCATCGACTGGACGACGAGTCCGGCGATGCAGTCGTTGCTCGCACCGAACAAGATCAATTTCATTCCGGCCCACCCAAAGGTGCCGACTGACCCGAGCCTCGCCGAGGTGCTCAAGGGCGCGAAGATCATCGAGATCGACGACACCTGGGCCGGTGCGAACCGGCAACGGATCATCGAGCGCTGGGTAGCCGAAGTGCTCAATGCCGGGTAGCGAATAACCATGGCCGTGGCGGCTTCGGCGCGAGCGCCGGCGCAACGCGACCCGCTGCGCACGATCGTCGTCGTTGCGCTCTGGTTCGTGCTCGGCCTGTTCGTTCTCTACCCACTTGCCTGCCTGCTCGTTCGCGCGTTCAGCGACGATGCCGGCTTCACATTTGGACCGATCGTCGGCGCCCTCGGCAATCCGACGCACCTGCGCGCGCTGCGCAACAGCATCGTGCTTGCGACACTGGTCGGCATCTTCGGCACGGCGGCCGGATTCCTGTTTGCATTCACGGTCGAGCGCACCGGCATGGGACGCGGACTGCGGCGAATGATCGACCTCGTTATCCTGCTGCCGCTGATCTCGCCCCCGTTCACCACCTCGATCGGCTTCGTGTTCTCCTTCGGTCCGCGTGGATTGATCACGCACGGTCTCTTCGGGATGCAGAACGCCCAGGTTTATGGCTGGACCAGCACACTCACCGCGGAGGCTCTGACCTACTTCCCGCTGGCGTTCCTGGCGTTGCGCCCGCTGATTGCGGCGATCGGCGGCGATCTCGAAGAAGCGGCCTTCAGCCTGGGCGGCTCGCGCTGGCAAGTGTTTCGCACCGTCACGCTGCCGCTGACCTTGCCGGGAATCGGCAATGCATTCCTGCTGATCTTCGCGGCTTCGCTTGCGGATTTCGCAACGCCGCTGATCCTCGCCGGCAACAATCTGCCGGTGCTGCCGACCGACGCCTATTTGCAGATCACGGGCATGTTCGATCTCAAGGGCGGCGCGGTGCTCTCGCTTCTGTTGCTCGTCCCTGCGGGCCTCGTGTTCTTCGCGCAGCGCTACCTGGTCGAGCGGCGCAGCTACGTGACGATCACCGGCAAGATTGGCGGACGCGCGCAAGGCGCGGCGGCCGCGGCCTGGGTGCGGTGGATGTTGTGGGCGATTTGCGCAGCCGTGACCGCTTTCATTCTCTATCTTTATGCGCTGCTCGTTTATACCTCGGTGGTCGTCGCTTTCGGCGCGAACGAGTCGCTGACGCTCGCCAACTATCAGGTGATCTTCACCGAGGGCATTCCGGCCATCAAGGACACGCTCATCATTGCGCTCGTCGCGATGCCACTCGGCGGGCTTTATGGCGTGATCGTCGGCTATCTGATCGCGCGCAGTCGCGGCCTCGGCCGCCACATGCTCGAGATCGTCAGCATGATCAACTACGCGCTGCCCGGAACCATCGTCGGCATCGCCTATCTGATCGCCTTCAACGACACGCCATTCGCGCTGACCGGAACCGCCACAATCATCATCGCCTGTTACATCTTCCGTTACAGCCCGACTGGCATCCGCACCACGGTCGCGCTGCTGCAGCAGGTCGACCGCAGCATCGAGGAGGCTTCCTTCAGCCTCGGCGCCGGAACCCTGCGCACCTTCTACGGCGTGACACTTCCCTTGATCATGCCAGCCTTCTTCGCCGGGCTCGGTACCGTCTTCATCCGCGCCATGACGGCGATCAGCGCGACGATCTTCCTCGTCTCGATCAACTGGACGCTGATCACGGTGCGCATCCTGGAGAACATGACCGAAGTCGCGCTCGGGCCCGCGGCTGCATTCTCGGTGTTCGTGATCGTGGTCGTCCTGCTGGTGACGTCGCTCCTGAACGTCGCGCTGCGCCGCATGACGGCACCGAGCCTGCACGTCGCCCGGCTGGGGACCGCATCATGAGCGCAGCGAGTTCGGTTGGCATCACATTGCAATCGGTGTCCGCCGCCTTCCGCAGTCCGGAAGGCGGAGAGGTCGCGGCCGTGCGAGACGTGGATCTCGCGGTCCGCCCGGGAGAGCTCTTGACCCTGCTCGGCCCGTCCGGCTGCGGCAAGACCACGACACTGCGGATGATCGCAGGCTTCCAGGAGCCGAGTGGCGGCACCATCCTGATCGGGGAGCGTGATGTTACGCGCATTCCAGCCAACAAGCGCGACATCGGCTTCGTGTTCCAGAGCTACGCGCTGTTTCCGCATCTCAACGTCTTCGACAACGTCGCCTATGGCTTGCGCATGCGGCGGACGGCGGCCGACGCGATCCAGTCCGCTGTCGCGGAGGTGCTGGCGCTGGTCGGATTGAGCGCCTTCGAGCGCCGCTTCCCGGGCGAACTCTCTGGCGGCCAGCAGCAGCGCGTCGCGCTGGCACGCGCGATCGTGATCCGTCCGCGCGTGCTGCTGTTCGATGAGCCATTGTCGAATCTCGATGCGAAACTGCGCGTCGACATGCGCACCGAGATCCAGCGGCTGCAGCACACGCTCGGCATCACGACCGTCTACGTGACACACGACCAGGAGGAGGCGATGGCGATCTCCGATCGCATCGCCGTCATGAATGATGGTCGCATCGCGCAGCTCGGCGGCGCCGAGGAGCTTTATCGCCGTCCGGCTTCGTCTTTCGTGGCAAGCTTCCTCGGGCGCGCCAATCTGCTGCCCGCGACGGTTCGCGAGTGTGGCGGCGGGAGTGTCGTGCTGGACGTCGCCGGCACCACACTGAGGGTCGCGGCGGCAACGCCTTATCCGGCGGGCGCGACCCTCAATGTCATGATCCGCCCCGAGCGCGTTTCACTTCGATCGCCGGATGCGGGGCTGACGGGGGAGATCGTGCGCCGCACGTATCTGGGCGAGAAGGTCGAGTATGCGGTGCAGATCGGCAGCACATTGTGGCACGTCGTGCGCGCCGATCCGCCCGAGGGCGAGACGCTTGCCCCGGGCCAGCGCGTCGGCATCGCTTTTCCGTGCGACGGCGTGCAGCTCTTGCCCCGTTGACGTCCAGTCTCAACGAAGGTCCGGCGCCGCGAGCAGGCTATCTTCACGAATGAGCAAAGTCGGGTGCCTGAAATCGTCGTTGTCGAGGACGACGTCGGCGATCTCCTCCGGCCCGCACATGTCATCATAGAGAGCGAACGCGGCGCCGTAACGCTGCGCATAGAGTGCGCGTGCGGCGTCCGCGCCGCCCTGCAGGGCCGCGTCGCGAGCGACAGCGCGCCGTTCCGCGACATCCGCGGAGGTCTTCAGGAAGATCGTGAGGTCCCATGAATCGCGCAGCTCCGGTCGCTGCAGGAACGTCCCGTCGACGATCAGAACTGCATCGTGCGGTGCCAGCTGCGGTTCCTGCGCGATCGGCTGATCCGTCTCCAGGTCGAATGATGCGCTCCGGTATTGGCGGTTACCGCCCGGACCCAGCGGATCCAGCAGCAGAGTCACTATCGCCGCAAGGTCGCGTGCGTCATGATAGTAGCCCTCTGCCGAATAGCGGCCGCGGGCGTATCGTTCGATCTTGGGTCGATGAAAGCCGTCGATCGAGGTCCGGATGAACGGCTTGCCGAGGTCGCGGATCGACGCAGCCAGCTCATCGGACCATGTCGTCTTGCCCGCCGCCGTGCGTCCGTCCACCGCAACCCGCAGCGGGTGTTTGAGCCTCAGCCGCGCAATTCTCGCTGCAACATCCCGCAGGACTGCCAAGCGTTCGGCGCTCATCTGCGGACGCGTCTCCGCCGCGCGTTGTCGCGTTCAGTCATCAGCGCCCATCAAACGACAGCGCATTGGTCAGATCCCCCATCGCTTGGCGGGCGCCCGGCAGCGGCTCGAGGCCGAAGCGTCGCGTCACGAACTTGATGATCGACGTCGTATCGTAGGCGGTGTGATCGACGAAACCGCGCTTCGCAAACGGCGAGACGATCAGCGTCGGGATGCGCGTGCCGGGGCCGAACTGGTCGTCTGTCGGCGGCGGCACGTGATCCCAGAAACCGCCGTTCTCGTCATAGGTGACGATCACGAGCATCTTCGCCCATTGCGGACTGGCGCGCAGTTGGTTCAGCACGTCATCGACGTGGGCGTCACCGGATGCAAGGTCCGTATACATCGGATGCTGGGTCAGGACGCCCACGGGCTTGTAGAACGCGACGTGCGGCAAGGTGCCGGCCGCGATGTCGCGCAGGAAGTCCTCGCCGTCTTTCAGATGCTCCGCGCGGTCCTTCGTCCCGGGCGCGAAGCGGGCGTAGTAGTTGAATGGCTGGTGGTGCGGTTGAAAGTCGGGGCTGCCTTCGGCACGCGTGTAGATAATGCGCCGCTTTTCCTCCGGAGCTTGTCGGCCATCCTGCAGTGCGAGATTCCAGCCGCCGGCGTACCAGGCCCAGCTTACGTTCCGCGCTGAAAGCGTGTCGCCGATTGTCTTTGTGGTCTGCGGCGGCAATGGCTGATTGAAGCGTTGATTGCCGCTCGGGCTTGCGAAATCGAGACCGTCGGCAGACGCCGGCTCTACTCCACTTGGCTGGTAAGGCGGCTGCGTCGTGTTGACGGACCAGCCATCGGGCGTCACCTGACCGCCGGTCGCGCTGTAGAGAATCACTGGCCCGTCATTCGCTGAAGGGGATTCCGGTTTCTTCTTCAGTTTGCCGTTCTCATCCAGAACGGCGCGCATCTTGGGGGGCGCGTCGTCGAAACGCGGCGTGCAGGCGCAGATCAGCCATTGATGGTTGAGATAGGAGCCGCCGAAGGCGCCCATGAAGAAATTGTCGGCGAGCGTGTAGTCCTTGGCCCATTGCCAGGACTTAAGCTTGCTGCCGTCGAAATACGCCACAGTCCAGCCGCCGACCGTCGACATCGCGGCGAACATGTTGTTGCGGCCGCCGTTGATCTGCTCCTTGTTGTGGAAGAAGGCGTGAATCGGAGACGGCAGGATCTTATTGGCCGTTTGTGAGATAGGCGCTTCCTCGATCGGAAAGGGCTTATTCGGCATGCGGGGGAAGCGGTCGTCGACCTTGTCGATGTTGAAGACGGTCAGTTGCCGGAGCGGCGTGCCATCGTGGTCGAGCTGAGTCTTCTGATCCTCGGTCGCCTGATCGATCCCGTTGGCGCCGGGAAAGTGTCCGTAAAGGTGATCGAAACTGCGGTTCTCCGCATAGATCACAACGATCGTCTCGATTTTCGCGAGGTCCTGATCACTGACCTGCGCAACGCAAGCGCCTGACATGACGACGAACGGCACAAGCGCGGCAGCGCCGACGCGGCATACCAGTCCCATGAGTTTTCCTCCCGGCTCAGCATCGTACGATTACACTGCACGAAAGCAAGAACGGCCCGTGCTCAGGGCCAATCGCAACCATGGCGCCCGCACGGTGATGGAGGCTTTGCGGGGATGGCCGAGTGCAGGCAGATGAATGGATCGGTTGGCAGCATGATACAGCAATCGCGGCGCCGCTCGGCCCGCTGCAGAAGGCCGAGAGCCAGGGATGGTGGCCGATCCTCAAGGCTGAGCACATCCGGATCGAGGGTGCGCGATGCGCCGCAGTGATCAGATCAGCGGTCGGCGCGGTGTCTCCTGCTCGAAATATTGCGCCAGGCTCTCGAGCGCGCGCGGATTGGTGAGCAGCAACGTGCCGTTGGTCCGCTCGTACATGCCGAGGCGACGCAGCTTGGCGAGCGATTTGTTGGTATGCACCAGCGACAGCCCGAGAATGTCGGCGATGTGCTGCTGCGTCAGCGGAAACGGCATCGCGCCGTTGATCACAAGGCCAAGCGCGTCGAGCCTTTTGTAGAGCATGATGATCAGCGCGGCGATCCGCTCGGTCGCGCTGCGCCGCCCGGTGCTCACGAGATTCTCGTCGACATGGCTTTCCTCGCGCGCGCCGAGCCAGGTCACGTCGAAGGCAAGCTCGGGCACCTTGACGAACAGCGACCAGATGTCCCGCCGCGGCAACAGGCAAAGCTGGACCTCGGTGAGGGCCTCGACGGCGTAGGCGGACGCCTCGAACAGGGCGCCTTGCAGGCCGACGAGGTCGCCCGGCAGATGGATATTGAGGATCTGCCGCTGGCCGTCCGGCAGCGTCTTGTGGCGGATCGCCCATCCCGCATAGAGCGTGTAGAGCTCGGCCTGCTCCTGGCCCGCCGCGATGACCTCGGCGCCGGCCTCGAGCACGAGATGCTCGCGTTTCATCTCGTTGATGACGGCGAGCTGGGCCTC
>Ga0105238_10005238_pt1 | contig 12819 bp, 10 predicted proteins | sample KBSC34metaG_FD_81526 | JGI IMG/M metagenome (GOLD analysis project Ga0105238, IMG submission 81526) | Corn rhizosphere microbial communities from Kellogg Biological Station, Michigan, USA - KBS C3-4 metaG | ecosystem: Host-associated > Plants > Roots > Rhizosphere > Soil | place: Michigan, USA... | reverse complement strand
TTCCGCTTGAAGGGCGCGGGCTGGTACGAAACCGATTTCAAGTCGGAAGGCGAGACCAAACGCAACTTGGCCGAGCATGCCGAAGCGAAGGAAGCGGAGTCGAAAAGCGATAGCAAAGACCAGAAGCCTGCCGAGACCAAGGCCGCGAGCGAAACCCCCAAGCCGGCCGCTGCCGCTACACCCGCCGCGCCTGCGAAAAAGTCTGTGGCCAAACCCGCTGCCAAGGTGAAGAAATCGGCAAAGTCCAAGCCCGCGGCTCGCAAGAAAGCGGCGCGCCGCTAACTGCGTCGCTCGCTCGTTTTGCAGAGCAGCGCAGAAGCTTGCGCCTCGTTGGACCCGTCCGTAACATCCCGCAGCTTCGCTCGCGGGTGTTGGGCTCTGGGCGCTGGGCGCTGGCAAGATAGGCAGGGCCCCGATTTCGGCTGCAGCGATGCTCTGGCCAGGGCCCAAAGCCTAGAGCCCATCCGCCCAGGATTCCCATGCGCACTCACTATTGCGGTTTCGTCAACGAATCACTGATCGGCCAGGAAGTGGCCGTGGCGGGGTGGGTGCATCGCCGGCGTGACCATGGCGGCGTGATCTTCATCGATCTGCGCGACCGCGAAGGATTGCTGCAGCTCGTATTCGATCCGTCCTTCAAGGATGTCTTCACGACCGCCGAGCGTTTGCGCAGCGAATACTGCGTGCGCGTCAAAGGCAAAGTCCGCGCACGGCCTGCGGGTACCGCGAATCAGAACTTGGCGTCCGGGCAAGTGGAATTGCTCGCGACCGAGGTCGAAATCTTGAACCGCGCGGAAACGCCGCCTTTTCATCACGACGAAGTCGCCAACGAAGAGCTCAGGCTCAAGTATCGCTATCTCGATCTGCGGCGCGAGGTCATGCAATACCGGTTGCGTCTGCGCCATCGCGTCACGCAGGCGTTGCGCGCCTATATGGACGAGCACGGATTCATCGACATCGAAACGCCGATGCTCACCAAGGCGACACCGGAAGGTGCGCGCGACTATCTCGTGCCGAGCCGCACACATCCCGGACATTTCTTCGCGTTGCCGCAGTCGCCGCAGATTTTCAAACAGCTCCTCATGATGTCGGGCTTCGATCGCTACTATCAGATCGTGCGCTGCTTCCGCGACGAAGATTTGCGCGCCGACCGTCAACCCGAATTCACGCAGCTCGATATCGAGACCTCGTTCCTCAACGAACGCGAAATCACGGATCTCATGGAAGGGCTGGCCATCCATATTTTCAAAGCCGTGCTCGGTGTCGAATTGCCTCAGCCGTTTCCGCGCATGACGTATGCAGAAGCCATGCGCCGGTATGCGTCGGACAAACCGGATTTGCGCAACCCGCTCGAACTCGTCGACATCGCCGATCTGGTGCGCGACACCGATTTCAAAGTATTTGCGGGTCCGGCGACGAATCCGAAAGGGCGCGTGGCGGCTCTACGGGTGCCGCAAGGAGGCGAACGGCTGTCGCGCAAAGAAATCGACGACTACACCGCGTTCGTTGCTCGCTACGGCGCCAAAGGGTTGGCCTATGTGAAGGTGAACGATCGAGCCAAGGGCCGCGATGGATTGCAATCGCCCATCCTCAAGTTTTTGAGCGATGCAGCCGTGCAAGGCATTCTCGAACGCACGGACGCCGCGACGGGCGATGTCATTTTCTTCGGCGCGGATACGAGCAAAGTCGTGAACGACGCGCTCGGCGCATTGCGGCTCAAGATCGGTCAGGATTTGGGCTTGGTCGAGCAGGGGTGGCGGCCGCTCTGGGTGGTCGATTTCCCCATGTTCGACTGGGATGCGGATGAAAAGCGCTGGGCAGCGTTGCATCATCCCTTCACTGCGCCCAAGAACGACGATCCTGCAGTGCTCAAAGCGGACCCCGAGAATGCGCTCTCCAAGGGTTACGACATGGTGTTGAACGGCTCCGAGATCGGCGGCGGTTCGGTGCGTATCCATCGCCCGGAAATGCAATCCACCGTGTTCGAGCTGCTCGGCATCAGTGCTGAAGAAGCCGAACTCAAATTTGGATTCTTGCTCGAAGCACTGAAATACGGCGCGCCGCCCCACGGTGGTCTCGCTTTCGGTCTCGATCGTCTCGTGATGTTGATGGCGGGCGCCGATAGCATTCGCGACGTAATCGCCTTCCCCAAGACCCAGACGGCCGCCGATCCGTTGACGAGCGCGCCAACGCCAGTGAGCGACGCGCAACTCAAGGAGCTGCATGTGCGCGTCCGGTTGCCGGTGAAGGCAGAGTAGTGGGAAGAGCCTAATTTCCCATGCCCTCCGAAATCGTCATTCTCGCGCACGGCTTGTGGATGTCGGGCCTCGAGCTCGGCGTGTTGCGCCATCGACTCGAGAACGAGCACGGCTTCAAGACGATTCAATATTCGTACGCGTCGGTGACCGAGAGTATGGCCGAGCATGTGCGAGGTCTGCGCGAACTCGCCCAGAAGCAAACTTGCGAGCGGCTGCACTTCGTCGGCCACAGCATGGGCGGTCTCGTGATTTATAACTTGCTCGAGTCCACGAATGATTTGTTGCCGGGACGCGCCGTCCTCGTGGGTTCGCCTGTGCAAGGCAGTTGTGTTGCTGCGGGCATTGCGCGATGGCCGCTAGGGCGTATCGCACTAGGGTGTGCAAGTGAAAGCATCGCCCCCGATGCTCCACGGCAATGGAAAGGAAATCGTGATATCGGCGTCATCGCGGGCTCCGTATCCATTGGACTAGGACGGCTCTTTGCCAATGTCTCACCCCCGAGCGACGGCACCGTGCTCGTCGAAGAAACTCGCTTGGAAGGCGCCGCCGATCACATCGTCATGCCAGTCACGCATACCAGCATGGTGTTTTCCGCTGCAGTGGCGGATCAGATTGCGAAGTTTTTGCGCGAAGGGAAGTTTGAGAAATAGAGGAGTTATGGGGATAGGGGTTAGGAGTTAGTCCAGAAGGTCGGTGCCGCATCTTGTTCTTACTAACTCCTAACCCCCAACTCCTAACTCCACCTCTTCCTGCTAGCGCCTAGCGCCTTCTTCTACTAGCGCCTTCAATCTATACATCGTCTCCAGCGCTTCCCGCGGCGTCATCGCATCCGGGTCGATCTTCTGCAGTGCTTCGACCGCTACATGTGTTTCGACTTGAATCGGTAGTTCCAGCAGCAATTCTTGTTGGGGTTTAGGCGCATGCGTTTCTGCGGAGCGCCGTTCGAGTTCGGCTAAATATTTGCGGGCTGCGCCGATGACTTTGGCGGGTACGCCGGCGAGTGCGGCCACTTGCAAGCCGTAGCTTTGATTCGCCGGACCTTCTTTCACCGTGTGCAAAAAAATGAGCTGATCGGCGTGCTCGGTCGCGTCCAAATGTACGTTGGCGCAGGCATCGAGTTCGCTTGCGAGCGAGGTGAGTTCGAAGTAGTGAGTGGCGAACAGAGTGAAAGCGTGCACGTGTTTCGCAATGTGCGTTGCACAGGCCCACGCAAGCGATAGACCATCGTACGTGCTCGTGCCGCGGCCGATTTCATCCATCAACACCAAGCTATGCGTACTCGCGTTGTTGAGAATGTTTGCCGCTTCGGTCATCTCCAACATGAAGGTCGAGCGGCCGCCTGCGAGATCATCTGACGCGCCGATGCGCGTGAAAATACGGTCGATCGGCCCGATGCGAGCACTTCGCGCAGGGACGAAACTACCCATGCGCGCCATGATGGCGATGAGTGCGGTTTGACGCATGAACGTCGACTTACCGCCCATGTTCGGACCCGTGATGACGAGCATGCGACGCGCATCATCGAGAGACAAATCGTTGGGCACGAACGGATGATCGAGAAAGCGTTCGACCACGGGATGCCGTGCTTCGCGCATCTCGAGCACTGGTTCGTTCGTGAGTAGCGGCCGTGAGTAGCCGAGCGTCACGGCACGTTCAGCCAAATTTGCGAGCACATCCAAGCTTGCAAGAGCTGCTGCGGAAGACTGCAGTTCGTACAAGCGTTCGATCAAACGATCGAGCAACCCATCGTAAAGCGCTTTTTCTCTGGCCAGGGCTTTGTCGCGAGCGCCGAGCACTTTGTCTTCGAATTGCTTGAGTTCGGGCGTGATGTAGCGCTCCGAGTTTTTCACCGTCTGTCTGCGGACATAGTCGGCGGGCACACGGTCGGACAAGCTGCGGTTGATCTCGATGTAGTAGCCCTGCACGCGATTGAAACCGAGTCGCAGATTGGCAATGCCGGTGCGCTCGCGCTCGCGCACTTCCAAGTCGAGTAGATAACGGTCGCTGTGCTCGCTGATCGTGCGCAGTTCGTCGAGTTCGGCGTCGTAGCCTTCGGCAATGACTCCGCCATCGCGAATGAGCGCGGGCGGAGTGACAATCACGGCGCGTGTGAGCAGATCGTGCACGTCGGGATGTGTGCCTGCTTGCGTGGCGAGTTTTGCCAGCAAAGGTGAGTCTTGATCTTGTAAGAACCGTTGTAATTCGGGCAACCGCCCGAGCGCATCGCGAAGTTGCGCGAGATCGCGCGGACGCGCCGATTTGAGCGCAACACGTGCGAGTCCGCGTTCGATATCGCCCACGTGCCGTAGCAGTTCGCTTATTGCGTCATAACGCTGCGAATCGATCAGCGTTGCGATTGCGTGCAGCCGTTCTTCGACCAGCGTGTTGTCGCATAACGGGCGATGAATCCAGCGTCGCAGTTCTCTGCCGCCCATGGCTGTGGCAGTGGCGTCGAGCACGCCCGCCAGCGTGCATTCGGGGCGATCGGCGAGACTCATGTCCAGTTCGAGATTGCGGCGAGTTGCCGCATCTAGCAGCACTGCATCGCTGCGTTCTTCCGTGCGCAATCCACGCAAGTGCGGTAATGCTGCTTTTTGCGTGTCGTGCACATATTGCAGAAGGCAGCCGGCGGCTCGCACCGCAAGCGTCCGCGCTTCGCAACCGAAGCCCGCTAGATCGTGCGTGCGAAATTGTTCGCAAAGCGCGCGCGTGCCTGTGTCCAAATCGAAATGCCACAGCGGACGTTCGCGGATGCTGGCACTCGTATGAGGCAGGGCTTGCATCGATTCGCAAACGAGGAGCTCTGCCGGACGCAGTCGTTCGAGTTCACCCGTGAGTGCTTCGAGGCCGCTTGCTTCGAGCACCGTGAACCGACCGCTCGAGAGTTCGAGCCACGCCAGTCCGAAGCGCTCACCTTCGCGATACAACGCAGCGAGTAAGTTGTCGCGGCGTTCTTCCAGCAAAGCATCTTCGGTAACTGTGCCAGGCGTGACGATGCGCACTACCTTGCGCTCGACCGGCCCCTTGGATTTCGCCGGATCGCCGATCTGCTCGCAAATTGCGACCGATTCGCCTTTGCGCACGAGGCGCGACAGATACGTGTCGACGCTGTGATAAGGCACACCTGCCATCGGAATGGGCTCGCCTGCCGATTGGCCGCGCGCCGTGAGCGTGATGTCCAGCAGCCGCGCCGCGCGCTTCGCGTCGTCATAGAAGAGCTCGTAGAAATCGCCCATGCGATAAAACAGCAGCACATCGGGATGCGCAGCTTTCATGCGCAAATACTGCTGCATCATCGGCGTGTGAGTTGCGAGCTCTGCTGCGTTCACGTGAGTCCACCCTGACGGAAGGGCGCGATGCTAGCGGAAAGATGCAGAGAGGTCTGCGGCTTTCGGTCCGCGGTCTGCGGCCAGATTAAGAGTCGCGCGCCGCGCATCTTTTCGTTCTGGCCGCAGACCGCGAGCCGCAGACAGACAGCCCTTCTTCCGCACTGTCACTTCGCTTACCGTCTCTGCCATACTTCGCCAGCACATCCGGCTCTCTCGCCATCTATCCATGTCCGCCGATTCCGACTCCGATCTCTTCAAACTCGCCGTCAAGGTAGGTCACCACTTGGCCAATTCGCAGCGTCAGTTGGTCGCAGCGGAATCTTGTACCGGAGGGTGGGTGGCCAAGACGCTGACGGACGTGCCGGGAAGTTCCGCTTGGTTTTTGGGCGGTGCGGTGGCGTATAGCAATACGCTCAAGCAGTCCATGTTGAAGGTCTCCGCGGAAACGTTGAACGTGCACGGAGCGGTTAGCGATGCCACCGTGCGCGAGATGGCGACCGGCGCGCTCGAGATGCTGGGCGGACAAATCGCGTGCTCGATTAGCGGTATCGCCGGGCCTGGAGGCGCTGCTCCCGGAAAGCCCGTTGGCACCGTCTGGTTCGGCTGGGCGTGGCGGCACGGACAAGCAGTGCATACGCTGACCCGGCTCAAGATCATCGATGGCGATCGAGAGACGGTGAGAAGACGTAGCGTCGCGACTGCGTTGAATGGAGTGTTGGAGATTTAGGAAAGGTCCGCGGTCTGCGGCCAGCGGAAGATACCGTGCACGTCCCTTCCCCCGCTTACGGGGAAGGTCAGGATGGGGGCGGGTGTTGAGTCGAGCATTGCCACCTAATCACCGACTGTTCTTCGCTCTCTGGCCTGACGATGAGCTGCAGGCTGTGATCGAGCGAGAGGCGTGCGAGCTGGTGGCGCGTTCGGGCGGCAAGCCTGTCCCGCGAACCCACTATCACGCAACCCTCGCTTTCTTAGGATCGGTCGCAGCCGAGCGTTTGGCAGTCGTGCGTGCCGTCGCTGCCGAAATCACTGCGCCCGAGTTTGTGCTTCAACTCGACCACATCCACGGATGGCGCCGTTCGGGCATTCTCTTCATGGGCACTCATCGCGTCCCTGCGGCGCTCACGCAGTTGGTCGACGCGCTGCAGAGCAAACTCAGGGAACGCGAGTTCGTTTTGGAAGAACGGCCCTTTCGCTTGCACGTCACACTGGCACGCAATGCACGGCTCACGGAGAGCGTGCCCGTCGCGCAAATCGACTGGCAGGTCAATGAGTTCGCGCTCGTGGAGTCGACGCCCGGTCGAGGCGGCTCGCGGTACGAGGTCATTGGACGTTGGGCGTTAGGCGCTGACCGCTAAACTCATCGAACGCCCCGCATATTGGCGCTCGCTTCGCGGTCTCCTTGTGAAATAATGGCGTCCTCGGTCGCGCCGTCCAGGGCGCCAACATTCATCGCAAGAATTCGGGGCACATCCAGATGGAAGAGAATCGCAAAAAGGCGTTGTCCGCCGCGCTCGGCCAGATCGAAAAGCAATTCGGCAAAGGCTCCGTCATGCGTCTCGGGGACGCGAGCGATACCTATGACGTCGAGGCCATTTCCACGGGTTCTTTGGGCCTGGATATCGCATTGGGCGTCGGCGGCTTGCCGCGCGGGCGCGTCGTCGAAATCTACGGCCCGGAATCGTCGGGCAAAACGACGCTCACGTTGCAAGTGATCGCCGAAGCTCAGCGTGCCGGCGGCACCGCTGCGTTCGTCGACGCCGAACATGCGCTCGATCCCGTCTATGCCGAAAAACTCGGCGTCAACGTAGAAGATCTTCTCGTGTCGCAGCCCGACACGGGTGAACAGGCGCTGGAAATCACGGACATGCTGGTGCGTTCCGGCGCAGTCGATGTCATCGTGGTCGACTCGGTCGCCGCGCTCACGCCCAAAGCGGAAATCGAAGGCGAAATGGGCGACTCGCACATGGGCTTGCAAGCCCGCCTCATGTCGCAAGCGCTGCGCAAGCTCACGGGCAACATCAAGCGCTCGAATTGCATGGTGATCTTCATCAACCAGATCCGTATGAAGATCGGCGTGATGTTCGGTAATCCGGAAACCACTACGGGTGGCAACGCGCTCAAGTTCTATGCTTCCGTGCGCTTGGACATCCGCCGTACGGGCGCGATCAAGAACGGCGAAGAAGTCATCGGCAATCAAACGCGCGTGAAGGTGGTGAAGAACAAAGTCGCACCGCCGTTCCGCGAAGCCGAGTTCGAAATCATGTACGGCGCCGGCATTTCTCGCATGGGCGAAGTGATCGACATCGGCGTGCTTCAAGGGCTCGTGGAAAAATCGGGCTCTTGGTACAGCTACAATGGCGAGCGTATCGGTCAGGGCAAGGAGAACGCACGCAACTTCTTGCAAGAACATCCCGAGATCGCGCAGGACATCGAAAGCAAACTCCGGGTAAAGCTGCTGCCGGCCAAGCGCGGCGAGGGCGCCAAGACAGAGGCCGTGTCTTAAACGGGATGAGCGATGCTCGGCTCCACGGTTGATGCTGATCACGCAGCCGATGAAGGCCGAGCTCGCACGACGGCGCTGCACCTGCTCGCGATGCGTGAGCATGCATCCGCCGAGATCAAGGAAAAACTGTTGCGCAAGGGTTTCAACGCGGAAGTCGCGGACCGCGTGATTCAGACGCTGATCGGTTCACGCCAGCTTTCGGATAGTCGCTTCACGGAAAGCTTCGTACGCCAGCACGCGGCCCGCGGTCAGGGCCCCGTTCGCATCCGGGCGTCCCTGCGCGAAGTCGGAATATCGCAAGACCTGATCGAGCAATGTTTGGATGCGGCGGAGGTGGATTGGCAACACCTCGTCCATTCGGTCCGTGCGCGCAAATTCGGGGCGGCTGCGCCTGCCGATTTCCGTGAGCGTGCAAAGCAAGCACGCTTCCTGCAATATCGCGGCTTTACCCACGAGCAAGTCCGCGCGGCGTTGGCCAGTGATTGGGATGATCACTGCGAGCCCGCGTCCGATACCTGAACTTCTGTTATGAGCTCCAAACGGCTGACGAGCGCCGACCTGCGCGCGCTCTTTCTCGAGTTTTTCCGTGAGCAAGGCCATGAAATCGTGCCTTCGAGCTCGCTCGTGCCCGGCAACGATCCGACGTTGCTCTTCACGAATGCCGGCATGGTGCAATTCAAAGATGTCTTTCTCGGCAAGGACAAACGCGCCTACAGCAGAGCAGCAAGCTCGCAGCGCTGCGTGCGCGCCGGCGGTAAACACAACGATCTCGAGAACGTGGGCTACACCGCGCGTCATCACACGTTCTTCGAGATGCTCGGCAATTTCAGCTTCGGCGATTATTTCAAGCGCGATGCCATCAAATTCGCCTGGGAATTCGTCACCGGCAAGCGCTGGCTGGGGATCGATCCGGCGCGGCTCATGGTCACCGTCTACAAGACTGACGATGAAGCGTTCGAGGTGTGGAATAAAGAAGTCGGTGTGGCGGCTGATCGCATCGTCCGCATCGGCGACAAGCCGGGCGGCGGCTCGGACAATTTTTGGCAAATGGGCGACACCGGCCCGTGCGGTCCGTGCAGCGAAATCTTTTACGACCATGGCGCGCACATTCCAGGCGGCCCGCCCGGATCGCCCGATGCTGATGGCGATCGTTGGATCGAGATATGGAATCTCGTGTTCATGCAATTCGACTGCTCTGCCGACGGTGTACTTACACCATTACCCAAACCCTCCGTCGATACGGGTATGGGCCTCGAGCGCGTTGCTGCAGTCATGCAGGGCGTGCACTCAAACTACGAGATAGATCTATTCCAAGGACTCATTCGCGCGGCAGCGGACGTTACTGGCGCAAAGGATTTGCATTCCAGTTCATTACGCGTCATCGCCGATCACATTCGCGCGTGCTCGTTCTTGATCGGCGACGGCGTTCTACCTTCCAACGAAGGGCGTGGTTATGTCCTACGTCGCATCATTCGTCGCGCTATTCGCCACGGCTACAAACTTGGCTGCACACAAGCCTTCTTCTACAAGCTCGTCGCACCTCTCGAACGCGAGATGGGTTCCGCATATCCGGAACTGAAAGTACAGCGCGCGCACATTGAGCGCGTGCTCAAACAAGAAGAAGAGCGATTCGCCGAGACGTTGACGCAAGGCATGGGCCTTCTCGAAAGTGCGATCGCCGCATTGCGGGGCAAAGAAATTCCGGGTGCGACTGTCTTCAAGCTCTACGATACATATGGTTTTCCAGTCGATCTCACGGCCGATATTGCGCGAGAGCGCGGCCTGACTATCGATGAGGCCGGCTTCGACAGCGCGATGGAAGGACAACGCGAACGCGCGCGCGCTGCGAGCAAATTCGGTGTCGATCTACGCGCTGACATGCGGATCGAGGGTGCAACGCGCTTCAGCGGTTACGAGTCGCACGCCGACCTAGCTAAGATAGTTGCCTTATTCAAAGACAAGGAAGCCGTGCAAGCGCTCAGCGTCGGCGAGTCGGGCCAAGTGGTGCTCGACCAAACTCCGTTCTATGCCGAAAGCGGCGGTCAGGTCGGCGACACCGGCATATTGACTACAGGACGTGCACGCTTCGCCGTTGAAGACACGCAAAAGCTCGGCAACGCACATGCGCATATCGGGCGTGTGAGCGATGGTGAGTTGCGCGTAGGCGATGAAGTAAATGCTCAAGTAGATGAGGAACGGCGCGCTGCGATTCGTTCCAATCACACCGCTACGCATTTGCTGCATGCCGCACTACGTAAAGTGCTTGGCGCGCATGTGACACAGAAAGGCTCGCTGGTGGCGCCGGATCGGTTGCGTTTCGATTTTTCTCACTACTCCGCCATCACGCCGGCGGAACTCAAGCAGATCGAATATTTAGTAAACAGCGAGATCCGCGCCAATCACGCTGCAGAGACCGCGTTGATGGATCAAGAGGCGGCGATCGCAGCAGGTGCGATGGCGCTTTTCGGCGAGAAATACGATAGCCAGGTGCGCGTGCTCAAGGTCGGCGACTTCTCGATGGAGCTCTGCGGCGGCACGCACGTGGCTCGCGCGGGCGACATCGGACTATTCAAAATAGTGAGCGAAAGCGGTGTTGCTGCAGGTGTCCGCCGCATCGAGGCCGTGACCGGTCAAACAGCTCTCGATTGGGTTGCCGCTACGGATCAAGTCGTTCGCGATGTGGCTGCGCTGGTGAAAGCGAGCCGTGAAGACGTCGAAGAGAAAGTGCGCCAGCTCATCGAGCGCAGCCGCAAACTCGAAAAAGAAGTGGGGCAGCTCAAGGCCAAGCTAGCGAGCGGGCAAGGCAACGATCTTTCGGCCGATTCGGTGGATGTGGCGGGCGTGAAGGTCGTGGCCAAGCGCGTGGACGGAGCAGATGCAGCGGCGTTGCGTGCGGCCGTCGATCAACTGAAGAACACGCTCAAGTCTGCTGCAATCGTACTCGCCTCGGTGGAGGCCACGAACAAAGTGCTGCTGGTGGCGGGCGTCACGGCGGATCAGACCGCTCGCGTCAAGGCAGGTGAATTGGTGAACGAAGTCGCGCAAAAAATTGGCGGCCGTGGCGGCGGACGTGCCGATCTCGCGCAAGCGGGTGGCAACGATCCTGCACAGCTCGATGCGGCGCTTGCCGGCGTCGAGAGTTGGGTGCGTGCACGTTTGAGTGCATGACGTAAGCAATTATTTACGATTGACTGCGTTCTAAGCCGTACACTGTTAGAACTTGCAGACGTAAGCGATGTCCACACGTTGTCGAAATGAACTTACAACGGTGCACACGAGTTAACGTAGTGCGAAAGTGCGTGAAAAATTGCGGCAAACGTCGATGTGCAAATCTGCGCAGCCCTGCAGAATCAGGGAACATCTGATGCCATTGCGGTTTTGCCTACCCTAACCTGGAATTGGTTCTGAGCGTCGCAGCGGTCGTAAGTTTAGGTGGCTTTCGAGAGTTGGCGACCGTTACAATTCCTCTCATTGGAACGCAAGGAGCAGAATTATGCTTATCCTTACCCGACGCGTCGGCGAAACAGTGATGATCGGCAACGACATCACGGTGACTGTCCTGGGCGTTAAAGGCAATCAAGTGCGAGTGGGCGTGAACGCGCCGAAAGAAGTGGCCGTCCACCGCGAAGAAATCTACGAGCGCATCAAGCGCGAAGAGCAAGCAGGCATTCCTTCACGCCGGCCGATTACGGGCACGAACGGATCGAACACCTGAAGTTGCTTCTTCTCTAGATTCGCTGGCGGGGTGCACCGCGCCCCGTTGACCAACGCCGGATCTGCTCTCAAGAGCTTTACGGCGCCCCCCTCGATCAGTATCCTTGCGCACCTTTCCAGCGTGCCAAGTGCATCCGGGCAACAGTCCCGATCAGTTCAACCGTAGCGGACAGGAACTGCTCTCGTTTCCGGGCTTCGAGCGGTGCAGCTATTGGTGCGCGAATTGAAAGTAACGATTTATCTCTCGGTAGCGCGAGCGGTCGATCGGCCCCTTGCGGGGTATTGGAAATCTGCTCGCGAGCATGCGAGTAGAACAGGTAGGCGGACGTTGCGCCGGAGAGATGGCCGAGTGGTCGAAGGCGCGCCCCTGCTAAGGGCGTATGGGTCAAAAGCCCATCGAGGGTTCGAATCCCTCTCTCTCCGCCATCAACGGGGAAACGCCTGTCGCGATTTCAGAATGTGCGCCCGTAGCTCAGTTGGATAGAGCGCATGGCTACGAACCATGAGGTCGGGAGTTCGAATCTCTCCGGGCGCGCCACTCTTCTCAGGCAATTGCAGCACTCGAGCGACGACGTAGCCATGTGGTTGCGGGACTTTTGCGGGAGTTTTCGTCCCCGCAGACTTTCTCCGCCGCCGCAATCAGGTTGCCCAGCTCGGCTTGAGAGTAGTGCGACGTGATACGACCACTCTTGTGACCGAGCAAGTCCTGACGGTCCTCAAACGACACACCAGCCGCGCGCAGCCGCCGACCGAACGTGTGCTTGCCGGCAAGATATATCTGTCACCGATCATCGACTGCTTCGACGGCCTAGTCGTCAGCTGGTCGCTGGGTACAAGTCCAGATGCTGAGTTCGTGAACACGATGTTCGACACCGACCCATCGTGCATTCCGATCGCGGCGCCCACTATCGATGGCCGGGCTGACTATCTCGAATTGATGGTGCAGGCCTGATTAGATCGATGTCCCGCAAGGCCTGCTCTCCAGAAAATGCTGCGTGTGAGGGCTTCTTCGGCC
>Ga0105238_10005237_pt1 | contig 12819 bp, 13 predicted proteins | sample KBSC34metaG_FD_81526 | JGI IMG/M metagenome (GOLD analysis project Ga0105238, IMG submission 81526) | Corn rhizosphere microbial communities from Kellogg Biological Station, Michigan, USA - KBS C3-4 metaG | ecosystem: Host-associated > Plants > Roots > Rhizosphere > Soil | place: Michigan, USA... | reverse complement strand
CGACGCGATCAGCGCGACGACGATCGACGCGACCGTTGCGCCGCCCCTTCCCCGCGTCGCGACCGGGGCCGGCGCCGCGGGCGGCGCCTTCCGGTCGGCGCTAGCGGTCGTCCCCACCGCGGATGCTGGACGGGGCGCCTGCGCCATGTACGACGGGATGGGCAATCATGTCCACGTGTGCGTCGCGCAGTTGCTTCAGCACCGTCGGCGAGAAGAGATACTCGACGAACCGGTTGGCGCTCGCCGGATGCGGTGCCGCGCGCGGGATGGACATTCCATAGAGAATCGGCTCGCCGCGCAGGAGCATCGTCGAGCCTGGAGTCGGGCCCCGCACGTCTACCGAAACGCTCTCGTACTCTTTCTCGCGTTGTGCGTCGCCGAGGTCGATCGCGGGCGGCAGGGCGACATAGCGAAAACCGTTCGACTCCGCGACGGACTGATAATCGTAGATGTAGTCCAGCTCTCCCGCGGCAAGGAGCCCCGCGAGCTCCGCGGCGTTGGGCCGCATGTTGCGGTCCGGCGCGTGGTCGAGGAGCGACTTCGCCAACCCCGGCTTTTGATAGAACCGCTCGGCGAGCTGGAACATCAGCAGCGTGCGATATCCGACCGGCGCGATCTTCGGATCCGTTCGCCCGACCTCGACCTCGCCTTTCGCGAGGATCGACATCCAGTTGTCCGGCGTGATCTCGGCGGCGTGCTTCGACTTGGGAGTGTAGGCCACCACCATCCGGTTGCGGGCGAAGTCGGCGTACCAGGTGGCATGAGCTGGAACCAGGTATCGCGGAAAGACGTCGGCGTCCGCCAAAAGAAGGACATCGGGGACGCGGTGCAGGTCCGTGATCTTGCGCACGTGCTCCAACGAGGCGCCGCTCTCTCTTTGGACCACGATCCCGGTCTGCGCGGTAAAGGCGTCGAGAACGGGTTGCAGGGGCTTGGTCAGGCTGGCCGCGACGAACAAGACCAGGGTGTCGGCGGCGAGGAGGCCAATCATGCCCTAAAGAAAGCCCTCCGGCGGGGGGCGCGCCACAGACGGAAACTTTCGCCATCTTTTACCGTCGTGGCACCCACGTGCAAGCTCCTCGAACACCTCTCCCATGTCTGATCTGGCAATCGACATCCGCAAGATCGTCAAGCGATTCGACGAGCACGTCGCCGTGCGCGAGCTCTCGCTTCAGGTTCCTCGCGGATCCGTCTACGGTCTCCTCGGCCCCAACGGCGCCGGCAAGACGACCACCATTCGCATGATTCTCGACGTGCTGCTTCCGGACGCCGGCACGATCGAGATCTTTGGCCGTCCGAACACCGACTACGGCGTCCTCGACCGCGTCGGATATCTCCCCGAGGAGCGCGGGCTGTACAAGAAGATGCAAGTGCGCCGCGTGCTGCTCTTTCTGGCCGAGTTGAAGGGGATGCGCGCCGCTGACGTGGCGCCGCGCATCGACGAATGGCTCGAGCGCTTCGGGCTCGTGACGCCGCAGAAGAATTGGGGCGACGCGAAGGTCGACGAGCTGTCTCGCGGCATGCAGCAGAAGGTGCAGTTCATCGCGACGCTGCTGCACGACCCCGACCTCGTGATCCTCGACGAGCCGTTCAGCGGGCTCGATCCGATCAACGCGCAGGCGCTCAAGGACGCGGTGCTCGAGCTCAAACGGCGCGGCAAGACGGTCATCTTCAGCACGCACGTGATGGACAACGCCGAGAAGATGTGCGACTCGGTGTGCATCATCGCGCGCGGCGAGAAGGTGCTCGACGGCAGCGTCGCCGAGGTGAAGCGGGGCGCCGGCACGCGCAACATCGCGCTCGGCCTTTCCGGCGGCGCGCACAACGGCGTGACCGAAGTGCTGCGCGATTCGCAGCTCGTCCGCAAATTCGACGACACCAACAACTACTTCGAGCTCGAGCTGGCGCCGAACGCCGACGCGCAGGTGTTGCTGCGCCGCCTGGTGGACGCCGGCGCGTCGATCGAGCGCTTCGAGCTGATGCAGCCGTCGCTGCACCAAATCTTCCTACAACGCGTCGGCGCGAGCGGCGTCGAAACGGGGATGTCCGGCCATGGGTAACATCGGCAAACTCTTCGTCGTGGCGAAGCGCGAGTACATGGAACGCATTCGCTCGCGATGGTTCATCGTGATGACGCTGCTCGTTCCGGCGATCTTCTCCGGCGCGATGCTGTTCCCAGTGTACGTCGCGGCGCGGAGCAGCGCGTCGGGGGGCGCGCTGCGCAACATCGCGATTCTCGACGCCAGCGGGACGGGGCTTGGCGAACAGATCGCGACGACGCTCAAGACCGACACGACGCTCGGCCGGCCCGATGGAATCGAGCCGCGAGTCATCGTAGCGACGACGGCCGAGCTTCCCGCGAAAGAGCGTGAGCTGCAGACGCAGGTCGAGCAGCCGAACAGTCTGGTCGGCTACTTGGTCCTCACGGACAGCACGCTGACCAACAACGTCGCCAGCTATTCCGGCCGCAACGCATCCACGATCAACGACATCGACAAACTGCGCACGATCGTGCGCCAGGACGTCATGATCGCGCGGCTCCAGCGCGAGGGCGTTCGCGCGGACGTCGTGAAAGATCTCGCGACGGCGACGTTCCGTCTCAAATCGGAGCGCATCACCGAGCGCGGACGATCGGGCTCGGGCACCGGCGGATTCCTCGCCGGCATCATCGTGGGCGTGCTGTTGTTCATGTCCATCGTGTTCCACGGCCAGAACGTGCTGCGCGGCGTGCTCGAGGAAAAATCGACGCGCGTCGCCGAAGTCGTGATCTCGAGCGTGAAACCCGAGGTGCTGCTCGCCGGCAAGGTGCTCGGCGTTGGCGGGGTCGGACTCACGCAGCAGGCCGCGTGGCTCGGAATCACGGCGTACTTGATGAGCTTCGTGACGCCGATCCTGACGAAGGGGCTGAGCGGGCAAGCGGCAGCCGCGGCGGCCGACCAGTTCGGCGGCGGATTCGCGACGATCAGCCTGGCGACGATTGGCCTCGTTCTCGTCTACTTCATCATCGGATTCGTGTTCTACGCCAGCCTGTACGCCGCGGCCGGATCGATGGTGAACAGCGAGCAGGAAGCACAGCAGGCCGCGGCGCCCGTGCTGATTCTCCTCATGAGCACGTGGCTGCTGGTCAACACGGTCCTCGTGAATCCGAACAGCAAGCTCGCCGTCGCGCTCTCGTGGCTCCCGTGGTCGTCGCCGATCATCGTGCCGCTGCGGGTCGGACTCACCACGGTTTCACCGATCACGATCGCCGGTTCGATCGTGGTGGCGATCCTCGGCTGCATCGGCGCGGTGTGGCTGTCGGCTCGCATCTACCGTGTGGGGATGCTGATGTACGGGAAGAAGCCGAGCTTTGCCGAAGTCGCGCGGTGGATACGGTACGCGTAGACGACTAACGTCTGATATCGGACGTCTGACTAGGCGTGACTAGATGGAGCTCCGAGTGTGTTCGGGCTCCGTTTGGACGCCGAGTCTGATGTCCGAAATCAGACGTCAGACGTCCGATTTCTAGCGGCGAGCGAGCGTCGAACGCGCGATCGAACTCCGAGTGGCCGAGTACTGATCTACTCCACCGCCCGTTCGATCCGCCGATCCGTCACCAGCCACACCCCCGCGACGACGACAAAAATCGCGTCCGATATCATCGGCTGCACGAAGGCGAGCGGAATCGCCGCGACGTAGAGAGCGAGAGAAATCTTGCCCTTGCGATCCGCTCCAATGGCGCGCGCCAGCTGCGAGTCCACGCCCTGCGCTCCGATGATCGCGAATTGAAGGACCTCGTACGCAATCGCGGCGAGGACCATCACTACACCGTACAGGGCGGTCGGCACGGACGCATAGTGATTCCGGCCCATCCACGCCGTCACGAACGGGATGAGCGACAGCCAGAACAAGAGGTGCAGATTCGCCCACAGCACGGCGCCGTTGACGCGGTCCGTGAGGTGCAGCATGTGGTGATGGTTGTTCCAGTAAATGCCGAGGTAGACGAAGCTCAGCACGTAGACGAGCAGTGACGGGATCACCTCGCGGAGCGCGCCGAGCGACACGCCTTGCGGAGCTTTGAGCTCCAGGACCATGATCGTGATGAGGATCGCGATCACGCCGTCGCTGAACGCCTCGAGTCTCCCTTTCGACATGCCGAACACTTAAGCTGCCGTCCAAGCGCGGCAACCCACACGATCCACTTCGACATCCCATGACGCATCCGATTCCCCCGATCCCCGGCGGCCGGCAGTTCCTTCGCCATACCTTGGCCACGCTCGCCTATCGAGCATCGAAGGCCATGCGCGGAGCGCCGTCGTCGTTCTCGACCTTCATCGTCGCCGACGGGACGCGCACACCCGGTCAGATCCTCGCCCACCTCGGCGACCTCATGGACTGGGCGCTGACCCAGGCGCAGGGTCAACAGAGGTGGAGTGACACGAAACCCGGCGACTGGAACGCCGACGTCGACCGGTTCTTCCGTTCGCTCGCCGCGCTCGACGCCTATCTCGCGTCCGACGCCCAGGTGCACTTCGGCGCGCAGAAGATCTTCCAGGGCGCGATCGCCGATTCGCTCACGCACGTCGGGCAGATCAACATGCTCCGCCGCATCGCCGCGGCGCCGGTGCGCGGTGAGAACTACGCGCGCGCCGACATCGCCGTCGGGCAGGTCACCCGCGAGCAGCCGCCGTCGCGCGTGGAGTTTGACTGAGGCCGTGCGACTCCGCGGCGTCCAATTCGGCGAGCGTCCGGCGAAACGCGCCGAGTCCCGCGGCGAACAACAGGATCGCGATGGTCATTCCAGCGACGTTGACGATGGCCAGCGATCGGCCGACCGCCAGCGGGTCGTGGAACACATAGTCGTTCAACCATCCGACCGAGCTCGGACCGAGCGAGCGCGCGATCAGCGCGACGAGCAGCACGTAGAACGCGACGCCTTGCGTTCGCAGATGCCGAGGAACGATTTCGGCCGCTGACGCCGACGCCGCGCCCCACGGCATCGCCGCGAACAAGTTGACGACGGCGAGCCACCAGCCGGCCGCCATCCCCGTCGGCGCGAGCGGGAACGCGGTCGCCGCGACGAGCATTCCCGCGGCGCCGATCATGCCGACACGCAGCGGGGCGTCCGTCTTTCCCGCTCGCACGAGACGATTCGCGATCCAGCCGCCGACGAGAACGCCGATCGGCCCGATGAAGATCGTGAGCAGTCCCTGAAGCCGCCCCGCCTGCGCCTCGTTCCAATTGAAGCGACGAAGAAAGACGGCGGGAATCCAGACCACGAGCGAAAAGTTCACGCTCGACGACATCGCGAAGCCGACGCCCTGCGTGAAAAACGTGCGGCGATGTTTGCCGACGTGGGCCATCAGCGCGCCGAACGAACCGGAAGGCTGCTCGCCGTCGCGCGGCCGACGAGGCTCGCGGACGGTCAGCAACAACAGCGCGATGAGAAGCCCGGGAAGTCCTACGGCAAGAAAGACGAGCTGCCACGCGTGGATGCTGCCAAGAATCGGAACATCGACTGTAGCCGCGTTGGCCGTCGCTCCTACCATGTACCCGCCGATGGCGTAGCCCGCGCCCGAGCCGATGAAGATTCCCAAGCTGAGAACACTCATCGCGCCGGCGAACTTGTCGCGTGGGAAATAGTCCGCGAGGAGCGACGCGGCGGGAGCGTTGAGCGTGGCTTCGCCCACACCCACGCCCATGCGCAACACGAACAGTTGCCCGAAGGTTCTGGCTCCGGCGCACAGCGACGTGAACAAGCTCCAGAGTGTCGCGCCGCCGACCATCACGTTTCGGCGGCTCGTACGATCGGCGAGGCGCGCGATCGGCAAGCCGAGCACGGCGAAGAACAGCGCGAAGGCAACCCCGCCGAGGTAGCCGAACTGCGAGTCGGTCAGGTGAAAATCGCGCTCGAGCGGGCGAATGAGCAGACTGAGAATCTGCTGGTCGATGTTCCCGCTGACGCTGAACAACGTCAGCACGGCGACCACGTACCACGGATACCATCCGCCGCGCCCACGCGCGCTCGAGTCGTGCATGACAAGAAGATAGCCGCGCTCGGCTGCCGGTCATCGTCCTCGGCCGCGTGGCGCGATGTCCGGGTTTGCTCCAGTTTGTCGTCGTCACCAACGGAGCGATCGATGCGCGGTCCACGGACGTTGATTGCAACAGCCGCCTCGGCGCTGGCGCTCACCACCGCGTGCGGGCATTGGTCGTGGACCCCTCCGTCGGCGTCTCCCCGCACGACGATCCCGAACGGCACGATCCGCCAGGATCTATTCGTCTCGCCCGCGCTCGGCGTCGCGAAGCGACTCGTCGTGTACTTGCCGCCGTCGTACGCGAAAGACACGTCGGTGCGATACCCGGTCGCCTACTACCTGCACGGACTCTCTGGAGCCGAATCCGACTGGGTGGCGAAAGGCGGGATCGACGCGGCAGCCGACTCGCTGTTCAACCGCGGCACGCCCGAGATGATCATCGTGATGCCGGACGGCGACGACGGTTGGTACACGACGTGGACGAACCAACTCGACTATCGAGCATGCGCCGACACCGTGCACGCCGAGGCGCCGCTCTCGTTCTGCGTGAATCACCAGCGCTACGACGACTACATCGCGCATGACGTCGTGCGCTATGTCGATTCGCACTACCGCACGCAGGCCGACCGCGCGCACCGAGGCATCGGTGGATTGAGCATGGGCGGCTACGGAGCGTTGAGCATCGCGCTGCACTACCCGGACGTGTTCAGCGCGGCCGCGAGCCATTCCGGTGTCGCGTCGCCGCTGTATGTCGGGCCGCATCCGTTCGTCGCACCGCCGCAGTACGCGACCGAAGCGGACATACTGCTTCCCGCGGCCGCCGTCTATTGGTCGCGGTACAAGACGTACTGGGGTACGGACCTCGCGCGCTGGCGCACGGCCGATCCCGCGCGTTCCGCCGAAACACTCCAGCGCCGGCAAGGGCGCATGCCGTCGATGTTCATCGATTGCGGAACCGAAGACGCGCTGATCGATCAGAACCGCGCGCTACACGACGAGCTCAATCGCCTTCGCATTCGGCACGAGTACGCCGAGTGGCCCGGCGCGCACACGTGGCGGTACTGGAACACGCATGTGAGGGAGAGTCTGGCGTGGATGGGGAGGAGAATCGGGTAAAGGGCGCTGGGCCGCTCGACGTGTGAGAGTAAGCCATTAGTCACCCGCGCCGTTCGTCGTAGCGGCCTACCGGCCTACCCGCCTCGCAGCCTACCGGTCCACCCGTCCGCCTAGTTCCCCGCCGCGCGAAACCCCTCGGCCGTCAATGCGCCCATCACTCGGCTCCGCAGCGAGTCGTTCACTTTGAGGTGCGGCCGCGCCGCCGCGACGGCATCCAGAAACGCGTTGGCGAAGTCGAAGTGCGAGTGGCAATCCCGGCACACCTCGAGGTGCCGCACGATGCGTTCGCGCTCCTCTTCGGACAGGACGCCGTCGAGGTACGGCCAGAGCCGCATGACGACGAACTCACATTCTGCGCGACTAACCATGGCGACGCTCGGGAATCGGTCGAAGGGTGATCGTTTGAGACCGCTGCGACGCGTCTGACGTCTTGAAACCGGCGTCGACCGCGTAGTCGATGAGAGATTCTTGAAGTTGGCGCCGCGCGCGATAGAGCCGCGATCGGACCGTGCCGATCGGTATGTCCAGCGCCGCCGCGACCTCCTCGTAGGTAAATCCATCGACGTCAACGAGCGTGGCGACGTCGCGGTAGTGCGGCTCGAGCGCCGCGATCGCCCGCGCGATCGCGGGGCCGAGATCGAGGCGGCCGAACATTCCGTCCAGATCGCTCGCCTTGGCGCGGTTGTGCTGGCGCACCGCGGCCAGATTCTCCAACTCCTGGTCGTCAGCCACGACAAACCTCGCGTTCCGCCGCCGCTGCTCGACGAACGCGTGCCGGCAGATCGTCGACAACCACGCTTTGCAATCGGTGCCGGGCACGAACGTGTTCCAGTGGCGGTATGCGCGAAGAAAAGTCTCTTGCACCAAATCGTCGGCGTCGGACGGATCGTCGGTGAGCGCGGCAGCGACGCGCGCGATCGTCGGCAGGAGCGGCAGCGCGATTTCCGCGAACTCGCGGTCGCGATTCGATCCGGGCGAAGCCTGTGGAACGTGCGCGTCGGCTTGATCCATTTTTCTCAAAACGAGCGACGCGGGACGAGAGTTCCCGGCTATCCGGCCAGCGCGACCTCGAACGCGGCCGTCGCGAGGTCCGTGATCGGCGTCGGCACGCCGTGCTCTCGGCCGAGCCGGCGAACGGTCCCCGCGAGCAAATCCAGCTCCGACGGCCCGCCCCGCTCGAGGTCGAGCAGAAAGCTCGGCTTGATCGCCGGCCCGATCGAAAAGAGCTCGTCTCGCACTTTGATCTCGTCGGCGTCGTCGAGCCTGCCGGCCGCGGCGCGGGCAACCAACGCCACCTCGTGCAGCGAGTTCGTCAGGATTCGCCGGCCGGAGTCCGTCGCGAGAACTGGACCCATCGGCTGACGCGCGAGCCCGCAGGCGATGCCCATCGGCACGATGAACGCGAACTTGCGCCAGATGTCGCCCGAGATGTCGGCGCTGAGACGCGCGTTCGATCCGCCCTTCGCGAACGCGTCTACTATTTTTGTCGCGCGCTCGCTCGATGGTTGACCGAATTCGCCGACCGTGACGCGGTCGCTCGGTCCCTTTCGATGGACGACACCCGGTTCGGTGCGCACGAGACTCGCGTTGACGATGCCGCCGAGGATCGCCGCCTCGGGCACGCCGAGCGCGACGAGCCGTTCGGTGACGTCGGCGCCGTTGAGCAGCGGGACCATCGTCGCGCCATTGTTCGCCGCGCCGACGAGCGTCGGGCCGACTTCGCTCAACGAATAGCTCTTCACCGCGACGACGACGAACTCGCAGTTCGCGACCAGCGCACCGTCGTCGGACACTTCCGGGCGAACGGTGAACGATTCGTCCGGTGTCCGCACCTCGAGGCCGCGCTCGCGCATCGCGGTCAAATGCTCGCCGCGGGCCACCAGGTGAACCTGATGACCCGCGCGACTCAACGTTCCCGCGTAGTAGCTGCCGATTCCGCCCGCGCCAACGACGCCGATATTCACGTGGAAAATGAGGCGGAGTGCGGGTGCGAAGTGCGGAGACGGACCGCTACGGACGGAGTGGTTTACTTCTTGGCTGCGGTGAACAGATGCGCGTACTCGCCGTACCCTTCTTCCGCGAGCTTGGACGCCGGGATGAAGCGCATCGACGCGGAGTTCATGCAGTAGCGCATGCCGGTCGGGCGCGGCCCGTCGTCGAAGAGATGGCCGAGGTGTGAATCGGCGTGTGCCGAGCGAACCTCGGTGCGCACCATGCCGAGCGTGCGGTCGCTCTTCGTCTTGATGTTCTCCGGCGCGAGCGGCTTCGTGAAGCTCGGCCAGCCCGTTCCGGACTCGAATTTGTCGGTCGAGCTGAAGAGCGGCTCACCGGATACGACGTCGACGTAGATCCCCGGCTCGTGGTTGTCCCAATAAGCATTCTGGAAAGGACGCTCGGTGGCCTCGTGCTGCGTGACCTCGTACTGCAGCGGCGTGAGCTCCTTCTTCAGGCTGTCGTCGGACGGCTTCGTGAAGTTCTTCATGGTATGGCTACCCGATTGCGCCATTTTGGTCGTTTGGGCGCCAAGAGCGCCCACCCCTGCGGTCGTCATGCTTGCGGCGGCGATCGCGATGATGCCGGCAAACCGCGCCAATTGAGTTCGTTCGAGCATGTCAGTCCCTTAGAAAGCGCGTGGAAGGCGTCCTTGCCTTCACCGTTCAAAACCGTTCCGCGCGGCGTTTGGTTCCACCCTCGATAAGTTACGCCGACCGGCGGCGGGCGGCATCCGGTTACAATACGCCCGTGGAACACCGTTGGATCTCGGGTCCTTTCGCTCACTCACCGCGGAGCTAGCCGTGGCCGTCGCTATCGATCCTGGTTTGGCCCAAACGCTCACCGATGCCCGGCTGCAGCTGCACCACGCGGCGCAGCTCGCTACGGCGACCGGCATTTCGTACCTGCCGGCGGAGCCGGACGACAGCCACACCAATCTCGAGTGGGTCGAGAGTTTGCGCGCGCTCGCCGCGCGTGTGATTCCCGCGCCCCAGCCGTTCCGAGCCCTCGTCCAACCGGCCGACCTGTCGCTCTCCGTCGCGGGCGAAGACAATCAGATCGTCGCGTCTACGCTGCTTCACGGCCTCACGATGGACGACGCCGCCAACTGGCTCCGCGCACGCATCGCCGAACGCGGCGCCGACGGCGACCGCCTCACGCTCAAACGCCACTACGAGATTCCGCACCACGACGTCGACGACGGCGCGACGTTCGACACGAAGAACGCCGCCGCGCTCGCGCAGTTGGACGCATGGTACTTCGCCGCGAGCAAGGCGCTCGACTACGTCCGTTCATCGACGACCGACGCCAGTGAGATTCGCTGCTGGCCGCACCACTTCGACATCGCGACGCTCATCGACCTCGGCGGCGGAAAGACGATCGGGGTCGGCATGGAGCCGGGCGACCAGTACTACGACGAGCCGTACTTCTACGTGAACATGTCGCCTTCCCCCAAGCCCGACGCGGCGACGGCCTCGCTCGGCGGCGGCGGGGCGTGGCACACGCACGAATGGGTCGGCGCCGTGCTTCCCGGATCGAGACTCGGCGAAGAGCCCAAGGAGCAGGTGCACGCCTTCTTGGACTCTGCGATCTTGGCGGCGAGGGCCATTCAACGCGCAAACGCTTAGCGCGTCTTCGACCGCTGTAAGACAAGACAACAAAATCTGCGGGATCGTTTTTCCTTGCTGTTGCGGTCGCTGTTTCCGGACTCGCCTGGGCGAGTGTCGACGCTTAGTGCTCCACCACCGCCGGCTCGCCTTGATCGACTCCAAGCTCGGCTTTCACCATCGCGTGCGCCTTCCGGCCTCCGCGAGCCGTCGTGTGCGGCGCCTCTTCGTGATCCAGGAGCAGCTGCGCCATGTCAACCGCGCGCGCGACGAGACTGCGAGCACCTTCGCGCAGCTCGGGACTCATCATCACCGCGCGCGTGTTGTTCTCCATGTCCTCGGCCCACTAGCCGCGTGAGTGCGCGATGTACGGAAACTGCGAGAAATGACAGCCGACTTCGGCGAAGAAGCCGAGCATCTGGCCGGCGACGGCTTGCACGTTGTCCTGGCCGCCCGTGATGATGAACGACGCCACCTTGTTTCTCAGCAGCACGCGGTTCGCGATCGTGACTTGGTTCTGCACGCAGTTCATCCGCTCGACCATGCGGTAGTAGAGCGAGCTCGCGTTGCCCCAGCGGATGGGCGTCGCGACGACGATCGCGTCGGCCCAGTGGACGATCGCCTCGTAAACGACCTCCATCTGGTCCTGCGGGTCCATCTGCGTGATCGAGCAGGGCCACGTGCAGGCGTGAGCGCTCTTCGAGTAGTAGCCCTCGCACGGCCGAAAGCGCAGACCGGCCAGGTGAATCGTCTGCGTGTCGACGTCGAGCTCCGTCGCGGCGTGGTGCATCGCTTCGGCCAGGAGGTCATCGGACGTCGAGTAGCGCGGATTCTGCACGTCCATGTTCGTCGTCGAGATGCCGAGCACGCGCACGCGTCCCGGCGCGCGCTGGATGCGTCGCGCCACCGGATGCGGCGGATGTGACCCGCGCGTCCGCTTCGTGACCGGCGTTTGCGACACCATCACGCGCCCGTTCTCGACCTTCACGTCGTACGACGGGACGGCGTCGATCTCGAACCCCGGCTCGCCGAGTCCCGTCTTGAAGTGGTACTTCCAATTGTGCCACGGGCAGGTGACGTACTCGCCGTCGATCCGCCCCTCGGCGAGTGGACCGCCCGCGTGATTGCAGACGCCGGAGAGCGCGCCGAACGCGCCGGCGACGTGGGTGATCGCGACCTTGAGATTGTTGACCGTTACGCCGGTGAGTGAGCGCTCGGACAGATCGGCCGTCGAGCCGACGTCGACCCAGTTGCGGCTGGTCTCCCCGCCGCCCGACGGCGCGTCGTCGCTCACGATGCCGCGGTCAGCGCGCCGACCCAGAACAGCTCGTTGGCGTCGGTCCAGAGACGGTCGACGCGGAACCCCGCCGCGCTGGCGACCGTCGCCAGCTGGTCCTCGTCGTACTTGTACGACGACTCCGTCCAGATCGTCTCGCCGCGCACGAAGTCGAACGTGTTGCCGGCGACGCGCACCGATTGGTCGCGTGTGCTCTCGAGGTGCATCTCGATCCGGCTCGCGTCGTCGTTGAAGAATGCGACGTGCCTGAAGCTCGACAGATCGAAGTCGGCGCCGAGCTCGCGGTTGATGCGGCGCAGCATGTTGCGGTTGAACGCCGCGGTCACGCCTTGCGGATCGTCGTACGCGGCGTGCAGCACCGCGGCGTCCTTCCGACGGTCGACGCCCAGCACGAGTGCTCCGCCGGCTCCCACCGTGCGACGAATGCGCGTGAGAAACGCAGCCGCTTCGGCCGGGTGGAAGTTTCCGATCGTCGAGCCGGGGAAGAAAGCGGCGCGCCGCGAGTGCGCCGGCAGATTCGGCAGTGGAAGGAGGCGCGTGTAGTCGCCGCAGATGGGTCTCACGGCCAGCGTCGGATAGTCCGCCTCGAGCTCCGCCGCGACCCGCGCGAGCTGCTCGCGCGAAATGTCGATCGGCACGTACGCCGCGGGAGCACGCAGCGCGTCGAGCAGGAAGCGCACCTTGATCGCGGCGCCGCTCCCGTATTCCACCAACGCCACCCGTGGCCCGATGAAGTCCGCGATCTCACCGGCGCGCTCCCGCAGGATCGAGAACTCGCTGCGCGTGAGGT
>Ga0105238_10005235_pt1 | contig 12819 bp, 10 predicted proteins | sample KBSC34metaG_FD_81526 | JGI IMG/M metagenome (GOLD analysis project Ga0105238, IMG submission 81526) | Corn rhizosphere microbial communities from Kellogg Biological Station, Michigan, USA - KBS C3-4 metaG | ecosystem: Host-associated > Plants > Roots > Rhizosphere > Soil | place: Michigan, USA... | reverse complement strand
CGGGGCGCACGGACATCTCGCTCTACACGGGCAACGACGATCAGATTCTGCTCGACCTGCTCACGCCCTTTCCGCCGCTTGGAGAGAGCGATCGCGCCCCGCGATCGTGGGCGGGCTGCTCGGCCAGTGGGCCGTGTGGACGCACCGTGCGGTCGAGATGCTGGAGGAGATTCGCGCAGCGCGCGACATGATGTCGCTCGATGCGGCGTGGCTCGCCCGTGCGGCGGCGCTCACGGACGCGAACGGCGCACTCTTCGACGTGCGGCACGCCTTCGCCGGCTGCATCGCCGGGCTGCACGAGATTCTGCGTCGCCGGCGACTGCTCGCCGGCAACTGGTGTCTCGATCCGAACGAGTCGCTCTCACCCGGGCAGCTCGACGAGATCGATCGCGTGTTGCGCGCGTATCCGGAGCTCACGGACGACGCGTTCGTGGCCGCGAACATCGACGCCTGGCTGCGCTGATTCCCCGTCCGGGGATCAGTGCCGCTGCGCCAGCATCTCCTCGATTCGCTCCAGCCGCTTCATCGCATCCCGGCGCCAGGACTCGTCGCTCGAGGGATGCTTCAGCACGAAGGTGAGTGCGCCGCCGATCTCGAGACGCGCGCACTCGATGTCGCTCAGGCTGTCGATACCCTGCCGCCGCGCCGCCGACATGAGCTCCGCTCTCGTCACGAGCTGCTTCTTGAGCGCGTCCTCGAGGAGCTCGCCGTGCAGCACGAGCACGACGGAATCCCCCTCTGCGACCCTGTCGATCTTCGGATGCAGGAAGAGGAAGCGAACGACCATGTAGTTCACTCCGAGGAGAAGCGCGGCGCCGAAGAGCCCACCCGAGATCGAGTTGTCGTTTCCGATGATCGCGTTCTGCAGCGTATTCGACAGAACGAGAAGCACGACGAGATCGAATGGATTCAGCTGCCCGAGCTCGCGCTTTCCGGCCACGCGCAGTCCGACGAGCAGAAAGACGTAGACGATGAGCGTGCGAATGACCTTGGCGATGAGCGGCTCGCCAGGCGTGAACATTTCCGTCCAGATCGCATGCATGGGGATGCGGGTGACAGGGTCGGTGGCTGAGGGCTGGCGTCGAGTCCGAAGACGAGGAAGCAAACGCGACGCGTACGCGCTGTCGAGGGACGGCGCGTACGCGTAAACGAGTCTTCGTGCGGCGCAGCCGGAGCGACCCTAGATCTCTCCCCGCTGCAGCAATCGTTTGGCAATGGTCGCCGCAATCTGAGGGCTGTCATACGCTCGCTGCAGAATGCGAAGCCGGATCTCGGCCGTTCGCTCGGGGGTCAGGCGCGTTCGACGGGCTCGCGAGGCGATCGATCGAACCTCGGTGCCGCAGCTCTCCTGACGGGAGTCTTCTGGTCTCTCAGTCATGTTGTCCTCCACGTAACTGAATATCGGGCGGAACGTTGGAAGCTTGAGCCGGAAATTGTTGCCGGGCGCCTGCCGCTGCAGTCTATGAACTACAGCCAACCGCCATCGCCCAGCCCATTCCGAGCGGCACCATGTCCATTCTTTGCGTCGATGATGAACCCGCGGTAGCGATGATCGTCGAGCACACGCTTCGCCAGGCGGGACACGAGACCGTGAGCGCGCGAAACGTCGCCGAGGCGCTGCAGGTGCTCTCGCGTGGCGGCGTGGAGCTGATCATTTCCGACTACAAGATGCCCGGACTCTCCGGCCTCGAGTTCCTCGAGCTGCTGACGAGCGAGGGCTTCGACATTCCGCTGATCATGCTCACGGGCCACGCGAGCATCGAGCACGCCGTGGCGTCCATCAAGGCCGGCGCCGTGGATTACATCACCAAGCCGCTTCGTCCGGAGCAGCTGACGCACGCGGTGGAACAGGCGCTCGAGCTGGTGGCGCTTCGAAAGGAAAATGCGACACTGCGCCGTGAGATGAGTGCGGTGCGGAACGAGCGCCAGATTCTGGGAGACAGCGCGGTGATGCGGAACGCACTGCAATCCGTGGCTACCGCTGCGCCCACCCGCGCAACCGTTCTTCTGCTGGGCGAGTCCGGCACCGGGAAGGAATTGTTTGCGCGCGCGATCCACGACATGAGTGACCGCCACGACAAGCCGTTCATCAAGCTGAATTGCGCCGCTCTTCCCGAGGGGCTGATCGAGAGCGCGCTCTTCGGCCACGAGAAGGGTGCGTTCACCGGCGCGATCAAGCGCGTCGAGGGCGCATTCGAGCGCGCGAATCGCGGCACGCTGCTGCTGGACGAGATATCCGAGCTGCGTCTCGATCTCCAGGCGAAGCTGCTGCGCGTGCTCCAGGAGCAGGAGTTCGAGCGCGTGGGCGGCACGAGCACGATTCGCGTGGACGTTCGGGTCATCGCCACCTCCAACCGTGATCTGTCGGCCGAGGCGACGGCGGGCCGCTTCCGGCAGGATCTGTATTTCCGCCTGAGCGTGATTCCGCTACGGATCCCGGCGCTTCGGGAGCGGCTGGAGGACATTCCGATGCTGGCGTACCGTTTTGCGCTGCGCGCCGCGAAGGAAGTGGGCAAGGAGATCACGACGATCGAGCCGGAGGCCATTCAGCTGCTGCAGCGCTATCCGTGGCCGGGAAACGTCCGCGAGCTCGAGCACGCGGTGGAGCGAGCGGTCATTCTGAGCGCCGGGCCGGTGCTGGGGATGCGCTCGTTCGAGGGCCAGCGGCTGGGCCCTCCGGCCAACGCGTCCAGCGGCGCGGCGCCGCAGACACCGCCCGAAACGGATGATGCCCGGGAGGGAGGGATCGTGCTCCACACGCTGGACGTGGGCGAAGCGGAGGCAGTGCTGATCCAGCACGCCCTGGTGGCCACAGGGAACAACAGGACGAAGGCGGCCGAGCTCCTGGGGATCAGCGTTCGAACGCTGCGAAACAAGCTCAACGGGCCTTCCAGAGACGCTCAGGCGGCGGTGCTTCCATTCCCACGCAGGGAGCCGGCGATTCTGCGGCAGAGTTGACCGTGAGAGGGCGGAATAATCTGCCCATCGGAGCCTTCTTCCGGCATTTGTAACGGCGACTTTTCGAGGGCGGGTGTCGCGAGCTCCAGGCGCGCGCTGACTCCGCAAGCGTAATTCCCACAACGAGTTGGACTGTGTGAGCAGGCGAGCGCAAACGGGTTGGTTTGCGCTTTTTTGCCGTCCCCGCCAGTTGGGCCCGCTATTGCCTTTATAGCTGCCGAGGCCGGTAGGTACGGTCGAGTCGGATACGCACTCCATCGGAGCAGGCACATGTCGGGAATGACGCTTTGGAACGCCTTCAGCACTGGTGACGCCGCCGCACGCGAAACGCTGCTCGCGGAGCACATCAGCCTCGTGCACCACGTGGCTCGCCAGATCCATCGTCGCGTCTCCTCCGACGTCGAGCTCGACGAGCTGGTGAGTGCCGGCACGATGGGGCTGATCGAGGCGCTCGAACGCTTCGAGCCGACCCGTGGACTGGCCTTCAGCACCTTCGCGGTCCCGCGCGTGCGCGGCGCGATCCTCGACGAGCTGCGTCGGATCGATCATGTGCCTTCCTCGATGCGGCGTCGTACGCGCACGCTCGCGACGGCGCGCGAGGCGCTCCGGCACGAGCTCGGGCGCGAGCCGGTGGGCGAGGAAGTCGCGGAGATGCTCGGCCTCGACCTCCCGACGCTCTGGAAGCTCGAGGCGGAAGCCGAAGGAACGATGCGGGTGGCGCTCGACGGCTCCGGCACCGAGGACGGCGATGACGCTCCGCACGCGCAGCCGATGGCGGCCGAGGATCACGGGGGCGTGGAAGACAGGATCACGCTCGACCAGGAGACCGCGATCCTTCGCGAGACCATTCTGCGGTTGTCGCAGCAGGAGCGCACCGTGCTGACGCTCTACTACTTCGAGGAGCTCAAGCTTCACGAGATCGCGTCGGTGCTCGAGGTGACCGAGAGTCGGGTGTCGCAGATCCGGGCGAAGGCCGTCACGAAGCTGCGCGGCGAGCTCTCGTCGCTGCGCTCGCTGGTTGCCTAGCGCCTGCTGATCGCTACTCGGCGCCGGCGCCGAGCGCCTCGAGTAGGAGCACGTAGGCAACGCCGGTGTGGCTCTCATCGATACGATGCGAGATCGTTCCCGACACGCACTCGGGAAGCGCTCCCGTTTCCGGGCCGTCGCCCACGATCACGCGCACCACGCCCACCTTCCCCATCAAGCCGAATCGCACGCGCACCGCACGCGACGTGTGCGACATCGCTGCATGCGTCGCCGCATCCAGCAGGATCAGGAGCTGCCGCTGGAGCAGAAGCGGATCGCCGAGCACGGGTCGCGATTCGTCGCCCGGCTCGACCGTGACCGTGACGGAGCGACGCTCCGGATGGTAGCTGTGCAGCGCCATCGCGCCCGCAACCGCATCCGACAGACGCATGGCCTCCATTCGACCCGAACTGCGCGCGGAGAGCGCGCGCATCTGCTCGAGCACATCCTCGAGCCGCTCGGTCTCGATGGCCAGCATCTCCGACATGGCGTGCGGATCGTCGCCGCCCACGCGCAGGAGCTCCGCGATCGTGCCGATCGTGGCGATGCGATTGCTCAGGGCATGCGCGATTCCGCGAACGAGCGACTCGCTCACGACGCCCCACGCGTCGGCGTAGGAGCGTGTGAGTCCGAGTGTCCCGGTCGGGAACACTTCCGTTTCGAGCGTCGCGTCGTTCATCCCACCTTCGACGCGCACCGGGCTTGGTCGCAACGAACGTCTCACATGTGGCCGTTTCAGACGTCTGCGCAGATGGATAATTTTGATCGTCGATCGGCATCCATTTCTTCTCAGGCGCACATGCACGCAATCTCCAGGCGAACAGCCATGATTCCCGGCGTCGCCGCTCTTGCGCTCGCTCTGTCGTTCACATCGCTGCGCGCGCAGGACACCCCGGCGAACAGGCTCATCGACGCCGCGCTGAAGGACAGCGCCGCCTGGAATCGCCTGGCCGAGATGGTCGACACCTACGGCAGTCGCCCGGCTGGATCGGCGAACCTGGAGAGCGCGATCGACTGGATCGTCGCGCAGATGAAGAAGGATGGACTCGAGAACGTGCACACGGAGCCGGTGATGGTGCCGCACTGGGTGCGCGGTCGCGAGTCCGCGACGCTTCTCGCGCCGCATCGCGCGCCGCTCCACATGCTCGGACTCGGGCAGAGCGTGGGCACACCGGCGGGCGGCGTCACGGCGCCCGTGCTCGTCGTGAACGACTTCGCCGACCTCCGCGCGCACGCGGCGCAGGCGAAGGGAAAGATCGTGCTGTTCGATCACCACTTCGACGAGAGCAACTCGCCGTTCGACGCGTACGGCGAGGACGTGGTCTACAGGTTCGCCGCCGCCGACTCGGCGGCCGCGTACGGCGCGGTGGCGGCGCTCATTCGCTCGGTGACTCCGCACTCTCTCAGCACGCCGCACACGGGCGCCATGGCGTACGGCGACACGAGCGCCCGCGCGCACCACATCGCCGCCGCGGCGATCACGCTCGAGGATGCGGACATGCTCCATCGCATTCAGAATCGCGGCCAGGAGAGCCGCGTCACGCTCGCCATGGAAGCGCATTGGCTTCCGGATGCGAAGTCGCGCAACGTGATCGCCGAAGTGCGCGGCAGCGAGCGGCCGGACGAGATCATCGTGCTCGGCGGCCACATCGATTCGTGGGACGTGGGCCAGGGCGCGATGGACGACGGCGGCGGTGTCGTGGCGGCATGGGAGGCGCTGCGGCTGATCAAGCAGCTCGGGCTCGCACCGAAGCGGACGATTCGCGTGGTGGCGTGGGTGAACGAGGAGATGGGCGGCCGCGGTGCGAAGGCGTATCGCGATGCACATCGCGCGGAGCTGGCGAAGACGAAGTTCGCGCTGGAGTCGGACAACGGCGCGTTCACGCCGAAGGGCATTCGGCTGACGGGCCCGGACTCGCTGCTCCCGGTGGTGCAGCAGCTGATCGCGCCGCTCGCGAGCATCGGCGTGACGGAGGCCGCGATGGGCGACCCCGAAGCGGACGTCGAGCCGCTCGTCACCGAGGGCGTGCCGGGGCTCGCGCTCGACATCGACGCCTCACGCTACTTCTGGTACCACCACACCGATGCGGACATGATGAACGCGCTCGATCCGCATCAGGTCGCGCTGTGTGTGGCGACTATGGGTGTGGTGGTGCTGCAGGCGGCGAACCGGTAGCTCAGCTCACCGCCCTGAGCGTCCAGAAGTCCGCCGAGAGATCCGTGTTGGTGAAGTACGCGTACGGCATGGTGCCGTAGCCGTTCTTCCCCCAGCTCGCGCCCCACGAGTTGCGAACGATGAACAGCTTCTTCGGATTGTCGTAGCCCACCACGCACATCGCGTGGCCGCCCAGCGTGCGCTCGTCGCCCTCGGGCATCGGGACGTTCCCCGTGCGCGCCACCGCATCCGACTCGAAGGACTCGTACACGGTGAAGCCGAAGATGAACGGGTACCCCGCCGCGACGCAGCCCCGCATCTGCGCGACGTCCTGCTCCACGCGCATGTAGGTGATCCCGAGATGCTTCTTCGCCTCGGTGTAGCACTCCGCGGTGGGCTCGGTGGCGAACTGCGAGATCACGTACGGCCACATGGGCTCGGGACAGACGCCCTGCTTCGCGACCGTCTTCATGCCGTCGCGAAGCTGTGCGCCGCTGTCGGTGTCCACCGTGCGCTCGATGACGCGCTCGTTGTAGTAGATGAAGAGCCGCGAGGGAATGAAATCGGGCTCGCTCTGCTTCACCAGCTCGAACTCGAACGCGCCGCCGATCGCGTTCGAGGTGCACGAGCCGAGCTGCCCCTGGTCGTACACGGGCGGCATCTGCGGACGCAGATCCATCCGTGGCGGCAGCGCAATGGCCGTGCGCCGCGGCACGCGGAACGTGAAGTCGCGCTGGTCGGGAAGATCCGGAACCCAGCCGTATCGCTTGATCGTGCGCTTGCGTGGTCTCGCCATCGTCTGCTCTCCATCACGAAATCCGGTGAACGGCTATCGTGCTCGCCTCATCGCGCTCGCGCAAGATCCTCGAGCACGGCACGCGCCACCTGCTCCAACCGATCCGGCTCATCCACGATCCGCTCCGGCGGGAGCACCCCCGCCGCATGGACCGCATCGCGCGTCAGGTCGTTCGTGATCGCGACGCAGCACATCCCGGCCGCGTTGGCAGCGCGGATGCCCGGCACCGAATCCTCGAGCACGAAGCAGTCGCGCGGCGCCGCATCGAGCCTCCGCGCGGCGAGCAGATAGATCTCGGGCGATGGCTTGGCCGCCTCGACGTCCTCGCGCGTCACGAGGGCGTCGAACTCGCCCATGAGGTCCAGGCGCTCCAGCACCAGCACGGCGTGCTTGCGGTGCGACATGGTCGCGATCGCAACCGGATATCCAGCGCGCCTGACATCGCGCAGCAGCGCCGTCGACCACGGGTATTCCTGCTTCCGTATCAGCTCACCGCTGGCGATCATCGCCTCGTAGTCGCGGAGGCGAAGCTCCATGTACGCATCGAGCGGAGTGGCCGCGCCGAGCTCGCCCATGCGGCGCTCGGCGTACGGCTCGAGCCCGAAGCGCGCAAGCAGCGCCGCCGCGACCTCCTCGCGCGAACGGCCCACCATCTCGTTGTACGCGCGGATGACATCCTGCTCCACGATCGCATCCGGGCGGAGCTCCACCGCCGCCCGCGCGTACGACTGCGCCTTGAGCGCCTCCGTCTGCACGAGCGTTCCGTCGAGGTCGAAGATGGCGGCGACGCGTCGTCCGGTCATACGAACGAAGTTGCATGGACGCGATGCAGCGCGCGACCGGCAGTCGATTCACCGGCCGCGCGCAATTATCTCAGTACTGAGGTAATTCCGCCGCGCCGGATCAGTAGCGCCAGCTCGTGGTATCGCCCTTCGCTGTCTTCAGCCAGTGCGCGGCCGCGAGCTTGATGAACCGGCTGTCGTACGTGAGTCGCGACACGAGGTTCGGGTTCGCGTGGTCACCGCTCCAGCAGTGCTCATCGCGCGCCCCGTAGTCGACGATCGCATCCGCCGGAGGATTCCTCGTGCTCTTCAGAAAATCCTCCGCCAGGTACACGGCATCGTTCAGGAAGAAGTTGTCGGAGCGACCGACGTTGAGCGTGATCTTGCCGCGGAGCTTCGGCCCGAGCGTGGCCCAGTCGCGCTGCATGATGTGGACGAGATCGTAGTTGTCGCGCCAGTACGCGGCGATGGTCGTGTCGATCACGCCGGTGCGCTTGTCGAAGATGCGCTTCGGATACCCGTCCGCACCCACCGGTGAGAAGACGGCTTCCCAGATGTCCCACTGTCCGCCCGAGCGCGTCTTCGAGCCGAGCACCGCCTCCTTCTGGTTCGACTGCTCCATCGTCGCGCGCGTGCGGCCGAAGTAGTCTCGCTCGGCCGGACGCGGAGTCGTGCGCCACGGGCCCGCGCTCACGAACGCGTTGCCGTCGTGGTAGATGTCCACCGTCGTGAACGCGCGAAAGTCGATCGGATCGGGACAGTTCACCCACGCGCCGTTGTAATCCTCCGGATATTTCACCTGTACGCCGAGCGCTTCCCACCCGCCGGTGGATCCGCCGTACACCGCACGAGCCCACGCGCCGAGTCCGCGGTAGTGCGACTCGACGTACGGGATCAGCTCGTAGGTGATCGCATCGCCGTACGGTCCGTTGTTCTCCGAGTTCACCGCGTACGAATCGTCGTAGTACGGCGTGGGATGCTGGATGGTGAGCAGCAGCACGCGCGGAAAGCCGGGGCCCGTCCACTCCTTGTAGAGCTCGTACGCCTTTTCCTGCTGCAGCCGCTCGTAGCCGAACTTCGTGCACAGCGCCATCTCGTGACCGTTGGGACAGTGCACGGTGAGGCTGTCGAGATCGTACGGAGGGAGCTTCCCGTCCGGCGGCGAATCGCGGAAGTCGCCGATGTCGTTCTCGAAGTGGCCGTGCGAGATCGCCAGCGGATAGTGCGCATCCGGATGCGAATCGAATCCCTCGGGGAGCACGAGAATCGCACCCAGGTACACCGGCCGCCCCCAGAACTTCGTCAGGCGGTCGCTCTTCACCTTGAAGTGCTTCACGTACTTCGTGTCGGGTGGAAGCGGGATCTGCGGAATCGTCTGATCGAGCACGATGTGGATCGGCGTCGTGCTGGCCGGATCGATGTGCATCTTCACGGGCTTGCTGTAGAGATTTCCCGGCGCGTCGGGCCACTGCTGCCCTTCGCCACGATCGCCCGCGGGCAGCTTCACCGTCTTGCCGTCGCCGCGATGGAAGGTCTCGTACACGTGAAGCAGCCCCTGCACCCAGTAGTCGCCGGCCTTGATGCCGGCCAGCGAATTCACCGGATATCCGAGCACGGTATCGCTCACGATCGCCTCGACGGCAGGCGCGAGTCCGTCGACGTCGACACCGAACACCTGCTGCGAGCCTACCTCGTCGGAGATCTGCTGGCGCGGCTCCTTCGAGCTGTCCGTGGAGATGAGCAGCAGCATCCGCCCATCGAGCGGCTTGGCACTCTGCGATGCCGCGAACGAGATGCCGATGCGGAGCGGTGCGCCTCCGTGCGAATCGGCGGGCGGTGGCGCAGGGCGCGCACACGAGATCGCGGCCGCGGCGAGAATGCTCGATCTCGCGAAGCGCGCTGCTGCTGCCCACCGGGGATGTATCTGCACGCGTGAATCTCCAGGCTCGGGTGCGAGGACGTCCGATTCTGGAGAGCAAGATCGGAGCGCGTCCCGCATCGTGCAAGGAACGACGCGTGCGAGTGCTGTAATTCGTCCGGGCGAGGCCCGGGGTGCGACGTCAGCGTCCGGCGGTCACCGCGTGTCGTTCGACCAGCGACCCGTACGCCTTGCGCAGCGCGAGCTCGAGCTCCATTGGCTGGATCGGCTTGTCGAAGAAGAAGCCCTGGCCAAGCTCGCAGCCGAGGTCCTGAAGTCCGCTCAGCTGCTGCTTCAGCTCGATCCCTTCCGCGATCGTCTGGAGCTGCAGCGTTTCTCCCAGCGCGATCACCGCGCGTGCGAGCGCGGATTCCGTGTCGCCCCGGCCCACATCGTCGACGAACGACTTGTCGATCTTGAGGATGTCGATCGGGAAGCGCTGCAGGTAGCCGAGCGACGAGTAGCCGGTGCCGAAGTCATCGATCGCGAGACGGACGCCGAGCGCCTTGAGCGCGTGCAGGCGCTCGAGGATGGTCACGCTCTGCTGCATGAGCACACTCTCGGTGATCTCGAGCACGAGGTGACGCGGATCGAGCCCGCTGTCGCTGAGTGCGCGGCGCACATCCTCCACCACGTGCTCGCCCTGCAGCTGGTGTCCCGAGATGTTGATCGTCAGCGTGAGCGGCTTCCCGGCCGGCCGCAGCGCCTGCCACCCGACTGCCTGCCGGCACGCCTCGCGCACCACCCAGCGGCCGAGCGGCACGATCAGTCCCGTCTCCTCGGCCAGCGGAATGAACGTGAGCGGCGAGAGCATTCCCCGCGTGGGATGATTCCAGCGGACGAGCGCCTCGACGCCCGCGATCTCGCCCGTCTGCAGCAGGACGATCGGCTGATAGCGGAGCGTGAACTCTTCCCGCTCGATCGCGTGCCGGAGATCGGACTCGAGCTCGAGCCGCTCCATCGCTTCCGTGTGCATGCGCGCTTCGTAGCGGCGATACTGCCCCTTCCCGCTCTGCTTCGCGATGTACATCGCCATGTCGGCGTTCCGGAGCAGATCGCTCGCGGTGTGATTCGAGTCCGCCACGGCTATTCCGATGCTCGCCGATGCGAACACTTCCTTCCCATCGAGGTGGAACGGATGCCGCATGAGCTCGAGCATGCGCTCGACGACGGTCATGGCCGCATCGTTGTCGGAGGCGTCCTCGATGAGGATCGCGAACTCATCGCCGCCGAAGCGCGCGATCGTGTCGGCCGTGCGCACCGCGGTCTGCATGCGCTCGGAGGTGTGGATGAGGAGCATGTCGCCCTGCGCGTGGCCGAGCGAATCGTTGACGGTCTTGAAGTTGTCGAGATCGAGGAAGATCACGGCGATCGTGCGCGAGTGACGGCGCGCGAGCACGAGGGCGTGGGTCACGCGATCGAGAAAGAGCGCGCGATTCGCGAGTCCGGTGAGCGTGTCGTGAAACGCCTGGTGCTCGAGCTCGGCCTGGAGCGCCTTGCGCTCGCTGATGTCGCGCGTGTTCAGCACGATGCCGCGAACCGTGGGCTCCTCGAGCAGATTCGTGCCGATCACCTCGACCTCGCGCCAGCCCCCATCGTGGTGCCGCATCCGCCACTCGGCCGGCGGGGTCACGGCGCCCGGCGGCATCACCGTCGTGAAGAAGCTCAGCGTGCGCGGCACATCGTCCTGATGCACGAGATCGGAGAGGCGCTTCCCTTCGAGCTCGGCGGGCGTGTGCCCGAAGATCTGCATCACGGTCGGACTCGCGTAGCGGATCACCATGTCCGGATCGACGATGGTGATGACGTCGGACGAGTGCTGGACGAGCGCCTCGAAGCGCGCCTCGTTCTCGCGCTTCGACTGCTCGGAGAGCAATCGCACATTCTCGCGTACGGCCGCGATCTGGCGAATGACCACGAGCGCGGTGATCACGATGCCGCCCACGGCGAGTACGCTCATCGGCTCGGGCCACCGGCGCACGGCGACCACGCCGAGCAGCCCGTAGCAGAGCGCGACGCTGATGTATGGGAGGAAGGTGAACGGCTGCGCGCGCGTCGCGTCGTCGCTCTCGTTCGTGATCTCGGGCGGCTTCGCGTGATAGCGCGCGAGCGCGAACACGATCACCACGTACGCGAGCAGGTAGACGACATCGGTCCAGTTGGTGCTTCCCCATCCGAACTGCAGCAGCGTGATGTCCGTCGACAGGTCCGACACGAGATAGAGCAGCAGCCCCGTGAGCAGCAGTGCCGGCGTTCCGGAGTTCGTCTGCACGGGACGGCGCAGGAACGCCGTCACCACGCCGAGCAGCAGGAGCAGCGACGCGATCGGATACGCGAGCGCCCAGAAGGTTCCCCAGAAGCCATCGAGCTGGTAGGTGCTGGACGGGATGACGACGAGATACCAGATCCCGAGTCCGCCGCCGACGACGACGGTACCGGCATCGAGAATGAACTTCCAGAATTCGTTCTGCACGCGGCGCGCGAGCGGCATCGTGAGCAGCGCGGTGAGCACGAACGAGTAGAGTCCGAAGTAGAGGATGTTCGTCCAGTCGGCGAGCGGATTGCCGTTCTGTTCGTACTTCGAATAGAAGGCGGTCATGTTGCCGACGAAGACGCACGCGTAGGCGATGCCGATGAAGTGCAGCGCGCGACGGATGCGCGGGTCGGTGCTCGTGCGCTTGCTGGCACGGAAGGCGAGCACCGAGGCGGCAGCGTTCATCGGCAGGAACGCCACGGCCCGGAGCATGTGCGACCAGATGCTCGTGTGCGACTGGCTCATCAGCCACAGGTACACGAGGGCGTAGGCCACGGTGACCAGCGCGAGTGCATTGCCCCAGTCAGCGAGCCAGGTCTGGAACCGCGCGGTCGCGCGTGTGGCGTTGGCGTTCGATTGCATGTCCTGTAGACGCGACTGCGGCGACATCGTTTCGGCATCGGGGCAACCACGCGCGCCGAATCGAGCCTGGTGGCGGGCGATAAAACAGCCCGGGCCGGTCCATGCAGCGGACCGGCCCGGGGGGAACAGATGCTTACGGTGCGTTCAGGGGCGGTAGGCGCCTCCGGCACCCGCTCCCGCCAGGGCACCCGCTCCCATGCCGAGTCCCATGGCGGCGACGGCGAAGAAGATCACCCAGGTGACGACGATGGTGCAGACCACCACGACCACGGTGTATCCGACCGCCTT
>Ga0105238_10005234_pt1 | contig 12820 bp, 7 predicted proteins | sample KBSC34metaG_FD_81526 | JGI IMG/M metagenome (GOLD analysis project Ga0105238, IMG submission 81526) | Corn rhizosphere microbial communities from Kellogg Biological Station, Michigan, USA - KBS C3-4 metaG | ecosystem: Host-associated > Plants > Roots > Rhizosphere > Soil | place: Michigan, USA... | reverse complement strand
TTCCGGCGTCTTCTCACCACTCAACGACGGATCGTGCAGGAACTTCAACAACCATGCCGGATCGACGCGCGCGCCTTCACTAGTCAGTCGTGGCGGCAACAGGTCTTTACCTTCCGGCGTTTGATAGAACGGCAGGTCCATCACCACCGATCGCTGTCCGACCTGAACCTGGTGACAACCCATGCAGTTGTACTTCTTGATCACCCACCAGCCGTTTTGAATGTCCTGTCGCCGTTGATCCTGAGGATTGAAGAAGAGCGAGCTCGGTACGTTTGAGCCTTCCGCCCCGACGCTGCCCAGCAGGAACGTCGTGAGCGCTGTGCGCCACTGCGGCGTCAGATACGGCTGCGGCATGCGCAGGCGATCCTTCGGATCCTTCTCTTTGCCCTCGTCGTAGATCGACGGCTGCGTGATCTTGTGTTCGAAGAAACCCTTGTGGTTGTACCAGGGCTTCTCTTCCTTCTCATCGGGACGCAGCTTCAGCGGATCTAAACCTTCTTCCGCGTGCTTCGTTTGTAGCGCGAAGTCGAGTCGCTCGATCGGAGTTGCGCCTTCGACGGTCAACTCTTTACCGATGCGCTGCTCGTCTTCGAAGCCTCTGATCTCGTGACAACCCGCACAGCCATACTGCTTGATCAGGAGACGTCCTTTTTCCTTCAGGTTTGCATCATCAACAAACGCTGCGGATGCATAACTCGGAGGCGACGAGAGCGAGAAGAGATACGTGGCGATGTCGCGCGCGTCCGACTCTGAGAGCCGGAAGTTTGGCATCACCGTCATGTTCTGCACCTGCAGCTCGGCGCCGTCGTTCGGGCAGCGCGAGTGCAGTTCAGTGTCAAACTGGAAGGGCAGGTTCTTCTTAGCGTAATCGTCAGGCGTCAGATCGCGTTTTTCTTTCGGACAGTAAGGCGCAACTCGCTCGCGCGGATTGTGAATCCAGCGCACGATGTAATCGAAGTTCGCCTTTTCACCGACGCGGGAAAGGTTGGCAGCGAAGTCACCACCGATCTTGTTGTCGCCTTCACCGATCGAGTGACAGGCAAGACAGCCACGACCCTCGAAAAGTTCTTTACCGTGTCCGGCGTTGCCTTGCGCCTGTGTCGGCAGTTTGTTGTCGAAGCCTTCCTGCCACAGATACGCAGCGATCGCCTGAATCTGGTCGGCGCCGTCTTTGTCGCGCATGTGCGCGCCGGGCGTGCCCTCAGGCAAGGTGCCGAAGCGCCAGAACGTCGGCATCTTTGTGCCCGGCCGGAAGCCCTGCGGGTTTTCTAGCCACACCGGCAGCCATTCCTTGCGCAGCTTGACGCGAACGTCTTTGAGGTTTGGTCCAACCTTCTTCACGTCCTGCATCTGATACTTCGCTTGCAGGTTCAACTGGTCCATACGCGCGGCCAGCAGACTGTTCGTCACGCGCAGGCTCTCGGCGTGGGCCAAAAGCTTCTTAACCTCGTCCTCGCTTACTTTGTCGGATTCAGTCGCCTTTGTGTCAGTCAGGATCTGTTTCTCGTTCGCGGTGATCTGATCCTGGAGTTGTCCGATCTGCGCGCGCGTCGACGCGAGTGCATCGTTCTCGCGATCGAAACCCTCGTAACGATGACAACCCATGCAGCCGCGCTGCGCAAAAAGATCGCGACCGAGATTCAGCGTCTCCGCACCCTGTGTTACACGATCCTTCGCGTGACATTGCTGGCAACCGGCTTCCGTGTTTTCTTTTTCGAACATGGGCCACAGCCAGAAACGGTGCCGGCCGTGTCCCTTCATCTCGCTCGTCGTCGCGCGGCCATTGCCCCAGTGGCAACTCGCGCAACCAAACTTCTCGGGATTGTGTAGCAGAAGTATTTCTCTGTTCGGATGGCTGACAAAGGCGCGCGACATCGCGTCTTCCTTGCCGTTCCCGGACTTCAAGCTCGCGGGCGTGAGCTCGAGCGGCTCGCGAATGCCGGCGTGACAAACTTCACAGCGGTCGACGATGTTGTAAGCGTTGACACTGATCTGATGGCCGAGGATCGAGTAATCGTAGTTGGCCATCTTGGTCTTCAACCCTTCGATGGCGACGGGGCCAAGTCCGATCAGATGGTTCTTCAAATAGTCGTCACGCTTCTTCGCAAGCTCGGATGGCGTTTTCAGTAGCTCGGCTTTGCGACCGAGACCCTGGGCCTTTTGCTCACGAAGCTGTTCGTAAAGAGCTTCGAGCTGAGCGTAGTTGAGTTGCTTTTTCTCGACCGACTTTCCATCATCCGAAGGGATTTCGACAGTTACCTGTTCCGCTTTCTTCTTTTCAGCCTCTCGGCGCCAACTATCCTTCTTTTTGCCTTCGGTCGTTTCAACGTTGTAATTGATGACAGTGAGACGTCCGCGCTGGTTTTGAAACGTGTCGGTAATCGCGTTGAGTTTGTCCTGTACGCGATTTACATCCGCAGTGATTTGATCAACCTCGGGCTGGACCTGTTCACGCGCCGCTTTTTCATCCGCTTCGAGCTGTTGATACTCCGGACTCTCTTTGATCTCCGTCTCGCTCTTGCCCGCGTCGTTCTTGATGCTGTCGAGATAGCGCGTGTAGCGTGCAACAAACTCTCGCTGCATTCCCTTCCAGGGCCGTTGACCAAACGCTTCGTCGTAAAGCGCCCACGCAATCGAAATCGTCAGCAGCAGCGCGCTCACCATCATCCAGCCGCTGGTCGATTTGCTGGCGATCGGATCCGCAGCCGGTAGATCCGCTTCTCTTTTGATTAATGACTCGCGAGGCTCCGATGATTCAGCCACTATGATCTTCCCTCCAAGCTCCTCATATGTTGAACCAGGGAGTTACCCACACATACTTGATGGTTAGAGCAAGACGCAAAATGAGTTTGACCGGCAACGCCAGCAACACGCTCACTGCGAAAAACTGAAATGTCAGGTATTGCAGCAGGCTCGTGCGCGCCAAAAGCTTTTGTTCGAATTCGTTCTTCGGAAACAGGGCGCGGTGAAGCTCATTTAAACTAAACCCACGCGGCAGTCTGATCTTCTTGAAGTCGACGGTCATCAACCAGTGAAAGAAGAGCGCGCCTACCAGATAGAAGCCGCTGACCACGATGAATCCGAAGATAAACTTGCCGGGGTTCTGGGCCAGGAACCCGAGATGAAGCGCTTTGCCCACCGAGCTGGTTGCGATCATGTCGTGCAGGTCGACGTTTTTGTCGAACACGACTGCGTTGTGATCCCACGTCTGTCCCGGCCAAAACCAGATCCAGCCCGGTCCGCGAATAAACGTGCCGATCACGATCAAAACGATCCACATCAGGAAGCCCGCGCCAAACATCCAGAGCGCGAAGCGACGTTGTCGCAAGGTGTAGTAACCGTTGCCGAGTGGATTCGAGTCGACGTACGGAAAGACCATCAAGCCGACCATGATGATCGAAGGCATCACGACGCCAGCGATCCATGGATCGAAGTAGACCAGCATCTCCTGCAGGCCGAGGAAATACCACGGCGCTTTCGACGGATTCATCGTCAGGTTTGGATTGGCTGGCTCTTCGAGCGGCGCGTTGAGCGTGATGGACCAAACAAAAAGAACCACCGTGACAATCACGGTGGCCAGAAACTCAATTCGCACGAGGTAGGGCCAAACGTGCAGCTCCCGCGCCCAACCCGGTCTCCACGGCTCGACTTTGCGATGGTGTGTCTTCGCCAGTTTGGGATCGGTTTCGAGCTCTGCGATCAGCCGATCGTTGGCGACCGCCTGCCGGATGCCCATCCAGGTGAAGAACGGCACGAGGAAGAGCATGGCGACGATCGGGATGTTGTCGGGCGCCGACGAGATGATCCACAACTGATGCCAATCATGGACGTTTATCGCCCAGAGCGCGACGATCACCAGGAGCACTACGAGAATGGTCCACTTGTTGATGAATCTTCGCATATGTCTTGTCTATCCTGTGAATCCTGTAATCCTGTCTAACAAGATGACAGGATTTACATGATTAACATGATGTCGATCATTTCTTCTTCGCTACCGCTTTGATCTCTGACTCGAGCATCACCGGCGCGGGACCGGAGATGCCTCCGTCTTTCCTGATGCGCCAGAAGTGCACCGCCATAAATATCGACGCCACGAGCGGAATGCCGATGCAGTGCCAGATGTATGAACGCAGCAGCGCGTTCGAGTCGACGATCGATCCGCCGAGCAGTCCGAAGCGCACGTCGTTGTAAGCAGTGAGTCCTAACTGCGGCCCGAACGGCCCTTCGTGACCCAGCATCGGCGTCGCGCGCGCCATGTTTGTTCCCACGGTTACCGCCCAGAAACCGAGTTGATCGTCCGGTAGCAGATAACCCGTGAACGACAACAGCAACGTCAACACGAGCAGCACCACGCCCACGCACCAGTTAAACTCGCGCGGCCGCTTGTAAGAACCCGTCAATACGACGCGAAACATGTGCAGCCAGGTCGTGATCACCATCAAGTGCGCGGCCCAGCGGTGCATGTTGCGGAGTAACTTACCGAACGGTACGTCGTGTTCGAGATAAAGAATGTCGCGAAACGCGTCCAGTTTCGTGGGGTGGTAGTAGAACATCAACAACACCCCCGTAAACGTCAGCACGATGAACAGGTAGAACGTTATTCCACCCATGCCCCATGTGAACGGGTAGCGCACCGCGTCGCGATTGATCTTCGCGGGATGCAGGTGCAGAAAGACGTTTGAAAGAATCGCGAGCGAGCGGTTGCGCGGGTCGGAGCGATCGTGCGAGACGCGGAAGATCGACTTCCAGAGCTGCGTGTCCTGCGGATCTTTGTACTCCTTCGCCTCTTCGATCGCGCGCTCTTTCAGCGATCCGCCGGTTTCCTTGACCCGCTCCATCAGGCTGCGATTGTCGCCTTCTTCGCCGGTCGTCAGTTGTTTTGTCTCTTTTGGATCGTTGTCCATCCGGTTCAATCCGTTGCTAGACGCTAATAAAAGCGCCGGGATCGTCGAAATGACCCTTTTCGCCTTTCGGCCACTCGTAGAGCGTGCCGACATCGACGACGATTTGTCCTTCAGCGTCGAGAGCTACCTTCGCGCGATCCATTGGTCGCGGCGCGGGGCCTTCAAAGTTGACGCCTTCGCTGTCGTAGCCACTGCCATGGCACGGGCATTTGAATTTATTTTCACTGGCCTTCCAGTCCGGCGTGCAGCCGAGATGCGTGCAACGCGCATAGATGACGAACAGACGATCAGACGTTCTCGTCACCCAGATGCGATACTGTTGCTGCCATTTTGTATCGACGCCGATAGCGTAATCGGCAGGCGATCCGATACGAAAGATGCTGGAAGGTTCGAGAATCGAGCGCGGCAGGAAGAACCGCACGAACATCAGGAAGAACGTCGTGAGTGCGCCGGCGACGGTAGCCCACACGATGCGGCGGCGCATCTTGTTGACAGGAGGATCGGAGCTAGTTTCCACGACGGCAGCAGGCGCCGCGGGTTTGGCCGGCGCTGCGGCGCGCGGTGACGCCGCAGTTACACTCGGGGCGGACAATTGATCGGCTTGACTATCCAAGTCCAGACCTCCGTCGAAATCAATTCCGAATTGCCAGGTGTGCGAACTTCCGCGGGTACACTTCGACTTTACTCACAGAGAGCTACTTATACAACTTCGCCTACAGGGATTCCTCTCTGCGCAGTAAAACGAATTATTAGCTTAAACATGAAGAGCGCCGCACCTAACAAAACAAAATATAATATGGTCGGCGGCGCTATTTATACATAATTTCCTGAACTTATGGCAAGAAGTATCGATGTCGAAGATACACGTCATCATTTATTCGCGTCCCGGATGCCATCTTTGTGATGAAGCGAAGGCCGCAATCATGAGCGCTGGGTGCAGCGATCAGTTCACTCTTGAAGAGGTGAATATCGAATCTGATGAGGAGTTACTCAGAAAATATAAGTACGACCTTCCCGTGATTGCGATCGATGGGGTTGAGACCTTCATGCATCGCGTAGATCCGAAGGATTTTATCCGTGCAATCTGTGGTTAGATCGTTCTTCTCTGTGCAACCTCTGTGTTCTCTGTGTCTCTGTGGTTAACTGAATTCGCAGCAAAACTCACCACAGAGACACAGAGAACACAGAGGTTGCACAGAGAAGAAGTCCGACAAGAGCCTTTTCGTGCAAAGCCGCTTAAAAGTGTGTTTGTTGCTGGAGAGCTTCGATGGATTGATACAGCCGATCGCGTTCGGATTCGTTTGTTGATTGGCGGTAAGCCATGACGAGATCTTTTAAGCCGGCGAGTTCTTTGTACAACCCCGCATTTTCGATCGGTGGAGTGAGATAGGAAATCAACTCAGCGTAGGAGCGACGTTTTGCGATCGAGCCTTCGGAAGGGTTGTTGACGCTATAGATATAAAAATTCGGAAGCTCTTCGATCAAACGATCCGGCCAGCACTCGCCTGACAGTCCGATCTGTTTGCCCGGCATGAACTCCATCGCGCCGTGCGTTCCGAAGTGAATCACGCCATCGGCCCTGAATACTTTTGACAGGAAAGTATAAAAGGCCATGAAGCCGTGGTGCGGCGAGCCGCCGCGCGCCATCATCAGCCGCATCGGGTCGCCTTCGAAGCCAAACGTCGGTTGCACGCCGATAAAAACGTTCCCGAGCTCGAGGCCCTGGATTAGTAGCTCCTTACCGAATGTATTAATCGCGCCCGGCGCTGGTCCCCAGTCATTCTCGACTTCCCTCACGTAAGGACAAAGACGTCGATACTCCTGAACGTTCATGCGATACGAGACGTTTTCGTTAACTCTCTCGCGCAGATCGTCAGCGGAATCCGGAAGCTCGACGCGATAACCTTCTTTATCGAGACGCTTGAGCACGTCGAACACGCCCGGAAACACGTCGAGATCCGCGGCTGTGCCGATGTTTCCCTTGTTTGGTGGAAAACAGAACAACACGATCGCGAGCTTAACGTCTTTGCGAGGTGCGGTTTGTAACGTGTTCCAGCGTTTAAGTCGTCGAGCTAATCGTTCGCAACGATCATCTAGCGCGACGGGTTCCTGGCCGCGTGTCGGAATGCCGCCGTAGATGAATGGCTCTGTTGCGCCGTCGATCTCGGGAATCGCGATCTGCATGCCTGCCTGGACCGGATTCAAACCGGTCTGCGAATCAGACCACGCTTCGATCGTTTGCGTGTCGAGACTCACGGCCGAGCGATAAGGGATATTCAATTCGCTCAAAAACTCGGACGCGGCGGCGCTGTCGTTCATCGCAGGCCCGCCGACAAAGCTGAAGCCGGTCAGCGAAACGATTTGACTGACGCGCGACTTCCCCGTCTCGACGAAAAACTTCGAGACTGCTTCGCGATTGTCCATGAGTGTCGCGATCGCGGGGACAACGCTCAGGCCTTCTGCTTCGATCGCGTTGATGAGCGCGTCGTAGTGCTTCGTCGTTTTGCTGATCACTTGCGGACGCATCAGCAGCAGGCCGATTGTCGAATCGGGATCGAGCGGCTTGCGATACCACTTGCGATAATCGGCGAACGATTGAAACATCGTCTTCGCGTTCGGATGATAGATGGCGACCGAAGGCATCTGCTCGGGTTTCGGCACGCGAATCTTCTTCAGTCGCTTGTCGCCGACGTACTGAGTAATCGAGAAAAGCAGCATCGACTGGATGTTCTTCGGTGTCGGTTGGAGGAAGTAACAGAAGAGATACAGGTAATTCTTGGCGTCGGTTAACGCGCCGGCCGTAGGCACAAACTTGAGAATCCCCGGCAGGCGATCGACGAGTTTCAAATACTGTGTGTGTTTGTCCTTCGACTTACCGCGGCGGGCATGATTACCGACCCACGAGCCGACCGAGCGCAACAGTTTCCCGCCTTTGCCGTTCTGTTTGCCGAGCGTCGAGATGTCGAGGCGGCCCATGCGCGTCCGGCGCATCAGCTCGGGCATGCAATTGATAACCACGACCGCATCGTTTCCCACTTTATCGAGTGCTGAAACAAGGCGCGACGCATTCTCGCCATCCATCACGTGAATGACGAAGACGACATTTGATTTATTAAGATCCTCCTCGACATCGGCCCACTCACCATCGCTTAGCGGCGAGCCGAAGTTGTATGCCGCAACGCGCAGATCGAGTTTATAGACACGATTGATCTCGCGCTCCGCGGATTTCAGAGGCGCCAACAGACTCGAGCCGACATATAGAACAGTGATATTCATTAGACAGGACTTACAAGATTTTTCAGGATTCACATGATTTTTCTTGTACGTCATGAAAAATCTTGTAAATCCTGTCTCCGACTATGTAACCCCTTCAAGCTGGTCTTCCAGATTTCGAGAGATCTCCCGCAACCTATCCAAAACATCCCGATCGACGTCCCAGTACCCGCGCCCGTTCGCCTCCAGCAACCTTTGCGCGAGCGAGTGCGCCGAGTGCGGATTCAGATCTCGCAAACGCTCCAGCATCCGCTCATCGAACAAAAACGTGTTCGCTACTTCCGTGTAAACCCAATCATCAACCGCATCAGCCGTCGCGCTCCATCCAAACGTGTTCGATACATGGTTCTCGATCTCCGCCACACCGCGAAATCCATGCTTCAACATCCCTTCATACCACTTCGGATTGAGCGTCTTGGCCCGCGTCTCCAAACGCACCGTCTCTTCCAACGATCGAATCTTCACTTCACGCGACAAACTGTCAGACAGATAGATCGCAGGCCGCGCCTTCGCACGCTTCTCCACCGCTTTCGACACGCCACCAAGATACTCAAAATAGTGGTCCACATCCGTCAGACCGATCTCAAACGTGTCGATGTTCTGGTACGTAGCCTCGACCCGCGAAAGCGCCCGGTCCATCGCAAGGCGCGCTGGGCTGCCTTCAAACGCGCGGCCTTTTGAATCGCGCCCGTAAGCAAAACACTTTCGCGTGACGAAGAGATCGCCGAGCGTCTCCTCGCGGTCCCACTGCGAATCCATCACCATGAAGTTGACGTTCGTGCCGTAGTTTCCAGGCGCATTCGAAAACACACGCACGGCAGCATCATCGAGATCGCAACGGTCCTGTTCGACCTGTTGCAAGACGTGTTTGCGGACGTAGTTGAGTTCGAGTGGCTCGTCGAGTTGGGCCACGAGGCGCACGGCCTTGTCGAGCAGTTGCACAGTCGGGCTAAACAGATCGCGAAAGATGCCGGAGACGGTCATCACGACGTCGATGCGCGGACGGCCGAGCTCAGCAAGGGGAATCGCCTCGACGCTCGTGGTCCTATTAAGTGCGTCGCGAACCGGGCGCGTACCGAGTAGCCAAAGCGCCTGGGCCACGCCTTCGCCCTGCGTCTTGATGTTGTCGAGTCCCCAGAGCACGAGCGCCATCGCTTCCGGATAGCGGCCGTTCTCGTTTTTATATCGATCGAGAAGGCTGTTTGCCACCGTCTCGCTGCGTGCAAATGCCGCGGCAGACGGCACGCCGTATGGATTGATCGCGTGCGTGTTTCGTCCGGTCGGAAGGATGTCGGGATTTTGAATGATGTCCGCGCCGGGGCCAGGCTCGATAAACTCACCGCGCAGGGCCCGCACGAGTGAGTCGATCTCGTTGTTCGTCTGAAGCTTCGTAGTGACGGTTTCGAGTAGGTTGAAGACTGGGCGTGTTGTATCTGGGTGCAGGCCCTTCTGCTCTAAAAACGAAACCGCTGCATCTTTACCATTCGCCATGAACTCACGCACTGCGTCGTCGAGCAATTCCTCAGGTATTGCGCGTGCGCCCACTTCGGGACGATCGAACGACGCGATCATCTTCAGCAGATCCGTTTTCTCGCCCGCGGATGAAGGCCGGCCAAAAACGTGCAGACCGGTCGGTATCAACCGTTGCTCGATCTCGACGAGTTGCTCGTAAAGCGCGAAGACCTTTTTGTCGCGCTCCTCGTTTGAACTTTTATCCACAGATTTCACGGATTGGCAGGAGCGATCTTCACAAACCGCGCGTTCAGAATACCTGCGAGACGCCGCGTCTCTTCAGCGGACTCGAATTCTCTTTGAGTATCAACGACGACTACCAGTGCTTTCGTTCGATGCAGCGCGACAGTTAGCTCTCTAAGCTCCGACTCGATCTTCACTTGCCGAAACGCGCGCAGGTTTAGACCGCCACGCCTGAGCGGCACATTCGACCGGCCGTCAGTAAACAGCAACACCACCGTCTCGCCAAACTTGTTCCCTACGAGCTCCAGCAACTCGATCGTTGTCACGAGCCCCAAGCCGAGCGGCGTGCTGCCGCCCATTCGCAACGAGTCGAGCACGCGCCGCGCGCGCAGGATACTTCGCGACGGAGGTAGATCGACATTCGCAGTCGTCCCATGAAACGAAACAATCGCCACGCTGTCGCGATTCAGGTACGACTTCCGCAGCAACTTGAGAATCGTGCTCTTCGCGCGCGCGATACGATTCGCCGCCATGCTGCCTGACGCATCGATCGCAAAGACGAACAATGTCCCCTGCTTGTGTTTGAGAAGCTTGTAGCGGAGTGCTTGCGTGCTCACGGGCGCCAATCGTTTCTCATAACTCACGAGCGCGCGCAGCGTCGCATCGAGCGCGATGCGAGCGCCTGTGCTCTTGAACGTGACTGCGCGCGTGTACCGGCCGCGCTGTTGGACCAACGCCGCCTTTGCTCCACTTGCGCGCCGGGTCAACGACCGCGACTTATCAGCGCGATCGGTCGATCGCATGTGTTCCTCCAGTTTGACCTCGCCGGATTTGCGTTCGACGGCCGGCGGCGATAACACGTCCGCTTCATTAGGCCGTGAGCTTGCTCCGGATGCAGAACGACGTTGACGCGGAGCGTCTTTACTTGCTTTGCCGGGTCGATCGAGATTTTGGGTATCACCGCCACCATTCCCACGCGACGGTTGTGGCGCAGGCGGATTCGGAAACACTTCGTCGACAGCCTGCTGGATCTGTTCGCTCGTCGCTGTCTCATCTAAAGCATCACGCCGCAAACGATGTCGCAGCGCCATCGCCGACACGCGCTTCACGTGCTCGTCCGTCACCGCGCGACGTCCTTCAAACGCCGCTAGCGCGCGCGCCGCGCGCATGATCGTCAGCTCGCCACGATGACCATCGACTTTCAAGTCTGCACAAAGCTGTGCGATCCGTTCCAGCACCGGCCGTTCGACAGTTATCTTAATGAGACTAGAGCGTGCGCGTGTGATTCGTTTGCGAAGCTGCTCCTGGTCCGCTTCATACGACTTACAAAAAGTCTCACGATCTCGATCGTAAGCGTCACGACGCTCGATGATATCGATACGGTTCTGTAAATAGTTTTCAGTCGTGACTTCGGCGTGCAGTCCGAAACGGTCGAGAAGCTGTGGCCTAAGCTCGCCTTCTTCAGGATTTCCCGAACCGATCAGCACAAAGCTTGCCGGGTGCTCGACGGAAACACCTTCACGCTCAACTTTATTGATCCCTGTGACCGCAACGTCGAGCAACAGATCGACGAGATGATCTTCGAGCAGGTTTACTTCATCGATGTAGAGAAAACCGCGATTCGCGCGCGCAAGCAGTCCTGGATCGAAAGCCTTGCGACCGGCAGACAGCGCGCGCTCGATATCGATGGTCCCACAAACTCGATCTTCGGTCGCGCCCAGAGGAAGCTCGACAACCGGCACCGCCGTCTTTTTCGAAGTGATCTCTGACCCGCGACACTGATCGCACAGTTCGCCGTTCGGATCGCAGTTATAAGGACAACCGGCAACGACATCTATCTGCGGCAACAAGTCAGCCAGCGCGCGCACCGCAGTCGACTTCCCTGTGCCGCGGTGTCCCATGATCAAAACGCCGCCGATCAGCGGGTCGACGACGTTCAGCAGCAGGGCGAGCTTCATCTCCTCCTGCCCGACAATCGCCGTAAACGGATAATTTTTTCGGTTTAGTCTATCCACGAGTTACACAGATTACCTGATTTCAAATATCTGTGTAATCTGTGGATACAATTTTCTTGACTTTGATCCTAAACCGGAATAGAGTGCGGCCCTCCCGACTTTCAAGTATTGCCCAGCTAAATTCGATTTACTTTTCGAGCAGAGACCGCGCCTCTACTCTCTCTCTCACAACTAGGGCTAAGCCTTGGTTTGCTTGTTACGTGAGGGGACTCATAACTCTGGTCGAACCCCCTAAGACTCGAGCTGCCTCTGTACCAGTCCAAGCAGGGTTTTTTCACCAAAACTAGAGCAGAACTGTGCAGTTTGCCGACGGGCGAACTGTAGGTTTTGTGTCGCAACCCGTTTGTAGCTCCTAGGAGGTCAAGTAAAAATGAGGAAAGTTCTACCTGTCCTTACGCTTGTTTTATTCGCGGTCGCGCTCGTCGTACCCCTGAGCGAGCCCCAACCTGTTATTGGTCAAGCTGCAACCGAGGCACTGACCACTGACATGGACGCCAAAACCGATGACCTGTTCAATGGCTTCGGCGTCAAGGGCACACCGATCGTCGAATGCGTCAATGAACCTGTAGCACCCACCGCGCGCGGGAACGGCAGATTCGAAGACAACAAATTCATCTTCTCGGAACGCGAGAATATCGATGACGGTCTTGGACCAACGTATAACGACGTCGGTTGTGTTGAATGCCACCAGTCAGTTGACGTTGGCGCTTTCGGCCAGCAAATGGAATTCAGGGCCGGTCACATTACAAACGGTGCTTTCGTTGACGCACCCGGCGGCCAATTGGTTCATGCTCGCGCCACGGATTCCGACATCGTCGAACACATCTCCACGGCTGAGACGGTGAAAGCATTCCGCGTCACGCTCAGCACTCTCGGCGATGGTTTCATTGAGTGTCTTGCGAACCAGACACTGCAAGACAACGTAGCGGTACA
>Ga0105238_10005233_pt1 | contig 12822 bp, 7 predicted proteins | sample KBSC34metaG_FD_81526 | JGI IMG/M metagenome (GOLD analysis project Ga0105238, IMG submission 81526) | Corn rhizosphere microbial communities from Kellogg Biological Station, Michigan, USA - KBS C3-4 metaG | ecosystem: Host-associated > Plants > Roots > Rhizosphere > Soil | place: Michigan, USA... | reverse complement strand
CGGTGTCGAAGATGATGACGTTGCTGCCCTGGGTGCGACCGTAGGCGAGCGCCTCGTTTGCGATCTTTTGGACATCGGTTTCGCCGCGCTTGATGAAGATGGGGACCTCGACCTGCTTGGCGAGCGTTTCGAGCTGGTCCATCGCCGCCGGACGGTAGACGTCCGCCGCGACGAGCAGCACGGAGCGGCCCTGTTTCTTCAGGAGCTTGGCGAGCTTGCCACTGGAGGTGGTTTTGCCCGCGCCATGCAGGCCGACCATCATCAGGCAGGTGGGATTGCCATCGAGCTTCAGTGCGGCGTTTTGGGAACCGAGCAGATCCACCAGTTCATCGGAGACGATCTTGATGATCTGCTGGCCGGGCTGGACGGTGGAGATGACTTCGGCGCCCAGAGATTTTGTTTTGACGCGCTCGATGAAATCGCGGGCGACCTTAAAATTCACGTCGGCCTCGAGCAGGGCCATGCGGACCTCGCGCAGGGCGTCGCTGACGTTGCTCTCGGAGATCTTGCCGAGGCCACGCAGGTTCTTGAAGGCGTTCTGGAGCTTGGTGCTGAGCGAATCGAACATCCTCGCAGCTTAAATCATTATCGGGAGGGGCACAATTTTGGATTTTTGGCCGGGAAGGGCCGGACATGCCCCAGGAAAGGAGAAATTTGAACTTGAATCGCACGATGCGGCATGGCTTACTATTCAGCCCGGTGACGGGTTGGTTGGTAGGTTATCCAAGTGGCTAAAGGGTACAGACTGTAAATCTGTCGGCTAACGCCTTCAATGGTTCGAATCCATTACCTACCACCACTTTTTCGCCGAAGGGCGGAAGGTGCCGTGCCGGAAGGCGACCCTCCAAAAGCAATCCAGATCAAGTGCGCAACGTCACGCGCACTCATGGGTTGGCAATCTCAACGGGCGGGGGCGGCGGGAAAAGCTCCAAGCACCAACATCCAAGCTCCAGAGAAATTCCAAGCTTCAAAATTCCACACAAGGTGACAGCGCGGTTTAGCGAAATCAGGCGCGGACTGAATTGACAACGTCCTGGATGACGGCGGCGGAGTCCGGAAAATCTTTCAAGGCCTCGCGTTTTACCAGCAGACGATGTGCAAGCACGGGGACGGCGAAGGTTTTGATATGCTCGATGGTCACGGCACTTTCCCCACGGATCGCGGCGAGGGATTGGGCGGCGCGGAACAAGCCCAGTGAACCGCGCGGGCTGGCACCGAGCCGCAAGGCGGGATGGCTGCGGGTGGCCCGCGTGAGCGCGACAAGATAATCGGTCACCGCTGCGCTGACAGGAATTTCCCGGACGCCACGCTGGCATTTGATGATCTCATCACCGGTCGTGACGGGTCGCAGGTTCTCGATGGGATGTTGTTGCTGGATACGGACACACATCTCGCGTTCCTGCACCTCATCGGGATAGCCGAGGCTCAGGCGGATGAGGAAACGATCCATCTGCGCCTCCGGCAGGCGGAAGGTACCCTCCTGATCGATGGGATTTTGCGTGGCCATGACCATGAACGGTTTTTCGAGCCGGTAGGACACGCGGTCCATGCTGACGGAGCCTTCGCCCATCGCCTCGAGCAGTGCGGCCTGGGTGCGCGGGCTGGCGCGGTTGATCTCGTCCACGAGCACCATCTGCGAAAAGATCGGGCCGAAGCGAAAATCTTTTTTGCCGGTGGTGGCGTCGGTGGTGAAATCGCCGATGACATGTTCCGGCTCAAGATCGGGCGTGCATTGGATGCGCTTGAAGGTGCAGCCGGCACTCTGGGCGATGGCGCGGGACAACATGGTCTTGGCCACGCCGGGAACGTCCTCAAGCAAAAGATGGCCCTCGGCAAAAAGCGTGGCGACGGCGAGGGTCACCTGCTCCGGCTTGCCGACGATGACGCGCTGGACGTTGTCGATGATGGCCTGTGCGATGCCGGCCAACTGGGTGGCGGTGTAAATGTTAACGGGCGGCGGCGTGACGCTGAGCTTGATCTTTTCCTGTGAGCCGCGGGCGGCGCGGGGTTGCAGGATGCTTTTACCGCAATTGGGGCACGGGATGTTTTCGCCGATCTGGGAATCAAGGATCTTGAAGGGATGGCCGCAATGTTGGCAGATGCGATTTGGCATTCGCGGTCAAACTGGCTCCGGGTGGCGGGTGGCGCAAGCAGAAAAGCAGGAAACCGTCAACCGGAACCGCTCTGATGCTTATTTACAATCGCACTCGCGCGCCAGGCAATACCGTGCCGTCCTCGCCGGGGATTTTATCCGGTTGGGCGGAACCGGAGGACGCATGGATGTCATAGCCGGTGGAGGCGAGCATCACGAGGTCGTTACCGGCGACGAGTTCAAGATAGGGCACCAGCCGGACCAGGAGCCGCGTCAGGACCGCACGCTTGACACAGCGGTTTTCAATCTTGCCGGCATCTTCGGTCCGGGCTTCCTCGTAGGCGGTCTGGTAATCAAGGAATGCTTCGTGCATCTCGGCCAGCGAAGGCACCGAGGCGGGCCAGGGTTGGGGAAAACAGACGGCGCAGGCGTCGAAATGGAGGGCGGCATCGATGTGCCTGGCCTTGGCATAGAATCCACCCTCGGTCAGATGTCCGAACGCAATGATCAACTGCGGTTTCATAGCTTTACCCCCTTCTATACTAAATCTCGTTACATACCGCCTCTCGTTTGTATTTAAGAACCCAAAACGGGGAAACTGCAAGCGATATTTTGTAACTTATTTAAGACATGGTCAGAATGAACACTTTAGAGGTGGAATTGGCGGCGCTCTGCCGAGACGCCGCTACACACGTGTTTCACCCGTCAATCGCATGGGGAATGGCAAAATTTGCAAATTGACCCGTTCTTATTGCGTTGCTAGGCTTTTCATCCGTTTCCAAACGGTTTTATGCGACATACCATCTCAGTTTTAGTGGAGAACAAGTTCGGCGTGCTGACGCGCGTGGCGGGGCTCTTCAGCGGGCGCGGCTACAACATCGACACGCTCAATGTCGGGCCGACGCAGGACCCCAAGTTGTCGCGCATGACCATCGTCACACACGGCGACGAGTCCACCGTGGAGCAGATCACCAAGCAGCTCAACAAGCTGCCGAACGTCATCAAGGTGCAGGAATTTCATGCGGGCGAAGCCGTGGACCGCGAGCTGGTGCTCGTGAAGGTCGCGGTGGATTCCAAGACGCGCGCCGAGGTGATGCAGATCACGGATATTTTCCGCGCGAAGATCGTGGACGTGCAGCCGAAGACGTTGACGGTGGAGATCACCGGCAGCGAGAGCAAGGTGGAGAAATTTCTCGACCTGATGAATTCCTTCGGCGTGCAGGAGATCACACGGACGGGCCAGGTCGCCCTGCCGCGGAAGTGAATGAGCGTTTTCGTCGTTGAACATTCGTATGAAGTTGAGCCGTGTGGTCACGACGAATCCAAATTCATCGGAGTCTATGCAACTCGTGAAGCTGCAGACGAAGCTGTAAAACGGCTTTCAAAACAACCTGGTTTTTCTGAAAAGTCAGATTGTTTTTATGTTAGCGAATACGAGCTTGGTAAAGATCACTGGACCGAAGGCTTTGTAACAATTCAACCTGGCAAAGAATAAAATTATGGCAAAAGTATATACCGACAAAGACGCCGATCTCGGCGTGTTCAAAAACAAAACGCTGGCGATCCTCGGCTTCGGCTCGCAGGGTCATGCGCACGCGCTGAACCTCAAAGACAGCGGCCTCAAGGTCATCATCGGCCTGTACGAAGGCAGCAAGTCCATCCCGGTCGCGAAGGAAAAGGGTTTCAAGGTCGTCACGACGGCCGAGGCCGTGAAGCAGGCGGACGTCATCATGGTGGCGCTGCCGGACACCAAGCAGGCCGCCGCGTACAAGAAGGACATCGAGCCGAACCTGACCAAGGGCAAGACGCTCGTGTTCAGCCACGGTTTCTCCATCCATTTCAAGACGATCGTTCCGCCGAAGAACGTGAACGTCATCATGGTCGCGCCGAAGAACCCCGGCCACACGGTCCGCCGCCAATACACCGAAGGCAAGGGCGTGCCGTCGCTGATCGCCGTCTATCAGAACCCGGGCAAGGATGCGAAGAAGATCGCGCTGGCCTGGGCGAAGGGCATCGGTGGCACCCGCGCGGGCGTCATCGAAACCGATTTCAAGGAAGAGACCGAGACCGATTTGTTCGGCGAACAGACGGTGCTCTGCGGCGGCGCGAGCGCGCTGGTGCAGGCGGGTTTTGAAGTGCTGGTCGAAGCCGGTTATTCACCGGAGATGGCCTACTTCGAATGCTTGCATGAGCTCAAGCTCATCGCCGACCTGATGAACGAATCCGGCATCAGCGGCATGCGCTTCTCGATCTCCGAGACCGCGAAATGGGGCGACGTGCATGTCGGCCCGAAGATCATCGACGGCAGCGTGAAGAAACGCATGAAGGCCGCGCTGAAGGACATCCAGTCCGGCAAGTTCGCGAAGGATTGGATCAATGAATACAAGGGCGGCTACAAGCGCTACAACGCGCTGCTCAAGAAGGGCGAACAGCATCCGATCGAGAAGACGGGCGCCAAGCTCCGCGCGATGATGCCGTGGATGAAGAAGCGGTCCATCAAGGGCGCGCAGGCGGCGTACTGACCCATTTACGATATACGATATCGGATTTACGATTTAAAAACACAAGCCGCCGGAGTGATCCGGCGGTTTTTTTATTTTTTAATGGTACGCCCAGCGGTCGGAGTACCGGACGCGTCTTGGAATGCGGCGGGAAGCGCAGCGCCACGCCGCTTTGGTGCGGACGAGAGTTTTTCAAGCCCGAGGAGCCGTGGTGCGTCCCAAAGCGGTGTCGCGGCTTCCGCCTTGCCACCGCGCTGCTCCAAGGGGGCAAGGCGGCAGGGTCTGGATCAAGGTGCGGGGTTTGCCAGGCGCTTTTGAAAATGACCCTTGCTGCGCTCCGCCTACGCCAAGGCTGCGGCGCGACGGGCCGGGGACGGGCGCAACCCCGGTCGGTGGGGTTACGAGGCGATTTCCTATCGGTAGAGGCGAATCGCATAGATGTGTGGCGAGGTACTTGCGTACGGCCACCATGGGGCATCACGGACCCCTGATTCCCCGGCGGTCGCAGACCGCCGCTACAGCGGGGGGGGGAACAAGTCGCAGCCCAATTTGGCCAAATTAAAGTGATCTAGCTATCCACATGGCTACTGCAAGCCCAAGCTGTAGTATATGCGGATGGAAGAAGACTATCCGAAGACCTTGCTTGAAATGGAGGAACAATTCGCCACCGGGGAAGCGTGCCGCGACTATCTGACCCGACTGCGTTGGGGCGCTGGTTTTACCTGTCCTGCTTGCGGCGGCAAGGTGGGTTGGGCGGATCACCGCCATCGTTGGTCGCAAAGGGTTCCAGGTTCTTGCAGGTGGGTACGAGCCACATGGGCCACCATGGGGATGGGGAACCTGCCGGGGTCCGTGCCGGGCTGGCAAGTGCCCAGCGCTCCGGACGGGGGAAATTTGGCCAAATTAAAGTGAATCAAGGTTAATCAAGGTGAAGTTTTTATGAAAAACAATCGAGGACGAGGGCGAGAAGGAGGACGGGGACGATCTGGCTGCGGGGTTTGTGTCTTGGCCAAAGCCGGCCCCTCCCCCAACGTTTGTTCGATTGCCTCCGGGTGGGGGGTCTATAGATTGCGTGGCAGACCAACCAAAATGAAGACATCCCCGGCCATCCTGCCCCTGTTGTCAGCGGTGTTGATCCTTTTTGCCGTGGCGCCGGCTTCCGCCGCCTCCGGGCCGGATGTGGCGGTGATCGACCGCGAACGCATCCTGCAAGCGGCTTCCGCCGCACTGAAACAGGAGCCGGTGACGATCACGGCGTTCCATGCGCAGTATAGCGAGGGCGGGCCGCATGATTTCTATTCCAACGGCGATTATTGGTGGCCGAACCCGAAGACCACGAACGGCCTGCCCTATGTGCAGCGCGATGGCGAGACGAACCCGGAGAATTTCATCGCGCACCGCCAGGTCATCCGGCAGTTGAGCGATGCCGTGGCGGCGCTGGGGGCCGCGTACAAGATCACGGGCGACGACCAGTACGCCAAAAAGGCCGCGGCGTTGCTCAAGGTGTTCTTCCTGGACGAGGCGACGCGGATGAATCCCAGCCTGCAATATGCGCAGGCGATCCCCGGGGTTTCGCCGGGGCGCGGCACGGGGATCATCGACACGCTGCACCTGGTCGAAATCCCGAAGGCGGTCGAGGCGATGGCGAAATCGCCGGCCTTTCCGCCGGAGACGCTGGCAGGGTTGAAGAAGTGGTTCGCCAACTATGTGACCTGGATGACGACGAGCAAGAACGGCCATGACGAGGCGAACGCGGGGAACAACCACGCGGTCGCCTTCTGGCTGCAGGTGGCGGTGTTCGCAGAGTTCACCGCTGACGAAAAAAATCTCACGGAATGCCGGCGCCGGTTCACCGAGATCTTCATCCCGAAGCAGATGACGAATGACGGCAGTTTCCCGGCGGAACTGCGGCGCACGAAGCCGTATGGCTATTCCATCTTCCAGCTCGATAACATGGTGACGCTGTGCCAGGTGCTGACGACGAAGGAGAATGACCTGTGGCATTTCACGCTGCCGGACGGACGGACGATCCGCAAGGCGGTGGAGTTCATGTATCCGTATCTCGCGGACAAATCCACGTGGCCCAGGAAACCGGACGTCAATGCCTGGGAAAGCTGGCCGGCACGGCAGCCGAGCCTGCTGTTCGCAGGAATCGCGTTCGACGAGCCAAAGTATGTCGATCTGTGGAAAAAACTGCCGGCTGATCCGACCAACGAGGAAGTGCGCCGCAACATCGCCATCACGCAGCCGGTGTTGTGGGTGAAATGATATGGAGAACGCCCGGAAGAACATCCGTCCTCACCCCGGCCCTCTCCTCCAGGAGAGGGAGAGTGATTCGTCGCGGCTGGATAAAGCGAATGGTTTGGTGGCTACCCCATTCAAGCGGATGAACAAAAAACAACAGAACACCCGATTCCCCAACACGGCGTTGATGCTCGCTTTGGGGCTGATGCTTGTCACGCCCCAACTTCACGCGGAGGGCCTTTCCCGGGCGCAGGTCGCGGACGAGGTCGCAAAAATTGATCATGACCGGATCCTGAGGCTGGCGGACAAGGCGTTGAAGATGACGCCGCCGGCCATCACGGACCATATCGCCACGAACAGCGCGGGCGGGCCACATGATTTCTTTTCGCAGGCGGATTACGCATGGCCGAACCCGACCAATGCGAACGGCCGGCCTTTCATCGGGCGTGATGGCGAGTCGAACCCGGACGTGTTCAGCTTTCACCGGATGGCGATGCGGGACATGAAGGACGCCGTGGCCGCGCTGGCCGCCGCGTACGTGCTGACGGGCGACGACAAATATCCGCGCAAGGCGGGCCAGTTCATCAAGGTTTTCTTCCTCGATCCGCAGACGCGCATGAACCCCCATCTGCAATACGCGCAGGCGGTCCTCGGCGCCTCCACGGGCAACAATTACGGCGTGATTGACACCTTGCACCTCGCGGAACTGCCGGTGGCCGTCCACTTCCTGGAAAAATCCCCGAAATTCCCGGCGTCCGTGGACAAAGGTTTGAAGCAGTGGTTCACGGATTACACCCACTGGATCACCACGTCCACCAACGGGGTGGCCGAGATGAACAACAAGAACAACCACAGCATGTCCTGCTACGTGCAACTGGCGAGCTTCGCGCGGTTCACCGGCGACACGTCATTGCTGGAATCGTGCCGCACGCGTTTCAAAGAGGTGCTGTTGCCGCGGCAGATGACAAACGACGGCAGTTTTCCGCTGGAGTTGAAGCGCACCAAGCCCTATGGCTACTCCATCTTCCAGGCGGAGAATGTGGCGATGTTGTGCGTGCTGCTTTCCACGACGAACGAGGATTTCTGGAAGTTCACCCTGCCCGATGGCCGCAGCCCGATGAAGATAATGGATTTCATCTACCCTTATCTCGCCGATAAAAACCAGTGGCCCGCGGACGGACGCCGGAAGGACGTGATGCATTGGGCCGACTGGCCGATGCGCCAGCCGTGCCTGATCTTCGCCTACGCGGAAACCGGCGATGCGAAATATTTTGACCTCTGGAAAAAACTGGATGCCGACCCGCCGGACCTGGAGGTCCGCCGCAACGTGGCCGTCACGCAACCGCTGCTGTGGTTGAAATGAGGAAATACATTTGATGAAGACAACCAATAATATGTGGCGCCGGACGATCGCGATTGCGCTGGCGACAGCCACCCTGCCCGGTCTTCTGATCGCAGCCGAACCGAACGCCAAAAATTCCGACAAGGAAACGGTTTCCGCCGAACACGCGGACATCGGGGTGACGTCGGGCAAGAACGTCAACGCCGTCCACACGCAACATCCTGATGCCCAGTGGTATCCGGATGCGGGTTTCGGCCTCTTCATCCACTGGGGGCTGGCCTCGGTGAAGGCGATGAACATCTCCTGGCCGATGATCCCCGGCCGGCCGCTGGCGAAGCAGCGCATCGATGATCCCGCCGAACGCGCGCGCATCATCCGCGAGGAGGACTGGAACTTGAACGGCAAAAAACCGGAGATCACGCCGAACGAATACTGGTCGGTGGTGAAAGATTTCAATCCGCAGAGCTATGATCCGGACAAATGGCTGAAGGCGGCGAAGGCGGCGGGGTTCACCTACGCCGTTCTGACGACGCGGCATCACGAGGGCTTCGCGCTCTGGCCGAGCGCATACGGAAATTTTGACACGAAAAATTACATGGGCGGGCGGGACCTGGTGAAGGACTACATGGAAGCGTGCCGCCGCAACGGGTTGAAGGTGGGCCTGTATTATTCGCCGCCGGACTGGAATTTTGACCGCGACTACATGAGCTTCCTCTACGGCGGCGCGCGCAAGCTGAACCCGGAACTGCCGTCGCTCGACGCGGACCTGAAGCCGCGCACGGCCAAAAAATCCCCGGAGGAAATCGCAAAACACGAGGCGGAATACGCGGCGCTCGTGAACGGACAGGTGGAGGAACTGCTGACGCGCTACGGGAAGATCGACCTGCTGTGGTTCGACGGCAAGCCGGCCGCGGGCGACAACCAGATCATCACGCAGGAGCGCATCCGCGAATTGCAACCGGGCATCGTGATCAATCCGCGCCTGCACGGGCACGGCGATTTCATCACCTACGAGCGGACGCTCGGCACGGACAAGGCGGCGAAGGGCTGGGCGGAGTTCTGCAACACGTGGACGGGCGGCTGGTCGCACCAGAACATCCCGTTCCGCGCACCGGGCTTCGTGCTCGGCCAGCTTGCGCTGTGCCGCTCGCTGCATGTGAATTACCTGCTCGGCGTCGGGCCGATGGCGACCGGCGAATTTTGCGACGGCATTTACGAGAACATGGCGGTGGTCAGCGGCTGGATGAAAACGAACGGCGCAGCGGTCAAGGGAACGAAGCCGTTGCCGGCAACCGAAACGGCGTCCGTCCCCGCGACGGCGGACGGCACGACGCGCTATCTGTTTGCGCTGCCCCAGTTCAAGGACGGCGGCATGTTTGAAAAAGACCTGCTCCCGGCGACGGACACGACGCTGACGCTCACGGGGACGGCCAAACCGGCGTCAGTGAAATTGCTGGGCGACGGCAGCGCGCTGAAATACGACTATTCCGGCACAACCCTGTCCGTGCAACTGCCGGCCGCAAAACGCACCAGGCTGGTGGACGTGGTGCAGGTGGAATCCGCCGCCAAATAGAACAAACGTCCGGTAACCATCAGACCATTCACATCGTCCGCATTTTCAACCCATTCATATGAAACAACCGATGAACACCCGAATCGCCCGGTCGCTTGGCGTCACCGCAACCCTCCTGGCCATGAGCATTCCCGTGCTGGCGCAGGACGCACCCGCCGCGCCCGCCGCAGAGATCCGCACCCCGGCCGCGCCGCACACACCGCGCATCAACGGCCCGGAAATCTTTGGCGTACGGCCCGGTCATCCGTTCCTTTACCACATCCCGGCGACCGGCGACCGGCCGATACAATTTTCCGCCGACAAACTGCCGGACGGACTGACGCTGGACCCGAAGACCGGCAACATCACCGGTGTGCTGAAGAAAAAGGGCGAATACACAGTCACGTTCCACGCGAATAACGCGCTGGGCGCGAGCGAGAAGAAATTCAAGATCGTGGCGGGTGAGACGATTTCGCTGACGCCGGCGATGGGCTGGAACAGCTGGAACCATTACGCGGGACGCATCACGCAGGACATCGTGTTGCAAAACGCGAAGGCGATGGCGGATTCCGGCCTGATCGACCACGGCCGGAGCTATGTGAACATCGATGACACATGGCAGGGGGCGCGCGGCGGGGAATTCCACGGCCTGCAGGGCAACGAAAAATTTCCCGACATCAAGGGGCTGTGCGACCAGATCCACGCGATGGGTCTGAAGTTCGGGATTTATTCGACGCCGTGGGTGACGTCCTATGCCGGTTTCCCCGGCGGCAGCGCGGAAAACCCGGAAGGCACATGGACGAAGCCGGAAGGCAAAACGATCAAGAACAAGAAAATCCTGCCGTGCGCCATCGCGCAATATCATTTCTACACCAACGACGCGAACCAGTGGGGCGCGTGGGGCGTGGATTACCTGAAGTACGACTGGAACCCGATCGAGGCGCCGGAGACGAAGGAGATGGGCGATGCGTTGCGCAACAGCGGACGCGACATCATCTTCAGCCTGTCGAACAATCTGCACCCGACCAATGCGCCGTCAGTGACGCCGCTGGCGAACAGCTGGCGCACAACGGGTGACATCAAGGCGAACTGGAAATCGATGACCGATCGCGGTTTCGGGCAGGACAAATGGCGCAAATATTCCTCCCCGGGCCATTGGAACGACCCGGACATGCTGGAGATCGCCACCAAGGAAAAGAACCAGCCCGGGCTGACGCCGGATGAGGAATACACGCACATGACCCTGTGGTGCCTGGTGTGCTCGCCGCTGCTGCTGGCGAATGACATGAGCACCATGGATGCGTTCACGAAAAACCTGCTGGAGAACGATGAAGTCATCGCGGTCAGCCAGGATTCCCTCGGCGACCAGGCGGTGGAAATCGCACAGGACGGCGACGTGCGCGTCTATGCCAAGAACTTGGCGGACGGCTCGAAGGCGGTCGGGCTCTTCAACACCGGCACGAACGGCGCGATCAAAGTGACAGTGAAATTCAGCGACTTGAAAGTCAAAGGCAGCCAGAACGTGCGCGACCTGTGGCGGCAAAAAGACCTGGGCCAGTTCAAAGGAGAATTCTCAATGACGGTCGCGCCGCACAGCGGGGAACTCGTGAAGATCGCACCGTGAAAAACCTGCCTGCCATCGTTTTGTCCGGGCTGGTCCTGGCGGCCGGCGGTTTGTGCGCCGCAGAATCGCCGGTGACGATTTCCGTGGATGCGAAAAATCCCGGCGCGGCCATCGCGCCGGATTTTTCCGGGCTGAGCTTTGAGGTTTCCATCCTGCAACCGAATGAAAATGGCATCCGCTATTTTCGCCCGGACAACCTGCCGCTCATCCAGTTGTTCCACACGCTGGGCATCAAGAACCTTCGCATCGGCGGCAACACCTCCGATCGCGACGTGCGGAAGCTGCCCGGCGAGGCCGACCTGGACAGCCTGTTTCAGTTCGCGAAGGCGGCGGGCGTGAAGGTGATCTACTGCCTGCGGTTGCACAACGGCGATCCGCAGATCGACGCCGCGACGGCGAAATACATCATGGACCGCTACGCGGCGCAGGTGGATTGCTTTTCCATCGGGCAGGAGCCGAGCGCGTATCCGGTGGAGAAACGCGATACGCGCGCGCAGGGCGAGCGCATGGGCGCGGCGAACGAAAAATACCAGTACACGGATTACGCGACGGATTGGAAGAAATTTGCGGAGGTCATCATCGCCGCCGTGCCGGACATAAGGCTTTGCGGACCGAGCGTGCACAATAACGGCGTGTGGGCGCAAAAGTTCATGACGGACTTTGGCAAATCCAACCACGTCACGCTGATCACCGAGCACCTTTATCCCGGCGGCGCGGGTGGCAAGGTGCCCACGCCGGAAATCGGACGCGACCGGATGCTCGCCAGCGACGCCGCGATGACCAACAGCTTTCCGAAGGCGTACCAGAAGCTGCACGACAGTTTCGTGCCGATGGCACAGGCGAATGCCCTGCCCTACCGGCTGGAGGAAGTGAACAATTATTTCAACGGCGGCGCGACGAACGTGAGCAATACCTGCGCCGCCGCGCTGTGGGGACTGGATTTCATGTATTGGTGGGCGGCGCACAATGCGGCGGGCGTGAACTTCCACACCGGCGACAAGGTGGCGGCGGGTTATACATTGCTGCCGTCCAAATATACCGCGTTCTATTCGACGAGGAACGGGTACAACATCCGTCCGCTTGGCTATGGCATCAAGGCGTTTGACCTCGGCAGCCATGGAAAATTTGTGCCGGTGAAAATCACCAGCGCCGACAACCTGAACCTGAGCGCCTATGCCGTGCTGGGCGATGACAAGAACCTTTATCTCACCATCATCAACAAGGAGCATGGCGCGGGGGCGCGGGCGGCGGAAATCTCCATCGCGCAAGGCAGCGCGGATTTCCCGCACCGGCAAATGATCTCGCTGACCGTGCCCGGCAATGATATCTCCGCGACGACCGGCGAAACGCTGGGCGGCAAAGAAATCAAGAGTGACGGAAGCTGGAGCGGTGATTGGTCGCCGTTAAATGAACCGGCCTTGAAGATCCCGGCCGCGAGCGCCGTCATCATCCAACTCTCGGCGAAGT
>Ga0105238_10005232_pt1 | contig 12822 bp, 8 predicted proteins | sample KBSC34metaG_FD_81526 | JGI IMG/M metagenome (GOLD analysis project Ga0105238, IMG submission 81526) | Corn rhizosphere microbial communities from Kellogg Biological Station, Michigan, USA - KBS C3-4 metaG | ecosystem: Host-associated > Plants > Roots > Rhizosphere > Soil | place: Michigan, USA... | reverse complement strand
TCTGTTCTCCGCACCATACGAGCAGTCCGTTCTACCCCTTCATTGCGCAGCTCGAGCGAGCCGCGAGCTTCGAGCCGGGCAGCAGCGCCAGAGCGAAGCTCGACAAACTGGACGCCCTGCTCAAGCCGTTGGCGACGAAACGCGATCTGGCACTCATTGCGGAACTGTTGGGGCTGCCGGCGGACGGGCGCTACCCGGCGTTGACGGTCAGTCCACAGCAGAAGCGAGAGATGACCCTCGCCGCGCTTCTCAACCAACTTGACGGCGTCGCGGCGCAGAGGCCCGTCCTGATGGTGTTCGAGGACGCCCACTGGATCGATCCGACATCGCTCGACCTGCTCGATCGAACGGTTGCCCGCGTCGCGGACCTGGCGGTGCTGCTGGTGGTCACGGTGCGGCCCGAATTCCAGCCAACCTGGGTCGGCCAACCGCATGTGACGATGCTGTCCTTGAGCCGCCTTGGCCGTCGCGACAGCGCCGGCATCATTGCCGGCGTCACCAGGGACAAGGCGCTGCCCAACGCAGTCGTCGAGCAGATCCTTGCGCACACAGATGGAGTGCCGCTGTTCGTCGAGGAGCTGACGAGCACGCTACTCGAAAGCGGGCTGTTGCGTGAGACGGCCGACCGCTACGTGCTCGACGGACCGCTGCCGCCACTTGCCGTACCGACGACGCTGCAAGCCTCGCTGGTGGCGCGCCTCGACCGGCTTGGCCCTATCAAGGATGTGGCGCAGATCGGCGCCGCAATTGGACGGGACTTCTCCCACGAACTGATGGCCGCGGTGTCGGCGCTGTCCCCAACGGAGCTCGACGCCGCGCTCGAGCGGCTGACGGCCTCCGGCCTCATCTCCCGGCGCGGAATGCCGCCGGACGCGACCTACTCCTTCAAGCATGCGCTGGTGCAGGACGCCGCCTACGCCACGATGCTCAAGAGCCGGCGGCGGCAGTTGCATTCGAGCATCGCCAAGTTGCTGGTCGAGCGGTTCCCGGCGATGGCCGAAAGCCTGCCCGAGGTCGTCGCCCACCATTTCACCGAGGCCGGGTCCGCAAGCGAGGCGATTGGCTATTGGCGCAGAGCCGGTCAGCTTGCAAGCGCCCGGTCGGCCAATCTGGAGGCTGTCAAATCCTTCGAGCAGGCGCTGCATGTCCTCGAGGCCCTGCCGGAAAGCCGATCCACGCTGGAGCAGGGCTTCGAGATGCGTCTTGAGTTGCGTCCGGTGTTGAGCCAGCTCGGCGGAGGCCAACGGATGTTGGCGTGCCTGCGCGGAGCCGAGGCCCTTGCCGAGCGGCTGAACGACGACCGCCGGCGCGGCCGGGTCTATGCGTTCATGACGATCAGCCAGTCGATGCTCGGCGAGCTGGACGAGGCGCTCGTGACTGGCTCCCGCGCGTTGGAGATCGCCGGGCGCCTCGAAGACTTGAGGCTTCGCATCCTCACCACCAGCAATCTCGTGTACGTGCATTACCTGCGGGGTGAGTATGATCGGGTGATCGAACTGGCCACCGGCAACCTCGCCGCGTTGCCTGCCGAGTGGCTCTACGAGAATGTCGGACTTTCTGCACCCCCATCGGTGTGGGATCGGACCTGGCTGATCGCGAGCCTCGCCGAGCTCGGCCGATTCGCCGAAGCGGCCAAGTATGAAGCGGAGGCCATCCGCCTCGCCGAACCAACCCAGAATGCCTACACCATCGGCTTGGCCCACAACGCGGCGGCCATGCTCCGCCTCCTCGAGGGGGACTGGGCCCAGGCGCGCTCACTGATCGAACGCTGGATCGCGGTGTCTCGGACGGCGAATATCCACCACTTTTCCTGCTCCGCTTGGGCACTGGCGCAACTCGGCGAGGCGAGCGAGGCGCTGAACCGGCTCAGGGAAAGCGACCGTGAGCCTGCGATTGAGATCGTCGTCCGGCGCGCCTGGTGCTACTGCGCGCTGGGTCGCGCCCATCTTCGGCTTGGCCGGCTCGATGAAGCACAGCGCCTGGGCGACCGTGCGGTCGAATCCTCTTCGTCTCAGCCCGGGTTCGCGGCCCAAGCGCTGCACCTGCTGGGCGACATCGCGACCCATCCCGATCGCTTCGACGCAGAAAGCGGCGAGGCCCACTACCGTCGGGCGCTGGCGCTCGCCGAGCCGCGCCACATGCGCCTGCTTATCGCCCACTGCCACCTCGGCCTCGGGAAGCTCTTTCGTCACACAGGCAAGCGCGATCGGGCCTACCAGCACCTCACCACCGCGACGGCGATGTACCGCGAGATGGGCGTGAGGTTCTGGCTCGAGCAGGCGGAGGCGGAGATGCGTCAGCTGCGTTAGTCGTCGCGGACTTTATGGACAAAGCATTCCGCCGATCTTTGGCTTCTGCGTCCGGTTTTTAATTGAAAGAAGATTGGTGCCGCAAACAGGATTCGAACCTGTGACCCCGTCATTACGAAGCGCGAATTCGTGGAGTCCGCCGAGTTCACTCCGGGATGCTCTAGATCCCTCAGAGCCGCGTCATAGCGCGTTTAAGCAATGTCGGACTAATCCCCTATGGTGAACTCCGGCGTACCGGAGTGAACGTTGGTCGACTGGCTGGGGATTTCAGAAACTGCAACCGAGAGGTAACCGGCCAGCGTTTTCCAAACATAGCGTCCTAATGATGTCGATACGTGTAAGCAAATTCTTCGAACGGGATATTTTTGACGTCGACGCTTTATAGATCATCCCACGTATTGGATTTTTGCGGAGGCAATCCGCCAGCGGCGGAGAGACTCCGCCAACGAGGCGCAAATTCAATCACAAAGACGAAAAATACCTGTGTAACAGCGTGTGGAACAGTTGGTCTGCCTGGCGTAGGGTTCGCGACATGAGCGCAACAATGAAACCGCGCCGAATCAGTAAACAGTTCCACCAAAAAACCCTTGGCTCGCTAGCAGCCTGGACGTGAACCAACGCATCGCGTTGGGGCTACCAGAGGCAATGAGTGTTATTCGAAGGGACAGAAGAACGACTTCCGCGACGCGGAGGCGATTGCCGAGGCGGTGCAGCGGCCGACGATGAAGTTCGTCGCAACCAAGACCACCGATCAGCCGGACCCGCAGGCGCTGCATCGGGTACGGGAGCGGTTGGTCAGCCAGCGCACCGGCATCATCAATCAAATCCGCGCCTTCCTGCTCGAGCGTGGCATTGCGGTGCGCCAAGGGTTACGGGTTTTGCGCGCCGAGTTACCCAACATCCTGGCCATGCCACCAGATGTCCTGTCGCCTCGCATGGTCCACCTTGTCGAAGATCTGGCCTACGACTGGCGCCGGCTCGATGAGCGGGTCGAGGGTTTGTCGAACGCGATCGAGACCATCGCGCGCCAGGATGCCGGTTGCGAACGGTTGATGAGCGTGCCCGGCATCGGGCCGATCATCTCCAGCGCGATGGTGGCCGCGATCGGCGCAGGCGATGTGTTCGCCAAGGGCCGCGATTTTGCTGCCTGGCTCGGGCTCGTTCCCAAGCAGACCTCGACCGGCAACCGCACCATTCTCGGCAAGATATCTAGGCGCGGCAATCGCTATCTGCGGGTCCTGTTCGTGCAGGCGGCATGGGTCGTGCTGATCAAGCCGAAGATCTGGGAGCGCCATGGGCTCAAGCCCTGGATCGAGGCAGCCAGGAAGCGGCTGCATCGCAATGTGCTGGCGATCGCACTCGCCAACAAGCTCGCCCGTATCGCCTGGAGTATTTTGGCTCGTGGTCGGGCCTTCGAGGTGCGGAAGATCAATCATGCCGCGCCCCAGCCAACCTGATCCCAACTCCACACTGACGGCCACAGAGGCCGCTCAAAATGAGGAGCCCGCAATGACGTAGCCAGAGCAAAACACGTTACCTGCCGAGGTCTGCGAGAGGAGGAAAAGAGATGGAGGATCGGTCTTCCCGGCGCATGCGAAAACTGGTGACCCAAATGGCCCGTTGAGGCCTGTCCGCTGACGAGAACGCACGCGCGCTGATATCCATGATGGTCCGGAGCAGACCAGCTCCAATCAGAGACCGGATACATCGATGCAAGACCGCTGAATGCCCGCTCGGCGAAAACCTCTTGCAACGCACGGCCGGACCATGCATTGGGTCAGAAGCGGCAATCAAGCGCGCTTCATTCGTTGCGACTGCGAATCTATCGGGGCATTGCGATGCTTGGGCTCCACCATTTTCCCGCCCCTATCAAGAATCAGCCTTCGATTTTGATCCCGGAGTCCTTGATTACGGCCTCCCACTTGGCGATCTCCGACTTGATGAAGTTGGCAAGCTCCTCAGGCGTTGACGGCGCGACAATCACGCCGATGGCTTCAAGCTTTGCTTTGACGGCCGGGTCGCCGAGCGCGCCGACCGTATCGAGGCTCATCCTCTTCACGATTTCCGGAGGGACCTTTGCCGGCACGACGAGTGCGAACCAGGCCTGAACGTTGAATCCCGGAAGGCCGGACTCGGCCACGGTTGGTACCTCCACGGCCGCGGGAACACGTTGGGCTGTGGTGACCGCCAGCGCGCGAATCTGACCTGCACGTGACTGTTCGAGTTGCACCGTTCCGGCGATCTGCAGATCGAGGCGTCCTGCAATTAAATCCGTCGTCGCAGGGGCGTCGCCGCGATAGGGCACGTGCGTCATCTGGATTCCGGCCATTCGCTTGAAAAGCTCCCCGGTGAGATGGTTGATGCCGCCGTAAGCAGGCGTCCCGAACGTGAGATCGCCATTTCGCTCCTTGGCGTAAGCGATCAGGTCGCTGATGGATTTCGCCGGAGATGCGTTCGGCACGAAAAACACGAGCGGGAATGTGACAAGGCGGCAGACGGGCGCGAGATCGGTGACGAGATCGTATTTTAGCGAACGATAGAGATTCCTGTTCGCCGCCATCGAGCTTGCCGCGACCAGTATCGTGTAGCCATCCGGATCGGCGCGCGCGACCGTCTCAGCTCCGATATTGGTGCCTTGGCCGGGTTTGTTTTCGATGACCACTTGCTGACCCCAAATTCTGGACAAGTGATCCGCTACAATTCTCGCAGTGACGTCGGTCGTGCCCCCGGGCGCATATGGGACGACAAGGCGCACGGGCCTCGTGGGCCAAGCTTGCGCAAATGCCGGCTGCGTACCCGCCAATGTCGATAACGCGCCGAGCGCGAAAAGCTCGCGTCGATTGATCATTGTCATTCCCCCTTGCGTGCTGGTCAGCCTTGCTGCGCGCGCCAAGCCTCGCCAGTTCCACGAGATCATTCTAACAGAACCGCACCTCGACGTCCGGTTTGCTAGCGAACCCCTTTGCGACGCTGCTGCAGTCCGATCAGCGAGGATCAATCTAGCCTGGCACCTGAAAACGATCACCTTACCCCACTTCTCAGTGCATTCGGCGATGAAAGCACCGAATTCGGCGGATGAGCTTGCGAACACCGCGTAGCGACGTCCTCCGCTATCTCGTCGTCGAAAAGGGTAGGAGAAACGTCAGATCAATCAAACCCTGACGGATTATATCATCGATGTCGCGCGCTCGGTGAGCCGTCCCGGCCGCAATATGGCAAGGCTTCTGCGTCCGACTCTTAATTGAAAGAAGATTGGTGCCGCAAACAGGATTCGAACCTGTGACCCCGTCATTACGAATGACGTGCTCTACCAGCTGAGCTATTGCGGCGGACCATGCAGCGCGTTCGGCAAATGGCGCTGAAAACGCCTGCACCTGATATCCGGCACGGCCCGATTTTGCAAGAAAAACGCTGCCCCGCGAGGGGTGAGAACCTTTCTTTCGACGGGTTTGCTTTACGCGAGCCGGTATCCGCCCGGATCGAGTCGGGGGCAGGCTTTCGCTCGAAACCGCCTTGCTTAACCGCCCCAGCGGGACAGAAAGCCCCGCCAGCCGCCGGCCTGGGCGTGCGGGGGATTGATTTGTTCCGCGAATTCATCGCTGACGGGCTCGTCATCGATCCCGGGATCGTCGGGCGGCCTGATGATAGGAATCACGGCCGGAATGTTCGGCGGGGCGCCCCTGGCGTTGTCCTTGGGAATATCCTGGCGCGCGCGGAACAGCGGCGCTGCCGCCACCGGCGGCGATTCGGCCTGCGGCGCAGACGCGGCAGCGGGCGCCGGTTCGACCACCGGAGCTGCCGCCGGAGAATTGTCCTGCGCCGCCGGCGGCGCAGTCACCTCTGCCGGTGGCACACGCGGCGGCTCGACACGGCGTGGCGCCGAGATCGCTTCATCGAATTCCTTGGCGTCGATCGCCGCACTCTTGTCGGAAGGCAAGGCCGCCAACGGCGTCTGCCATTGAAAGGCATCGAGCCGTCCGGTCACCGGCGATACCGGCCGCCAGCGATCGCTGACATAGCCGTCCGCGGTCCACACCGGATCGTGCAGCGCGCGCACCGCGCGCAAGGTCCAGGCCCGCGCCCGGCCGCTGTCGCCGTGTTCGGTGCGCTCGATCTCCGCCATCAGCATCGCCACCCGCTGGGTCGGCGCCGCGATGAACGGCGCCAAAACCTCGCGCGCGCGCGCAAACTCCGTGGCGTCGATGGCGGCACGCGCAACCGCAAGCGCGCTCTCGAGATGGCCGGGCGCTTTCGCAGCCAGCGTCTCCACGCGCACCAGCCGCTGGCGCGCGGAATCCCCCAGCTTGACATGCGCATAGGCGTCCGCCAGATCGGGATGCGGATGCGCAAGCCAGGCCGCTTCCACGATCCGCATCGAGCGCCTGACCTGATGCGCCTCGCTTTCGAATTTGCTGGCGAGCACCGCGGCCGGCACCAGCGTCGGCGCCAGCTTGACCGCTTCCATCACGCTCTCGCGCGACAGGTCGCGGTCGACAGTCTCCAGCTCCAGCGCGCGCGCCGTCAGCAGCACGCCGCGCTGGCGCCGGTAGGCCGCCTTGTCGATCAGGCCGGATGCGAGATTGTTGTCGAGGATGGCGAGCGCCCCGCTCCAGTCGCCCTTGGCGCAGCGAAATCCCAGCACCGCATGCGACGCCCAGGTCGATGACGGCGCAAGTTTTAATGCTTCTTCCGCGATCATGACGGCGGAGACCGGATCGTCGGCGCGCTGCGCTTCGATGAACAATCCGCGCAGGCCCAACAGCCTTGTGTCCTCGCGTTCGGCCATGGCGCGGAACGCGCGTTGCGCGCCGTCGCGGTCGCCGTCGAGCTGCGCCGATTGCGCGTGCAGCAGCAGCGCCAGCGGATCGTGCGCGGCATGGCGGCGCGCGACGTCGGCATGCCGGCGTGCGGCGCTGGAATCGCCATGACCGATCGCGAGCAGCCCGTGGGTGATGGCATGCCGGCCCCGCGCATGACGCCGTTCGCGGCGGCGGCGCCGGATCTTTTCCGGCGTGCGCCAGAGCGCGCTGAAGGTGGTCCAGACCAGCATCGCGGCGACGATGATGACGCCGAGCGCCAGCGCGAATACCGGCAGCGAGGTCTCAACGCGCCAGCCGCCCCACGACAGCGTGACGTCGCCGGTCTGATCGGCAACCCACGCCGCGCCCACCGCGGCGAGCGCGATCAGCACCAGAAACAGAATAATCCGAACCATTGAAATCCTATTGGCCGGCTTTGGCGAGCGCCGCCATGGCCTCGGTTGCGAATTGACGGGATGCGGCGAGCGCCGCGTCGCGCGCGTCGGCCTTGTCGAGCCAGGCTTGCGCGGCGGCGCGATCGGCTGGCGCCAGCGTATTGAGTTCACGCCGCGCCTCAGTGAGATCATTGTGCAGCGCCGCCGCGGTGACCCGCGCGATCACCGCGCCGCGATCGTTGCCAGCCGTGTCGGTACGCTGGATGCGGACCAGTTTTGCGGCGCCCGCCTGCAGGCGATCGACGATGCCGGAGCTGGTGGCGGAATTCTCCGGCGCCGGCGGCGATAGTTTCGGCACCAGCGTCAGCAGTTCGCGGCTGAGCGCGTTGGCGCTCGGCACGCCCGTAGCGGCGAAGCCCTCGAGCGGCTTTAAGGCATCCGCGTTGTCGGTCAGGGATTTCGCCGCTGCCAGCGCCGCGGTGTAGGGATCGCCGTGCCGAACCGAAACATCGAGCAGGGCTGCCGCCACCACGCGGCGCAGGGGCACATCGTCTGCGGGTTTGGCGCTCTCCCGCGCGACCTCGGAGGCTTGCGCGCGGATGGCGCGCTCGAGCTGGGCGATGCGCTCGTTGATCGCCGCCAGGTCGACCGGCGGGGGCGAGGATTCGCGCGGCGTTGATTTGACGTCGTTGACTGCAGCGGCGAGCTTCTCCGACTGCGCGCGCACGGTTGCGAGTTCGCCGCGCAGCGATACAAGCGATTTCTCCAGCGCCTCGATGCGGCTGACAACCGCCGGATCAGGCGCAGGCACCGCAGGCTTGGCGATCCTGGACTCAACGCCGGCGACACGCGCGGCGAGACCATCGATAACAGCAGTGCTGACCTGAGGTGCGGCTGGCGTGGCAGGCACTGCAGGCCATCCCAGAATCCACGCCACACAAATCACCAGCGAGGCGGCGACAGCGCCGGAAACCGCCGCGATGACCCAGGCCGAGATGGCCGTTGCCGCGGGCATTTCGGAGCGGCCCTCTGGCTGCGCGTCTTCGGCCGCATTCCGGGTCTCGCCGGATATTTCCGTGGCTTCGAGGTCGATGGTCGGCGGCGCGCGTTTGGCGCGACCCGAATCCGGCGACGGTTCGGTTTCTTCGGGCCTGTCATCGACCATCGCAACGGTTCCCTGTCTGTTATCGCCGAATGTTACCAGATTCGGCAGGTCCGCTTAGTCCCGGTGTAGCGCGATCAGGGCCGCAAAGCACGGTCCAGCGCCATAAACAAGGCATTTTCATCGGGCGATGCCGCCACCATGACCTGCGTCGCCCCGGCATCGCGGACGACAGAGGCTACCGCGGCGGAGATGCAACATTGCGGGATCGCCAGTGCCGATATTTCGACGCCGCCGACGCGCGCCGCATCCAGGAAGGCGCGCGCGCTGCGCCGTGAGTAATGCAGCACCGCCTCAATCCGGTTGGCCGCGAAAGCGTCACAGACCTCGCGCGGCAGGCTCGTCACCGGCGACATCTTGTAAGTCGTCTGCGTCACGACGCGAAAACCGTGTTCGCCGAGTTCGCCAGCGAGGTCGCGCGCCAGATCGGCCCCGGCAAGATAAAGCAGCGTGCTGGCTCTCTTCAGTTCCTTTGCTTTCACGCGCGCGAGCAGGCAATCGCGCAACCCTGCGGCATCGCTATTGGCCGGGATCACGTGGGTAAAGCCGGCGTGGCGGGCGGCGGCGGCGGAGTGTTCGCCGACCGCAAACAGCGGCAGCTCGAGCAGCCGGTGGCCCTTGAGGTGGATGCCGCGCACCGCATTGGCGCTGGTGACGACGACGGCGCCGTAGAGCGCGTCCATGTCGTCGTGGAAGGCGACCGCTTCAAAGCGCAGCATCGGCGCCAGCAGAACCTCATAGCCCCGGGCGCGCAGGCTGGCGGCGGTGGCCTCGTCGTCGGGCGACGGGCGGGTGACGAGAACGGCCATGCGTCATGCTCCCGGCAAGGTTTCCGCAGCAACGGGCGATTGCACTTCGAGACCTCATAATGCTACCGCAGAGAAGCAAAAACGCCGGTTTTGCCGATAACGCAAGGGCTCAAATTGGGTAACGACACGCCAATGCTGGTGCTGGGCATCGAGACCACCTGCGATGAAACCGCAGCCGCCGTGATCGAGCGCTTGAATGACGGCAGCGGCAGAATCCTGTCCAACATCGTGCGCTCGCAGACCGAGGAACACGCCGCCTTCGGCGGCGTGGTTCCGGAGATCGCCGCGCGCGCCCATGTCGACCTGCTCGACGGCATCGTCGACAGCGCCATGAAGCAAGCGGGCGTCGGCTTTGCGCAGCTTTCGGCCGTTGCCGCGGCCGCCGGCCCCGGCCTGATCGGCGGCGTGATCGTGGGCCTGACCACCGCGAAAGCAATCGCGATGGTGCACGATACGCCGCTGATCGCGGTGAACCATCTGGAGGCCCACGCGCTGACGCCGCGATTGACCTGCGCGCTGGCGTTTCCCTATTGCCTGTTTCTCGCCTCCGGCGGTCACACCCAGATCGTCGCCGTGGTCGGCGTCGGCAAATATGTGCGGCTCGGCACCACCGTCGACGACGCCATGGGCGAGGCCTTCGACAAAGTGGCGAAAATGCTCGGACTGCCCTATCCGGGCGGACCGGAAGTCGAGCGCGCCGCTCACGGCGGCGACCCAAAACGGTTCGCATTTCCGCGGCCGATGCTCGGGCGCGCCGATGCCAATTTCTCGCTATCGGGATTGAAGACCGCGGTTCGTAACGAGGCCTACAGGCTGATGCCCCTTGAGCCGCAGGACGTCAGCGATCTCTGCGCCGGCTTTCAGGCGGCGGTGCTGGAATCGACGGCGGACCGGTTAAGCGTCGGCTTGCGGCTGTTTCACGAACAGTTCGGCCCGCCCCGCGCGCTGGTTGCCGCCGGCGGCGTCGCCGCCAATCAGGCGATCCGCGCCGCGTTGCAGGATGTCGCCGCGAAAGTGCAGACCACGCTGATCATCCCGCCGCCGGCGCTCTGCACCGATAACGGCGCGATGATCGCCTGGGCCGGCGCGGAGCGGCTGGCGATCGGCCTGACCGACACCATGGATGCCGCGCCGCGTGCGCGCTGGCTGCTCGATAGCAACGCCACGGCGCCGGCGGGATTTTCCAATACCCGCGCGGGTTATTAGGCGGAGAGTCAGGCGATGCCGTCTTTCAAATCTGTCGCGGTGATCGGCGCCGGCGCCTGGGGGACGGCGCTGGCCGGCGTCGCCGCGCGGGCCGGACGCGATGTCGTGCTTTTTGCACGCAGCCCGGAGCGCGCGGCCGAGATCGCGGCCACGCGGGCAAATCCAAAATTATCCGGCGTGCGATTGGACGCAAGCATTGGGGTCACGGACGATATTGCATCGGCCGCCGGCGCGGACGTCATCCTGATCGCAACCCCGGCGCAGAACCTGCGCGCGGCCGTGTCGGCGCTGGCGCCTCACCTCGCCAAAGCAACGCCCGTGGTCGCCTGCGCCAAGGGCATCGAGCGCGGCACCCACCAATTCATGACCGAGGTGATCGCGGAAGCTGCCATCGATGCGATACCCGCCATCCTGTCAGGGCCGAGTTTCGCCGAAGACGTGGCGCGCGGCCTTCCGACCGCGGTGACGCTGGCGGCGAAGGATGAAAGGCTCGCCAGCGCGCTGGTGCAGGCGCTGGGATCTTCGACCTTCCGGCCCTATCACACCACAGACGTCCGCGGCGTCGAGATCGGCGGTGCGGCGAAAAACGTGCTGGCGATCGCGGCCGGTATCGCAGTCGGCAAGAAATTCGGCGCGTCCGCGCAGGCAGCTCTCACCACGCGCGGCTTCAGCGAGTTGGTGCGGCTCGGGCGCGCCTGCGGCGCACGCAGCGAAACCATGGCGGGACTTTCCGGCTTGGGCGATCTGATCCTGACCTGTTCGAGCCCGCAATCGCGCAATTTCGCGCTCGGCATGGCGCTCGGGCGCAGCGAACGGCCGCCCCGCGACAGGCTTGCCGAAGGCGAGTTCACCGCACCGGTGCTGATCGAACTGGCGGCTTCGCAAAATGTCGATATGCCGGTATCACTTGCGGTTGCGGCGATCCTGAACGGGACTGTGACGATCGACGCGGCGATCGAAAGCCTGCTGACGCGCCCATTCAAGGCGGAGGGATGACCATGAATTACTGGCTGGTGAAATCGGAGCCTTCGAGTTGGTCCTGGGATCAGCAGGTGGCAAAAGGCGCCAAGGGCGAGGCCTGGACCGGCGTGCGCAATTTTACTGCGCGGCAGAATCTCGTGAAAATGAAGAAAGGCGACCGCGTCTTCTTCTATCACTCCAACGAGGGCAAGGAGATCGTCGGCATCGCGGAAGTGATCAAGGAGGCCTACCCCGACCCCACCGACAAGACCGGAAAATTCGTTTGTGTGGACATCAAGGCGGACAAGCCGTTGCAGACGCCGGTGACGATGGCCGCCATCAAGGCCGACAAGCGATTGGCCGACATGGCGCTGGTGAAATATTCGCGGCTGTCGGTGCAGCCGGTGACAGCGGACGAATGGAAAACCGTCTGCAAGATGGGCGGAGTTTAGAATCGTATTGCCGGGCATAGCCGTCCGAAGGATGGCGTCGCTTCCGCTCGCCTATGCCCGGCAATCCATCAAACTTTCAAAAGCGTTTTTCAAGATGGATGCGCGGATCAAGTCCGCGCATGACAATCTTTAAGCCGCCGCTGCGGTCGCCACCACCTGCGCCAGCAACTGCTCGCGTTTCGACTGCGAGCGATAGCCCTTCATCGTCGCGGCGAAGCGCTCGAGGATGCCGTCCTCGAAGGCGGTGACGATGGTATCGTGGACGTAGCTTTTGCGGCAGATCGCCGGCGTGTTCGACAACTCGTCCGCGGCGGCGCGGACCGCCTCCAGCACCTGCTTGCGGCGGCCGCGGGCGCTGGCCGCCGGTGAAATCCGTGACAGCGATTCCAGCACCACGGCGGACGCCATCAGGGTGCGGAAATCCTTCAGCGAAATCTTGATGCCGGCGATCTCGCGCAGGAACGCATTGACCTGGGTGGTAGAGACGCCGCGGACGTTGCCGGAATTGTCCCGGTACTGGAACATGCGTTTGCCCGGCACGTCGCGGAGGATGCCGATGGCGCGCACCAGCTTCGCCGCGTCGCATTCCTTGCGCACGGCCTTGCCGCCCTTGCCCTTGAAGGTCAGCACGACGCAATCGTCTTCCAGCGTCACATTGGACTTGTGAAGCGTGGTGGCGCCGCGGGTCCCGTTGAGCCGGGCATAGGATTCGTTGCCCGGACGGATCGCG
>Ga0105238_10005231_pt1 | contig 12822 bp, 16 predicted proteins | sample KBSC34metaG_FD_81526 | JGI IMG/M metagenome (GOLD analysis project Ga0105238, IMG submission 81526) | Corn rhizosphere microbial communities from Kellogg Biological Station, Michigan, USA - KBS C3-4 metaG | ecosystem: Host-associated > Plants > Roots > Rhizosphere > Soil | place: Michigan, USA... | reverse complement strand
CTCCTCTCCCAGTCTTGGATCACACAACATAACGTATCACCGTCCGACTATTCGATGGACGCGTTGATGATGGACCTCAATCTTCTAACTCGTTAAGCGCCGTAATGGTGGGCACTCGTTCTATTTTAGCTGACGCTCCGTGGGGCCGATGTCGAGACGGGGCGAGTGCCTACCCCTGCGGCGCATTTTGCCTGCAGGAAACCACGGAGAGCTTACATGAGTTTTTGGAGTGACTTTGAAGACGCGGCGATCAAGGAAGCCGAGAAGGTATGGGCCGGAGTCATCGCGGTGGAGAAGCAGCTGCTTCCTCTCGCGGTAGCGTCGGCTGAAGACATCGCGAAGGCGGCGGCAGCAGCCGTTCTCCAGCACGCTCCTCTCGTCCTTACGGGCGCGGAGAAGCTGTCGGCGGCGACGGCGGCGGTCGTGACCGCGCTGGCTCAGGCCGGCAAGGCTGCGGCGATCAACTTGATCGAAGCGGCTGTCCAGGCGATGTACAATCTGATGAGCACGATTATCCCGGCGACGAAAGCGGCTCTTGCCGCCGCGCCGATTAACGTCTCCCCGGCGCCAGCGGTCGGCTAATGCGACGGGCGGCGGTCGTCTTCACGGCCACCGCCGCCCTCCTGGGCGGCTGCGCAGATATTTTTCCCAGTTCGGTATCGTACGTGCCTTTAACCGCACGCGTGGATGATCCAGTGCAGTACCAGAAAGACCTGGACGAGTGTCATCTCATCGCGGACGGTTATCGAGCTGGCGTGAATAAAGGGAATTTGGCCCAGGGAGCATTCTCTGGCGCGGCGAACAACGTCGCCGGCACCGCGATCTCGCCTTTCGTTCCAGTGCTTGGAGCGGTCGGAGGCGCGGCGAGTTCCCTCGTTTCTGGTTTTGGAATTACGCGGCAAGATTCTATAACGATTCTAGTACGGTGTGTGCTGGAAGAAACACGTCGCGATCATTCGGCTGTCGTCGTTGATCCGCACTAGGGGGTAACTATGGAAAGTGTTTTGGATTTTATTCGTTCCGTCATCCCATCCGAATTTCTGCGCGCGCAAGTCCTCGCGACCGCGCGCCATCTCGCCACGTGGTCGAGCGGCCTTATTATCGCCTGGCTGGTAGCCCACCATGCGTCTACCGATGACGCCGCGAAAATCGCGGAAGGCGTGAGCGCCATCATTCTCGGTCTCGCGTCTTACGGGTTCTCGCTGTGGGATGTGAAGAAGGTGGATGACAAAGTCAAGCTGACTCAGGCGACTACAGCTATCCAAACTGCGTCTGCGGTTAAAGCGTCTCCCACGGCGGCGAAAAAGATCGTCACTGCCGCGACCTCGGGGACGCCGGAGGCGCTATCTTCGCTGTTGACCCAGCTCAACAAATGAAACTGGTCGCGTCCTTGTGTGTTCTGACGCTTCTGGGCGGGTGTGCTACACGCACCCAGTGTCCGGCGATCCCGGTCTATTCGTCGTTGGAGAAGCATGTTCTCGCGGACGAGCTACCGAAGGACGGGCCGGAGAGCCAAATTCAGATCGAGGACTATTATAAACTGCGCACAGCGTGCGGCGTTATCTAGTAGGGCTTAGGGGGCTATGGACGTTATCAAGTTTATGGTGGCTATCATGACCGCTTTGAAACCTCCTGATGACGATACGGATCGCAAAGCCAACATGGCCTGGCGTTGGTCAGTCGCAACCGTTCTCATCATACTCATTTTCGCATGCGGCGGCTCGCTCGCCTGGGCACAGGGCTGGATTCCGACAGTCCCCGGCGTGGCAACAAAGGACGACGTTCGGAAGTCGAACGAGCAGATCAATACGCGGATCAGCACATTCGATGTACGGATGACCGGGATCGAAAGGACAATGACGGCAATCAATCTCCGTCTCGTCAAGAACGACATCCAGAAAGAGCTTCAAAACTCGTGTACCGCCCAGGTAAGAGGGAACCAGGAAGCCCTTAACGCGGCGAACTCGAATCTATTCGGGTCTGGCAACGGTCCAGGCTTACTCGACCAGTACTCCGATTTGACGGGTGGAAAAACATTTCGGATTCCTCCATGTACATCCATCCTGATTTCGGCAGACCCGCATAACTGATTACGGCGCTTCACCCCTCCAGGTTAGCCGTAAAGGTTCGGCTGTCCCAAACTACGAACCGTGAGACCCCCGTCAAGAGATTGGCGGGGGTTTTATTTTGTCAAAACGGTGCCTTGTCGTCGCTGGGACCGCCTTCGTTCGACGGCCACGGAATCTTCGATCCCATTTTCTTTTCCCAAAGCTGGCGGCAGACATCGAGCGGCGCGAAGTCGTACACGTAGAAACGTCCCGACTTGATCTCGTCGCCGTATTCGCCGGTGACGGTATAAGTCGTCCATCGCTGCGAAGACTTCGGCATTCCCGGCGGCATCATCCGCGAAAGGAATTTCCCGAGGATCGTCGGAGAGGGACGGCGGCTGATTTTTTGACGGTCGAAGTATCGCACCACGTCGTCCGTTACCGCGTCCTTCAATATCTCGGTCGGCCAGTCCTCCCGGCGACCGATACGCCCATCCATCAATTTTTCCTGCCACCACTCCTCGATAGGCGCGAGAGATTGCGTCTTCTGTTCCAAGAGAGCTTCCGTCTTCGGCATCTTCCGGTGATCAAAGCTCGACAAGTCCCGATTGAGCAGCTCGTACAACATCGCCTCATAGCCTCCGGCGTTCATCTGCGCCGCGATCCGCGTAAAGTACGGGATGTCGCCGGTCTTGGTATCGGCTACGTCCGCGACAAAGAAGCGGCGATCATCGCCAGCGACCGGAATAACCCATGTCGAGTTCGAGGCGAGGATAAGGTGAACGAAGTTCGCTGTCGGCTCCGGGTCGATACCTTTCGCCTCGGTGATGAGCATCTTCTCGGTGATGATTGTCTTCAGGATCGACTCGTGGGACCGGTCGCCGGCAAAGAACGCTTCGTCAGCGAACATGACCGAGCAATCGCGGAAGTGGGCGTTGAATTGTCCGACGAGGTGTTTGGGATTCGATACCTGGAGGAAGTGACGACCCCAGATGGCGCCGAAGTGTTGGACGAAGGTACCCTTACCCGCGCCCATCCCGCCGCGAAGCACGACCGCAACCTCACCCAGCTCCCCTGGGCGTTGGACGGCGCGCGCCATCCAGTTCATCAAATAGTCGAAGTGTTCCGGGTTTCCACTACACACGATGTCGCGAATGTGTTCGCGGAATAGCGTCCAGTCGCCCGCGACGGCGGGGAAGGCGAAGCCCTTCCAAAGGTTATAGAGACCGGTGACCTCGACCCCTGGGCGGAATACGATCCGTTCGTATTGCCGGCGATCCTTGTTAAGGAGCCAGTATTTGCCCAGGGAAATTTTGATCTCCTCGCCCTTCGGATTGAGGCCTAGGGAGACCATCTTGTGCATGTAGCGGTTGCGGAAGTCATCGAAGCTCTGAAGCGATAGCCGCGACCGCTTTAACGTCGAGTCGAACACCTCCGTCGCCACGCGGCATTTTCCGCCGATGTCCGCGATGACCATGTGCGCGTCGTTCAGCTCGCGGAGGTTTGGATTGTCGTTCTCCTCGCGAGCGCGACGGATTTGGCGCGCGGTATAGTTATGCGGGTTCGATTGATGGAGGATATGGCCGGAGATTTTGAAGTCGGGATCGAGAAGGACCCGCGCGATGTCTTCGTCCGTCAATCCATCGCGGACGAGCTGACACGTCACGAACCAACAGGCTTCAGATCGAGACGGAAAGCGTTGCGGCTCGTCGGGGTCTTCTCCCTGGACGATGAGCATCTTGGTCTTCTGGCTAATCTGCGGTGGCAGATCGTCCGGCCCCGTAAAGAACTTGATGTTACCGGGGATCGAGACGCTATCGCGCGAGAGAAGCGAGGAGGATTCTTGAACCTTCACGACGGCGCGCGGGAATTTGGCGATAGGGTAGACCAGTTCCCAGTTCGCCTCGACTACCTGAGCCAGCGCCTCGACGCGGCCCTTCTTTCGCTTCTTCTCGTTCGGGATATTGACGGTGCCGGGAAGGCGCATCACGCGGTCGAGGTTGTGAACCGCGTCCGCGCCTAACACGACTTCCATCTGAATATTGTAGCCCTCCAGCTCAATCGCGCGGGCTTCGACCCCGTTGACGCTTTGCGGGACTTCGAGTTTCCAAAACGCCTGGTAGCCACCGCCGCTATCAATGATGACGGTCGGACGCGGTTGGAAGTTCTGGATCAGCCGGAGAATGCGAAGACGCTCCGACGCGTTCCACTCGGCCAGATCGGTGATTGTCGCATCCGGAATACGCGGATCGAGGTCGATGTGAACCCAGTCCATCGACGCGACATCGACCTTCGACGCTTTCGCGCCCTTACCGTTCATCTCCTTCGTCAGCGTGTTGACGTTGAAGTAGATGTTGTGCGTGCCGTTATGCTTCTCCAGCCAGGTCCGCAGCGCCGCTTCTGTATCTGGGCGGAAGGTCGCACCTTCGAGACCGCGCTGCTCGACCGTAATCGCCGTCAGGACCCAAGGCTCTGTCGGGTTCCAATGCTTGAGGAAGTCAATCGCTGCGTCGTTATCGCCCTTCATGGACGTACCGCTTGTCTTCCGGAGGAACCAGGTGGTTTCCGAACACGTCCCAATCAAACCCTTTCGGGCTATAAGCGAGCGCCGCCTTGATCAACGCGATCCGGCAGACATTCCCAACAACCGCGCGGGCCATCTTCCCGTCGAACAATAGAAACTCGTTCTTCACGCGGAGAAGAAGAAACGCCCGACCGCCCAGGTGGTGGCGCCGGTACAGCCAGGTCTTTTGTTCGGGCGTGAAGTGGGTAAGGCGGAGCGGAGTATCGTCGCGCTTCGGCCATTCGTGTTTGTGCTTTAGTTCGATCCAGCCGTACAGATAATTCACGTCGGGCATTCCGAGCGCGACGGCATTCTCAATCCGGTGGGGGTCTAACATAGCGGTATAGAGGACAGGACGAACATGGTCCTTCCACATCTGTGCTTCGGATGACATTAGCGCGCTCTTTGAGGTCCGCGTTCTTGTTCGTTGTACTTCCCGAGATAGCCGGTGGTCGGGTGGTCGGTGAAGTGGAAGACGATCTGGGCTATCGGCATTCCGCGCTTCAACATGATTTGATGGCGCGAATGGTTGGTCAGTTCGAGCGTAAGGAAGCCCGACCAACCTGGTTCGATGACAGTGTTCTGGACGGTCAGTCCTTGACGCGCCCAGGAAGATTTATCGTGGACGAACCCGATGACGTCGATGGGCATTTGGAACCGTTCGATGGTCGAGGCCAGGACGAACTCGCCCGCCTCGATCAATTTACACGGGGTCTTCCCTTCGGCGTCGAACTCAACGCGAACGTCATAACCCGCGACGGAGATGCCGTAGGTCATCCCGAACTCGATGGAGCGTTGCGCCCAGGGTTGGATCATCGACCGCTCCCGACACATCCGACCGATTGTGTACTCGGATAGGACGGTCACGCGGCTTCTCCCCAGGAAGCGCCGCACTCGACATCGACGCGGAACGGGACTTCAAGAGACGGCATGCATTCCTCCATGACCTTCGCGGCTATCCGCGCTTCGTTATCGTTCGCGAAGGAACCGTCAATTTCGTCATGGACCTGGAGCTGGTAATACACCTTCTCCCGCGCCAGCTCCACGAGCGCGGTCTTCGTCTGGTCGGCTGACGATCCCTGGATAAGACGATTGAACCCCTTGTGGGTCCAGTCGTAATTACCAAACTGGTCCTTCGGAAAATGACAGCGACGCCCCGCCACTGTCGTTATGTACCCTACCGCCTTCGCGCGGTTCTGGGCTACCCCTGCTGTTTGACGGATGAAAGGAACTTCGCGGTTAAAGCGGTCGATGATGGACTGTCCTTCGTCACCGGCGACCTCGACCAATTCGTTCCGCTTATTCGTCACCACCTTCGTCGGCAGACCAAGTTTTCGGCACAGCTTCGCACCGCCCATTCCATACGACAAACCGAGATAGATTTCCTTACAGAAGGTCCGCAGCTTCTTGAACTCTTTCGCGCCGACACGCTCGTACACGTCCATTCCATAGACCATCTTCGTCATCAGGTCATGGAAGTCGGTCTTCGGATCGTTGCGGTATTGTTCTTGAGCGCGGAGCGCGGCTTGGTGCGCTGGATAGCCGATGTAGCGGGGTCCTGCTTTGACGGCGAAGTGGACAGCCATGCGCGGTTCTTGTTGCGAGTAATCGAGCGCGCCCCAGATCGCGCCCTTTTCCGGAAGATAGATCGAGCGCCACATCGGCCCTATCTCCGGGTCTCGCGCCGGTTGTTGTTGGAGGTTCGGCTTCGTACACGACAAGCGACCGAACGCCGCGCCTTCTTCGCCTTCCCCGCCGCCCTCGTCTTCCTTCGACCGGCGGAGCTGGTTGAAAGTACAGTGGATACGCGCGTCCCCGTCTGGGCCAATGATTGCGTGTTCGCGGATCGAATTACAAAACGTCGAGCGGAGCTGCGACATTTGACGAGCGCGACGAATGAGATTTCCGACCGGATGCTTGATGCCCGCGAGGAAGTCCTTCGTGATCGAGACCTTTCCGGTCTTCGCAGTCTTCGGGGGTTCGATCCCGATGTGTCGTACGACCGCTGCAAGGCTATCCGGCTTGGTTACTTCGGCGGGCTGTAGGGTGATCCCAGTAAGGCTCCGAATCTCGCTCAGTGCCTTTCCCTGCTCGACCCGCGACCAGGCTTCGACCTTCTCCAACCGCTCGAACGAGACGCGGACGCCCCGGCGACGCATCTCGACAAGAACCGGAAGAACCCGGCACTCCAGATCGAACACACCCCAAAGCTCCTGCTCCTCGATGTCCTTTTCGAGACGACGCAATAGCTGAAGCGGCAATTTCGCATCTTGCTCGCCGTATGGTCCGACGAGACGCGCTGGCAGCTCCCACAGTCCGCGTTTTGCGTGCGGTTCTTCATAACCGTAGGACGCGAGCGCCTGGATAAGAATTGACTCGTCCTTCCCAGGAAGTCCGGCGCGACCGGCGATAGACTCCAGCGAATAGGACAAATGGTTTTCGTCGATCAGCGGCGCGGCCACCTGAACGTCGCGGAAGAACCGGACGTTCGGAAAGGTGATGTCCTCCTGGGATAACCAGTCGAGGTCGTACTGTAACCCCGCCCCCACGATGTCACCGTCGTAGTGGTAGGCATTGTCACGGAGGTAGCTGAGGCCGTTGAGCACATCGGTATTCCCCCCGCCCCTGTGCCGCAATGGGACATACGCGGCGGGGCCGTCTTCGATGGCGAAGGAGTATCCGACAATGTAATTGCCGGCCCGACGAACTCCTGGACCAAGGCTTCCCAACTGGAGGTCTTTAGTTTCAATATCGACACTGACGCGACGCGCTCCTTTCCAAGATGGAAGCGTCGAGATGTCTGGCGCTTTCCATTCGCTCTGCGGCTCGAAGAACGGCAGAGGCGCTTGTTGACCCCGGATCATAGCTATTCAGCCTTATAAGTCTTAATCCCGTAGGCAATGGTTGTTCGATCACGGCCCAGGTATTCCCCGATGGTCGTGTCACTCAAACCCATCTTACTCAAGACATACATCAGCTGCTTACGCGCAGCCGCGACGTTCGCGCTACCCTTTGCGGGTCCGAGTACGTCGTCCACGTTTGCGTGGTGTTCCTTCGCTATCTTCTCGGCTGTCAGTCTGTATTTGAGAGGTAAGGCGCTCGACATGTTCTTTTTCTCGCAGCGCGATCAGTACGTCAATCATCAGCTGTACGTTCATCAGATCGGCTTGGGTCCGCCAACAAGAGATTGCGTAGATCGTCACGTGTTCGGGTTGGTCCAGCCCGTTCGCCTCCACGAACCGGTCAACATAAGGCGACGCGTACGCCGATAAGAGACCGTCCCGTTGACTCTTTATCAGCTCTCTGTATTTCACGATGTAGTGACCCGCCTTCTTTAGGTCTTCGACACCGTTCTTTTTGCGCGACCGCGAGACATAACGCGTGATCTGCGCCTCGAAGTAACCCAGCTTCGCGTCCCAAACGAAGTCCCAATGCTGGTACGTTGCCGCGTAGTGGGTACCGCCTACTTGAGTTTCATTCGCGCTCGACATCGGTGATTTCCTCAAAGGTTTCGGGGAGACGTTCCCAGGACTTGACGGCGGCCACGGCGACTGCCATGACCTCGGGCAAAGGAGGATTATCGTCCCACATTTGCGCGATCTTCTTCCGGTAGCTTGCGAAGTTTCGATTGCCGCGCGATTCCTCCTCCAAGGTCCAAAGGAACAGCTCCAGGCGATCCGCGTTCTTCAGCCGGGTGAGTTGCGGCTCCGTCAGCGTGTGCTCGCTGGGCAATTCGAGCGCAGCGGAGATAAGCTCCTCCTCGCGGGCGAGCGTCTTCCGGAAAGCCTGATTGTTGCGAAGGACCGGCGCGGGAATGTCGCCCAGCCAACGCTCCGGTACGTCGTGGACGAGCGCGGTGAGCAGCCCTTCGATGTCGCCAGGCCAAAGGATCGCGTACAGCATCGCGACGCCGTACTGGTGCTGCGCATTGTTGTAATTCGTCGTGGTCTTCCCTCCGGCGTGACAGCGAACGACTTCGCCCGCCTCCCGAACGGCCTTAATTCTCGTCAACGTATCAAGCATAATTCACACCATCGTCTTTCGCGCGTTCGGCATTAGTCCAGCGTCTCATGAGCCATTCGCGACCGGCCTGTTGCCAGTCTTCGGCGTGGCACTGATTGATGATCTCCAAAGCGTTCTCGAACCGCTTCGGGTCCTTCTTATTCTTGTAGGCGCGATGCGCCATGATCATCGGACACGCGACGCGACGAAGGAAAGCGGAGCGGATTCCTGGCGCCGCTGGATCGTCGAAGAAAAAAGTCAGGTCCTCATCGAATTGCTGGATCGACACGACATCGTTCGCGTTCCCCATCAGCGGATAAGGTGACACCGCGTTATCGGAATAGAGGTCTCGCGCGGCGTCCTCTGCGTGCTTGTCGATATTGGAAAGGTATGCGTGGAAATTGTTCGACACCTGGTTCATCGCGCCGACCCGAACGCCGATACCCTGGGCGAGATACTCCTGGAGGAACGAGAAGTGGACGGCGTTCGCGCCATAGGCTCCGAGGATCATGTCGTTGGAGCGGCAAAAGATCGTCATCGAGAGGCGAGACGCGGCATCAATCCATGGCGCGGCGACGATATTACAGGGGATGTCCTTCCCGTTATTGTCAGCGGCTGGCTGGTCAATATCCGCATCGTACATCTGGATAATAACGCGCCGGTCGTTCGGGTCAGCTTTCAGCCGACGAATTGCCCAGGTCAGTTGGTCGCCGGAGGCGAAGTGGTTCCGCCACCGATAGCCATAGGCTCCAGGCTGCGTCTTTCCGCCGTCGTCCGAGAAGCGCGACATTGTTGCGACATATTCGGTGAGAATTTTCAGATCATCGCGACCGGCGAGCATCCATAGCGCCTCGACGAGGTGGAAGAACGGATTGGCGTCGCGCGTCGGATCGAACAGAACGCGTTCCAGCGGGCGCTCATAGATCGTCGTCACTGGCATGTCCGCGACCTTGACCGGACCGTTCCGGCTTTCGCGTAGGACGCCGTGCTTATCGAGGAGCGCGGCCCCCTGGCGAAGCGCGTCGTTGACGTTTCTCGCGCGAACAACGTACATCTAGTGACCCCTTCCCGGAATATAGCGAGAGCGCGGCTCGCCTTGATGATTTTTGACGCGCAGATATTTGTCGGTCTCGCACAGCGAGTTCTGAATGTCTTCGAGTTCCAGCGGAGGTACCCACGGCCCGAGTTCGGTTCGCGATAGTGCCAGAAGGGCACGCATCTCGTCAACCGCCTGTGCTTGCTTTATCGGTTGACCCACGGGACGCTCCGCCAACCGGTTCAACCCGCGAAGGCTCCCTGGGCCGATGGCCGCCCAATTCGAGGCGTCGGGCGAGTTGCGAAGATACCGCGTGTGGCGCCACTCCAATACGGTCTGGAAGGACATGAACGGTCCCCACCCCATGTATTGTTTGAGGCAATCCCATGCTTCTTCGAGAGTAGACTGCCCACTTGCAGGGTCAAGCAGTCCCTCCCAGGCATCACGCTCCTTCCACAAGTTACCCAAAACGATCTGCGCGACGTACTGCTGCTTGGTCCAGCTGTACCATTCGGCATTCTTATTGCTTTCGGCGCGGATCATGTACGCGCCCGTATAAACTTTCTTCCCGAGCGCCTTATAGCGGTCGAGCGCGTCACCCATCTTCTCCGGCGAGAAGTCATGGTGGAACGGCCACGCGCCGGGATTGGTCTCGAAGTCCATCAGGTATTCGAGCGTGTCCGGCCAGTTAATCGTTCGCGCGGCGGCGAGCATGTACCAAAGCGCCTGATGCCCAGGGTGGCGCTCGCGGATATTCTTGCGGACCCAAACGGTCACGCGGTCGAGTTCGCGGAAGACGTTACAGAACCTCCACTCGTGGAGGATCGGGTCAGCGGTCAGACGGTCGAGCGACATGACGCCTTCTATGCGCGGCGCAAGCGCGAACCGTTCTTGAATTTCCAGCGGGGCGTCCTCTCCCCGCGCCGCGTACTCGATCAGCGTCTTGCGAAGATAGATCGCATGCCGTTCGTTAATCCAGTACCAGTACGGGGAGAGGTTCATCTTAGAACGCCGCGACGGTAACGACGCTCATCACCAGGTCCTTGACGCGGGCCGGTTCGAGGTTCTCGACGCGATCCTTAATCTTCTTGTTGACCAACGTGATGCGTTTCTTGTTGTGCTCTTCCAGCAGCGTTTTGATGTCCAACTCGAAGAACAGTTCGTTGTCTTCCAGCTCCGTCATGAACTGGTCGCCTTTGTAAATCATGCAATCCTTCAGCGGGACATTCGCATCGGGATCGACGATAAAGATTTGAACGAGACGGCGATTTGATTTAGGCACGGGGTCTTCCTCCAGGTTGACGTAAAGGGCGGTGGCTTCAGCGAGGGTACTTCCGAACGACGGCTTGGCGATAAGGCGGCGCGACCGTACAGGAGCGTGAACTTCAGCGGCGGCGTCTCCGGCCCAACCCGAAGTCCCTCCATAACCTCCGCTGTTCGAGATACTCGCTATCAGCGCGTCCATGTTCGCGGTCGTGTTCGCATAGGACGTGCTATTTAGCGTCGGCATGTCTCCGGTTGGCAAGATACTCCTCTCCTTCTCCCGCTAGGATTTTGGCCACGGCTTGTTCCGGGAGTTCCAGCGGCAAATCGTACACAGTGAACCCCGCCTCTATAGCGCGAACACGAGTCGCGGCGACGGCTTTTATCTTGCCGTGGACCAGTTCTTCTTTGATCTCCTTCCCACCGTTCCGAATCTTAATCCGGCGAAGACATTCCTCGACAGGTGTCTGGAGATAAGCGAAAGCGAACACGGTCGTCATATTCATCGCAATCGCGAAGTCAGCCCACGAGCCAAAGACCGTCGAGGCCAGCACGCCTTCACAGATCACGTTCCGCGAGAGCTTCGCCGCTGACCGGATCGCAATCCGACAGACCTCGAAGTTAGGAAGCGCGTCCATCCCGCCGCACGCGGTCTTGTATGGCCCGACAATCGTTGTGTCCTTGGCTGCGTTAATCGTCCCCATGACGAAGGCGGGCTGCTTCTTCGGCACCGGGTTCGCGCACAGCTCTACCTCGGTCAGCCCGTCCTCTGGGCGTAGGAACGCCTTCGCGACCGTTGTCTTTCCAGACCCGTTCGCACCCCGGATATTGATGATCATTAGTTTCGGCTGTCGAAGGCGAAACAGCGTCCCTTTCTGTCCTGGTTGATTTCCCGCGTCACTGCCTCCAAGTGACGTGGATTTACGCAAAGCGAATTTTCGCAAAGATGATCTAAGTGTAGCCCCGGCACCCATAGCCCCTTACCGATAGCGATGAAAGAAAATTTATGCGCCCGAACGACCTTTCCTCCAATACTGAAAGAGCCGTACCACTGAAGATTTCCTTGTCCGCGACTTTTGGCGCCGGTCCAGTTCCAGCACTCGTCCGACAATTTTCCATGACATAGTTCGATCTTCGAGGCGAAGCGTTCTAAATCTTCCGCCGTGAAGGAGAACACATCAATTCCCCAGCGTCATGATCTCGGGCGCGATCTCTATCCCAGCTTCCGCAGCGTGCGTCAAGAAGTTTCCCCCGACCAGCTTCTCCCGGAGAGGCTGGTACAATCCCTTGCCCACGAGCGCCCGGAACGCTTTCGCTTCACGACGAAGCCCCGCGTTACCTCCTAGCTCCGGGTTGGCCGCCAGTTCAAGTTCGGTGGCGGCTTCTTCCTCGGGTGCGCAAAGAATAGATGGTTCGAGGTCGGTCGGGCTGTACCACGGGACACGCAACGATGCGACAATCAATGCGAAACACGGAACGGTGACGATACCGGCGCGACGGGCGGCAGCGCGAACCGCCGTCCGGACGGCGAAGAACCGCCCTTCATTGGCGCCGCCTATCGTGATCCGGAAAACCCGCTCCCGGTCGAGGTCCCCGAACATCGACGCGGCAGCGTGCTCGAACCCATAATTGAGGTCCGGTCGGGCGGTCTCGGCGTACCGGTCTTCCCGGCCTTCGAGCCAGCCCCGGAGGAGGTCAGGGAGGGCCACCTTTAGGTCCGGGACCTCCTGGGCCGGGGAAGCCAAGGAAAGCCGTATTGAGGGGCCGGAAGCGCCCTGAATCGCCCGTAGCGATAGCCCGAGGGCGGCTAGGCTCCGGGCGATCCGTCCCGGATCGTCTAGGCGGCTCTTAGGGGCCGATGAGAAGACGGCTATCCGGTCTACCCGGCCCGCTATCAAACGGGCGTCCTG
>Ga0105238_10005228_pt1 | contig 12824 bp, 13 predicted proteins | sample KBSC34metaG_FD_81526 | JGI IMG/M metagenome (GOLD analysis project Ga0105238, IMG submission 81526) | Corn rhizosphere microbial communities from Kellogg Biological Station, Michigan, USA - KBS C3-4 metaG | ecosystem: Host-associated > Plants > Roots > Rhizosphere > Soil | place: Michigan, USA... | reverse complement strand
TTTCTTCGATTCTCGATGCGTTCGAAACACGCTTCAGCGACCGCACGGAATACCTGCGCTACACAAACGTGCTGCGCGACGAGATCGGGCGTCTCACCATTTTGATGGAAAAACTGCTAGAGTACGGCAAGCCGTTCCGAGGCGAGTTGTACCTCGTCTCGATGGAAGAGATGATCGCGCGGTCCGTCCGCGCCTGCGCGCCGGCCGCCGCGCTAGCGCAGATCAACCTCGATAGCAGGGTTGAAGACTCGCTGCCGAAAGTCAGGATTGACAGTCGCAGGCTTTCAAAAGTATTTGTAAACCTGATCGAGAACGCGATCCAACATTCACCGAAAACCAGTTCGGTCACAATCGAAGCGCGAAGAATCAACGACGGAAATAACGAGTGGGTCCAGTGTGCAATCAAGGACTCGGGCAACGGGATTCCGGATGAGGATCTGTCGAAGATCTTCGAGCCGTTTTTCTCGAAGCGGCGCGGCGGCACCGGACTCGGTTTGGCAATTGCCCAACGAATCATGCAGGAACACGGTGGAAAATTGATTGCGGGCAATAATCCTGAAGGTGGAGCCTGTATGATAGCGAGGTTTCCAATACCCTCCGAGGGAGATTCTTGATGTCCAGGAATAAGGTGTTGGTGGTTGACGATGAGTCGGGAGTGAGATTTGGTATCCGTGATTTCCTCGAACAGCACGGCTACGAAATCGAAGAGGCGGAGAGCTGCCAGGACGCGCAGCATCTGTTTCGCAGTTCCCGGCCCGATATCGTCATTGCCGACTACATGCTCCCGGACGGCACGGCGCTCGATCTTCTCCCGCGACTCCGCGAGATCGACGCTGGCATTCCACTGCTTGTATTGACCGCACACGGCTCCATTGATCTCGCAGTCAGAGCGATCAAAGAAGGCGCGGAACAATTTCTGACCAAACCGCTTGAGCTGCCCACGCTCCTTGTCATCTTGCAACGACTACTTCAAAAACAACGCAACTATCACAAACAACTCGCCAGCAAGTCGCGACAGTCTCGCCAGGCGATCGATCCATTCATCGGCACGAGCGCCGCGATTCGTGCGCTCAGCGATCAGGCACGCAGGATCCTCTCGACCGAAAGGCCAGTGCTGATCCTTGGTGAGACCGGTACGGGCAAAGGCGTGCTGGCGCGCTGGATACACGAGAACAGCCCGCGAGCCGACGAGGCGTTTGTCGATCTCAACTGTGCTGGTCTAACAAGAGAGCTTCTCGAGACGGAGCTGTTTGGCCACGAGAAGGGCGCTTTCACGAGCGCCACTGCGTCGAAACAAGGACTGTTTGAAGTGGCCCATCGCGGGTCCATCTTCCTCGATGAAGTCGGCGACGTGGATCTTCAGATTCAACCCAAGCTGTTGAAAGTCCTTGAAGAGAAGCGCTTCAGACGATTAGGGGATGTTCGCGACCGGCAAGTGGACGTACGGCTGATTGGAGCCACTCACCAGGACATCGGGCAGCTCGTGCGTGAAAAGCGGTTTCGCGACGATCTTTATTTCCGCATCAGCACGATCCCGTTGTCGTTCCCGCCTCTGCGCGAAAGAACTGAAGACATTCCGACGTTGGCCCAATATCTTCTCGATAAGATTGGTGCTGATCTGGGCCGTGGCGAGCTGAGCTTGGACCAAAGTTGTATTCAAGCTCTGCAGGCTTACTCGTGGCCCGGAAATATTAGAGAGCTACGCAACGTTATCGAACGCGCGGTCCTATTGAGTGAACAGAAACACATCACGTTGAGTGATCTTCACTTCGACGGCCACACACAGATCGGCGCAACTTTTCTCGACTCAAACCTCACGCTGCTCGAGCTCGAAAAGCAGCACATCGAGCGCGTGCTTCAGGAAGAGCGCGGCCGCGTAGAGAAGGCCGCCCGACGTCTCGGCATCCCGCGCAGCTCGCTTTATCAGAAGATCAAGAAACATCAGATCTCAATGTCCAGAGTCTAGACTTCAGTCTGGATACTGGACAGCCCCCGGTTCCTCCTTAGACCAGCCCTCACCAAAGGTTTGGAAATACACTGCCTTTCCACATATATAACATTCACAGGCACTTGGCCCATGTTTTGCAAGGCAGTGGGCACGTGCCAATGTGTCATTACCCCTCTCGACCCGACCGGGAGGCTCGTCTGGCTGGTAAAGTTTGAGCGTCGCAGTTGCCCCGCATCGCTCGTCTATACACGCCTCAAACATAGGTCTAATCCAGTTCTGCGGACTGGATATCAAGGAATTGTTAACCCCAAGGAGACGTGAAATGCCCAGGTTTTCGAACCTCAAAAACTCACTGCTTGCCCTTGTGGTCTTTGGGATTGTTGCTATAGCCCACGGAACTGCGAAGGCTGATCCGATCTCAGTATGCACTGGGCCCGGATGCAGTACGACTAACGTTACTGGAACCATTGTCGCCGGCAATGGAACCGTAACCATCACCCTTAACAACAACCTGACTAACGCCCAAGTTGTCAGCGTTATTCAGAACGTTAGTGGCGTTTACTTTCAGGCAAGCGGCTACAACGGCGGCGCCGTTTCGCTTTCCGCGAGCAACAGCACGCAGTCGACGAATATCGACGGCTCTGGAAACGCCGTGCTGGCGGGCGCGGTCAATCCAACCGGATGGGCCGGCGGTCACAGCGGTACGACGATTACGGTGTGCGTGGTCTGTGCCTTCGGCATCGGACCAACGGCCGGACCCGAACAAACACTTATCGGTGGTACGGGAACTGGAGCCTATGCGAACGCCAACGGCAGTATCGCTGGAAACAACCCGCACAATCCGTTTTTGGCCGGTACCCTGACTCTTACTCTCGTAGTTCCGGGAGTAACGGTTAATTCAACATTCAGCAATGTTGTAATCCAGTTCGGCACTGAAGCCACCCCGCCTCAGCAAGTACCAGAGCCAGCGAGCATGCTGCTTCTGGGATCCGGTCTGGTTGGCGTTGCGGCTGGTTTCCGCCGTCGCTTTGCGAAGAAGTAGTTTTCGGGGCTCGCGAAAGCGATTGCCCGTTACGAGCTAGTGCCAAAACATACGTATGTTTTCGGGTAGTTTCCGAGCGTTCTGTGGCTGAATTCAGTAGAGCTTGCAATTGCCCGCATCGCTCTGCTGATTTCAAGCTGCCACACTTAGAGCTCTAACGCTCCCGCGCGCAGGGAGGTAATAACAAGGAGTTGGTTCAATGTCCCGATTTGGATTTCTAAAAATGTTCGTACTTTCGTTGGCGGTTTTCGGAATCGTCAGCGTCGCCGCAGGCACAGCCAAAGCGGATATCGTTGTCATCACCGGTGTCAACAATCAGGGCACGGATAACGTCCTGCTCAACCCCGCAACGAATGTGCTTACGGTAACTGGTGTAGTTGGTCCAGATAGTCTTTTGGTCAACTTTACTTCTTCAAGCGGAAGCGGATTGCTCAGTGCTAATCCGTCCGGCCAGGCGACGGTCAGTGGCGGAACGGGGAACACCGCGCTCACGCAACTGACATTCGGTTTGGCCAATAATGATACCTTCACGCGTGCAGTATTCAACATAAATGCAGCCACGTCTGGTTCCGTGTTGATTCACGTGGAAGGTATCAACATCAACGGTGGTTTCTTTGAAGATGATTTCACCGTCGATTCCAACGGTCAAAACTTTTTCACGGTGACGGCCATTAACGGACAACTGATTACATCGATCAGTTTGACCGCCATCAATGGCGCAGTATTTCAAGACGTGAGACAGGTTCGGCTGGGTGGCGGTGCAATCGCCGACGTTCCAGAGCCGGCAAGCATGTTGCTGTTAGGCACCGGTCTTATGGGAGCTGCCGCTGGTTTCCGCCGTCGCTTTGCGAAGAAGTAAACGCCAGCGAAAGAAAGTTTGTAACAGTAGACATGTTGGCGCAGTCGCGGTTGCCCCGCGACTGTGACTACATCGGCTAATAACCGGGTGCTATTTGCCTACCGATTAACGTTCCCTCTCTAGGGTAGGTGCGGACGTACATCGAGGCGAAACAGTAGGGGAGCACAAACATGACAGGTATTTTCAAAACTACCATCATGAGTGCATTGCTTCTGGTTGTTGTGTCTCTCGGAATGGCGGAGGCCAAGGCTGACCCGGTAACATTCTCCACATCAGGAACTTTTACCTGTGCGGGATGTGCTGGTAGCGGCACTAACTCTGTGACCTTCCTGGGTGGCATGGGCAATGCGGTCATGATCACATTCACTGGACTTGGATCGACCAGTTTGAATACTCCCACGGGTTCCAGCTTCGGTAACTTTCAAACTTTCGTGAGTGGCACCGGCGCCATTGCTGTTTCCGGTACCTTCACGCTAACAATTTCACAAACCGTCCCGGTCGCCGGCAGCGATAGCTTCTCGGCAACTTTCACCGGTTTGTTCAGCGCCAGTAACTCCGGTACTGGAGTGGTCAATTTCACGGTCACCTCAGTTACCATCGGTGGCGTTACTTATGCGATCACCAACAATCCACTGAACCTGGTTCCTCCCGCTTCAAACAATGGAATAACCACGGTGCAGGGACAAATCACCAGCAACCCGGTTCCAGAACCAACCAGCATGTTTTTGCTGGGTACGGGTCTGCTCGGTGTAGCTGGAGCGGTAAGAAAACGCTTCAAGTCACGATGACAATGGATGGGTTGGCACCCTCCGTTGAGGGTGCCGGTCGTCCACACGAAGTTTTGGGAACGTTATTACACAGGGCGAATGTTTAATTTGAGCCCGGCTGATTAAGGGAGACTTTATTAATGTACGCTGCGCCAATGATTCTTCCCATTGATCCGAATGGGCAAATCTATGCTCTTCAGGATGAGAAAGGGAACACGATTGGGACCGGCACGCGCGAGGTATGCGAAGTACTGCTCTACATAATTACCAAACCAGCCTCGCAAAGTATCTCAGGTAGAAATGGCCCAGTCTCGCAGCGCCCAAACGTGCGGGCTGCGATTGCGATATAGCTTCGTTCATCACAGGTAAACAGGAACAGTCGCGTTAATCTCATCGTTGGTAATCGGTGCGGAGGTAGTAACGATGAGCACCACGGGAGTCGGGAAACGCTAAGCCTCGGCAGCGCAAGAGTGCCCCTGGTTACAACCCTCGCAAAAACTTTAAATGTTTGAATTGTGGTTTGTCTTGGTGTGCCCCGTGAAGCAGAGTCGATTTGGAACGCTCAAAAGAGTCTCAGGCAGACTTAAACAAATGTGGCTCAGCAGGGACGAAAAATCTTTGAGAGAAACGCCAATGCCGCGCCTGTTGGTCGTCGACGATGAAGAGTCGATATGTTTCTCGATGAGTGAGTATTTTTCTCTGCAGGGTTATAAAGTCGATACGGCTTCTGAAGTGGAAGAGGCTGAAAAACTCCTCGGGGCCACTACCTACAAAGTGGTCATTCAGGATCTGCGCCTCACCATGACCAACAATCATGACGGCCTCGATATCATCAGGCTGATCAGGGCCCAGAACCCGCAAACGCGAATCGTTGTTTTGACTGCTTATGGCTCGGCTGAAATCGAAGATGAAGCAAGGCGTTGCGGAGCCGATGCATTTCTGAGAAAGCCGAAGCCGCTCTCGCAGGTCGCACAGGTTGTTCAAGGTCTGATCGAATCCCCTCCACGCCACGCCGCCCGCCCCGCTTAATAAGTCCTATAGGACCTATTCGACCAATATTTCTTTTCAGTGAAAGTCGTGGGAGGGTGTGGCGGCGACGGCGAATTTTAGTGGCTGCACGTGGCTCGCTTTTACTGAGATCACGTTGTCCTGATTTTGCAGTGCGCCCTCGATTAGCAGAAATGGGTGGCCCACCAGCTCGGACCTGTACTTATCAAAGAGCTGTGGCGTGACGATGATGTTGCTGACGCCCGTCTCGTCTTCGAGGCTCAGAAACATGAATCCCTTCGCGGTGCCGGGTCGCTGCCGCACGATCACCCAACCGGCCACGCGCACGAACGTCCCGTTGCGCAGCTTTCGGATGTCGATCGCTCGGAGCGCCTTCAGCTTGTTCAACTCGACTCGGTGATAAGCGACCGGATGTTTTCCGATCGTCAACCCTGTACCACGAAAATCCGCGTCCACTCGCTCCGTCAACGTCATTTGCTCTAACGGTGAATTGCCGTCGCTTTCGAGCAGACCCTCGTACAACTCGCCCGCGTCGCGCGTCACACGTTCAACCTGCCACAACGCATCGCGACGTGTAGACGACTGGATGAAATTCAACGCTCCAACCGCCGCCAGCTTTCGCAACTCATCCTTGCGCAACGCAGGCACACGATTGCGCAGGTCGTCGATACCCACAAACTCACCTGCCGCTCGCTCACGCACAATCGCCTCGCCTGCCCCCCGGCTCAGACCTTTGACATACATCAGACCGAGCCGCACCGCGAGCGTCCCATCCGCCTGCTTCTCGATCGTGCACAACCAGTCAGAACACGTGATGTTGATCGGCAAAACTTTCAGCCCATGTCGTTGCGCGTCTTTAATGAGCGTGAAGGGTTGATAAAAACCCATCGGCTGGTTGTTGAGAATCGCGGCCGTGAACGCCGCCAGGTAATTACATTTCAGATACGCACTCGCATAAGCAATGAGAGCAAAGCTGGCCGCATGCGACTCCGGAAAACCGTAAAGCGCAAACGAGCTGATCGAGAGCACGATCTCGTCCTGTTTCTCACCCGTGATTCCGTTTTTCCTCAGGCCTTCGCGCAGTTTCCCCTCAATGATTTTCATGCGCGCTTCCGATCGTTTGAAACCAAACGCGCGTCGTAGCTCTTCCGCTTCGCCGCCGGTAAAGCCGGCGCAGATCATGGCCATGCGCAGGAGTTGCTCCTGAAACAACGGCACTCCGAGCGTGCGTTTCAAGACCGGCTCGAGCAATGGATGCGCATAGGTTACGGGTTCCCTGCCCTGCCGGCGTTTAAGATAAGGATGGACCATGTTTCCGACAATGGGTCCGGGTCGAATGATCGCAACCTGGACCACGATGTCGTAGAAGCTCGCCGGGCGCAGTCGCGGCAGGCACGACATCTGCGCACGGCTTTCGACCTGAAACATTCCGATCGTATCAGCGCGTTGCAGTGCTTCATAAACTGCCGGGTCACTTTGCGGCAGGTGCGCGAGATCGACATCTTCGCCATACGCGTCGTGGATCAACTCGATCGAATCTTTCAGCACCGACATCATTCCGAGTCCCAGCAGGTCGACCTTGATCAGTCCGAGGTCCGCGCAGTCTTCTTTGTCCCACTGGACTACCACGCGTCCGGGCATTGAGGCGGGTTCGAGCGGCACGATCGCGTCGAGCTGTCCCTGACAAATCACCATGCCGCCTGAATGCTGGCCGAGGTGGCGCGGTAGATCCTGGACCATTTGATAAAGCTGGAAGAACTTCTTGATTCGCGGCTGGCGCAGATCCAGGCCGGCGTCGCGAAACTGCCGCTCGCCGGAATCGTTTGGATCTTTCCATTCAAACGTGTGGACGAGCGCCGAGAGACGTGCAAGCGTTTCGTCATCGAAGTCGAGCACCTTCCCGACTTCGCGCGCCGCCGAGCGCCCGCGATAAGTAATGACGTTCGCGGTCATCGCAGCGCCCAGTTTTCCGTAGCGCTCGTAAACGTATTGAATCGCCTGCTCGCGCTGATCTCCGCTCGGCAAGTCGAGATCGATGTCAGGCCATTCGCCTCGTTCTTCAGACAGAAAACGCTCAAACAACAGATCCATACCAACCGGATCGACGGCAGTGATTCCGAGTGAATAACAGACGGCGCTGTTTGCCGCCGAGCCGCGTCCCTGGACCAGAATTCCCTGTCTGTTACAAAACTGGACGATGTCCCAAACGATCAGGAAATAACCTTCGAGCCCCAGCTTTTCGATCAACGTCAACTCGCGCTCGAGCTGCGGACGTGCGCGCTCGTAAGTCGGCATTCCGTACGTGCCCGTGTACCGCAGACGCGCCCCTTCTTCCGTGCGTTTGCGCAGAAACGACGTCATGGTTTCGCCGCGCGGCACCGGATACTTCGGAAATTCGTAACCGAGATCTTCGAGCGTGAACTCGAGTCGTGACGAGAGCTCAGCAGTGTTTGCGATCGCTTCCGGCAGATCTGCAAACAACTTCTCCATCACTGCGGCTGGCTTGAGGTATCGTTCGGAGTTTTGCGCGAGCAGGCGTCCGGCGGTTTCGAGTCGCACGTGATTGCGGATGCAGGTGAAGACGTCAGCCACTTCGCGCTGCGTGGGTGTCGCGTGGCACACGCCGTTAGTGGCAAGCAATGGCAGACGATTGCGACGCGCGATCTCGATCATGAGATGGTTGCGCGCTTCTTCTTCGCGATCGAGATGGCGCTGTAGTTCTGCGTAGACGTTCTTTTTGCCGAAGAGATCAATCAGCCATTCGGTTGTGCGCTGTGCTTTCGCGGCGTTGTCCAGATCTCCGGGGCGAAGGGCAGTGGCGATTGGTCCATCAAAGCTGCCCGTCAAGCAGATCAAACCTTTCGCATGTGCGGCGAGTTCGTCAGCCGTGGCCACACACTCGCCGGGCTTTGCGTGTTTCGGCACACGCAATTTCATGAGCGTGATTAGACGGCAGAGGTTCTGGTAACCAGTGCGGTCGCGCACCAGGACGGGGACCGAGCAGATGCCTTGATGCCCCGGTTTTTGAACGCTTATCTCGGCGCCGATGTGCGCCTTGATGCCGTTCTTCTTACCGCAGAGGTGAAAACGCGGCGCGCCATAAACTCCGTCGCGATCGAGCAGGGCCATCGCCGGCATATCCAACGTGAGACCGGCCGAGATCAACTCTTCAGGCACGGACGCGCCTTCTAAAAAACTGAAAGCCGACCGCGCATGTAACTCAACATACGTGGACATTTGCCGAAATTAGTTAGACAGGATTTCAGGATTTTCAGAATTCACAAGATTCATCCTGTTAATCCTGAAAATCCTGAAATCCTGTCTAATCGTAGTTCCCTTCTACAAACCAGTTCTCGGTTTTGAGCTCGCGGTAGACGCGATAGAGCGTCTGCTTTCCGAGGCGCTCGAGCGTCACGTCCCATTCATCGCGCGCCCAGCTATCGTCGCGCCACCAGTCACCCGTTGTTCTCCATGGCCCAGCCAGGTCAACCACTTTCCCGTAAACACTCCGCTGCTTACCCCACGCGCTGATCTGTGTGGGCCAACCTTGCTTCACTTCAACGATCGCTCTCAACGGTGGACGAAACCTGCGAAAGCCCAAACATTGCCGCGGCGTAATCGCCGGTTGCGGCTGCTTCTTCCGGCGTCGCCTGCGATCGGAATCAGTTTGTAACGTGAATCGCTTCATGCTGAACGCGTCCGGACGATGAGTGTCGAGCAAAGCTGGTGAACCGATGTTTTCCTCGCCGACGAGTTTTGCGAGTCGCGCGAGCGTCAACTCGAGTTTGTCAGGCGCAGGCGCGAGCGGCACAAACAAACCACTCTGCAACACGCGCGGCTTCACCGGCTCACACGTAATTGAAACGGAGGTCACTGCCGCCTGCGGTGGATGCATCTCTGCGTCGAGCAACAGCAATTTCAGAAACACTTTGTGATCGCGCATCGGGTGAGGCAGAGACAGCTTGCGCTCGTGTGTCGTTTGATCTTCGAGTTGCATCGTCACGCACAACTCGTTCGTCGCGAGCGCATACGCGTCCAACGCGGCGCAGAGCTGGTGCAGCAGTCGCCCGAAGATAAAGGAAAGGGGCTCGAGCTCGCTGATGGGGTGTTCGAGCTCGAGCGAATTTGAAAATACGGGGGCGGGTTGTTTGACGTGCAGGTGTCGTTCAGTTTTGCCTGCAGCGAGTTGTTGAAGCTTGAGTCCAGTTTGTCCGAGACGTTCGGAGACGCCGGCGACCGGAAGTGCGGCGAAATCAGCAAACGTGCGAACGCCCCACAGTCTCAGCGTTTCGAGAACCTCCGCAGCAGCTTCTTTCTCAACGCCGACAAGTGAGTAATCAAGTCGCTCGATCGGAAAGCTCCCCAAACAAGTCAACTCCTCGCCCGCTGAAACGAAGGTGATTCCTTTCAAGTGCGTCGCGGCATGAATGGCCGCATCCGGGTTCGCGGCCACGGCCACGCTTACTGCGGTTTCTAATTCTTGAGCGCGCCGAGCTATTTCATTGGCGAGTTGATAGGGAGAGCCAAACAGCAACTCACATCCATCGATGTCGATGACAACAGTCCCACTCCTGACTTCTTCCACGACCGGTGAGAAGCCGTGGGCGAAGTCGGTTAAAGAGAGGGCGGCCGGCAGCTTCCAAACGTGAACACAAGCAAACATGATCTATGAACATTAGCGAAAATTTGGCGAAAATCTATACAGCTAATCCTGCCGCTATGAACTGGCTCTGATTCAGCCACGGAGAGATCGGACGCTGCCGATCTACCTTGATTGCGTTATGCCGCAACAGACTCCCAATCCCGCGCCTCAGACTCACGCGTGACCATTCCGCCGCGCCGTTCAGCTCCAGCGCTAGCGCGGCGCACGATCGTGTACATGCCTCTTCTGAAATCACCGTCAGGACTGTAGGCTTGTCTTCCACCGTACGCCGGAACCGATACCACCACGACGAGATGATCTGTCGCGCCTCTTTCCCCGGCACGTCGCCCAGGTCGAGCACCACCAAACCGAAGCCACCTGCATGTAACAACAGGTCGGCGGCCTTGAAAGCGTGCTCGAGATTGCCGGCGCAACGAACCCACAGCAAACGATCGAAATTCATCCCCGCGGAAACTGCGGCCGCGGGGGCAAACACATCGTGCAAGTCGATCAGAGCGCACGTCTCTTCATGAGTCGTCGCGTACGTGAGTAGCGAATACATCAGGCTGGTTCGTCCTGACGACGCCGGTCCAAAGAGCTCACTGATTGCTCCGCGCGGCAGACCGCCCGTCAAAGCGTCGATCTCAGCGACACCCGTGGGTAACGTTTCGACGACAGTCTTTTCGTGAATCCTGAAGGCGTCGCCAAAACGCGTGGCGATCTCGGCCTGGAGCTCTGCTTTTGAGAATGCTGCTTTCATGATTAAAGTGAGATTCAATTGCAATATAAGTCCTATAGGTCCTATAGGACTTATGCCCAAAAAACCTTTCAAAAGCGCGGCGGAAGACTTAATTCCGCCACGACCGACGCTTCCAGCGCTCAAAAACGCCGCCGCCCATTGCCAGGCCTGCGACCTCTGGAAAACCGGGACGCAGACCGTCTTTGGCGAGGGGGCCAAACGCGTGAAAGTCATGTTTATCGGCGAGCAGCCCGGCAACGAAGAGGATCTTTCAGGCAGACCTTTCGTTGGCCCAGCCGGGCGCTTGCTCGACGACGCACTCGAAACCGCAGGCATCGAGCGCAAACAGACTTACGTCACCAATGTTGTCAAACACTTCAAATGGGAACCGCGCGGCAAACGCCGTATCCACAAGAAACCAAACTCGCTCGAGATCGCGGCGTGCCGTCCGTGGCTTCAGGCCGAGATCGCACTCATCAAACCCGACGTGATCGTCGCGCTTGGCGCTACTGCGGCCCAGGCGCTGCTCGGACCACAATTTCGCGTCACTAAACAACGCGGCGAATTCATTCCGTCAACTCTTGCTCCCTACGTCATGGCTACGGTCCATCCATCCTCGATCCTTCGTGCACCTGACGATGAAACGCGACACCTCGAAATGCGGCTCTTCGTCGACGACCTCAAAAAGCTCGCAAAAGTAATCAAGTAGCTCACATTCACGCTGTGGCTTTAGCCCGGTGGTGGTGTTCAGTCGCCCGATCCAGAAGCTGTTTAAATCCGGATGATGAGGGGCAAGACTGATCACCGGGCTAGAGTCACAGCGCGACGCTAGAACCGAGGCGGTAATGGTCTCCCCCGCATCACCAACCCCGGCTCTAAAAAAACTACTTGACGTCGCGCTCATGATGTTCGAGAATGTTCGTTAGATTTTCGCTTGTCAACGAAAATTTATTCTGGGCAAGTACAAAGAGGGAGAAGTGGTTATGCCAGTAACGGCCAAACAAAGAAGGATTTATGAGTTCATCCGGCGCTACATCGACTCCAATCAGGAGGCGCCCACAATCGCTGAGATTGGCCGGCAATTTCAGATGAGATCGTCCGCAAGCGTGCACGCTGTGCTCACCGCGCTTGAGCGTGAAGGCTTGATCAAACGCATTCCGAATGTCAGCAGAGGAATCCAGATCGTGCAAAAGGAGGGCGGTGGCGGGGATGACGACAACGAAATCCCCTTACTCGGAACCGTTGCCGCCGGTCAGCCTATCGAAGCAATCCTGAGCCACGATACGGTTTCAGTGCCGAAGGATTTGCAGGGACATGGGCGCACGTTTGCCTTGCGCGTGCGTGGAGAGTCGATGATTGATGAAAACATCCAGGATGGCGACATCATCATCGTCGAGTCGCAAAAGACTGCTGAAAACGGTCAGGTTGTTGTCGCGCTGATCGATGGCAACTATGCCACGGTGAAGAAGTTTTATCGCGAGTCCGAGTTCATTCGACTCGAGGCTGCCAATCCACAGTTCAAACCGATCTTCATCAGGACCGAGGAAAGGATTCAGATTCAGGGAGTGGTGCGCGGGCTCATTCGCAAGTACGCCGCGTAACGCCGAAGGCGTTCGCTAATTTCAGCCCGCGGTTGGAGCGAAGCGACAAACCTGGGAAATCGCAGTAACGCTGAAGGCGTTCGCTAATCTCAGCCCAGCGATTGGAGCGAAGCGACAACCCTGGGAATCGAAGTAACGCCGAAGGCGTTCGCTAATTTCAGCCCAGTGGTTGGAGCAAAGCGACAACCCTGGGAATCGAAGTAACGCCGAAGGCGTTC
>Ga0105238_10005227_pt1 | contig 12824 bp, 9 predicted proteins | sample KBSC34metaG_FD_81526 | JGI IMG/M metagenome (GOLD analysis project Ga0105238, IMG submission 81526) | Corn rhizosphere microbial communities from Kellogg Biological Station, Michigan, USA - KBS C3-4 metaG | ecosystem: Host-associated > Plants > Roots > Rhizosphere > Soil | place: Michigan, USA... | reverse complement strand
GCGCAAGAAGGACCCGACCCGAGAGTCCCTGCGCTGGTACCGCTGCGCCGACCAAGCCAATCGGCAGGTGGAGGGGGTGGAAGCCATTCACGTCATGGATCGTGAGGCCGACATCTTCGAGCTGTTGGCGGCTCTGACCAGGGACGGCCGTCGGTTCATCATTCGTAGCGCGCAAGATCGCTCCGTGGAGGAGGGACGATTGGTCTCGACGGTCGCAGCCGCATCGATGCAGTTCAGTCGCGAGGTGAAGCTGTCAGCTCGCCAAACGGCGAAAGCACCCGAAGGTCGACGGACGCATCCGGCGCGCCAAGGGCGAATCGCGCGGCTGGCGATATCGAGCACCCAAGTCGCCCTGCGGAAAGCGACTTCCGCGTGCGACCCGGAGTTGCCCGACTCGATCACGGATGTGGTCCGGGTGTGGGAGTCAGAGCCACCGACTGGCCAAGACCCCGTTGAATGGCGCCTTTTCACGACAGAACCGATCGAGACCCAGGAGCAACTGGAGGCCATCGTCGACGGCTATCGGGCACGGTGGGTGATCGAGGAATACTTCAAGGCTCTCAAGACCGGATGCAACTTCGAGAGTTCGCAGCTCGAGAGTTTGCACAGCTTGGAGAATCTCCTCGGGATCTACATACCCGTAGCGTGGCAACTGCTGGCCCTACGCAGCCTGATGCGTGACGAGCCTGAAAAACCTGCCCTCACCGTGCTCACGAAGACACAGCTAGCGGTGCTACGGCTGATAAAGCAGGGTGCCGCCCTGCCGCCCGAACCCACCATCGCACAGGTCGCCGAAGCCATCGCCCAGTTAGGCGCTCACATCAAGAGCAACGGCCCTCCCGGCTGGCAGGTCCTCGGCCGTGGCTTCGAAGAGCTACGCCGCGCCGAATTCCTCTACTCTCAAATGATCTCCGCCTCTTCCAGTGGCCAATCTTGAGGCTGCGCGGGGAGAGGCGCAGAAGAAACCTCCACCTCGCGATGTGATCAACCTTCGGGCCCGAGGCCCGAGGCCAAGTGCGCTACGGGCCCGAGCCCTGCGGTTCTTGCTGCGTCATGCAGTGGAGGGTGCCCAGGCCCCACACCAGATCGACGGCGTGGATGCCGACGACGGTCCGGGTGGGGAAGAGCTCGGCCAGGATGCCCAGCGCGCGCCGGTCGGCGGGATCGTTGAACGTCGGCACCAGCACCGCGGCGTTCCCGATGTAGAAGTTCGCGTAGCTGGCGGGCAGGCGGATGCCGTCCAGCACGACGGGGGCGGGCATGGGCAGCCGCACCACCTCGATGCGCGCGCCGTCGGCGGTGGTCATCGTCTCCAGGCGCTCGCGGTTCTCGGCCAGGGCGCGGAAGTTCGCGTCGGCCGGGTTGCTCTCGGAGGCGAGCACGACGGTGTGCGGCCCCACGAAGCGCGCCAGATCGTCGACGTGACCGTGGGTGTCGTCGCCGGCGATGCCGTTGCCCAGCCACAGCACCTTGCGGATACCGAGGTAATCGGCCAGCGCGATGTCCAGCTCCTGCCGCGTGAGCTCCGGGTTGCGGGCCTGCACCGGGCTCAGCAAGCACTCCTCCGTCGTCAGCAGCGTTCCGGCGCCGTCGACGTCGATGCTGCCGCCCTCCAGCACCACCTGGCGCGCCGGCTCGCCCGCGGTGGCCACGAAGCGCTGCCGGCCCAGGCGCGCCGCCAGCCGCCCCGGAACCGCGTCGTCACGACGGTGGTTCGGATACTTCGCCCAGCCGTTGAACTTCCAGTCCGTCGCCGCCACGTCGCCGTCGCGGTCGCGCTTCACGAACAGCGGGCAGGTGTCGCGGGTCCAGCTGCGGTCGGTGGGGATGCGAAAGAAGTCGACCTGGCCCAGGTCGACGCCCACCCGGGTCAACAGCGCCCGCGCTCGCTTCTCGGTGGAGGCGTCGTCGACCAGGATGCGCACGCGCTCGCCCGGCGTCAGGTGGCGCACCACCTCCCCGTAGACCCACGGGATGGGGGCCAGCTTGCCCGGCCAGTCCTTGGGCTCGTGCGGCCAGCCGAGGATGGTGGCCGCGTGCGGCTCCCACTCGGCGGGCATGCGATAGCCAAGCTGCGCCGGCGTGCGAGCGCCTGGCGCGGGTGTTCGGCCCGCACGCTTCGGGCGGCGGGCGGCGGCGCGCTTCGTCGCTTTCATTCGTCGAGGTAACGCTTGGTGATGCCGCCGTAGGCGTCGACGCGCCGGTCGCGCAGGAAGGGCCAGTGACGGCGAATCGTCTCCTGGTGCCGCCGATCGACGGTGACGATCAGCGTCTCCTCCTCGGTGCGCGACGCCTCGGCCAGGACCACGCCGAACGGATCGGCGATGAACGTGCCGCCCCAGAACTCGATGCCGCCGTCGGCGGGACCTTCGTGGCCGACGCGGTTGACCGCCGCCACGTACACGCCGTTGGCGATGGCGTGCGCGCGCTGCATGGTGCGCCAGGCGTCCGCCTGCGCGGCGCCGAACTCGGCCTTCTCGGAGGGGTGCCAGCCGATGGCGGTCGGGTAGGTCAGCACGTCCGCGCCGGCCAGCGCGGTCAGGCGCGCCCCTTCCGGGTACCACTGATCCCAGCACACCAGCGTCCCGATGCGGCCCACGCCGGTGTCGAAGGCGCGAAAGCCCAGGTCCCCCGGCGTGAAGTAGAACTTCTCGTAGTAGAGCGGATCGTCCGGGATGTGCATCTTCCGGAACAGCCCCTCGATCTTCCCGTCGGCGTCGATGATGGCGGCGGTGTTGTGGTACAGCCCCGCCGCGCGCCGCTCGAACAACGATGCGACGATGACGACCTTCATTTCGCGCGCCACGGCGGTCAGCGCCTCGGTGCTGGGACCGGGGATCGACTCGGCCAGATCGAAGTTGGCGTGTGTCTCGGTCTGGCAGAAATACTGGCTGCGGAACAGCTCGGGCAGCACCACCATCTGCGCGCCGCGGGCCGCCGCCTCGCGCACCTTGTCCACCGCGCGCCGCAGGTTCACCTCCGGCTCGGGCGCGCAGCGCATCTGCACCGCCGCCAGCTTGAACGTCGAGGGCTGGGCCTTCGCAGTCATGCCGACCGTCTAATGGATCCGGGCCGGTGATGCAACCAACGTTATTCCGAAACGTGCTTCCGGCCGCGCCGAGCCGCGTACCAGGCCGGGGAGAGCGCGCCGCCCGCTACATCATCGGGCAGGTTCCCGGCGTGTTCCCGATGCCGCTGAACATGCGCATGCCCAGCTTGTCGTCGTAGCTGAGGCCGAAGTGGCAGACCTCGCTGACCTTCGTGGCGGCCGCCTCGTCGGCCGTCAGGCCGTCCAGGTTGGCCGAGGACCAGGAAACGGAACCGCTCTGCACCGTGGAGGGAATGGTGAGGCCGAGGTGCTTGTTCCCGTTGTCGTAGTCCTTCACCACGCTCACGTAACCGCCCTGGGGATTCACGATCAGGCTCAGCTCTTCCAGGGTGGCGGGCACCCAGCCCGCGGACGAGCGCCGCATCCACTTGAAGTCGACGCTGGAGACGGGGCAGTCCCCCGTGCAATCGGCGGCGGTCACCAGATGGACGAACGGCATGATGAAGTCGGCGGCCGCGCTCAGCTCGGCGTCGGTATGGGTGCGTACGTTCGTGAAGGTCAACGTGTGGCCCTGCATCCCGAACTGGTACTTCCCCTGAGGCAAGTCATGGCCCGCGGCAGCGGAGATCCCCTGCGAGTGGTACGGCGAACCGGTCATGCCCATGTACGTCAGGTCGTTGCCGGTGATGTGCGTCCCGGCGCTGACCGTGACCGGCCCCCCAGGACCACCATCGCCCGGGTAGTAGGTGCTGGCGCTGTCGAAGGCCACCCAGGCCATCGTGGGATCGTAGCCGGCGAACGCATCGGTGAACGTGGCGTAGACGCCGACGCCCCCGTACAGGATGGCGGTGTCGTCTGGCAGGAATCCCGCGGCGATGTCGGCGATGGTGGCTCCGACCGACGAGCTCGGGTCGGCGGAGCGCATGGCGAACTGGACGTGGAAGTCGAGCGAGAAGTTGTGGTAGCTCTGCTGGAGATCGATCACGCCGTCGCCGTCGAGGTCCGGGTTCACGTAGCGCAGACAGACGTCGTCGCTGGCGCCCAGCAGGTCGGCGGCGCTGCTGCTGAGGTGCAAGGCCGCCAGCAGGTCCGCGTACGCGATCCCCACCGTGGCGTGCCCGCCCATCATCGTGACCATGCCCAGATCGGTCGCTCCCGGCTCCGCCGGGGCCAGCGTGTCGAGCTCCGAGGCGCGGAAGATCCCGCAGATCATGTCGCTGCCCACCTGCGAGCTGTCGAGGAACACCAGCACCCAGGGATGGCCCGGCTCGAGATCGATCGAGAACGAACCGTCGGTGCCCACCGGCGCCAGGGTGCGATGCAGATCCTGACTGGACGGGTTCACGGCCATCACGTGCGTCACCGTGCACGAGGACGGATCGAGCGCCGCGTAGCCTTCGCCGAGCGGCAGAGGCGCCGTCAGCAGCGAGGCCAAGGTGCCCGAAAGATGAAATGCCGCGGGGCTGGCGCCACCAGCGCCGCCCGGACCAGCACCGCCGCCACCGGGGACGCCGCCGCTGCCCGCGCTCGGCGCGCCGCCGCTGCCGGGAGCGCCGGCTGCGGCGCCCGCGTTTCCCGTTCCCACGGCGCCTTGTCCTCCCGTTCCGGGGCTGGCGCCATCGCCGCCGCAACCGATCGCGCCTGCCAGACCGACGAGGGCCAGGGTCCTGAGAACGTCACGCATCGCGAACCTCCGGCGATGGTGTCGGAAGGATCACACTCGAACTGAAGACGGGCCGCCGCCGCTTTCCCGGACGCTACGCGATCATGCAGTCGATGATGTTCCGGATCATGCGATCTCCGGCCGCGCGCGCCGCCTCGGCCAGGCGGTCGCTCTCGGCGATGACGGCCGCCGGCCCGTCGGGTCCGCGCGCCGCCCGCACGAAGTCGGCGTCCTCGACCGCCCATCGCTTGGCGATGGCCGCGTCCGCCTCGACGTGAAACTGCAGGCCGAACGCGCGCGTCCCGATGCGGAACGCCTGGTTCGGGCACAGGTCGGTGGACGCCAGGCGCACGGCCTCGGCGGGCAGATCGTAGGTGTCGCCGTGCCAGTGCAGCACCGTCTGCTCAGCGCCCAACCCGGCCAGCGCCGGCTCGCCGGGCCCGAGCAGCTTCACCGCTCCCCAACCGACCTCGCGCACCCGCACCTGGCGCCCTCCCTCGTCACGCCGGACGTTCGGATATACGGGCGCGCCCGCCGCGTGGGCCAGCAGCTGCGATCCCAGGCAGACACCCAGGATCCCCCGGCCGTCGGCCAGCGCCCGCTTCAACAGCGCCGCCTCCTGATTCAGGAATGGGTACTGGGGATCGTCTCGATCGCCGACCCCCATGCCTCCGCCCATCACCACCAGCAGCTCGCCGGCGACGATTACCTCGGGCACGCGCGCGCCCGCGAACACCTCGCGCACGGCAACCTCGATCCCCTTCTCTCGAAGCAGATCCGCGATCCTCTCCGGCCCCTCCATCGCCACGTGTTGAATGACAACCGCTCGCATGCTCCGTTTCTAGATCAACCCCCGCTGCGCGGCGAGACCGCGACAGCGGTGTCACGACTCATCGGTGACCGTCTGGCTGGCTTCGTGACCGTCCGGCCTGACCAGGCCGGCAATTCAGGAGGACGACGCCTGGGCGCAGCGCTTGCAAATGCAGCGACCGCGAGATGCGCGATCCGCTGTCGCGAGAGACTCGATATCCTGTTCCGGGGAAAGGTGGAGAGGACATGAAAGAGGCCGGGTTCGTCCAGCGAGCGTTCTTTGCGGCGGCGGCGATGGTGGTCGCCTTCGTCCCCGCCTGCGGTTCGCCGGCACGATATGAAGGTTATCCGGCGGTCGAGTTCGACGCCGTGGCGGCCGACCGGGCGGGAGGTCTCTACGTGGCGGGACAGCTTTCGGGCCATGCCACCTTCCTGGGACAGGAGGTCCACGCCAACTTCACCCGCTCGCCGTTCATTCTGTGTCTGGACGCGGCCGGCAAGCGTCGCTGGTTGAAGTTGCTGCCCACGGGCGAAGGAGGGAATGGACTCTCCACTCCGATCGACGCCGCGGGGGCCGAGGACGGGGTGGTCCTGTTCGGCGCCGGCGCGACGGCCACGCGCTACGACGGAAAGGGAGAGGTGACCACCACCGTCGGTCTCCTCGACGATCAGGGCTTGCCGCTGATGATTCCGCCGCTCGGCGCGGTGACCAGCGACGACGCGATCGCGGTGATGGTCGACGGTGCGATGTACCTGACCCGGATCGACGCCTCGGGCAGCGCCGCCTGGTCGACGCCCGCCGTGTCACCGGCCCCCTCCCGGCTGGTCCCCGATCTGACGGGAGGCGTCTGGGCCCTGGACCAGTCCGGTGGCGTGACCCGGATCGACGCGAGGGGGGCCCACGTCGTCGTGGCCAAGGCTCCGGTCTTCGGGAGCGCCTTCGCGGCTGGGGTCGCGGAGCGCGACGGCGCGGGCAACGAGCAGCTGGTCGTGGCCAGTGCCACGTGGGGCGCGCTCGCCTTCGACGGCGCGGGGCAGCCGCTGTGGTCGCACGAAGGCGATACCGCCGACGCGCTGGCTGCCGACGGCGCCGGGGCCGTCATCCGCGTCGCCTGGCGCGCCGTCGAGAACGTGGTGCGGGTGACCTGGACGGACGCGGCGGGCGCGGAGCTCGCCCGCGCGACTCACCCGGTCAGCCTGCCCGCCGGAGGAACGGTCCGGCTGCTGGCCACCGGGACGACGGGCGGCGCGCTGGTGGCGGGAGAGATCGACGTGACCGACGCAACCGGAACGACCGAACCGTACAGCCTTCATTTCTTGTTGAGCGCCCGGAGCAGCGATCACTCCCTGACCACGCTTCCGTGGGAGGACTGACATGCACAGCCGGACACTCGATGGAATTCGCGATAGGGCCTGGGGGAGCCTGCTCGCCGGACTGCTCCTGGCGGCGCCGGTGAACCTCTCCTGCCACGCGGGCGATTGCACCCCGAACACGGGCCACGCAGAGATCATCCTCCTCGACCTGCCACCCCCGGTCGTCGGAGGGGGACCGGGTGGGGCCGCCGCCGGCGGTGCCGGCGGAAGTGCTGGCTCACCGGGAACTCAGGGCACCGGCGGCGAAGGTGGCGCATCACCGTCCACCGGTGGCCAGGGCGGAGCGCCTCGCTCTGCCGATGGTGAGGGTGGCGCAGGCGGCGGGTCCACTGTGACCGGCGACCAGGGTGGCGCCGCGGGAGACGCTCAATCCGCCGGTGGTCAAGGTGGAGTCGCCGGTGCGGGAGGCGCGACGGCTGCGAACCAGGGGGGAACGGCCGGCGGAGACGAGGGTGGAGCCGCCGGGGCGATCGAAGCGGTCGGAGGTCAGGGAGGCAACGGTGGCTCACCAGCCGGCCCGACTCCTTCCGGAGGGGCAGGGGGCACGAACCCCCTCCCCCCGATCTTTCCAATCTCCCCCAGGCCCGTCATAGGCCGGATGCCGCCGAGCTGTGGCGCCGCCGCCGCCGGCTGCGCTCCAGGCCAACCCTGCCCCGCGGCCTGCGATTGCGTGAGGGCGCGCGACCCGCGCTTCACCAGATCATCCAGCATCCCGACAGCGTTCCACTCCAGGAGCGTCGACCGCTGCATCCTCTCCTCGGCCGCTGGCCCTCCCGCCGTGGAGATCTGGAGCCACGATCCGATCAGCTGCGACTGAGCTGCTGCCCCTTTCGCTCAGGGCGAACCGTCCACCAGGACGATGACAGGGGTCTCGTTCACCGTCAGCGCGACGCCGTGGTCGGTGATCGAGGCCGCCACCGCGGTGCCCGTGGGCGAGCCCGCGGTCAGCGTCACCACCGTCGCCGCCGAGACGGCTGCCGGTAGCGGCAGCTGATAGCCGCCCACGGTCGAGCCATCGCTGGTCGTCATCCACACCACGTAGGCACCCTTGTTCGCGACGGCGTCGTAGAAGCGCGCGACGGCCAGGTGGTCCGTCCCCGACGACATGGTGCCTGCGAAGCGCATGGCGCCGAGCCGCGCACGCAAGGTGGCCAGGTAGTACCAGGCTGTCTTCGGCTGCTCGTCGCCTTTCTGCGTGAGAACGCCGCTGGAGGCGAACTGCACGGCGTTGTTCGGGCAAGCCGACGCGGAGCCGGTACAACTATCGCGGGAGACGAACAGGAACGCGCGGTCGATACCGCTGCCGATCAGGGCCAGGAAGCTGCGCGCCAGCCATTGCCCCTGCACGGCCTGGGCGTCCGCGGCGCCGATCGCCGGCGCCCGCAAGCGCGACCCCGGATCGGTGTCGTAGCCGAACTCGGTCAGCCAGATCTCCTTGCCGGGGAGGTGCTGGTCGCGATAGGCGACGACGCCGGCCATCGCGGCGGCGATACCGCAAGCTTCCGGGGCGAGGCCGGGGCGCGGTTTGGCGGTGCCGAAGGGATCGGGGCCAAAGCAGTAGTCGTGCACGTTGATGACGTCGGCGGGGAAGCTGCCGCCCCGGTGTGCCGCCGCCCAGGTCCGCATTCCGTCCAGATAGGTGGTGATGTTCGTGAGCCAGTCCGACGACGCCCCCGCGCCGGCCAGCCCCGCGAGCACCAGCTTGGCGCTGGGATCGGCGTTCTTGATCCCGAACGTCGGCCCCAGCCGCCCCTGATCGCCGTCGTAGTCGGCGCTGGACATGGCGGCCGCGGCGGCCGCCGAAAACACCGGAGAGCCATCGGCGTTCACCCAGTTCGCGTCCGGCTCGTTGCCGTCCTCGTAGTAGCGCAACAGCGCGAGGCCCGAGCGCGCGCTCTGATCCGCGGCCAGGTGCAGGTTCGCGGCCGGCACGGCCACCGCGCCGTAGCGAGCGGCGTACTGGTACAGGAAGCTGGCGTGTGCGACGTAGGACGCCGGCGCGGTCACATCGGCGCCCGCCGCCACCGGCGGCATGGCGTTACCGAGATAGTCGACCGATCCCTGGAGGCACGGAAATGGCAGCACACCGGCTCGGTCGAGCGCGGTGTAATAGGCGTCGAAGTCCCAGCTGCCACCGAACAGCGAGAAGGAGAGCTGTTCCTTGGGATACCCCGCGTACCCCGCGGCGCCGTTGCCATCATTCCACGTCCAGTCGTGGTACTCGCGCACGTTCCCGACCGCCGCCAGCTTCGCGGGATCGTCATCGATGAACCCATTCAGGCCCAGGAAGTCCCCCACCAGCGGCCCCGTCCCAACCATCTGTCCACCCGCCCCTCCCGTCGCCTGCCCCACCGTCGCCCCTCCGCTGTGACCGTCGCCGATCGCGCCCCCGGAGGCGGAAGCACCACCATCACTGACGCCGGCACCACCAGTGCCATCGCTCTTCCCCGACCCACCCTTGCAAGCGACCGCCCCCAGCAGCACCGCCAGCAAGAAGACGCGCCAACCCACGTCCCGATCGTAACACCGACCTGGAGGAACAGGGGCCGCCCCTCGAAGCGGGCCCCCTCATCCTGGCCTTCTCCCCACAAGTGGGGAGAAGGGACCGGAGAGCGAGCCTCGTGTGAGGGGGACGAAGCCCCCCTGCGTGCCTTTACTGTCCCTCGCCGCCCGACAGCTGCGCCTCGTCGGCGCGCTTCAGGATGATGAACTCGACGCGGCGGTTCTTGCTCCAGCAGTCCTCGTTGTGCTGGGTGCAGACGGGCTTCGTCTCGCCGTAGCCGTGGCTCTTCAGGCGGCCGGGCTCGACGTTGCGCTCGTACAGCGCGCGCTTCACGGCGGCGGCGCGGCGCTCGGTCAGATCCAGGTTGTGGGCGTCGTCGCCGCGCTCGTCGGCGTGACCCTGGATCTCGATGAGCTGAATCTCCGGGTTGCCCTTGATGGTGGCCGCGATCGCGTCGAGCAGCGGGAAGGACACCGACTTGATCTCGTCCTTGTCCGTCTCGAAGTAGATCTTGTCCATGATCTCGAGCTTGCTCTTGGTGACCCGGACCATGCCCTTGTCGGGGCAGCCGTCCTCGTCCTGGTACCCGTTGTAGGTCTCGGGCTCGTTCGGGCACTTGTCGTTCTGATCCAGGATGCGGTCGTGGTCGTTGTCGGGATCCGGGCAGCCGTCCTGATCCTCGAACCCGTCCTTGTCCTCGGGATCGTTCGGGCACAGGTCGTTGACGTCCAGGATGCCGTCCTTGTCGTTGTCGGGATCCGGGCAGCCGTCCTCGTCCTCGAACCCGTCCTTGTCCTCGGGATCATCGGGGCACTTGTCGACGTTGTCGGGGATGCCGTCGCCGTCGCGGTCGTTCGTGGTGCTGTCCGGGCAGCCATCGGTGTCCTGGAACCCGTTGTAGGTCTCGGGATCGTTCGGGCACTTGTCGTCCTCGTCGAGGATCTTGTCCTTGTCGTTGTCGGGATCGGGGCAGCCGTCGGCGTCCTCGAAGTCGTCGAAGTCCTCGGGATCGTCCGGGCACTGATCGACGTCGTCCTTGTAGCCGTCGCCGTCGCGGTCGCCGATGTTGGGCTCGAAGATGAAGCCGATGAACGCCCGCGGCGCGCCCGCGCCGTAGGTGTCCTTGGTCAGCCGCCAGCCACCGCCCAGCAGGAAGAACGAGTTGCGGGCCAGGTACAGCTTGATGCCGCCGATGGCCTCGATGATGGGGGGCAGCGTCTTCTCGTTGCCGGCCTCGATGCGCTTCGCGCTGAGGCCCTGCTGACCGTAGACCTCGCCCACCACGTCGAACTTCTGCGGCACGATGCCGAACGACAGGCCCACGCCGCCGATCAGCTCGTTCTTCACGCGCAGGCCGTAGTTCGTGTTCAGCAGGTTGCCCATGCCGGCGTACGTGCGCGCCTCCGTGTACATGTTGCCGTCGTCGACGAACTTCGACTCTTTGCTGCGGAGGCGGGCGCCCACGTTGACGGCGACGCGGAAGCGGCCCAGGTAGCCGAACTCGCCGTCCAGCACGGCCGACGGCTGGAAGATGAACTGACCCTCGCCCAGGAACGAGTTCTTGTCGCCCGTGGGCAGCACCATGCTGGGGATGACCGCGAAGCCGATGTTGTTGCGACCGGCGTTCAGCAGCCGGAGCTTCGGGTGGACCATGATGTCCCCGATGCCCTGGGCCGAGATGGTGTGCTCGTTGTCGTCGTTCGTCCCCGTCATCGTGCCGGGATCGGTCGGGTAAGCCCGCCCCGAGAGGATCGTGAACGGCACCACCAGGCCCACCTCGATGCCGAAGTGGCCGTACGAGAACGCGCCGATCGCGCCCTGCAGAGACGGCGTGATGACGTTCTGGATCGAGAACCGGGCCGCCTGGCCACCCGCCGTGACCTGATTGTTCGTGAAGTCGAGCGGCTTGCCGGCCCACGTGCTGACCAGGCCGAACGAGAAGTCACCCTGCCCCAGCACCTGCGAGGAGTTGAGGGTGATGTAGCCCTTCGAGTCCATGGCCGGCCGGAAGACCTGCAAGTCGATGGGCGCCAGCTTCAGTGCCTGGGCGCGCGCGCTCTGGGATGCTACCGTCAGCCCCATCGCGATCGTCAAAGCGACGACGGAAGCGCGGGGAACAAAGGACCGAAGGCGAACGCGCATGGAACCCTCCCGGAACGCGAGGAGCCGCTGAAAAGGGCAAACTCCGTCGGAAAAAAACTAAGAAACGCCGCCATTTATATCAACGCGATGATCCCTGTCAATGAACCCCGGACCTCCGGAAGGCCGGATTCCGCGCCCCCGGGCGCGCCGGGAGAGCGCGCGTGATCCTGCTCGGCACCGAGCAGCGGCCCGGGGGGGACCCCTCGCCGGAGGCGCTGGTCCGCGCGGCGGGTGACGCCGGGTTCGAGGGCCTGGGCCTGGCGCCCTGGTCCACGCGGGCCCAGCTGCTGGAGCTGGTGGCGGCAGGGGCGGCCGGCGGGCTGGCGGTCCCGGCCGCCGCGTCCCCGCTGCTGGAGGCGTTCCCTCTGCCGCCCGGCAAGCGACTGCCCTTTCTCGCGTCCGAGACCGACCCGGAGGAGCGCCTGGCCGCCGTGGAGCTATTCGGCGCCTCGGTGAAGGCGGCGGTGCCGCTGGGGGTGAGCCTGTTCACGGTCAACCTGGGTGACGTCGTTCTGGGAGTCCTGCCCGCCGAGGTGGCCCGCCGCTTCAAGCGCCGGGAGCTGGACGAGGACGAGCCGGGCGCCCGGGCGCTGGCGGCGGCCTTCGCCGAGCGGCGCGCCCGCTCGCCGCGCATCCTCGACGCCTGCCGCTTCGCGCTCGACCGCATGGTGGCGCTGGCCGAGCGGGCGAACGCCACCATCGCGCTGGAGGTGAGCGGCGGGCCCTGGGGCACGCCCACGCCGCGCGAGGCGGCGACGCTGCTGGACGAGTACCGCGAGGCGCCGCTGGGCGTGGTGTGGGACGACGCCCGCATCCAGGTGCTGTGGACGCTGGGAGTTGCGCCGGTCCGGGAGCGAGCCGAAGCGCTGGCGGCGGCGACCCGCCTGCGCCGCGCGAACGACGCGGTGGGACTGGACGTCGGCTTTCTGCCCGGACAGGGGGACGCGGATGCCGAGGTGACGGCGGCGCTGCCGCCCCCCCGCGACGCCGATCTGCCAGTGGTGGTCAGCGGCCGCTTCGACAGCACACCGGACGAGCTGCGCCGGGCGCGCGAGCTGGCGGCGCCGCCGCCGCCGGATGACCGGTCCACCAAATCGGAGCAGAAACGGGCACCCGGCTGAGCAGGCCAGCCGGGAGCGGCCTCCGAGAAACGCTCAGCTCAGCAGCGAGGCCAGCTCTTTGGCCAGGCCGTTCTTGATCGGGTTCGCCATGGGCGTCAGCAACAGGCCCAGCGAGATGTCGACGTGCACGCGCGCCGGCTCGATGGTCAGCGTGGCGTCGAG
>Ga0105238_10005224_pt1 | contig 12828 bp, 11 predicted proteins | sample KBSC34metaG_FD_81526 | JGI IMG/M metagenome (GOLD analysis project Ga0105238, IMG submission 81526) | Corn rhizosphere microbial communities from Kellogg Biological Station, Michigan, USA - KBS C3-4 metaG | ecosystem: Host-associated > Plants > Roots > Rhizosphere > Soil | place: Michigan, USA... | reverse complement strand
TCGCGCCTTCACGAATCGATCCTGGCCGCGATGGATCTGAAGGGCGAATCGTTGGCGGACCCCGTCGAGAGGATCGCTGAGAAGCTGGCCCCGGGGAACTGCCTGATCGTGCTCGACAACATGGAGCACATCATCGATGAGGCGATTCCGCTTGTCTCTCAGCTTGCCCAAGGCGTGCCGGAGCTCAGGCTTCTCGTAACCAGCCGGCAAGCCCTGAAGCTTGAGGGAGAACGAGAAATCCTCGTTGACCCGCTCCCGTGGCCGGAGAATCCCTTCGGAGAGCTGGAGGCCGCCGATCTTAGCGCGCTCGCGGAAACCCCGAGCGTGCAGCTTTTCGTCGACCGATGCCAGGCGGTCCGCCCCGACTTTCAACTCACAACCAACAACGCGGCCGCGATCGCCTCGATCTGCGCGTCGCTGGAAGGTATTCCCCTGGCCATCGAGATCGCGGCGGGCCTGTCGAACTCCTTCACCCCCGCCCAAATGGTCAACCACCTCCGGAAGAGGATCACGGCGCTGACCAGCCGACGGCGAGACATCCCCGCCCGGCATCGCAGCGTTCGGGCGGCGATCGACTACAGCTACCACTCGCTTCCCGCATCGCTCCAGCGATTCTTCGCGGCGCTCTCGGTGTTCCGGGGTGGGTTTACGGTGGAAGCGGCCAACCAGATCTGCTTCGGCTGGCTTAAGACGGAAGACTCCGACGCATGCCTCCTCGCAATCCTCGATCTCCTTGAGCGCTCCCTTGTCCGTAGCGAGGAGGGTTTGGAAGGCGCCGACCTCCGCTTCCGTATGCTCGAAGCGTTCCGAGAGTTCGGTGAGGAGCAGCTCACGCCGGAGGAGCTAAAGGAGCTCAAAGCCCGGCATGTCCAATACTTCCTCGGCATCGCCGACAAGCCCGCCGATCAAACGATCAGTCCCATCGGTTGGCACATCCGGGTGCTCAGCGAATTCGATAACGGCCTCGCCGCCATCGAGTTCGCGATCCAACAAAGGCAGCTAGAAAATGCGATCAAGCTACTAGCGGTGCTTGCTACGAGTTGGCTCGCGCGGGGCCCGATGGCGGTAGAGCGCGCCTACATCCGCCGAATCGTGGCGGATCCCGAGAGTGAAACCTTGCCTCCGGCCATAAGAATCCTGCTCCTGCGCATGATGGGCACGACCTTCATCCGGAGCTCGGAATACGCCGCCGCACTAAGAGCCTGCGAGCAAGCCCTCGCCATTGCCGAAAAGGCCAATGACGACGTGCTCATCGCGACCTGCTACTCCGGCATGGCCGTCTGCACTGGCTATTTAGGCGATGCGGACGGATGCATTGCGCTCAATAAGACCGTTCTCGACTACGCGCCGGAAGACAATCTCGCGCTAAGAGAGCGGACCTATCTGGGCATCGGAGCGGCCTCGTGGAACCTGGGCGACTTAGAGGAAGCTAAGATAGCCCTTCAGATCGCCAAGGAGATCTCGATCGAATTAAGAGGCGGCGAACCCGACGTCCTCATCCTCTACAACCTCGCCCGCACCGCCCTCGACCAAGGAGAGTTCGACAAAGCGATGACGTTGCTCGGCGATGCCCTACGCATCAGCCAAAGGCTTCACGACGACTTTACTCAGGCCATCCTGCTCAGCCTCATGGCCCGCTACCATCAGCGCCTGAACAATGCCTCGACCGCCATCGCCATCAGCCGGGAAGGGCTTTACAAGGCGAGGACCGCCGACTTCTCCTTCTTCAGCCTCCATCTCGTTCGAACCCACGCGCTTATCCTGATCGACCTCGGTCAATTGGAAGCCGCCACCACCCTGTTCGCCGCGACCCTTGCCCACGACCGGATGAAGCGCCACAACGACGACCTTGAAGCCGCCATCGCAAGGAAAAACATCGAGGACAACCAGCCGAAACAGAAATTCGACCGCGCCTGGGCCGCCGGACTCGCGATGGACATCGACTCCGCGCTGAGAATGGCCGTCAAATTTGGCTAGTAAAACGTGTTGACGTTTGGTTGATGCCCCTGAGATAGGTTAAAGGTTCTCATTGGAGGCGCAACCCATCATGTCTAATAGATCCCGCAAGGCGTTCACGCTCATCGAGCTGCTCGTCGTCATTGCCATTATCGCCATCCTCGCCGCCATCCTGTTCCCCGTCTTCGCCCAAGCCAAAGCCGCCGCCAAGAAGACTTCCTGCCTTTCGCAGGTCAAGCAGGTTGCCGTCGCCAACTACATGTACGTCGGAGACTACGACGACACGGAACCTCCGATGAAGGATCTCGTTCCCGACTTTCAAGCCTCCCCCGACGGCCCCGCGCCGACGATGGTGATCCACTGGTGGTGGGGCGGCACGAAGACCGATTTCAACGGTTCTCCTCCCGTCTTCAACCAGATCGATCCGTCGCAGGGCTTTCTGTACCCTTACATGAAGAGTCAGCCGATTTTCGCTTGCCCCAGCGCGCAGGGTTTGATTCCACCCGATATCGGAATCGACAGTGGCTTCTCGCTCGGCTACGGCGTGAACCTCAATCTTATGCCCGTCCAGCCCAGCGGCAACGAGGCGACCAATTTGTCGCAGGTTACGGCAACGGCGGAGACGATTCTGCTCGCCGACTCGGCCGGCGTGTCGGATAACGGGAACGGAACCACGACGCTTCAGTTCGCCACCGCGCTGAACAACCCGTCCGATACCAACGGCGGACCGGACACGTTCGGCATCCACAGCCAAAAGGTCAACGTCGGCTGGCTGGACGGCCACGCGAAGTCGTCCAACATCTCGCTCCGCCCCGCCTCCGGCTTCTACGGCGGCGACACGGTTGTTCAACAGGCGGCGGCGAAGTACTTTATAGGCGACGTCCTCAAGCCGACCTATCCCTACGGTTCGGAGTGGCAGGACTACTACTACCGTCTCGACAAGCCGAACTAATGCGAAAGCTTTTCATCGTTCCCTTGATCGTTTTGGCCGGTTGCGGTGGACCCGCGGCATCGACGAAGGCAACGACTCAGATGACAACTCCCCAAAAGGAGTTGTCATCGAAAATGGCCTCGATGACCCCGCAGGAAAGAGCGGACTACATCAAGACCCACATGGACGAGGTAACCGCGGCCGCCGCCAGCGGAAACCCTCGGGCTCATTGAATTTACGCAGCCGAATGCTTATCTTCTTCGCTCAACGTCGCTCGACGATAAGCATTCGAACCGAACTGCGAACTGTATAAACTAGGCTATGTCGGTCTTCCCAATGGCCCTTTTGCTTTTGGGAGGTTATGTCGCAGCAACGATTTCTGGGGCTGCGGGTTTTGGTGGTGCGCTTCTTTTGCTGCCGATCGCAAGTTTGGTAGTCGGTCCGAGAGAAGCTGTACCGCTGCTAACTTTAGCTCAGCTCGTTGGAAACCTGTCTCGAGCGGGACTCGGCTGGCGGGAGATACGGTGGCGGCCCGTTCTTCTCTTTAGCCTTGGCGCTTTGCCCGCCTCAGTCCTCGGGGCAATTCTCTTCATCACCCTTCCAAGTGCGGCGATCCTTCGTGGCGTCGGCGTTTTCCTGGTGCTTATGGTTTTGCTCCGCCGAACAAAGCTGAAGGACATCAGGGTCCCCGAAGGAATTCTCGTTCCTGGAGGGGCTTGTGTGGGTTTCCTTTCTGCCGTCGTAGGGAGCGCGGGCACCCTTGGGGCTTTGCTTTTCCTCGGTCTTGACCTTCCTGCAACTGCCTACGTGGCCACCGAAGCGGTTGCGACCGTCTTCGTTCACATCACGAAGTCGGGAGTCTATTCAAGCTACTCCTTGCTCTCAGGCCAGATCTTGTGGATTACCGCCCTCTTAAGCATCGCCATGATCGCTGGCTCCTGGACTGGAAAGCGCGTTATCGAAACGCTGCCAAAAGAGAAGTTCCTGTTGTTGGTCGAGGCTCTTATGGTGGTGGCAGCCGTTTCGTTGATCGTTTGGGCTCGATAGTGCAACCCGGTTTTCCGACGACCGAGGTGTACAGCCCTCACCACGCCGTCTATAAGCCCCTGGAACCGGTGCGTCGGCGCAAGCGAAAGGCCTTCTGCCGTATCAAGACCTCCTACCCGCGTATGCTTATAAGCGACACGCGCGATGGAATCTAACTGTAAGCCTTTGGCCGAGGTGCTGAGCGATCTTCAAGGGATCGCCGGGGATGCACCGTTCCTTGCGTTGGGGCAAACCGTGTTTTGGGACGAGCCGATGAAGGCGGGCGTAGCCCTTGCCTCCCGCCGCCTCGGCTACTCTCGTAACTTCATCGCGGGGGTCCACGATACCGATTACTTCGCCAAGCTTCCGGGCAGTGCAAAGGGCTCGGGGAAGTACCTGGCGGTGCCGCACAACGACACCACCACGCGCGGATTATGGAGCGCGGCGGGCGAATTCAGCACGATGTTCGGGAGCGAAACCGTGGTGACGCGGGAAATGCTCCAGGCCGCCGGTTTGCGGCTCGCCCGGCTTGAAAGGGCCCGGCCGGGAATTCTGGACGAAGCCACCGAGGCCTGGGGGTGGCGTGGCGTGGTCGCCCAGGGCGAGAACAGTATCGTGACCGCCGAAGTCCCCCTGCCGCCCCTGCTCCCCGAGTTGCTCGCTACGTTCGAGTGGGCGACCTCGCAATCGCTGGACACTTTGACGGGCGAGGGAAGAAAGACCGCCGCCGCCCTCCTGGATGATCTTCACTCGAAGATTTGCGACCAGAGCGAGGGCGTCAAGCTTAGCCTCGCTGAGTTCTACCAGCGGCTCTTGCCCGTCTTTTACGACTTCTGCGCCAACCGGCACGTGGGGCTGGAAACCACCCGGACCACCGAGCTCCTGCGTTTCAACACGTCCACCGTCGATTTCCGGCGGTTCGATCTCGTGCGCCTATTCGTCGATCCAAGCACCCGCGCGATGGCTAAGGCGGCTTACGACGATGCGATCCGTGGCTCATCCGGCCTTTACGAGCTTTCACGCTTCGGTACGGGCGCAATCCCGTTCGAACTCGTTATTCCCGGCCTCGGGCGCGGCACGATCAGGCTTGGCACGAAGGGAGCCGTCATCAACACGCCGCATCCCCAGTTCCTGAGTTTCCGCCGGCCGATCACGTCTTTGCGAGATCTCGCGGAGCTTATCGAAGCCAAGTTCGGCCCGAACTGCGTGCTTGTGGGCAAGGCCGTGACCCTCATCGGGATGCTCGCTAGGGACCACGTCTTTATCTTTCACGAGGGAGCGAGCAGCTACGTAACGCTTAGTCGTCGGCTGCACCAGAACTTGGAGGCTAAGGGGCATCCCATCAAGGTTCATCCGATTCTCCGAATCAAGTACGACTCGTGGTCGGCGCTCCAGGTCTGCTGCTCCTGGCTGCGATTGCCGGAACCTTTCCAGCGCTCGTTCGGCACCGAGGAGCTTTGTGCACCGAGCCTTGCCGCTCGTTGGCACGAAGTGGCCGACGAACAAAGGGACCTCGTTGGCAAGCTCGGCCGCCTGCGCCGTCCAATCGAACTCATCCGGTTTTTGGACCAAACCCAGGGGGGATCTTGGCGCCGGTTGGCTGAGGAATACGAGAACCTCCACGCCCGGCTGGCAAGTCTGCGAAACGACCTGGCGGCGCTTCGGGCAGAGCGAATCGAGCTCTACTCGCACTTCCGGGCTTTGCGCGCGGCGCGGGTTGCCGCCGAGGAGGCGAAGGGCCGGCACTGGCGCGAAAAGATCTTCGAGCTGGAACCGACCGACGCCGATTTGGCCGAACGTGAGGCTTTGACCAAGGTGGTCCAAGATGTGATCGCTGCCCACGCCGAAGCCGACCGTCATGTGCGTGATCTCCGTCATCGACAAACCGCCCTTGTTGCCGCGCCCGAGATTCAGAAGATCCACGAGCGACGCCGCAGCATCGAATTGGAGGCGGAATTGAAGCGCCTGCGGCTGATTCGGCACGCGATCACGTCTTCCAAGGGTCTCGCGTTGGCAGGACGCCGACCGAGTGCTTGGTGGTTCCCGCTAGTCTGTCCGGACGGACTCTGGTTCCGAGAGACGGTTGAGTCCGCCGAATGCTATTTGGAGCCGTTGGACTGATGGACGCGGCGCGAATTACTTTCTGGAAGCTCCAGTCGATCGGAAACGACTTTCCTCTCGTTCACCTGGATGATGTGACGAAGCTAGTTTCCCCAGAAACCGTGAATTCGTCGGTAACGCCTGCGCCGGTTGCCAGTCCGGAAGTGACCACCGCGAAGTTGACCGAACTCGCCATCGACATGTGCGATCGTCACTTCGGCATCGGAGGCGACGGTTTGCTTGCCGTCGGGATGGAGGACGAGTTCCTTCGACTCAGGATGTTCAATCCCGACGGCACTGAGGATTTCTGTGGAAACGGTATTCGCTGCGCGTCGCTTCACGCCTTTAATGAGGGCTGGGTGGGAGAGAAGCACACCGTTCGCCATTTGGACATCGAGATCCCCATCGAGATTCGCGACGGCCTCGTGATCACGACCCTCGCTCCCGCAAGCTACGATTCCAAGCGCGTGCCGACCAAAGCTTCTGGGGAGCTGTTCAACACGACGATCTGGAGCGGCATGGATTCCGGTCACCCAATGAGCCTCTTCGGCAGCGCGCTCACCACCGGGAGCACTCACGTGATTATCCCGACGGCCAAGCTTCCGGATGAGGAGAGCTTCCTCTCGGTAAGCCCCAAGATCGAGGTCGATCCGATGTTTCCCAACCGGACCAGCGTCATCTGGACCCAAGAGCTCGCTCCCGACCGCCTCCAACTCCTCATCTGGGAGCGTGGAGTCGGCGAGACACTGGGCTGCGGCACGGGCGCTTCAGCTGCTGCTGCAGACTACTTAAGACGTAAGGGGCGGGGCGGCACCGTCTTCGTCGCCAGCAAGGGTGGCGCCCTTAGGGTCGAAATGTCCGCTTGGGACGCGCCGATCCGATTGACGGGAATGGCCGAGACCGTTTTCAAGGGCAGCTTCGCTTTAGCCTAAGTGGGCGAAAACACGGAGACGGGCAACGTCATCCAAACTATGACCATGCCCGCCGAAAGCCCAACGAAAAAGATTGTCTCGCTGCTGAGCATCTTGGCGATTTGCTACATGGTCGCTTTCGTGGGAGCGATCGCGGTGAATCATTCGATCGCGGATTGGTACATCGCGATCCAGAAACCAAGCTGGAATCCGCCCGCTTGGCTTTTTGCTCCCGTTTGGACGGTGTTGTACGGCCTCATGGGTTGGGCGGCGTGGATCGTTTGGGAGTCCGGCGAGCGGAAGACGGCCGCGCTCGTGTGGTTTGGCGTGCAACTCGCGCTGAACGGCCTCTGGTCTTGGATCTTCTTTTACTTCAACAAGCTGCTGCCCGGCTTTATCGAGATCTCGATCTTGTGGTTCGCCATTCTGCTCACCGCGATCCAGTTCGGACGGATTCGCCCCGCCGCCGGCTGGCTTCTGATGCCGTATCTGGCTTGGGTGGCGTTCGCAGGCGCTTTGAACTTCGCAATCTGGCGCATGAACGGGCAGTCGATCGTCGGAACCACGACTATTTTTTCGGAAAGTCAATCTGCTTCGTCAGCCAATCCACCTGCTGCCAGTGATACGCTTCGTGAAGCACCTGGATCTCCAGGTAGGTGAGGTAGCTGACCTTCACCCTTTCGGACACGGGCGAGAGGACCCTAAGCTTTTTAAGTTGAAAGTCATCTGACTTCTTGACCACCTTCTCGAACTCGTCATGCAGGGCGAAGAACTGAGAAACGGCTTGCTTCGGGTTCGGCCTTGGATCCGGCTCGAACATCGGCGGGACCGGAATCTGGATCGGCGCATTTCCGCCGAAAAGTTTGAGAAACACGCGGTCCATGAATCGGTGGGGAATGACGACGTCCCTTTCCTCTCCGGCTTGCTTGGCTTCTTTGAGGGCTTCTTCAAACCTGGGAATGGTCAAAGTGTGGCATTTATTCAAGTGATCGAGCACCACCGCGATCGGCCATTTCTCCGCCGTGGGCGACCACATTAGCTGGTTCGGCGTCAGCTTGCGGAGCTTGGTGTTCGCCTTGCCCCGAATGTCCTGGGTGTCGTCGAGAATTTTCTGAAGTTGGGGGCGGATGGGCATGGCGCGGTTCTCCCTTCATGATTGCGTAAACGGGCGCTCGCTCACCTACCGAACGATCAAACCGGCCCGAATTTCACGTCAGTAGAAATGTGAGCTCCGAGGCCCGACGCCGGTCATCCGATCGGTAAGGGCCTGGAGTTTAGCCCTCTCCTTGTTGCCCTGTTAAAATTTTCACAGAAACCCTTTGCTTCTGGCCAAACCGGTGTTAATATTTTAGCGGATGGCATATCTCAGTAAGCGAGAGCAGCAAATCATGGAGCTGGTGTATGAGCGGGAGTCGCTCACCGCTGCCGAGGCGGAGGAGCTTTTGCCCGGTCAGCCGTCGAACTCCACCGTGCGGACCCTCCTTCGGATCCTGGAGGAAAAGGGCCAACTCACCCACCGGGTGGAGGAAGGCAAGTTCATCTACTCGGCCGTCAAGCCTCGCCACTCGGCGGCGAAGCAAGCCTTGGAAAGCTTGGTGCGGACGTTCTACAAAGGTTCGGTGTCCGACGTCGTTGCCGCACTGCTCACCGAGGACGCGGCGAAGATGACCGACGAGGAACTCGAAGCGCTGCAGAAAATGATCGAGCGAGCGCGGGAGGAAGGGCGATGATCGAGTTTCTTCTTCGCAACCTCGCGGTTGGATTGATCGGGCTTCTCGCGGTGTTTCTTGCTCGGCGTCAATCGGCGTCGGTTCGACATGCGATCGTTGGGATGGCTTTGCTGGGTTCGGTGGTTGTTCCGATCGCGGGGATTCTTCTGCCGAAGCAGGAGCTACGCATTTTGCCTCCGGTCGAAGTGGCGAGTCGAGTCCCCGAACCCTTCGCGACGTCTTCAGGTGTGGCTGCGCCGGTGGTCGAAGTGGCTCCGATGCTGGCGAGGGTCAGTGAGGAGCGAAGCATTCCTTGGGTAGCGATTGTCTGGTCGCTTGGCAGCCTGATTTTCTTGGGGCGAATGCTGATCGGCTTCGCCGCGGTCCGACGGTGGCGAAGAGAGGGCCAAGCGATTTCAGTCGAAGACGTCTTCATCGTCCCCGGGATTCAGATTCCAATGACGGCGTGGATGGGGCGACACTCCATCTTTTTGCCGGAAAGTTATCTGAGTTGGCCGGCCGATCGCCAGGAATCGGCGCTGCGGCACGAGCGCGCTCACATCCAACGGGGAGATTGGTTCTATCAGGTGGCCGGTCAACTTCTTTGCGCCGCCTTCTGGATGAATCCGGTGCAGTGGCTGCTCGGCCGTGCGCTGCGTCAACTTTCCGAAGTGGCGGCGGACGACCTCGCGCTGGCTACCGGCGTGACGCCATCCCGTTACGCCGACGACTTACTGGCCATTGCTCGCGAAGCGAACCGTGGCGTGCCTTCCATCGCTCTCGCCATGGCGGCGAACGGCCATGTTTCCAGGAGAATTCGGATGATTCTTGATCCTAAAGCGCCTCGACGCCCTATCGGCAAAGCCGGCTTTACCGGTCTGCTTAGCGCACTCTTTCTCGTTTCGATTCCGCTCTGCGCCTTTGCTTTGAGTCCCTCGGACTCGGAATCTTTGCCGCAAGCGAGGCCGGAGAAGCCAAAACAAATAACTCAGCAGGCGGTGCAAAGCCTAGGCGATCAGACGCCTTATGTCGAAGTCGAGACCGCGGTCGTCAAGCCGAATGCCAAAATCGGACTTCCTGGTATGCCACGGCTTTGGATACCGGCAAAGCAAGTCGCCTCCGTTATCAACGTCGACAACTACATTGCAAACCTGCGCGTCCTGAGTGAGCAAAATCTCGTCGCCGAGGTGCAGGCTTTTAAGCCGCCCCAAGAGAATGTCACACGGGGCGCCTGTACGTGGAACGGTACGAGCTACCGCTTTGAGGTTGAGACGAGGGTCAATTCGGATAACTCGATTACGATGCGCGCGACGCTTGGCGACAGCGAGCTGAAGTACGACGGCAACGCAACGTTCCGAACAAAAAACAATCAGGGAGTGCTGCTGGCCATGCGCTCGAAGAGCGACCCGTCCTCGACGATGGGGCTCTTGATGCGGCCGCGATTCTTACCGCTGAGCGTTGGACCAAGTGGGCAAAGGATGCGTTCGCAATGGGCCCGGACGGGGAAACAGAAGGAAGTCGTCCTTAAGGTTGCCATTCTGGATCGATATACTCCCGAGTCTCAACATTTTAAATCTCTTGCGGTAGTCCCGGGCAGCACTGCCTCCGAGAGCGTGGCTGATGGCGCAATCGACCGCCTGATTAAAGGAAGCGGCAGGGAGGGCCATGTGGTCTCGACGCCAACTCTTCGTACGCTCACCGGCCAAGAAGCCTCGATAAGCATGAGCGCAGGGAACGATCAATTCAAATTGAAGCTCTTGCCCATGTTGAGTGCGGACGGGCAATTTTCCATCGGCGGTTCGCTGACCGCGGGTGACCGTACGATCATGCTCGTTTCCCACTCGGGGCAATCGCATAGCTTCGCAACTTGCACCCAATTCCCCGATCCAACGACGCCGGGTGGAATCAAGGCGATCTTCATTGAAGCCCGCATTCTGGACGAGAACCCCCAGCAACAGGCTCCTTAGAAAATGGTTGAATTGTTCTTTCGGGAGCTGGTGATGAGTCTGGTGGGAGTGGTCGCTCTCGCGTTGACGGCAAGAGCCTCGGCGTCGACAAGACATGCGCTTGCGGCCTGTGCCCTGGGGGCCCTGCTGCTCGTGCCTTTCTTCCAAGGGGTCTTGCCCGTCCGTTTGATTCGCGTGCTTCCGGCCACGACGGTGGCGCCGCCGGTAAGCAAGGAAATCATTCCGACGCCGCTCGGTCGGTTCCACGTTGGGCCTCAAGTTGTGCCAATTGAAACCAGGCCGATGCCTTGGCTGGCCCTCATTTGGATTGGAGGGATCGGGTTCCTTTCGATACGTTTGGGGCTTGGCTTGGTGAGGGTGACAACTTGGCGGCGCAGCGGCCTATCGCTCGGTGACGAGATTGTCGCAAACCCCGATATCGACGTACCAATGACGGCCTGGATGGGCCGGCACATTGTTTTCGTCCCTTCGACCTGGTCCTCTTGGAGTTCCGATGCGCAAGCATCCGCGCTCAGCCACGAGCGGGCGCATATCCGGCGAGGCGACTGGTTTGTCCAGTTGGGTTCCCAGGTTGCTTGCGTGTTCCTCTGGCCAAATCCCGTGGTTTGGTACCTCGCAGCTCGGCTGAGGTCGCTGGCCGAAATCGCCGCCGACGACCTTGCCGTCGCCGAACTCTCGCCATCGCGGTATGCGGAGGATCTCCTCGCCATTGCCCAGTTGGCGCGAAAGACCTCGCCCCTCGTCACCCTCCCGATGGCCGTCCGGTCGTCCACTTCCATCTCCTGGAGAATTCAAATGATCCTTAATCACAAACAGAATCGCCGCGCCGCTCGACCGGCCACCATTGCTTTGAGCGCGCTCGCCTTCGTGCTCGCCGCCGTTCCTGCCGCGACCTTGGCGGTCGGTCAGCAGGCCGCGCCGAGCCAGGTCCAAGACAAGAGTCGAGAAAAGACGCCGGTGCAGATTCTTTTGAAAATGGCGATCATGGAGAAAAACTGGTCGTACCACTTCGACGGTCAGCCGGAAGTCAAGGGGGTGGAAAAGCTGCATGTCGAGTCGGCGTCCCATGCGTATATTCGTGGGTCCATCAAGTCGAGTGAGGCGGGCCACATGACCGTCGCCACGCCAACCATCCGGACCATAAACGGGATGACGGCGTCCGTAACGACATCCGGTCCGGACGGCACGGAGCAGCATATCGAGGTGACGCCGAGGCTCAACAAGGACGAGTCGATCAGCATGACGATCAAGTGCCACTTTGGCAAAGTCAAGGAAAATTCGGTCTTCAAAGTGCGAGCAAAAAAGGGTGATGGCCTCATGCTTTCATTCCAATACCCGGATCTGCCGGCTGGTGTGCGAACAATTCTCATCGATCCGAGCGTTGTGACGGATAATCCATAACATGGCACCCATCGTTTTATCTCTGGTCGCGCTCTCCACTTTGGTGGCCGGAACGGGGTCGATGCAGAAAGCGAGCGACCCCGTTCCGGGCACGCAGTCCGGCGCTCCGCTGCACTCGATCGGCAATTCGAAGCAGCCACCCCTCGTCGAGGTCAAAACGGCGTTCATGACCGAAGAGGGAATGAATCGGCTTCTTGGGCCCGTCAACCTCAAGGCCGACCTGTACCAAGCCAAAGCCATCTCGCGCGCCACTGCCGACAAATGGATCAAGGAAACCTATGATTCGAAGGAAGCGGTCTCCTTTCCGGTGTTCACGGGTATCTCCGGAAAGTCCTCGACCGTCGCTACTTCCGGCGGCAACGCGAACTACCACCTGGAAGTCACCACGACGGTGCGGAAAGACGCTTCCTTCGATGTGGCGATCTCCCTTCGTTCCGGTCGGGCAACCGCCGATTCGAAGTTCAAGATCCATATCAAATCGGGCGAAGCCGCGCTACTCGATTTAAGACCCGAGCAGGATCCGTTGGCGACCTCTGGTCTCCTCATCGAGCCGCGAATCACGTTCCTATTCAACTAGTTCGTGGGTCGCGAAAATCGTAGAATGCCGTCTACGCAAACCCGTATAATGGAGCTATGGTCCATGAGCGGAGAGGAAACGACCGGATCGTCGTCGTCGGCGCGCGCGAAAACAATCTGAAGAACGTAACCGTCGAGATTCCCCGCGACCAACTGATCGTGATCACGGGGCTCTCGGGCTCGGGCAAGTCTTCGCTGGCCTTCGACACGATCTATGCTGAGGGGCAGCGGCGGTACGTGGAGTCGCTGAG
>Ga0105238_10005223_pt1 | contig 12833 bp, 13 predicted proteins | sample KBSC34metaG_FD_81526 | JGI IMG/M metagenome (GOLD analysis project Ga0105238, IMG submission 81526) | Corn rhizosphere microbial communities from Kellogg Biological Station, Michigan, USA - KBS C3-4 metaG | ecosystem: Host-associated > Plants > Roots > Rhizosphere > Soil | place: Michigan, USA... | reverse complement strand
GAATTCGTCGACCGCCACCGGCTGCACGTCCTGGCCGTCGGCGGCGATCACCGTCATCTTCAGACCGGGAATGCGCACGTCGAAGATGCTGGACGACGAACCGTTGATGAAACGCAGCCGGATCTTTTCGCCGGGCCTGAAGATGCCGGTCCAGTTGCCGGCCGGCGTCGTGCCGTTCATCAGGTAGGTGTAGGTGTAGCCGGAGACGTCACCCAGGTCGGTCGGGTTCATGCGCATCTCGTTCCACATCCTGCGCTTCGCCAGCGCCTGGCCCAGCCCCTTCTCGCGCACATCGCGGAAGAAGTCCGGCACGGTGGGCTGCGCGAAGTTGTAGTAGTCGCTCTGCTTCTTGAGCTTGGCGTAGATGCGCTCGGGGTCCTCGTCGGTCCAGTCGTTGAGCATCACCACATAGTCGCGATCCGTGGGGTAGCGCTCGGGGCCGGCCGGTTCGATCACCAGCGGACCGTACAGCGCGTTCTGCTCCTGGAAACCCGAGTGCGAGTGGTACCAGTAGGTGCCGCTCTGGCGCAGCTGGAACCGGTACAGAAAACTCTCGCCCGGCGCGATGCCGTCGAAGCTGAGGCCGGGCACGCCGTCCATCCGGAACGGCAGGACGATGCCGTGCCAGTGGATCGAGGTGGGCACGCGCAGGCGGTTGCTCACGCGCAGGTTCACCGTGGTGCCTTCGCGCATGCGCAGCAACGGACCGGGCACGCCTCCGTTGACGGTGGTCGCCGGCCGCGCCGCGCCGGTGAAGTTGACGGTGCGCTCGACGATGTCCAGCGCAAAGTCGGTGCCGCTGAGCACGGTGGGCTGTCCCGGGCTGGTCAGCGCCCAGGCGTTCGCGGGCCGCAGCAGGCCAAGGCCGGCTGCCGCGCCGCCCAGGGCCAGGCCCTGCACGAAACGTCGCCGCGACAGGTCGGTCGCAGGCAAGGGGGGAAATGGATGCACGCAGGTCTCCTTCGGGGAAGGCACCGATGGCCGGTGCCGACACGGGCCGCCGTCCACGCTCGCCGCCAGGCGGGCATGCAGGCACGGTCGCAGCGAACGAGGATCAGCCGGCTGGCGGCCGCAGCGGTGGCGCGTGCACGACGCTGGGCGCGGACGCGAAGGGAGGGGAAACGTGCAGCGGTTCCGGCGCCGCCGGCACCAGAGCAGCCAGGGTGGCCACCTGCAGCAAGCTGCCGCACGCCGCCGCGCAATGGGCCGACGTCATCGCGTCGCGCTGGCCGAGGCCGTGGTCGGCGCAGCAGCCGGACGCGACCGGCATGGCATGCGGACCATGATCGACCGCGTGCGCGACGGACGATGCCGGCGCGCCCCGCAGCGCGTCGCCGGTCATCCCGCGCGGCATGCCATGCACCGGTGCCAGCACGAGAATCAGCCACGCCAACCATGCCATCGCCCGGAGGGACGGCAAGCGTGCGGCATGGCGAAGCAGGTGATTCATCGGCACAGCATAGGGTCGGTGCCGGCCAGTCTCAACTCTGGACATGGGTCCATCGGCCCATGTCCGGCGCCCGTAATGGTTCGTCGGTCACCCGACGAACTACTTGGTATAGCCCATGTGCAGCGTGATCTTGTCGCCGACTTTCAGGTTGGCCACCGAAGCCGGCGGGAAGTGCACGCGTAGCGACATGCCTCCCGCGTCCGCCTCGACGATGCCGGTCTTGGCATCCACCGACCTCACCGTGGCCGGCATCATGTGCATGCTGCCGTTCTTGTTGTGGCGCATCATCTTGTGATGCATGCCGCCCATATGGCCCATGCTGCTCGACGCCGGTGCCGGCGCCATGCCTCCGGTGTCCTGGGCGCTGACCGTGCCGAATGCCAGGCAAAGGCCGACAGCGGCCGTCGAAACCATGATTCTTGGCAGGAACTTCATGATGATTCTCCGCGCAGGTGGACGGCCGGAGCCGCGCGTCCGGCCGGTTGCAACGCTGCAACAAGCGGAGCCTGCACCGGCCCATGTGCAGGAAAGGTTACGTAGCGCCGGGGGAGCACGGCACCGGCCCTCTATACTGGGTGTCCCCATTCCCGTGACCGCCATGAACTACCGCCACGCCTACCACGCCGGCAATTTTGCCGACGTCCTGAAACACGTCGTGCTGCTGGCACTGATCGAGTCGCTGCAGGCCAAGCCCGCACCGTTTTGCTACATCGACACCCATGCCGGCAGCGGCAACTATCCGCTGGACGGTTTCGAGGCAGGCAAGACCGGCGAGTTCAAGGACGGCATCGCGCGCCTGCACCCGGCGGAGAAACTGCCTCCGCTGCTGCGTCGCTGGCGCGACGGCATCCTGGGCAGCGCCGACAACGCGCAGGGCCTGAAGCGCTACCCCGGCTCGCCGCTGCAGGTCGCCCGCCTGCTGCGCCCCGGCGACAGCGCCCAGTTGTGCGAACTGCATACCGAGGCGGCATGCAAGCTGCGCGACCTGTTCCGCGGCAACCCTCAGGTGCACGTGCACGAGCGCGACGGCTACGAGGCGCTGAAGGCGCTGGTGCCGCCGCAGGAGAAGCGCGGCCTGGTGCTGATCGACCCGCCTTACGAGGCGCAGGACGCCGAGTACAAGCTGATCGAGCAGGCCCTGAAGCCGGCGCTGCAGCGCTGGCCCACCGGCGTCTACGCGGTGTGGTATCCGATCAAGCTGCGCAGCCAGGTACAGCCGTTCCTGCGCCGCCTGCAGCACAGCGGGGTGAAACGCGTCCTGCGCGCCGAGCTGCTGGTGCACCCGGACGATTCGCCGCTGCGCCTCAACGGCTCAGGCATGGTCATCCTCAACGCGCCGTGGAAACTGGACGATGCCCTGCGCGAACCGCTGCGCGTGCTGGCCGGCCTGCTGGCGCGCGAGCGTCCGGCCACGGTAAAACTCGACTGGCTGCTGGACGAGGCCGGCAGCCAGCTGAATACGCCCAGCCCCCTGCCCGCCTCGCGACTACCGCCCAGGCCGAACCGTCGCTAAGCTGGCCCCGTCTCTCGCGTCCGCCCAGGAGCCACGACCATGCGCCACCGCCCCGCCCCGCTGCTGATCCGGCTCGCCCTGCCCGCCGCCTTGCTCGTGCTGGCCGCCTGCGCACCCGCGCCGATCTACAAGACCACCGGCAACGCGGTGCTCGCCACCCCCGCGCAAGTGGCGCAGACGCCCGAGCAGTACAGCGGCAACGAAGTCATCTGGGGCGGGCGCATCGTGCGCGTCAGCAACTTCCAGGACCACAGCGAAATCGAGCTGCTGGCCTACCCGCTGGATTCCTCGCAGCGGCCGAAGGCGAATGACAGCGGAAACGGCCGCTTCATCGCCGTGCTGCGCGGCTACGTCGAACCGCTCGACTACCCCGCCGGCGCGCTGATGACCGTCGACGGCAAACTCAACGGCACCCGCGGCGGCCAGGTTGGCCAGGCTGACTACCTGTTCCCGCTGGTCGACGTGGCGCAGTCCCACGTCTGGACCGCCGAGGAAATGCAGAAGGGTCGCAGCAACGTGCACTTCGGGCTTGGCGTGGGCGTCGGCATCCGCTGAGTCGCTGTCCGGAGGCGGGCACCCCGCCTCACGGCCTCGCCGCGGAGGCAGCAGGCGTCCGCCGCCATCTCGCGGAGAGGCCCGGCTGGCGTCCATTACAATGGCCGCCCGTTTCCCGCCCGAGCCCGCGCATGTCCAGCCACGCCAACCCGATCAAGGCCATTTTCCTCGCGCTGGGCGCGAACTTCGCCATCTTCGTGGCCAAGCTCGCCGCCGCCGTGGTTACCGGCTCCGGCGCGATGATGGCCGAGGCGGTGCACTCGCTGGCCGACTGCGGCAACCAGGGCTTGCTGCTGCTCGGCATCCGCCAGGCCAAGCGTCCACCGTCCGACGAATTCCCGCTTGGCTGGGGTCGTGCGCTGTACTTCTGGTCGTTCCTCGTCGCCATCCTGTTGTTCAGCGTGGGCGGCATGTTCTCGATCTACGAGGGCGTGCACAAGCTCACGAATCCCGAACCGCTCAAGTGGCCGTGGCTGGCGATGGGCGTGCTGGTGTTCGGCATCGTGGTCGAAGGCATCTCGATGCGCGGCTGCATGCAGGAAGTGAACAAGGCCCGCGGTGACCAGGATCTGTGGACGTGGTTTCGCCAAACCCGCTCCAGCGAACTGCTGGTGATCTTCGGCGAAGACCTGGCCGCCCTCGTCGGCCTCTGCCTGGCCGCCCTCGCCATCGGCGCCACCATGCTCACCGGCAACCTGATGTTCGACGCCGCCGGCACCATCGCCATCGGCACCCTCCTGATCGTCGTCGCCGTGCTGGTGGCGATCGAGGTGAAGGCGCTGCTGATCGGCCAGGGCGTGGAACCGCGCCGCCGTGACGAGCTGATGGGCTTCCTGAGGAACCGCCCCGAAGTCGCCGAAGTCCTCAACCTGATCACCCTGCAGATGGGCGCCGACGTGATGGTGGCGGTGAAGGCGCGCATGCAGCCCACCGCCAACCTCATCGAAGCCATCAACACCGTCGAGGCCGCGATGAAGGCCGAGTTCGGCGACGTGCGCTGGAGCTTCTTCGAGCCGGACAACGCGGATTGAATATCGGCGAGGGAAAGCCATGTGACAACGTGTTGTTCGTCGCAAGCGCCCGCGCCATCACCCCCCGGTGGCTGCTCCCGCCACCGTTGGTCGGACGCCAAGAAGTTTTCCGATAACGGTCTTGCGCACCAGAGCGTGATAGCTGAGCAGGCAAAGTGCGAACGTTGCCATGACGGAGATCGCAAACTTCGCCCCCCACCACAGCTCCATGTCCATCAGTCGGTACTGAATGACGAACAGGACCGGGAGATGGATGATATAGACCCAATAAGACGAGTCGGAGAGGTAGCGCAACAGACAGTTGCCCCGATTCAGCAACGATCGGCCGGCGACGAGGCAAACGCAGGTCATCCAGACGCTGACGCAGGCTTCGACTGCCGCGATGGGCAGCGTCGCAGACGGCTCCGCGGCGGTGGGCACGTGCCGCTTGAGCAGATACCAGAACACACCGTACAGGCCCAGGCTTGCCAGCAGCAGCCACGATGCGAAACGGCGGAAGCGCTCGATCAGGGCCTCGTGGCCGAAAAGCAGATAGCCGAACGCGAAGAATGGTCCATAGAACCCGAAAGCCCAGAACTTGGGAAACAGGCTTTCTGGTGCGGGATGCGGAGCGGTCACCGAGGCGAGCGCCGGCACCAGCAACAGGGGTAACAACGCCAACTGCCACGCGGGGTTCAGGCCACGCACCAGGTTCCCGACCTCCCCCAGCTCCAGGCTTTTCGCCGCCCAGATCAGGACATAGAAGAACAACAGGTAGTAGAGGAACCATAGGTGGCCCGTGCCGGGCGGCAGTGCTGGTGGGTTCGCCATCAACGAGAACTGCTTGATCATCACCAGCACAGGTGACGGGTTCTGCACGCTCGCCGCCGCATGCAGCGTGCTGTAGCTCATCGCGGCGAGCACCAGCGGGCAAAAGATCACCAGCGGCAATGCGATGCGCCGCATGCGATTGAGGAACATGCCGCACATACCACGCTTGCGCAGGAGCATCGCCGCAAAGAAGCCCGCAACCAGAAAGAACAGCGGCATGCGAAACAGGTGCAGGAACCAGATGCACCAATCAAGGGCAGGCGATTGCGCGCGATCGGCCGTGGGAAAATACGGATGCAGGAGCGGGCTGTAAGCCAGCGCGGCGTGGAAAACCACCCCGGACAACATGGCCAGCGCGCGCAGGTTGTCCATGTAATGAAAGCGCATTGTGTCGTGCATGGCGAGACCTCCGAACAGGTCGGACGGATTCATCGGAATGGTGCATGGCCGCGCTTCGACTCCTCCCGCTGAGCGGGGTACGCCTGTCCTGAGCTTGTCGAAGGGCTAAGCGTGAACGGGGATCAGTTCAGTAGAACGATTTCTTTCGGCAATGCACCCAGCCGGTCGCGATGAGGACCGCAACGCCGACCACCAGTTGGCCAAGCAGGATCGACACCACGACCGGGCCGAATACGATGGTGTCGGTCTTGACGTGGTCGCTGATCGCCGGGAGCTGCCCCAGAAGCATGATGAACGGATTGATCAGCACCATGCTGCTGATCATGGCGAAAATGTTCCACCCCTCGGATTCGACTGCCATGGCGACGCTCAACGACGCGGTGTACGCCAGCAGCACGTGTCCGAAGATCAACAACGACAAGACGACGAGCCCGTCCGGTAACGGTGTGAACAGGATCACCAGCATCGTTCCAGCGAGCATCACCAAGAACGGCACGAGAAACGTGACCAGGCTGCCGACCAGCTTGGCCAGGTAATAGTCCAGCGGCGTCACCGGCAGGCTCATCACGAACGCCAGCGTGTGCTCCTTGCGTTCGACCAGCAACGAGGTGGAGATCGAGAAGCACGAGGCAGAGACCAGCACGATGATCAGCAGCAGCGAGCCAAGATAGAAACTCCAGCCGGTGGCCATGCCGATCAGGCACAGCGCCACGATCCCGGCGAGCACGCAGGCCGCGAGTTGTTTCTGGAACAGGAGCCAGTCCTTCGCCACCAGGAGCTTGATCACCGGCAGGTTGAGTGACGAGAAATTCATGCCACACCTCCAGCGCGCACGGTGGTGACGAAAATATCTTCCAGGCTCATCGGCTCGGTGCTGCGAATTTCCACGCCCTTCGCCTGCAGGCGTTTCAGCAATCCGTCGCTGAACTGGCGCACCTTCAGTTCCAGGATCGAACCGTTCTGTCGCGCCGCGGCGATTTCGGGCCACGCGATCTTGTCCGGCAGCCACGCTCCCAGGCAGACGATCCGGCGCCAATCGTCGAGGAATGCTTCCTTCTCCCTGGACGCCAGCAGCGCGCCGTCGTGAACGAAGGTGATGGTGTCCGCCATCTGCTCGATGTCCTTGGTGTTGTGAGAGGAAAAGATCACACTGCGCGCTTCGTCGCGAAGAACATCGGCGAGCGCCTCCAGCACCTCGTCACGCGCCACCGGGTCGAGGCCCGTGGTCGGTTCATCGAGCAACAGCAGCCTCGGCCGGCGGGCGAAATTGAGCATCAGCAGCGCTTTAACGCGCTGCCCGTGCGAATACCCAGTCATCGTCTGTTCCGCGCGCAGGTCGAAGCGGCGAAGCAGCTCGGTGGCGTACGCCTCGTCCCAGCCCGGATAGATCGCACGCACGAAATCCATGTGCCAGCGCAAGGTCCGGGTCTTGAACAGGCGCATGTCTTCCGTCGCGAATCCCAAGTCCTTCTTCGCGGCAACTTGTTGCGCCGGCATGGCATGTCCAAGCACCTCGACCGCACCCGCATCGGCCAGTGCCAGCCCGCTGAGAATGCGTAGCAACGTGGTCTTGCCCGCGCCGTTTACTCCCACCAGCCCCATGACCTGCCCCTCGGGCATGCTGAGATCGATGTCCCGGAGCGCGAAGTTCTCGTAGCGTTTGGTCACTCCGGACAGGGAGAATGCAGTCGTCATGGTGTGGATCCTTCAGTGGAATCGGCGGACCAGTCGGCCTGCTCGTCAAGCAGTCGCCGGATATCTTCCGCGGATAGGCCAAGCCGTCGGGCGCTGGCCAACATGGCATCAAAGTGCTTGGTGAACTCGGCACGCAGCAAGGTTGTCGACAAATCCCGCGATTCGGCCACGAACGAACCCATGCCGTGTCGCGTCACGATCACCCCGGCCTGGCCCAGCTCCGCATAGGCGCGCTTGACCGTGATCACGCTGACCCGGCTGGCACTCGCCAACTCCCGGATCGATGGCAACGGCTGGCCCGCCGGCCAATCACCAGCCATCACCTTGGTGGTGATCTGGTTGACGATCTGCTGGTACATCGGCGTGCTGTCGCTGACCGACAGGAACAGTCCGGGGTCGATCTGTGCATACTTCATATACACAGTATACCCACCAAGTTCTGTGCCGTAAAGCCATCGGGACACTCGGCAGGAAAGCCTCCATCGGACAACCATCGGCAGAAGACATCCGGAGCGGATTTCCGCCTTTCATGGACATGTGGCACGGATGGCTCGGGCGGCTGCTCAAGCAACGAGATGCCGAGCATTACATCGGGCGGCAAAAGATCGACCGCATCGGGGAAGCGAAGACTTTTCGGCTAGGTGCGTAAAGACGAGGAGTTGCACACGCCACCCAAACTGACGACGGTCGCATACCGGTCACACGCTACAATTCTCTTTAGCACTTCTGCCCGGGATCCCTCTGCCTCATGCGCAATCCCCTGCAAGAACAACTGCTCAAGGCCGGCCTGGTCAACAAGGCCAAGGCGGCGCAGGTCGTGCGCGAGCAGGCGAAGAAGCACAAGGGCAAGGGACCGGCGGCACCGAGTGCCGAGCAGGTGGAGGTGGAGCGGTTGCAGGCGGAGAAGGCCGAGCGCGATCGTGCGCTGGCGGCGGAGCGCAATGCGCAGCTGCGGCAGAACGAAGCGCACGCGCAGGTGCGCCAGATTGTCGAGGCGCACAAGGTGAAGCGCGATGGCGAGATTGCCTATCGGTTCACCGATGGCGGCACGATCAGGGATGTGCTGGTGAACGAGGCGCTGCGTGCGCAGTTGGCCAGCGGCACGCTGGTGATCGTGCGGCATGATCAGGGTTATGAATTGCTGCCGCGTGTTGCGGCCGACAAGGTATACGAGCGTGATGCGACAGCGATCGTGCTTGATCACGCGCGTAGCGAAGCCGGTAGCGGCAATGGTGCGGACGACGAGTATTACAAGCAGTTCCAGGTGCCGGACGATTTGATCTGGTAGGAGCCCGCTCGCGGGCGATGCAGTTGCTTTTGCGAATCCCGAATCCCGAATCCCGGCTTTCAAGGCATCGCCCGCCAGCGGGCTCCTGCAGGGACGGGGGTGGCCTCGGAGAACGGTTACGGCGGGTTACGCCGCGGTTCCAGCAGATCCCAGCCGTTGCCGTACAGATCATCGAACACCGCCACCGTGCCGTAGGCCTCATGCCGCGGCTCCTCGCGAAAGTGCACGCCTTCGGCGCGCATGCGCTGCCAGTCGCGCTGGAAGTCGTCGGTGTGCAGCAGCAGGAACACGCGGCCGCCGGTCTGGTTGCCGATGCGGGAAGTCTGTTCGTCACCCTTCGCCTTGGCCAGCAGCAAGCGGGTTTCGCCGGAACCGGGCGGCGCCAGCAACACCCAGCGCTTGCCGCCGCCCATGTCGGTGTCTTCGATCAGCTCGAAACCGAGCGCGCGGGTGTACCAGGCGATCGCCTCGTCGTAGTCGGCGACCAGCAGTGCAAGTGCGCCGAGATGCTGCTTCATGGCTTGCCTGCCTTGAGCACGGGCAGCGGGCCCAGTCCGGACTGCAGTTTCTTCGTGAGCCTGGCGCGGATCAGCGTATACGCGTCGAGGATGAGCGCCTGCAGCTCCGCCGTGGCGAAACGTCGTGGTTCGGTGACCGACACCCAGCGCATCCGCGCCAGGTACGGGGCCGGAATGATGCCGGGCAGGTCGGTGAGTTCGAGGAATCGCTCGTCCGCCACCTTGAACGCCAGGCGCCCGCCCTCGCGACCATCGGCATGGGTCATGGCGAACATCTTGTCGCCCACGCTGAACACCAGGTTGTCGCCCCACTTGATGTCGCGCGTTACGCCGGGCCAGCGGCTGCACAGCCGCTGCAATTGGGCCACGGTGATGCCGCGGGGTGGCTGGTCGGTCATGCAGGCTGCTCCGCCGGGGGAATCCGCATCCATTGTGGGGTGTTGCGCAGGCGCTGTCTTTGTCCTGCGGCGCATCTTGTGGCGCAACATGAATGACCGGAAGTGACGCCAAAGCTCACCTCATCATCATGATCTGTCGGCGGTTGCCCGTTGCATAATCATGCTGCATTGCACACAATACGCAAAAGTATGGAGCGCCCATGATTCCCGCGATCGACTTCGTCTCCCCCACGCCGCATGCCTCGCTGCCACCGCGAAGCAGCCTGCGCTTTGCCCGCAAGGCCCTCGCGCCGGCGGCCGGCGAGAAGGTGCGTACGCAGGACGAACGGGAGCTCACCCTGCGGGCGATCGAACCGGGTGACGTGGCGGCGATGCAGCGCTGTTTCGCCCGCCTGTCGCCGGAGGAGATCCGTCGCCGCTTCCTGCACGCGATGTCCGAGCTGCCCACGCCGATGGCGCAGCAGCTGTGCCGGATCGACCCGACGCGCGAAACCGCCTTCGTGCTGATGGACGAATCCCTCCACCCGGCCGAGATGCGCGGCGTGGGGCGCATCTACGTCGACGATACCACCGACACGGCCGAGTTCTCCGTGCTGGTGGAGCATGCCTGGAGCCGCATCGGCCTCGGCGCGCTGCTGATGCAGCGGCTGGTCGACGATTGCCGGCGCCGTGGCCTGTACGAACTGTGGGGCTACGTGCTGCAGGAAAACCGGCCGATGCTGCAACTGTGCAAGGAGCTCGGCTTCACCCAGCGCGCGATTCCCGACGAACCGGGCACCATGCTGATCACCTTGAAACTGTAGGACAACTCGTCACGGCGCCATGATCGGGAGCGGCGGGCGGTGCCCGCCCCGCACGGCCCGACTGGAGCGCCGCGTTACACTTGTCGGCTATGCCCAGCCCGATCAAGCATCCTCCCCTCCCCACCACACCCAGGCAGCGCCGCTACTGGTTGCCGCCGCACGGCTCGGCACGCGCCTTGCTGCTGGCCGAGGCGGCGCGCACGCATGAAGGCCTGCTGGTGGTGGTGGCGCGCGACACCCAGCGCGCACAGGCGCTGGAAGCGGAGCTGGGCATCTTTGCCGATGATCTGCCGGTGCTGCAGTTCCCGGACTGGGAGACGTTGCCCTACGACGCGTTCAGTCCGCATCCGGAGATCGTCTCGCAACGCATCGCCACGCTGTATCGCCTGCCTGGCGTCAAGCGCGGCGTGCTGGTGGTGCCGGTGGCCACGCTGATGCAGCGGATCGCGCCGCGTATCCACATCACCGGCTCCGGCCTGGTGATGTCGAAGGGTCAGCAGCTCGACCTGGCCGCCGAGCAGCGCCGACTGGAAGCGTCCGGTTACCGCCACGTGCCGCAGGTGGCCGAGCCGGGCGACTTCGCGGTGCGCGGCGCGTTGCTGGACATCTTTCCGATGGGCACCGCCGAGCCGTACCGCATCGAGTTGTTCGACGACGAGGTCGACTCGATCCGCAGCTTCGATCCCGAGACGCAGCGCTCGCAGCAGCAGGTGGAACGCGTCGAGTTGTTGCCCGCCCGCGAGTTTCCGCTCACCGAGGAAGCGGCGAAGGAGTTCCGCTCCAATCTGCGCGAGCGCTTCCCGATCGACGTGCGCCGCTGCCCGCTGTACCAGGACATGAAGGAGGGCGTCACGCCCGGGGGCATCGAGTACTACCTGCCCTTGTTCTTCCGGCAGACCTCCACGCTGTTCGACTACCTCGCCGACGACGCGCTGTTCGTGCTCGGCGAAGGCGCCGGGGAGGCCGCCGACCAGTTCTGGGCACAGACACTGGAGCGCTACGACCAGCGCGCGCATGACATCGAGCGCCCGGTACTGCCGCCAGCCGAGCTGTACCTGCCGCCGGACAAGTTGCGCGAGCAGCTCAACAAGCGCCTGCGCGTGGACGTGGTCGAGCCCGGCCACGAGCACGCCATCGACACCGGCACCCAGCCGGCGCCGGAGCTGCCGTTGAATCGCAAGGGCGAGGAGCCGGCCACCTCGCTGCGGCATTTCCTCGCCGGCTACCCGGGCCGCGTGCTGATCGCGGCGGATTCGGCGGGACGGCGCGAGGCGCTGGTCGATACGCTGGCAAGCGCGGGGCTGAAACCCGAGCACGTCGATGACTGGTCGGACTTTCTCGCTCGTCATCCCGGTGAAAGCCGGAATGACGAACAAAACCTCCCGCGCTTCGCCATCACCATCGCACCGCTTGAGCAGGGCTTTGCACTGACCAAACCGGTGTTGACCGTGCTCACGGAGCGCGAGCTTTACGGCGAGCGCGTGCGCAACGAGCGCGAGCGCAAACGCCGGCGTGGCACGGCGCGCGATCCCGACACGATCATCCGCGATCTCACCGAACTCACCGTCGGCGCGCCGATCGTGCACGTGGATCACGGCGTGGGCCGCTACCAGGGGCTGCTGTCGATGGACGTCGGCGGCATGGCCGGCGAGTTCCTCACCATCGAATACGCCAAGGGCGACAAATTGTACGTACCGGTCTCGCAGCTCGGCCTGGTCAGCCGCTACTCCGGCACCGCGCCGGAGCTGGCGCCGCTGCACTCGCTGGGCGGCGACGCGTGGGAGCGCGCGCGCCGCAAGGCGGCGGAGAAGGTGCGCGACGTCGCCGCCGAGCTGCTGGCGATCTACGCGCAGCGACAGGCGCGCGGCGGCGAGTCGTTGCCGATCGACCGTCAGCTGGTGGAGGAATTCGGCTCCAGCTTCCCGTTCGAAGAAACTCCCGACCAGGAAAGCGCGATCGAGGCGGTGCTGGACGATCTCGCCGCGCCGCGCGCGATGGACCGGGTGATCTGCGGCGACGTCGGCTTCGGCAAGACCGAGGTCGCGCTGCGCGCCGCCTTCGCCACCGCCACCGCCGGCAAGCAGGTCGCCGTGCTGGTGCCGACCACCCTGCTCGCCCAGCAGCACTACCGCAACTTCGCCGACCGCTTCGCCGACTGGCCGGTGCGCGTGGATGTGCTGTCGCGCTTCAAGTCGACCAGGGAAGTGAACGAGGCGCTGAAGCGCCTGGCCGACGGCCAGATCGACGTGATCGTGGGCACGCACAAGCTGCTGCAGTCGGACATCAAGTTCAAGAACCTTGGCCTGGTCATCGTCGACGAGGAGCAACGTTTCGGCGTGCGCCAGAAGGAACAGCTGAAGAAGCTGCGTGCCG
>Ga0105238_10005222_pt1 | contig 12833 bp, 12 predicted proteins | sample KBSC34metaG_FD_81526 | JGI IMG/M metagenome (GOLD analysis project Ga0105238, IMG submission 81526) | Corn rhizosphere microbial communities from Kellogg Biological Station, Michigan, USA - KBS C3-4 metaG | ecosystem: Host-associated > Plants > Roots > Rhizosphere > Soil | place: Michigan, USA... | reverse complement strand
CACCTCGTCGTCCGCACCGGGGGCGATCGCGACGTGAAAGACGCGCATGGCCTCGAGCTCGGCCACACAGGTCGGGCACTCGGCCAGGTGCCGCTCGAGCCGCGCGGCCCCCTGCACATTCAACGTGCCGCGAGCGACCTGCGCGACCAGCTCCTCTTCGGCGTGCTCTAGAGATCGGTCATCCACCGCCACGTCGTCCCTCCCCACTCTTCTCGATCCAGCGTCGGAGCTGAACCTTCGCCAAACGCAACCGCGTCTTCACAGTGTTGACGGACACGCCCGTCATGCTCGCGATCTCTTCGATCGAATGGCCAAGCATGGTGCGCATGATCAGAGCCTGCGCCTGCGTCTCGTTGAGATCGTCGAGGAGGCTGCGCAGCAGATCGCTGTGCGCGCCCGATGCTCCCTCGACCATCGCGGCGGGAACATGGGACGGCTCGAGGGTCGCATGCTGCTTCGCGCGCTCGCGAGCGCGGTTACGGCAGGCGATGGCGCGACGAAGCGCAATCTTCGTCACGTAATGAGTCGCGCTTCCTTCGAACCGGAATTGCGGCAATGAACGCGCAATATCGATCAAGCAATCCTGGATTGCGTCTTCCAACTCGGGGTTGTCACGATTCATCACCCCGCGGCAGATACGTCGCACGGTGGGCGCCACCGCGCGAAGGAACTCACGGAGGGCCGGAGGATCACCGTCGAGGGCCGCGCGCGCGCGCTGGTCCAGCTCCGCTTCCTTCGCCGCCCGATCGCGCGCTTCGCTGCCGAGGGCGCCTTCGCCGTCCTCGAGCGGGGGCGCCTTGGTCGCACGAAGCATGGGGTCAGCATGCAGCGGCCCTCCCCGGGCGTCAATCCGCGTTCGCTTGCAATCTCCGAGAGATAGGCGAGCGCGGCCGCCAACGCGAACCGTCAAAAAACGACGGGACGAAAAAATCGATAGACCCCGATGCGGGGCCGACCTCCCCTTCTTCCCCACCAGTGGGAGCGCCGTCTCGTTCGGCCTCACCCCCGGCCCCCTCATGCCGATCCCAGCAGAGAGCGAAGATCTGTCCACCTCGGCGGCGGCCGTGCCCTCACCGATGATGGATCCCATCGAGGGCGCGGCCTGCTTACGGGCGTTTCGAGACGAGCTCGATTACGTGCACCACAGCTTGCGCCGATTGGGGGCCTCGCGTGGCGACGTCGAGGACCTCCTGCAGGAGGTATTTCTCGCACTGCGCGGATCATGGCATCGCTGCGATCGAAGCCGACCTCTGCGTCCGTATTTGTTCGGCATTGCTTTTCGCGTCCTGGCGGCGCACCGGCGCAAGCGGGACCGCGAAGTGCCTTTTGGGGCCGTGGACATTCCCGACGTCCACGCGGATCTCGACGGACGTCTGATGAATAGCCAGGCGCGCCGCATGGTGCTCGCCGCCCTCGATCGGATCCCTCTCCCCCGGCGGGCCGTGCTCATCATGCACGAGCTCGACGAAGTCCCCGTCGCCACGGTCGCCTCCATCCTCCACATCCCGCTGTTCACCGTCTATTCTCGCCTCCGCAAGGCGCGCCAAGAGCTGGCCACGGTGATACGCCGGATGCTCAAGGGGGAACCGATCGAGGAGGTGGGTCTGCTCAGCGATGGCCAGCCCGACATGCTGGCTCGCCCTGCCTGATTGCAGCAATTGAGGAATTCTCAACAAATGAGGTCCCCGTGCGCCAGAGTGAAGCAATGAAATTCGCTCGAGCGAGCGTTCTTCTGGTGGCTGTCGCCGTCGGTTGCCAAGGGCAAATCAGCGGCACCGACCCGGGCGGGGGAAAGGGATCGGGAGGCACACCAGGCGCGTCGGGAGGCGCCAACGGCTCGGGTTCGGGCGGGTCGCACCCCGGCAGCGGTGGAGCGGGCCAGGGAAGCGGCGGCTCCAGCGCCGGCAGCGGCGGAAGTGGCGGGACGACCCCGGCGGGCAGCGGGGGAACCGGGACGCCCGGCTCGGGAGGCGCGACCGTCACCATCGACTGTTCGAAGCCTCGGGCGGCGATCACGCGCGCGCAGCTCCTCTCCGCCAGCCAGTACACGCACACGGTTCAGGATCTGTTCCAGGTGACGGGGAACCCGGGGGAGCCGCTCGGCAATCAGGTGTTCGCGCAGCTCGATCAGGCGGGCGTCGAGCAGCGGGCGACGGTCGCCGCCTCCGTCGCCCAGCAGGCCGCCGCCAACCTGTCCAAATGGGCGCCGTGCACGCCGCCCGCCACGGGGGACGCCACGAGCTGCGAGCAACAGATCATCGACAAGATCGGGACCCGCGCCTTCCGTCGCGCCCTGACGAGCGCCGAAAAGACGGACATGAAGACGCTCTTCGACGCGGGCATCAAGGAGAAGGACTTCGGCACGGGCGTCGAGTGGTACCTGACCGGCCTCCTGCAGGCGCCCGACTTCATGTACGAGATCGTGCGACCGGAGGCCGGTGAGGTCGCGGGCGAGGTGCGCCCGCTGCCGCCTTACGACTACGCGAGCCGCCTGGCTTATTTCGTGTGGGATTCGCCTCCCGACGACAAGCTGTTGACCGCGGCCGGCGCCAACGAGCTGGCCGACGCCGCCAAGAGACAGACCCACATCGATCGCATGGTTCAGGACCCCAAGTTCATGCGCGGCGTGGAGAGCTTCTACAATCAGTGGCTCCACACGGAGGCGTTCAAGACGCTGGCGCGCGACGCCGACGGGTTCGACGCGTCGGTGGTCCAGGCCCTGCAAACGTCGCTGGTGATGAGCGCGACCCAGCTCTACACGTCGGGCAGCCCCAACATCACCGGCCTGTTCTCTGGACAGAGCTACTACATGAACGACGTCCTTCGCCGCTTCTACGGGCTCACCGGGACCGGGACCACCTTCACCACGGTGGCCATGGAGGGCCAGAGCCGGCGCGGCATCGTCACCCACCCGGCCCTCATGGCGGCCCTGGCCCGTCCGAAGGAGAGCTTTCCGGTCGGCCGCGGGCTGTTCGTGATGCGGACCCTGCTCTGCAAGGACATCCCGTTGCCGAACGGCCTGACCATCCCCGAGGTGCCGCCGGCCATGCCAGGCGTGTCGACCCGGCAGCGCTACGAGATGCACTCGAGCAACGGCGTCTGCGCGCAATGCCACAAGCTGTTCGATCCGGCTGGGTTCGCGCTGGAGGGCTTCGACGAGGTGGGCCGCTACCGCACCACGGACAACGGCGCGGCCGTGGACTCATCGGGCACGATGGCGGCGGGCACCGACATGGACGGCGCGTTCGCCAACGGAGACGAGCTGCTGGCCCGCCTGGCCCAAAGCCAGGACATCCGGGCCTGCTTCGCCAAGCAGTACCTCAAGTTCGCGCTCGCGCGCGACCAGCTGGTGGACGAGGACACGTGCTCCGCCGACGCTGTCGGCAAGAGCTTCGCCCCCACCGGGGACCTCAAGCAGATCGTCTCGAACGTCGCCAGCACGGACGCCTTTCGCCAGCGGCTCGCCGAAGGAGTGGCGCCATGAAGCTGTCCGCATTCCAGAAGATCCGCCGGCGCGACCTCATCAAATCGCTCGGGGGCGCCGCGTTGCTGTTGCCCCACCTCGAGCTGTTCGAGCGAGCCGCGCGCGCGCAGAGCACGACCAAGAAGTCGAAGTACATCGTCTTCTGCTACACGCCGGACGGCGTGAACCAGGACGTGTTCTGGCCCACCGGCAGCGAGTCGAGCTTCACGCTCAGCAAGACGTTGAGCCCGTTCGAGCCCTATAAGGACAAGATCCTACTCGTGGGCCCCCAGATGAACGGGAACACCCGGAAGCAAGGCACCGGCCTCGCCTACATCTCGAGGCCGCCGCAGCACCAGGCGCCGGTCACGCTGGCGGCCCGGATCGGCAAAGGTTGCAACACCGGCGATTTCTCGAGCGAATGCCTCAACGGCACGGGCGGCTTGCCCTACGTCGACCAGAGCCGCGCCGTGAACAAGCTCGACGGGCCGTCGATCGATCAAGTGATCGCCAAGGCGGTCAAGGGCGACAGTGTGCTGGGATCGGTGAACCTGGGGCTTCATCCCATCGGGGGCGACACCCCCTCCGACATCAACTTCGACGACAGCGGCGCGGCCCTGCAGCGCAAGTCCACCGCGGACGACGCATGGCGCTACGTGTTCGGGGACACCTCCGGAGCGACGACGCCGACCACGACGGTGTCGCCGCTCAACAAGTACAACGCGGTCTCGAACTTCTTGCACGGCCGGTTCACGGCGCTCCGCCCAACCCTCAGCTCGGGCGATCGCAAGCGGCTCGACGCCCACCTGTCGTCATTGACGGATTACGAGGCGGTGGTGAAGGGCCGGCTCGGAAGCGGCATGACGACCATGCCCCCCTCGAGCGAGTGCACCAACCCGACGCGCGCCATGGTGAAGACCGACGCCGATTCGATCCGGACGGGCGCCGACTCGCAGACCCTGTCGCCGTTCTTCATGGACATCATCGCGACGGCCTTCCATTGCAACCTGACGAAGGTCGCCACCGTGACCTTCGGCTATCCGGGAGGCGGAGACGCGGGTGGGCTGCGCATGCCCTGGCTGGGCTTCACCGATCCGATGCACTTCGTCTCACACCACGCCGGCGACTCCACCAAGCTGGACCGGTACCAGAAGATGAACCAATGGGTGGCCGGAGAGATCGCCGGCCTGATGCAGCGCCTGGCCGCGCGCCCGTCTGCCACGGGAACCGGGACGTTGCTCGACGAGACGACCATCTACTGGTTCAACCGGCACGGCGACGGCAACGCGCACGACAACTTCGGCCTGCCCAACATCATCCTGGGCGGCACGGGTGGCTACTTCAAGATGGGACGCTGGCTGCAGCTGCCCGCCACGAACCCGACCAAGGTGCTCATCTCGCTGGCCAACGCCATGGGCGTGCAGGTGACGAGCTTCGGCGAGCCGGCCTTCATGGACACGTCGCCGCTGTCGGCGCTCACCGGCTGAGCACCTTCGCCCCCCCGCCCCCCCGGCCCGTAGACGTGTTCGTCTACGGCGACGTGGGCGTGGATGGGAGAGACCTAGCGGCGGGAGTGGCGCGGGCGGGATAAACGAGCGGTTCGGTGGGCGGGCCGCATGGTGCGGCGGAGACCCTCGAGCAGCGCGGTGAGCCCTCGCTCGAACCGCTGCTCGTGGGTCATGAGCCGCGCGAGACGCGCCCAGGTGGCCGCGGGTGTCTCGTTCCCTTCGCGCAGCGCAACCAAGTGAGGGTACTCGCCCGTCGCCAGCTGCTCCGCGAGGAAGGCCAGCAGCTCGTCGCTCGGCCCGGCGTCGGCGAAGTCCGCGCGCACCTCTCCGGTCCGGAATACGTGGCCGAACACGTAGTCGTCCACGATCCCCAGCAGATCCAGCTTGCCCGCCACGTCGAACGGGGCGGTTGCGACGGCCTCCATCGACTGCTCGACGTGGCGGAGGCTGTTGGGGCTGAACCGGGCCCCCCGCAGCGCGGAGAGCGCCCAGGGATGCCGCGCGAACACCCGGTACGTCCCCCGCGCGATGGCGGCGAGCGAGGAGATCCAGTCGCGGCCGAGCTCGCCGCGCGTGAGCAGGACCTCGCCCATGAGCGCGTCGTCCATCAGGTCGACCAGGTCCTCCTTGGTCCGCACGTAGTGGTAGAGCGTCATGGTCCCCGCGTCGAGCTCCTCGGCGAGCCGGCGCATCGACAGCGCGTCGAAGCCTTCTCGGTCGGCGATCCGGATGGCGATCTCGGCGATGAGCTCGCGCGAAAACCGAGGCTTGCGGGAGCCAGGGGCGGGTTTCACCCAGATGGGGTCCGAAGACGCGGAGGGGGAGACCGAACGTTTCGTTGACACGGCGTACAGTGTACTGCTACGGTTAGTCGTATGATGTACGAACATGACGTGCGGCGTACGAGCAAAGAATCCGGAGGCCCCAAAGCACTGCGGGGACCGTCCGGTATCCGCGTCGAAAACCTGACCAAGCAGTTCGGCGACGTCCACGCCCTGCGGGCCGTCAGCCTCGAGGTCCCGGCCGGCCAGGTGCTCGGCCTCTTGGGCCACAACGGGGCCGGCAAGACCACCATGCTGCGGATCCTCACCACTCTGACCCGCCCGACGACGGGGCGCGCCTGGGTGGCCGGCCACGACGTGATCGAGGAGCCGGATCGCGTGCGCGCCAGCATCGGGTTCACGGGCCAGGCCCCCAGCGTCGACGACCTGCTGACCGCGAGAAGCAACCTCGAGATGATCGGACGCCTCTGTCACCTCCCCGCCCGGGAGGCCCGTGCCCGCGCCGGCGAGCTCCTCGAGCGCGTGTCGCTGGCCGACGTCGCCGACCGCCGAGTCAAGACCTTCTCCGGCGGCATGCGGCGGCGCCTGGACCTGGCCGCCAGCCTGGTCGCGAAGCCGCCGGTGCTTTTCCTCGACGAGCCGACCACCGGCCTCGATCCGCACGCCCGCAACGAGCTCTGGTCGATGCTGCGCGACTATGTCCGCGCCGGCGCGACGCTCCTGCTCACGACGCAGTACCTGGAAGAGGCCGATCGCCTGGCCGACGCGATCGTCGTGTTGGACCAGGGCCGCGTGGTCGCGCGCGGAACGCCCAGCGATCTCAAGGACCGCTACGGCGGCGAACGCTCGGTGGTGACGGTGGCCTCCGAGGACGCGGTCGCGCGGGCGCGCGGGGCCCTGGCCGCCTTCGCCGAAAGCGGGGTCATCGAGGTCGAGGCCACGCGCCTGTCCGTGGCGACCCGAAAGGGCACGCGGCTCGTCGACCTGGTGCGCGCCCTCGACGCGGCCGGCGTCGACGCGCTCGACGTGCATCGCCGCGCCCCCACCCTCGACGACGTCTTCCTCTCTTTGACGCGCAACAAACCCGCGGAGGCTGCATGAGCACGAGATATCTCCTGAATGATTCGCTGGTGATCGCCAGGCGCAGCCTGGAGCACGTGCGCCAGATCCCCGAGAAGCTGCTGGACGTCACACTGCAGCCGATCATGTTCGTGATGCTGTTCGCCTACGTCTTCGGCGGCGTGATCGCCATCCCCGGCGGCAACTATCGCGAGTACCTGATGGGCGGCATCCTGGTCCAATCGCTCGGCTTTGGCATCATGGGCCCCGCGGTCTCCATCGCCACCGACCTGCGTGAAGGCGTCGTCGATCGCTTTCGCTCGCTGCCGATGGCGCGCTCGGCCTACCTCACCGGCCACGTTCTGGCGGAGCTGGCGGCCCTCGCCCTCTCGGTCGTCATCTTGTCGCTGACGGGGCTGGTGGTCGGCTGGCGCATCCACGCCGACCTGCCCCACGCGATGGCGGGCTACGGGCTGATCCTGCTGTTCGCGTTCGCGATGCTGTGGCTCGGCACGCTGCTCGGGATCACCATCCGCTCGCCCGACGCCGCCCAGGGCGTCGTGTTCATGATCGTCTTCCCTCTGACGTTCCTGGCGAACACCTTCGTCCCGGTGGCGGGCCTTTCGCCCGTGCTGCGGACCTTCGCGGAGTGGAACCCCGTCAGCGCGCTGGCCGCAGCCGTCCGCACGCTCTTCGGCAACCCGACCGCCCTGCCCGCCGACGCCGCCTGGCCGCTCCGGCACTGCGAGCTGATCGCCCTTTGGTGGTGCGCCGTGCTGATCGCGACCGGCATGCCGCTCGCCATCCGGAAGTTTCGCGCCCGGATGATGGGCTGACGCGGGCCGGGCCCCCTCGCCCGGAATGTTCCAGCCCGTTGACAGCCACGGAGGGCGGCACATAAGGTGCCGCGCATCCGCCAACGTCATTTGAAGCGGCTCCTCGAAGGCAGCCTGACGCTGCCCGAGCCCGCGGATCCGGCTGTGCGTCGTGGGCCAAAGAGCGCGCTCTATGGTCCTCCGCTCGCGGACTGGTCCGCGCCCGCATCTCTTGCGGGCGAGCCGCACGAAGCGGCGCCCCCTTCCGCGAGTGAAAAGCTCGCCGCCCGCTCGGCGATCGCGGCCTGCCTGCGAGCCCTCGCGCGCCGGCTCGACGACCTGCTGCCGGGCGCCCTCGCCTCGGCGCGGCAAGCCTGGGAGCGGGTCGATGCCCTCAAGATCCTCGACCGCTCCGTCGCCGCGCAGATCGCCGAGACCCGAAGCACCCTCTTGCAGGTGGCCGAGAGTCGGCCCGCTCTGCGTGCCCTGGCTCTCGAGGGGCTGGTCGCCATCGACACGGCGTGGGGCCTGACGCGCCTCTTCGAGCGACGGCTGTCCTCCTTGATTCGCCTCCGGGTGCGCTCGGGGAACGATGACCTGCTGCCGACCGGCCGGCCTTTCCTGGACCTGGCGGCGGCCCTTCACGAGGCGGCGCGCGCATGGTCATGACCCGACTTCGATGGGCGCTGGCCGCAATCGCGGCGGCGCTGACGCTGGTGGCGGCCGTTCAGTCGCTGCGCGCCTACGCGGCGCACGACCTGACCCTGGGGACGTGGGCCGTCGTGGGCCTCGCGGTCCTGCTGTTCGTGGGGCTCGCGAGCCTGGGTCGGGCCCGGCGCCGGATCGCCGGCGAGCTCGCCGCGCTGTCAGGATCGGGGCCGGCCGGCCAGCTGGAACGCGCGCGGCGGCAGCGCCTGCAGGCCATCAAGGACGCAGACGGGATCCCCGACGGCGAAGCGCTGGCCGAGGCCACGCGCGCCGAGGAGGCGGGGCGCGCCTACGTGGGTCGCTTTCTGGTGGCGACCACCGTGCTCATCGGGCTGGTGGGGACCTTCGCCGGCTTGATGGAGACCCTGGGCAAGGTGGCGCCGCTGCTCCGTGACAACGACGCGGGAGGCATCGCCCTGCTGGCGGCGCCGCTCGGCGGCCTGCACGTCACGTTCGGAGCGACCCTGGTGGCCATCCTGGCGACGCTGTCGCTGGCGCTGGCGCAGGGTGACCTCACGCTGGCCGAGGACCGGGCGCTCGCGACGCTCGAGGACCGGACGCGGCACGAATGGATTCCGCAGCTGTGGCCCCGCGGCCTGGATCCGGCGGAGCGCACGGCCCGCGCCCTGGACGGATTGCAGGCGAGCCTCACCGAGGCGGTCGCGCGCGCCATCGAAGGCAGCGTCAAGCGATTGGCCGACGGCGCGCGCGCGGACTCCGAGCGGGCGGCGCGCGGCCTGGAACAGACGACCACGGCGGTGGAGAAGCAGATCGGGGCGTTGTCGGCGCTGCTCGGTCGCGCCGCCGAGGAGTCCGCGCGGAAGCAGGGCGAGCTCCTGGGGAGCGCGGCGGCCCGCCAGACGGCCGCGCTAGAGGGGTCCGCTGGTCGCGTGGAAGCGCGGGTGACGGAAGCCGTCCAGAAGATCACCGGCGCCCTCGACGGACAGCTCGAACGAGCGGTGACCAGCCTCGCTGCGAGCGGCCGGACGACCTTGGCGGGTGTGCAGGAGGCGGCAGAGTCGGCGGTGGCCCGCCACGCCGCGACGACCGAGGCGGCGATCGCGCGCCTGTCCGAGCTCACGGCCGCCGGGCTCGAGCGCGCCAGCGCGGCGGCCGCGCAGGCCAGCGAGCGGGCCACCGAGGCCGCCGTCACGGCCAGCCAGCGCGCCGTCGAGGTCGCCACCACGTCCAGCCAGCGCGCCGTCGAGGCGGCCGCCACGGCCAGCGAGCGCGCCGTCGAGGCCGCCACGACGTCCAGCGAGCGCGCCGCCAAGGTCGCCACGGACGTGAGTGAACGGGCCGTCGAGGCCGCCACCAAGGCCGGCCAGCGGGCCGCCGAAGCCGCCACCGAGGCCAGCCAGCGGGCCGCCGAGGCCGCCGCCAAGGCCAGCGAGCGGGCCGCCGAGGCCGCCGCCGAAGCCAGCCAGCGGGCCGTGGGAGCCGCCGAGGAGGCGGCGCGCCGGCACACGGCCCTCGCCGAACAGACGGCCCAGCAAGCGCGCGCGTGGGAAGAAGAGTCCCTGCGTCGCTCGACCGAACGGTCGGAGCAGCTCGCGCGAGAGACGACCGCGATCGCCGAGAAGGCCCTGCAGGGAACGACCGAAGCGGTGGTGCGCACGCTCGAGCCCCTGTTTGCCGAGGAGGGGACGCGCCTCGAGAGCCTGCGCGGCGCGCTGGCCGACACCGCCGCCCGCGTCGAGGCCTCGGTGGGCCGCATCGGCGAGCTGTCCACCTCCCTCGACGGCGCCGCGCGCGAGCAGGTGGCGGCGCTCGACCGCCACGGACAGTCCCTGCTCGCGGCCTTCGATCGGGTGGTGGTCGGCGGCGGCACCGCGCTGACCGAGTCGGCCGGGACACTGGCCGCGGCCGCCCGCCAGCTCCAAGGCAGCGCCGATCTGCTGGCGCCTCGCCTCGAGGCCCTGTCGACCGAGCTCGGGGCGCTCGCGCGCGAAGTGGCGCTGCTGCTGGCGGCGCGCGGGCCGGACGGTGACGTCGGCGCGATCGTGCTCGGCGAGCTGGAGTGTTTGGGCGCCGGGTTCGACCGGCTGGCCGAGCTCGTGCGGATGGCGCAGGGAGAAGCCGAGGCTCCCGCCGTGGAGAATGTTGTGCCGGCCTCCGCCGCCCCCGCGGACGAGTCTCCCCTCTCGCCCGAGGAATCGTCGCCCGACGGAGCGTCTGATGCCGCGTCTGATGCGGCGGCTGAAGCCGCGTCTGAAACCGCGTCCCAAGACGCGCCCGACGAAGCGGCCGCGGAAGCATCGGAAAGGTCGCCAGAACGTGCGCCCGAAGAGTCCGGTGAGGAAGCGGCCGAAAGTGCCTCCAGCGTGACGGCGGCCCCGCTGGCCGAAGACGGCGCGCGGGCCGACGACGCGATCGCCCCCACCGACGCGCCCGATCCGGAGCGCGCGTGAGCCGGCGGCCTCGCGCGCCGCTGTTCCCGATCAGCGTCTGGCCCCCGTTCGTCGACGCGCTGACCCTGGTGCTGGCGGTCTTCGTCCTCCTGATGCTGGTGGCCCTCCTGGCGCAGCGGGGCCTCGTCCACCGCCTGCGCGCGCGAGAACAGGAGCTGTCCTCCGTGCGCGAGGAGAAGGCCCGCGTCGAGCGCCGACTGCGCGCCCTGGCCCCGCGATCGGCCATCTCGATCGACGACGGAAAAGTCATCTTGCAAGGCGAGGTCCTGTTCGACTCCGGCTCGGACGCGCTGAAGCCGGCCGGAGAGGCCCTCATGACCCAGATCGGGCACAGCCTGGCGGCGCTCCTGGCCGCCGAGTCCGACCAGATGCTGCTCGTGGGCGGTCACACCGACGACCGGCCCATCCACGAGCGGTTCGCCTCGAACTGGGAGCTGTCGGTGGCGCGCGCCCTGGCCGTCTCGCGCGTCCTAATCCAGGCGGGCGTGTCGCCGGCGCGGGTGGTTGCCTCGGGGTTCGGGGAGCACCACCCGCGCGCCTCGAACCAGGACGAAGCGGGCCGCGCGCAGAACCGCCGCATCGAGGTCCTGCTGGTGCCGATCCGATCGGTGTCGTCGCGATGACCTCCTCTCCGGAAGGCGCGTCGTCCCCGTCGCCACCCCCGCCGGCGGCGAGCGAGGCGGTCTGCTTCGCGCGACGCCTGCTCCCCCTGGCCACCACGGTCTTGCAGCGCGTCCCCGAGGGCGAGCGCGCCCCCATCCTGAGCGCGCTCGATCGTTTCCTCGGCGCGCCGGGCCCCGCCTCTTTCCTTGCGGCGACGCGCGTGTTGGACGGCGCCCTGCGGGCTCTTCTCATCGCGCGGGCCGGCGCGGGCCCCCTGCGTCGCGGATTCGCGGACGCGGTTCGCTCGCTGCGCAGCTTGGGGGCGCTGCCGCCGGCGGTGGTCGACGAGCTGGAGCAAGGCTCGGCGCTCGACGCCCGCTCGATCGATCGGCTGAACGCGCTCGCGGCCCTGGTCGGAGCCTACGCGGCGCTCGACGCGCGCGTGGCGGCCGATGTGGCCCAGCACCGGCGCCGCTGGAAGCGCCCACCACGCCAGCGCCAGCCGCAAGCGCAGCCCAAGCGCAAGCGCCGCTAGAGGCTCAGCGACTCCGGGGGGTGGCCACCTCGATCAGAGCGCGCAGCTTCGGTTGCTCCTGGGTGCGGGCCGGAAAGTAGAGGAAGAGGCCAGGGCGGGTCGGCAAGTGCGCGGTCAGGACGGCCTCGAGGCGTCCGGTACCGAGCTCGCGAGCGGCCACCAGATCCGCGGTGTAGGCCAGGCCGACACCCCGGCTGGCGAGCGCGACGAGCGATGGGTGATCGTTGACGATCACGCTTCCGGGAGGGTCGAGCGAGAACTCGCGCCCTTTGCGCACGAACTGCCAGCGGTACACGGTGCGGGCGGTCGGGAAGCGATAGCGGATGCACTCGTGCCCGGTGAGCTCCCGCGGCGTGCGGGGGCGGCCCCGCGCCGCCAGATAGCTGGGCGCGCCGACGACGACCCATCGAAATGGTGGGGTGAGGCGCACGGCGACCATGTCGCGCTCGATGAACTCGCCGATCCGGATGCCGGCGTCGAAGCCGTCCTCGATCAGATCGACAGAGGCGTCGTTGACGTCGATCTCGACGGTGATGTCGGGGTACGCGCGCCGCAGCTCGGGCAGGACCGGGTAGATGACGAGGTCGAGCGCGATGCGCGGAACCGACAGCCGGAGGTGGCCGGCCGGCCGCTGGCGAAGGGTCCCGAGCGCGTCGAGCGCCTCGGTGATATCGGTGGTGGCCGGTCGCACCCGCGCCAGGAGCTGGGCCCCCGCCTCGGTCAAGGCCACGCGCCGGGTGGTGCGCTGGAACAGCGGGAGCCCGACGCGCGCCTCGAGGGCGCGGATCGCCTGGCTGACGGCGGCGGGTGTCACGTGAAGCGCGGCGGCGGCGGCTCGAAAGCTGCGGTGATGAGCGACCGCGAGCAGCTCGGAGAGTCCGGTGAAGGTGTCGGTGCGTGCCATGGGTGTCGCGAGCGGCCGTCAGGCGCCGATGCCGATTGGATAGAT
>Ga0105238_10005220_pt1 | contig 12835 bp, 11 predicted proteins | sample KBSC34metaG_FD_81526 | JGI IMG/M metagenome (GOLD analysis project Ga0105238, IMG submission 81526) | Corn rhizosphere microbial communities from Kellogg Biological Station, Michigan, USA - KBS C3-4 metaG | ecosystem: Host-associated > Plants > Roots > Rhizosphere > Soil | place: Michigan, USA... | reverse complement strand
GCGGCGCCGTTCGTAAGTGGCGCGCGCATTGTTGACCTTCGCGCGCGCGTCATTCAGTGCTTTTTGATCTTCGGCGTTGGTTTTGGGAATCGTGCCGGTGACGAGGCTGCGTTCGTTCGCGCGGGCTTCGTTGAGTGCGGCGAGTGCTTCGGCGCGTTGCGCCTGCAGATCGCGTGCTTCGAGGACCGCGATCACTTCGCCGACGCGCACCAGCTTGTTCTTCAGCAGCGGCATCGATTTGATCTGCGCGCTGATCTTCGCGCCAACGTCGGCTTTTTCGCGCGGCCAGATCGTGCCCACGGCGGTTAGGGGCGCAGCGATCGTTTGTGTCTCGACTTTGGCGACTTTGACACTGACTGTCGGGGTGACTTCAGTTTCTGCTTCCGTTTTTGATCTCCGCACACGCCAGACGATCAGGAAGGCGACGAGCAGGACCACAAGGCCCATCACGATCAGCACGATGTTTCGTCTTTGCGTGTTCGGATGTTCGTTCATCGCTTGCATCAACTGTGGCCACCTGTTTCCCGAATGATGTGTATTCCAACAACGGGTGGCCACGGAGGGCCAACCCCTACAGTTGTTTTCAAGTTGGTCGCCCTTGTGTTAACGGCCGGTGGCCTGTTTCAATCGCGCGAGCGCTGTCTGGTAATCGAAGATCGCCTGGTAGAGCGCATTGCGTTGTTCGACGATCGTTGTTTCGGCGTCGGTGACTTCAATTATCTGTGCCTCGCCGGCGCGGTAACGCGCAATCGACGCTGTGACGTTGTCTTCTGCTTTTGCGACGCCTTCACGCGCCACGTCGATGCGTCTTTTGGCGCTATCGACCTGCGCTCGTGCGGCATAAAACTGTTGCGTGAAGCCGTGCAATGCGATCGTTCGCTCGTTCTCCGCGAGCTCTACACGCAAACGCGCCTGTTGCTCACGACTCCGTGTCGCGCCCCAGTCGAAGATGGGAATCGAGAACGTGATCGCTGCTGACACTCCGGTGTGTTCCTTCAACCGCGGCGACTTGAGCGAATCAGTATCGAAGCCGCCGTTCACCGAATAAGAAAGGGAAGGCAAGCGATCCGCATGAGCGATCCGAATCTCCTGCCGCGCGGCTCGTAGCTGCTGCTCGAGTTGAATGAACTCAGGCCGTCGCGAGACTTCTTCTGCTTTGAACTGCTGGTAATCGGAATCTACCGGAACGTCTAACGCTAAATCAGTCGTGTTGATGGGCTGCGAGAATTCATACCCGACAAATACTCGCAACGCGCCGGCCGCGACTTCCTCGTTCGCGCGCGCGCGTTCCAACTCATCGCGACGCGTCAGCGTTTGCAAATGCGCGCGCGTCACATCAACCGAAGCCACTTCGCCGCCGCTCAATAGCAAAGATGTAGCGCGTTCAAACTCCTCGGCCGCAGCAAGGTTTCGTATCGCTGCGGTACGCTGCGCAGTGGCGAGTGCGAGCCCGTAATAAGCTTCGATCACCGCCTGGGCCAGCACGCGTTTCGCCGCTTCAGTGCCCGCGTGTGCGGCGGCCATCAACGCGCGACTGCGTGCGAGCGACGCACGCAAACGGCCGGCGACGTCGAAATCTCCAGAGACGTTCACTAACGCGTCGGTAACACCGATGGCGTCCGCAGAGATGAAACTCGGTTGACGCGGCGTGCCCGGCGGCAGGCCCAACGCCGGCGACGTGTAGATGTAACTCAGCGGCGTCGTAACCTTCGGCAGAAATGCAGCGCGCGCTTGTCGCACGTCTTCTGCGGCGATGCGTTCGTTGATCGCGGCCGATTGATATGTCGACGCCTGTGCGTTTGCCAGTCGCAACGCGTCATCGAGTGAAAGGGGAGTTTGTGCGTGTAGCGTTGAAAGGCAAACGAATGCGAAGAGTACCGCAAGGGGGAATACCTTCGGTCTTGCTCGCTTCGTCATACTCGTACCGTGATTGGGCCGAGTATAGCCGGGCCAACCTTAATGGAAGATTAATAGACGGTGGCAAATCAATGGCGGACGTCGAGCATGTAGCCTTCGCCGCGGCGTGTGTGCAGCAGTTTGAGCGAGTGTTTTCCGTCGATCTTCTTGCGCAGGCGATTCATATAGACCTCGATCGTGTTTGAAAACGGATCGAAAGTGTCGTCCCAAACGTGTGCGGCGATCTCGGCGCGCGAGACGAGCTGGCCCGCGCGTCGCGCGAGATACTCGAGCAAGGCGTATTCTTTCGCCGTCAGTTGGACCTCGTGATTGGCCCGTGAGACACGGTGGCTGATCGAGTCGACCACGAGATCGCCAATCTCGAGCAAGTCGGGACGAAGTTGCGAGTCGCGTCTGAGCAGTGCGTGAATGCGCGCGAGGAGCTCGCGAAATGAAAATGGTTTGGTGAGATAGTCGTCGGCTCCGGCGTCGAATCCGGTGATGCGATCGTCGATCGCGGCGCGCGCGGTGAGCATGAGGATTGGAGTTGTGTCGCCGCGCGTTCGCAGCTCGCGGCAGACTTCGAATCCGTCATGCTTCGGCAAGAGGACGTCGAGCACGATGACGTCGTAGTCGTTGATCGCCGCCTGATAAAGCCCGGCCTCTCCATCCTGCACGACGTCGACGGCATAGCTGTTTTCACGCAACCCTTTTGCGATCACCCCTGCCATGCGCGCGTCGTCTTCGACAACCAGTATTCGCATAAATCGTTAGACAGGATTTCAGGATTTACAGGATGTACAAGATTTATTCTGAAAATCATGTGAATCCTGTAATCCTGTCTAAGTTACTCGCGTCGTTTCGTGCGACTCTTTTGTGTGGCGACGTCCACCTTATGCGCGGCTTCGTCGATCTTGTCGATATTGATCACTTCTTCAACCGCACGATGATCGCGACACTGGGTGGTCCACAACTGCCGTTGGTGCGCGAGCTCTTGTGCGAGTGGCTCGTAGATCTCGCGACGGCCTTTGTCGTCGGCGTAGCCCCACAGACCGCTGTAACAATGACGGTCGTCACCCCAACCGGGATAGTCGATGATCGGATACAGACACAACGCTTCGAGCTCGACGCCCGCCGCCGCAGCCGCGCGCACCTCCTGGCCGATGTAGCGCAACCACGACGGGCGCGCGTCGCCCTCGATGCCCGTCTCAGCGATGAAGATCGGTCTGCGATAACGCTCGTAAACTTCACGCAGCATCTCGCGAATCGGCCGGTGCAGTGGGTGCGAAGGAGGCAGCAACACGTCTTTCCGACGGCGCGCTGCCGGCGTGTGTGGATCCTGGTGAATCCACTGATTATTCGAGTAGTAATTAACGCCGAGCAGATCGAGATACTCAGGACGACCGCCGAGCTCGGGACACATTCTTCCACTCAGCATGTCCCACGCCTGGAACTGCGACATCCGGTAATCTTCTGCCGCCGCGGCCTCTTCCGGATAGTCGGGATCGACGGCGATGTGAATGATCGGCTCAGCGTGACAGATGCGAGCGCGTGGATCCACTTCGCGCACAGCTTCGATCGCAGCGATCGCCGCGCGCACGAGTTGGGCCTTGAGCTCCGGACCGCGCTTCTTAGCGAATGGATTCAGGAACCCGGCATCACCACCACCCCACGACACAAACGAGATCTCATTCGCCGGCGTGACGTAAATCGGCCCGCCCGTCTCGTCGAGCATGACTGCGGCGGTGGCGCGTGCGAAGCGTGCAAAGCGCTCGATGAACGCGGCGCTCCAGATGTTCAGCCCGTCCGGCCAACCGTAATGAAATAAATCCCAGATGACTTGTGTTTGCGTCTCGCGCGCCGCGCGCAACATCGGAACGAGACTGGAAAAGTCGTAGCGGAAAGGCGACTTCTCGATCAGGTGCCAGCGCACACCGTCGCGCGCCGTGCGTATGCCGACTTCCTGTAAACGCGTGTAATCTTCGAATGCAAACTCGCCGTGCCGCGTTGATTCGATGAGGTCGAGTCGTTGTCCTGCAAAGCGTCCGAGCGCTTTACGCCGGGGCAGTCGATGCGTCGAGCACTCGAAGCCGCCCATCCAAAAGCTTCGGAAGACCGAGCTGTCTACCGGAGCGCGCGAAATATCCGTGTTCTCTAAAATGCTAGTCATACGAGGTAATCATACACATGGTGAGGCGAGTAGCAACTGTCGCTTTTTTATGCGGATTTAGTGTTTCTGAAGAGTGTGCTGATTAACCCAACCGAAGTCGCTATCCAGCCCGCGAGCGCGAGGTAAACAAAGTAACGAGGAATCACGAGCAAGGGCGGGAAGCCAAGAGCGATCGACAGTTGGAACGTGCAAACCGTGTACATGCCAAAAGGGAAGACCATGCCCCAGTATTGCGGGTCGTATTTCAAAGGGAACCTTTTGTAAACATGGCGCCAGAACCCGAGTGCTAAGAGCAGCGGAATCCACCACGTGGCTGCGGCCCAAAAGAAGAGGGTGAAGCCTTTCAGAAACGGAACCACTTCGTTAAGAAGTGACCATCCGGGAGCAGCAATGATCAGCCGTGCACCGGCGAGCGTCGTGATCGCGACTGCGCCCATGTTGATCCAGTACGGCGGCGTGAGTGACCCGGTGGTTACGTTTACAAAGGTGAAGCGATAGAAGATCAACGTGATGAGCGGCAGATAGAGCATGCAGCCAAGCAGAAACATGCACAACGTGAAGAAAAGAATCGGCTCGCGATAGTTGACGACGCGACTGACCAGTAATGTTCCGAGCACGGAAATGGATTGCGTCGCGACGACCGCAAGCAGCCAGCCGCCATTCAAGCCTGCCTCGATCGATGGTTTGTTTTCACTCACAGTCACCGCTGTGAAGAACGTGTACATGATCACAAACCAAAAGCTTATACCAACAATCCACAGCACCATCGCCGGACGATACTGATCGAAGACAATCAGCAGTGCGCTTCCCAATACACACGTGCCGGCGACGACGGTAAAGAACCCCGGGCCTCTGACGTGATCTTTGATATCGGCTTTAACTCGAGACAGGAAAAACACGAGCCGCAGCAGTAACAACAAACCGAGCACGGCGTAAGCAGCAATATTAATAAGGAGCAGGACGAACGAGATCGTCATCATTTGCAGCAGAAAACAAGCAATCGAGATGATTCCCGTGGCCATCACGAGGGCGAAGTATCCGGGAAACAAATCTGCTACTGCACGGGAAAGAACGTTTGGCGGGTTTGAGTTATTCATCAGAGGGGGATTCTTCATCGCATCGCTTGCAGTCGAGCTCAAGGCCGAGGTGTGAGGCGCGACCTTCAGCGGACAGCACCCACGGGCGAATGGTCATTGGCGGATCGTGGCGGACGTGTTGTCGGTGGCCGCACGCGAGGATGGCGCGCCAGTGATCCTCGTCGTCCTTATCGAAACCTGTGATGTTCTGTTTCATCGGATATAGCCGGTGCTGGTCTTTTTGCGCGAGGTAGGGCGCCACCACTTGATGATCGAGAGAGTAATAGCAAAGCAAACACCTGACGCAATCACGAGCGGCAGCAGGACTGAATAATGACCAGCGAGTGCAGCGTCAACCGTTGCCGCGAGGATCCAAAGCTGCGCGATATTGATCATGACGAGCATGATCAATCGTGCCTGCCATACTGCGGCTTGTCCCGCTCTCGAACGCGGTTTCATGTCAGCCTCCATTTCTGCCGGTGGCCCAGATTTGTCCATCACGCGTTTCCACTTCGATCCGGTCCAGGGCGCGAGGTGGTGGGCCGTAAAGCACAGCGCCAGTCGCCGCATCGAATGCGCCTTCATGGCAGGGACATTCCAGCCGTTGCTCAGCGCGCGAGTAGTAAACCGGGCAGCTCAGGTGCGTACACTTTTGGCCGTAAGCGTGATAGGCGCCATCGGCGGTTCGAATAAGGATTGCAGAGTCGCGGTCTGTTGGATAACTAAAGTTCAAGCTGCTGTTTGGAGTAAGTGTCTCGGCGACTGCGATATGCGCAACAGGCAACGAGACCGACTCACGTGCATCGATCGCGGCCTTGCCAGCAAATCCCGCAGCACCGGCGAAGAGCGCCGCTGATGTCAGTCCCAGGAAATTGCAAAATTCACGGCGAGTAACTTGAGCTTCCTCATCGCGCTCGTAAGGAAACTCCGCCTGATAAGGCGCTGTAGCCGCCTGGACATCACTTTCGTCTGATAGATTCTTAGTCATAATAACCTTCTTCTCTGCGGCCCTCTGCGTATCTCTGCGTTCTCTGCGTTAAAAGGGCTATTCAACGCAGAGGTCGCAGAGATACGCAGAGGGCCGCAGAGAAAGCCATTAGAATTCATTGCTCTTGTCTGAGTGCTCAACCTGCGTGTCGATCCACGACTCTGGCGCCAGTGTTTCTGAGCCATCGACCCTCACTTCTTCAGCGTCGGCCGGCAACATCAAATAGACTTTCGTCTCGACTTTCTGATTACCAAACACGTGCACATTCACCGGCTTCGTCCGGCGCAACGGTACGATCTGTTCATACTTCCCAAACGAGATCGCGCCCGTCGGACAGACACTCGCGCACATCGGCTTCAACCCTTCAGACGAACGGTCGTAACACATGTCGCACTTCATCTGGAGATGAATCTCGGTGTTGTACTTCGGCACTCCAAACGGACACGCGTTCACGCAGTTCCTGCAGTCGAGACAGCGCGGCTTTAACGCTGACATCACCACACCATCGTCCGACACTTTGATCGCGTCCGCCGGACAAACCAACGCGCACGTCGGCTCTTTGCAATGCATGCACACTGTCGGCATAGTCGCGGTCGTCTCAGCGCGATCGATGTAATCGACAAAGATCATCGAATACCCTTTGTGCGTCGCGCATTCGCGACAAGCCGCAACACAGGCCCGACAGCCAATGCAACGCTGCGGATCGATGAACATCGTCTCTTCCATCCGCTACCCCCTTTTCACCTCGCTCGCTGACGCGCCTTTGCGTTGCCGCCCGAGAATCGGCAACTGTCGCGCATGAATCTTTTCAATCCTCGCGGCGCAAGCCTTGAACTCGGGAATCTTCGACGTCGGATCGAGCGCCGGGTTCGTCAGTTGATTCACCGCCAGTTGTTCTCCCCAGTGATACGGAATGAAGATCGTATCGGGGCGAATAGTCCGCACCACCAACACCGGAAACACACCTTCGCCGCGGCGCGAGACCACGCGCACGCGCTCGCCGTCATTGATTTTCAGTTTCGCCGCCGTTTCCGGATGAACTTCGACATAAGGCTCCGGACATTGCTCGACAAGAAAACCAATGCGTCGCGTTTGATTACCTGAAAGATACTGGTAGACGACGCGCCCGCTCGTCAGTATCAACGGAAACTCTTCGTCAGGAACTTCCTTCGGCGGGTTGTATTCGATCGCATGAAACTTCGCTTTACCGTCGGGATGATAGAAGCGATCCTCAAACAGGCGTGGCGTGCCCGGATGGTCTTCAGTCGGGCAGGGCCAGAAGATGCCGTTGTTCTTTTCGATCTTCTCCCACGTTATGCCGTAGTAATCGGCTTTACCGCCGCGTGACGCGACGCGCAACTCATCGAATATTTCACGCGGCGAAGTGAAATTAAAATACTTACCACGGTCCATGCGACGCGCGATCTCCTGCACGATCCACCAATCAGCGCGAGCCTCGCCCGGCGGATTGTTCGCTTTGTTGATCTTTACAACGCGTCCCTCGCTATTACACGTGACGCCCTCATCTTCACTCCACGCTGAACCCGGTAAAACGACGTCCGCGTAACGCGCTCCCTCCGACATGAAGAAATCGATACAGACGTAAAATTCCAGACCTTCGAGCGAGCGACGAACCTCGTTGATATCAGGAAGACTCACCATCACGTTGTTACAGATCGACAGCAGTCCGCGAATCTCGTCTTCGCGCATCTTTTCAAACATCTCGACGACGGAAACGCCCGCTTGCGGTAGCTCCTCTTCCGGCAAGTCCCAAACCTCGCAAACGTGTTTGCGATGTTCGGGATTCGAGATCAAACGCTGTCCGGGAAGTTGATCCGCTTTTTGACCGTGCTCGCGTCCGCCCTGTCCGTTGCCCTGGCCCGTGATCGTTCCGTAGCCGCGACCGGGCGCACCAATCTTGCCCGTGGCCAGTACGAGATTGATGTAAGACAAGCAGTTGTTGACGCCGTTCGTGTGATGTTCGATACCGCGAGCATGCATCACCATCGCTGTCTTCGCTCGTCCGTAGAGCCGCGCCGCATCGATGATCTTTTGTGCGGGCACGCCGCAAATCTGCGCAGCGACATCAGGCGGATACCGCGCTGCCAGCTCGAGTGTTGCCTGCCAGTCGTTTGTGCGTGAATCGATAAAGGTGTGGTCGATGAGGTTCTCTTCGATCAGCACGTACAGCACTCCATTCGCGAGCGCGACGTCAGTTCCGGGCTTGAGTTGAAGATGCAGATCTCCCTGGCGCGCAGTGGGTGTTTCACGCGGATCGACGATGATCCAGCGTCCGCCATTGTCACGTTGCTGCCAGAGAAACTTGTTCAGCACTGGAAAAGTTTCGGCACAGTTGGAGCCCGCAATGAGCAACACCTCAGCTAGCGGAATGTCACTCCACGGATTTGCAGCGCGGTCGATGCCGAAGGCTTTGTTGTTCGCCGCCGCAGCCGACACCATGCAGAGTCTGCCGTTGTAATCGACGTATCGAGTGCCTAAGCCGGCCCGCGCAAACTTGCCCATCAGGTACGTCTTCTCAGTCGTTAAAGAAGATCCTGAGTAGACTCCGATTGAATCTTTACCGTACTTCGCTTGCAGCTCTTTAAATTTTGTAACGACGAGATCGAGCGCTTCGTCCCAACTCGCGCGCTCGAAACGACCATTGCGTTTGATCAGCGGGTGCAGCAGGCGATCCGGGTGATGGACCTGGAGGTAAGCGGTGACGCCTTTCGGACAAAGCCGCCCTTCATTGACGGGAAAGTCATAACGCGGCTCGACACCGACCACGTGATCTTTTTCGACAAGGAGATTCATTCCGCATTGAACTGCGCAATACGGGCAGTGAGTAGGCACGACGCGATCGATCACTCGATCCGCGCGCCAGCCGCCGTGTGGAGCGTCGTGCAGGTGTGGACCATATGTCTCGATGATCTTGTCCAGATGTTCGACTTTACTCATTTTTCTACTCGTGAACCTTGAAACACTTTCTCCGTCGCTTGCGGGAGGTTTGCGTACGCGAGTGCGCGCATGACGCGCTTGCAACGCGGACAGTAATCCTGAATCGTCTTGCCGTTACCGACTGAATAATCAAATCCGAGCTTGTCTACGACGGTTTTCAAATCGTCGAGCCAGAGTTGCGCAACAAACTCGGTTCCGCAGCGCGCACACTTCGCTTGCGGCATTTCGCGGGCGCGTTGCTGGTAAAGCTCAACGCCAATCGACGCCGGGCGCTGCACGACATGAAAGAGCTTTCCGAACGGTAAATAGAAGAGCGTCATGATCACTGTGGCCTGATGCGTCAACGCGATGAAGTGATACATGTAGCCGTTGAGCCAGAGACTCGATGCAGTCAGCATGAGGCCTGTGACTGAAATCGCGATCAGCAGCATGTGCGGTACGAAGTCGAGCGTAAACTGTTGCAATGAAATCGCGCCGCGATCGCGCAGGCGACGATGAATTGCGATCGCGCAGCCGGCAATTACCATCACTGCAGTGAAGTCAAGCGCGTGAAATGTGACCCAGGCGATGAGGCTGCGTCCCTGCATGACGTTCAATGGAAAGCCAAAGACGTATGCGCGATAGCCGAGATCGCCTTCGAGTTTGAAGTGTACCCAGCCGAATACGAGTGGAAACGTGATCAGCGCCGAGATCACACAGCCCCACATGATCAGGAAGTGCATGGCCCATCGTGAGAATCCGCGTTTGAAGATGAAGCGCTGGCCAACGAGGTTTGTGGCTACCGTCTTCGCCGCGTTCGCAGTGTTCTGCACAAACTTTTCTCTTTGCAGGTACAGTTTCCAGCCGCGGCGCCAGTAGACGCGCGTGGCCGGGCGTTGCAACCAGATCGCATACCGAAACACCACCGCTCCGAACGCGACGACGCTGGCGATCGTGTAGCCGAAAAGCGCTGCGTCGTAGTGTTCGAGATTGCGCGAGCCGGCGACGATCAGAACCGTCAGGAGGAAAGACGCCGCCAGTGCGAACAGTACTGGTTTTCGATTAGTCATAGACGCTCGATTCCTCTGCAGAGGGCCACAGAGAAGATCCAAATTAGGGCCTGAGCGTGCTTTCCATAGCAAGTGATTTTGGAAAGAGTATGTTGTTTTCCAAATGAATGTGTTGATGCAGATCCCTTTCGAAATTCTCGAGCGCCTGATAGAGCGTTTGGTAACTGATGCACGCGTCCGCAGGCGTCTTGTAGTCAGACGTTAACGCGCGCAGCTCGCGCAGGATCTCACCGGCAGTGTCATGTTCCCTCAACATCATGCGTATCGGATTGTTGACCGTGCCGAACGGGGCGAAAGGGGCGGCCCATTTGTGGTCCGCTGCCTGCGCCAGGGCGATCATGTACGGGAAGAGTATCTGCTCTTCTTTGAACATGTGCGGCTTCAGATCTGCGCAGAGTTTCTGCCAGAGCTCGCGCACGTGGAGCAGTTCCGGGTGATTCGCTCCATGAGCTCCGATCACTTTGTCAGTTAGTGATTGCAGCCGTTCCATCTCCGATTTGGTGAATACGTGATGCGTATCGAGAATGTGCGTGATTAGCTCGGGAAGGGAAGCGTTTTGGAAATCCAGGGCAGCAGTGTCTTCGGACTGAGTCGCGCCGGCCAGCATCTCCATGACATCGTCGACATCAACGCCGGCGGAAGCGCAGGCTTCAGCTAGCGGCTTGTGACCGCCACAGCAGTAGTCGATCCTGAGTTTTTCAAAGAGCCTCGTCGATTGCGGAAGTTCCATCGCGACCTCTCGCACAGTCATGCCTGTATTGATCATCATTTACTCCTAAGAATTGGTTATGAGCGCACAAATCCTCACACATTCGGACTTGAGCAAGGTGTATGCCCGTCAAGAATCGAAGGAATTTAGGATTTCTTATCGATACTTGCTGTGAATTTTTGCGAGCCGTCGCGGAGAAATCCGCAACTGGAAGACTGAACTTACTCGATCCACCCGACCGCTCTGCGCCACGCAAGTTCTTGCTCTTCGAGGCGGCGTGCGGCTTCCGGGCTTGGCGGACGCTCGGGCGGTGCTGAGGCGCGGAGTTCGGCGAGTGAGGGCAGTCCAAGTTCCGCACGTCGTTCGTCTACGTGATCTGGATCTTCGATTGGATAGGGCTCGAGTCCGTGCGGTCCGTCGCGCCATTGCGTGCCATAACGCTGTGGCAGTCCTTCGTACACACGGATCCGGTCGTCTAGATATGCGAACTGCCAGCGCGGCGCTTCACCTCTCGCGCTGGCCTGTTCCAACAGCCGTCGACATTCACGCATAAACTCGGGGTGATTGATCGAGTGTTGCGCAATACGATGCGCCGCCTTCGCTCCGTCAACGCCAACCAGAGCCTCCGTGGGCCAGCCGTGCGTGGCAATAATCGTGCGCAGGCGAGCGGCGTTGGCGTCGTGTACTGCGGCCATCCTTGGATGATAGCCATCGAAGAGCGAGCCATCTGCCGCCAGTTCCGCACGCACGACCTGATCGTACTCATCCATCTGAATCAGCTCGGCGCGTAATATCTCGTTCATGTGGGCTAAAATACTAAACCATGAACGTACTGGTCCTTAACTGCGGCAGCTCGTCGGTCAAGTTTCAATTGATCGCTACTGATCTCGAGCGAATCGAACAGGACGCAGATAAGCGTCTGGCCTATGGATTGGTTGAACGCATCGGGGGCGCGGGCATCGTGACCTTCACTGCTGAAGGTAAAGCGCCGAAGCGGTTCGCCGAGCCGATCAGAGACACGCGCGCCGCCGTGGAGATGATTCTTCGCTGGGCTGTCTCGGAAGAGTCGGGCGTGGACGAGGTCCAGAGCGTCGCAGATATTCATGCCGTGGGACATCGTGTGGTCCATGGCGGCGAACAGTTCACCAAATCGGCGCTGATAACAAACGAGGTGTTGCGTGGTATTGAAGATTGCATAGAGCTCGCACCGTTACACAATCCGGCAAACATTCAGGGCATCGTCGCAGCGCGCACGGCGCTAGGCATGGCGCTGCCGCAAGTTGCGGTGTTCGACACGGCGTTCCACCAGACGCTGGCGGAACATGCGTTTCTCTACGCTTTGCCGTATCAGCTCTATCGTCGTCATCGTATCCGGCGGTACGGTTTTCACGGCACTTCACATCGCTATGCCGCTTACCGTTATCGCAAACTGAAAGGCATTGCACGTGAGGCGACAAACATTATTACGCTGCACCTCGGTAACGGTTGTTCCATCGCCGCGATCAAAGGTGGAAACAGCATCGACACATCGATGGGATTCACGCCTTTGGAAGGCCTCGTAATGGGCACGCGCTCGGGTGATCTCGATGCGTCGATCGTGGATTTTATCGCTACGAAAGAGGGTTTGACTTCAGGTCAGGTCGAAACACTCCTCAACAAGCAATCAGGACTGCTGGGCGTCTCCGGTCTCACTGACGACATGCGCGACTTGCTGGCCGAAGCGCATGAGCACGACGATCGTCGAGCGCGTCTGGCGATTGAGATCTTCTGTTATCGAGCGCGCAAATATATCGGGAGTTATCTGGCGGCGATGAACGGCGCCGAGGCGATCGTGTTTACCGGCGGCATCGGTGAAAACTCTGCCGAGATCCGCGCGCGGATCTGCTCCGACCTGACGTGGCTCGGAGTCGAGTTCAATGCGGAGCTCAATTCGAAACACGGTGTTGATAAAGGCGGCCAGATCAGCACCGACACCTCTCGCGCCGCAGT
>Ga0105238_10005218_pt1 | contig 12836 bp, 7 predicted proteins | sample KBSC34metaG_FD_81526 | JGI IMG/M metagenome (GOLD analysis project Ga0105238, IMG submission 81526) | Corn rhizosphere microbial communities from Kellogg Biological Station, Michigan, USA - KBS C3-4 metaG | ecosystem: Host-associated > Plants > Roots > Rhizosphere > Soil | place: Michigan, USA... | reverse complement strand
CGGATCTCCGACTCGTAGCGGGCGTGGGCGCGTTCGCGGGCCGTGCCAGCGACGTCGCCGGCGCTCGACCCCAGGTGACCGGAGACGCTGGGCGCCACCGCGAGGCGGGGTGCGCGCTGGGCAACGGCGCCCGGCAACGCCCCCGGACCGTGACCTTCATTACTGCTCCCGGGCGCGGCGGGCGCGCTGAGATCGGTGACGGAGGGGTGCAGGTCGGCGGACTCGGCGCGGATCGAACGGTCGTCGCGGGCAGGTCCACGCCGTTCGACATCGAAGGCGCGGCGGCCCTGGGCTGCATCGAGCGGACCCTCGCGGGTGTCGGGACTGGCCGGGCCGGTCACCGAGAGCGCAGGTGTCGCATCCACCTGGGCTGCCCCCAGCGCCTCGGTCTCGCCGCCACGCGAGGGGGCGTCGGGATCCGGCAAGCCGAGGCTGGCGGCGGGGACGGCGCCGCCGGCGCGCGACGAGCGGGGCGCGTCCCCCAGTCCGGTCGTGGGCTCGCGTCGATCCGCCTGGGGCGAGGCCGACTGCGAGGCGATCCTGCTGTGGGCCGGCTGGTACCGGTCGGCCCCGTCGGACAGGCGGTCGTGCAAGGTCGAGCGATCTCGACGCCAGGCCACGTCGTCGGTGGGCCGCCCCGCCCCGTTGCCGCTGTCGGGAGCGGGCGGCCGGTTCGCCTCCGGCCCCGGCCGGGGAAGCGCGGGGGTGGGGCCGAGGGATGGTGGGGCATCGCTGGCCGGCGCCGGCTCGGGCAGCTCCGGCGGCAGGAGCGCGGGGGGCGGAAGGCTGTCTTCGGTCACCGACAGATCGATCATCGGCAGCGGCGGCAGAACCAGGACGTCGGAGGACGACGGCAACTCGGGGAGCGCCCGGCCCCGCTCGAGCCACGCGCCCACGCCGATTCCCAGCACCACCAGCGCATGCAGCGCGAACGATATGGTGGCCCCCCTCAACCAGCCCGACGCCGGCGAGGTCATCGAATCCCGCCTCGGCCGGTCATCTCGATAGCGGCGACCCTCGGGTACGGTGCCATGCGCGGCTTGCCCAGCGTCAGTTTAACTCCGCTTTCGCCAGAAGCAGCTCTGCCGACCAGGGCCGGCCTCGACCGTGCGGCGGCGGGCCGCTAACATGCTGCCCTTCGCCGCCATGGAATTCGAGCAACGCCTTCAGCGCGCGATGGCCAAGACCATCGTCGACCACCGCCTGATCGACGACGGCGATCGCATCCTGGTCGCGGTCTCGGGTGGCAAGGACAGCTACGGCTTGCTGGTCTTACTGCGCGAGCTGCAGCGTCGCGCGCCCGTGTCGTTCGACCTGATGGCCGTTCACCTGGATCAGGCTCACCCAGGCTACGACGGCACGCCGCTGCGACGCTGGCTCGAGGAGTCCGGCCTCCCGTTCCGGATCCTGCGCGAGGACACCTACTCGATCGTCACCGAGAAGATCCCCGAAGGGAAGACGTACTGCTCGCTGTGCTCGCGGCTGCGGCGGGGGGTCCTTTACCGGGCGGCGACGGAGCTGGGCTGCAACAAGATCGCGCTCGGCCACCACCGGGACGACGCGCTCGAGACCTTGCTGTTGAATCTGTTCTTCGCCGGCAAGCTGTCCGCGATGCCGCCGCGCCTGGTGTCCGACGACGGCCGCCACGTCGTCATCCGCCCGCTGCTCGGCTGCGGCGAGGCCGACCTGGCTGCCTTCGCCGCCGAGCGGGCGTTCCCCATCTTGCCCTGCAACCTGTGCGGCTCGCAGAGCGAGGCGCAGCGCAAGCAGATGAAGGCGCTGCTGGCCGACATGGAGAGGGCTCACCCCACCCTGCGCGCCAGCATGCTGGCCGCCATGGGCAACGTGGTGCCGTCGCACCTCCTCGACAGCAGGCTGACCCGATCGACGACCAGCGCGCCGCCTGTCACCGAACTGCCGGCGGAGCTCATTCCTCTGCAGTCCGTCCTCCGCCGCCCGAGCTGATCGCGGCGCCGCGACGGTGCGCGGGCCCCTCTCCTCCATCCTCTCCCCACTTCGTGGGGCGAGGACGAACGGTTGGCTCGAATCGCGCCGCTGCCTTCATGCCAGCGAACAGACCGACGACGCCCGAGATGATCTCTGATGCTTTCGCCGGCGAAGCCTTCATGCCGGCGAACGAACGGTCGACGTCCGGAACTGGTCCCCTGATCAACCTCGCCCCGCGCAGCGGGACCCGGTCGGCGCGGCAGCGCCGGGAGAGGGCGCGGCGCCGCGACAGGACGCGGCCCTTCTCCTCCATCATCTCCCCACTTCGTGGGGAGATGACGAACAGTTGGCTTCGTCTGCTTATCGTAGCGAGACGGCTGCGGCGGTCAGGCGCGGGCGCTGGGGCTGCGGGCGCGGGTGCCGCGGGCGGGCGTGCCGGCGCTGCGGCGGGGCATGCGCACCAGGGCCACCTCCAGCACGTCGCGCATCGTCTTCGCCGGGACGATCTCCAGCTTGGCGCGCACGTGCTCGGGGATCTCGGTCAACTCGGCGGCGTTCGCCGCAGGAATGAGAACGGTCTTCATGCCGGCGCGCACGGCCGCCAGCAGCTTCTCCTTGAGACCGCCGATGGGCAGCACCTTCCCGCGCAGGGTCAGCTCGCCGGTCATGGCCACGTCGTGCCGCACCGGTATGCGCGAGATCAGCGACACCAGCGCGCACGCCATCGTCACCCCCGCTGAGGGGCCGTCCTTGGGGACGCCACCCGCGGGCACGTGGATGTGGATCTCGCGGCCCGCGTAGAACTCGGTGCCTAGCCCCAGCTCCAGCGCCTGCGCGCGCGCGAACGACAGCGCCGCCTGGGCCGACTCCTTCATCACGTCGCCCAGCTGGCCGGTCAGGATCAACGAGCCCTTGCCGGCCATCGTCGTCGCCTCGATGTGCAGCACCTCGCCGCCGTAGGGCGTCCAGGCCAGACCGTTCACGGTGCCCACCTCGTCGTCGGCCGACTGCTCCTCGGCGAGGTGCCGCGGCGGCCCCAGATACTTCACGATGTCCTCGGCGGTGATGGAGACGCTGCGCTTCGCCGCCCCGCGCCCCCCGTTCCCGCGCGGACTCTCCTCGACGACCCGGCGCGCCACCTTGCGGGCCAGCTGCGCGATCAGCCGTTCGAGCTCGCGCAGACCTGCCTCGCGCGTGTACTCGGCGATGATCTTCTTCAGCACCGGACGGCCGATGTTGATGTCCTTCGAGGTCAGGCCGGCCTCGCCGATCTGTCGCGGCACCAGGAACCGCTCCGAGATGGCCAGCTTCTCTTCCTCGGCGTAGCCGGACAGACGCAGCGTCTCCATGCGGTCGCGCAGCGGCGCCGGGATCGACTCGCCCATGTTCGCGGTGGCGATGAACACCACCCGCGACAGATCGAACGGCACCGCCAGGTAGTGATCGCGGAAGTTGTGGTTCTGCTCGGGGTCCAGCACCTCGAGCAGCGCCGCCGACGGATCGCCGCGCACGTCGGCGCCCATCTTGTCGACCTCGTCCAGCAGCATGACCGGGTTGTTCGTGCCGGCCTGCTTCAGCCCCTGGATGATCCGGCCCGGCAACGCGCCCACGTAGGTGCGGCGGTGACCGCGAATCTCGGCCTCGTCGCGCACGCCGCCCAGCGAGATGCGCACGAACTTCCGCCCCAGGGCCCGCGCGATCGAGCGACCGAGCGACGTCTTGCCCACGCCGGGAGGTCCCAGGAAGCAGAGGATGGGCCCGTGCACGCCGCCCCGCAGCTTGCGGACGGCCAGATAATCCAGAATTCGGTCCTTGATGTGCTCGAGGTCATAGTGATCCTCGTCGAGGATCTTCTGGGCCAGCGACAGATCGATGGTCTCCTCGCTGGCGACCTTCCAGGGCACGTCGACCAGCCAGTCGATGTACGTGCGCAACACGGACGCCTCGGCGCTCTCGCCGTGCATCTGCTCCAGCCGCCGCACCTGCTTGTCGGCCTCCTGCCGCACCTCGGTGGGCATGCCCGCCTTGTCGACCTTGGCCCGGATCTCGGCGATCTCCTCGCCGTGCGCGTCGCCGTCCCCCAGCTCGTTCCGGATTTGCCGGAGCTGCTCGCGCAGGTAGTAATCGCGCTGAGTCTTCGACATCTCCTCCTTGGCGCGGCTCTGGATCTGCGACTGGATCTCCAGCAGCCCGATCTCCTTCTCCAGCGCCTCGTTGACGCGCTTCAGGCGATCGGTGGCCGGCTCGGCCTCCAGCATCGCCTGCGCCTCGGGGACCTTCAGCGTCAGGTTAGACGCGATCAGATCCGCCATGCGCCCCGGCTCCTCCACGCTCTGCACCATCATCGCCAGCTCGGGCTGCATCGACTTGCCCAGGCTCGACAGCTTGTCGACGCTGTGGCGCACGGTGCGCAGCAACGCCTCGGTCGTCACCGTCATGGGCTCGGGCGCGGCGTCCAGGCGCTCGACCTTCACCCGCATGAACGGCGAGCTGGACACGACCTTCGAGAAGCGCGCCCGACACAGCCCCTGCACCAGCACCTTGAAGCCGCCTTCCGACAGCTTCCGCATGCGCATGATCATGCCGACGGTGCCGGTGCGGTAGAGCGCGTTCGCATCCGGATCATCATCACCAGCGTTCCGTTGCGCCACCAGGAAACAGAGCCGCTCCTCGGACTCGAGCGCGGCGTTCACCGCCTCCATCGACACCGGCCGCGACACGCGCAGCGGGACGATCATGTACGGGAAGACGACCAGATCCCGGATCGGCAACAGTGGCAACATCTCCGGAATTTCCACGTCCGGAGAGCGCTGCACCGTCGGGTCCAGATCTTCGGCCACGGGACCACAGTATCAGAAAACGTTCGAGCGCGAATAAAACGCGGTGCTCGGCGGCGCGAATTCGCCCTAACGAAGTGGAAAGGTATCGGTGACGGTAAGACCTAGGTGCCCCAACACCCACAACCTGCCGAAGCGATCCAGATGCAGGCCGATCACGTCGCTGTCCAGCAGGCCGGAGCGGTCGTCGAGGACGCTGCCCGCTCCGGTCACTGGCCAGATGCCCTTCTCGGTTCCCGCCCACAGCTTGCCCGCCACCGTGACGAAGGCGCGCGCCGCGGCCGGGTCGCCGTCGGGATCGTCGCTGGCATCGTTCGCCCTGGAGCCGGAGGTCGGCCAGCGCACGGGCCCCTGAGGGGTCTCGGGCGCGCCCTCGAACGGAATCCAGTTCTTGATGCCATCGAAGCGAGCCACCCCCTCGCGCGTGGCCACCCAGACGGTGCCGTCGTTCAGGATGGTCAGATCCTCACAGCTATCGCTGGCCAGACCGTCGTTCTCGCTCCAGTGGGTCAGCTTGCCCGTCTCGACGTGCAACACCCCAAGAGACGTGCAGAACCACAGCGCGTCCGGATGGCCGGAGGTGCCGGTCTGGAATCGCACCGCGCGCACGTCGCCGGGAATGGGGATCATCTCGGGCGGGTGGGTCTGCCCCGCGTGAGTCACGCGGTGGTGAACGTACTTCCCGGACGGCAACTGCAGCTCGATGACGCCGCGGCCGATCTCCTCGCCGCCCGGCAGGCGATCCCTCACCGCCAGCCACAGGCTGCCCACCGGCGAGACGGTGGCGAACGTGATCAGCGGCGCCCCCTCGGTGTCGACGGGGATGGTCAGCAAGGGATCCCAGCTTTGTCCGTCCGACGAGAGGCGCGCCACCCTGATGCCCTTGGGGCCGTCGCCGGCCACGAAGTAGACGGCGCCGCTGCCACCGTCACCTGCCAGCGCCATCAGAGGACTGTCCATGGCTTCCAGGGGAACCGGCTTGTAGGTGCGGTTCGCGCCGTCCCAGATCCAGCCCGGTCCCGCGCCGGTGGCGATCACGCATCGGTCGCGCTCGAGGCAGGCGACCTCCAGCGCGCGAGCCTTCCACGCCAGCTCGCCCGCGGGCAGATAGTAGGGAGGTACCGGCCGCCCGTGGCCCGAGTTGCCCAGACGAGCCACCCCTGCCGAGCTGGTGCCGAAGAACAGGCCGGCGTCCCCGGGGCCCGTGGCTCGGGCGGTGATGGGGAACGGCAAGGTGCGTCCGTCGGGCACCGCCGCGATGCGGGCGCCGTCCTGCTTGTGCGGGGGCGCGAATCGGAACGAGTCCGGGGGAATGGACTGGCCACGCTCGACGAAGCTCAACGTGAACACGGCCAGCGGACCGTTGTTCTTGCTTGCGAACACCAGCGGCGCTCCCTGCTCCATCGCCGTGCCGTACAGGTGAACGGAGGGCTCGACCTCGAACGGCGTCGGGGCGCCCTTGTGCAGGATCAGCAGGCGGCCGTTGCCGTCGCCACCTCGCCCCACCGCGAAAGGAGTGCCGTTCGGCATCGTGGCCATGCCCAGCACCTCGGTGAAGTCGGGGTGACCCTCGCCGGCGGGGCCGAACGTCTCCAGGGTGCCGCGGCGATCGACGTGCAACAGCCCCCGTCCCGGCAGACCGACCCAGGCCGAGCGGCCGTCGGGGTCGGCCTGCAGGAAGGAAATCGCATTCTTGCCGGCCGCCGGCACCGGCGTGACGACCGCGCCATCGGACAGGAAGAGGCCGTGCTCAGTGCCCAGCCAGGCCAGACCGGCCCTCGGCGGCCCCGCGACCACCGGGACGCCCCGAGCGGTCGCGTCGGCGGTCATGCTGTCCGTGACGGCGGCCAGGCGGGTCACGCCCGGCAGGGCCACCAGCGGCGCCAGCACCGGCCTGTCGCCCCCCGTCTCGGTCAGCCGGCTGACCCCCACCTCGGTCGCGACCAGCAGCGTCTCGCCGCCGGCGGGCGCCAGCGCGGTGATGTGGTGACCGGACAGGGCCGGCTCGGGCGCCAGCCAAAGCTGCTCGCCAGTGGCAGGACGAAGACGGCGCAGCCCGCGATCGGTCCCGATCCACAGGAACGGATCGTTCCAGGCCAGCGCCGTGATGGGTCCCAGCTCGGCGTGAAACGTCAGCGGGGACGGCTTCGTCGCCCCGCCGACCGGCGGCGGCGGATTCGTCGCCCGGCATCCCAACAGACCGGCCACGACGGCGATCCCCATCGTCCCCCAGCGTCCCGGTCGGACTCGAACGAGCATGGCCTCGGCTACTATGCCGCAGCAACGCGGTCAAGGGACGGCGGCGCGCCGATCCAAAGCTCGTCGAAGCGAATGCCACCGACAGAGGTTGACCGGGGGGCCCACCACTGGTAGGTAACTGCCGCCGGTTCGCCGGTGGAAGGGGCTGTAGCTCAGCTGGGAGAGCGCCTCAATGGCATTGAGGAGGCCGACGGTTCGATCCCGTTCAGCTCCACCGTTTTTTCTCGCGCTTTTGTCTGTTTGGAAGGTGATCTGGGTCGTACCCGCCCGAGGCGGTGATTCGAGTGGGGCCACCGAGCAGGTCACACCTGCAGCGCCGCCTCCAGCTCGGGCAGGCCCACCGGCTTGATGAGGTGCACGTTGAAGCCGGCCTTCTTTGCCTTGGCGCGATCCTCGGGCTGGCCGTAGCCGGTCAGCGCCACCAGCACGATCCCCTGTCCCAGCGAGGCGCGCAGGCGCTGCGCCACCTCGTAGCCGTCGATGCCGGGCAGGCCGATGTCGATGATGGCCACGTCGGGCTTCAGCGCCACCCCCTGCTCGACGGCCTCCAGGCCGTCGGCCGCCACGTCGACGCGATGTCCGTCCATCTCCAGCAGGGCCTGCAGCATCTCGCGGTTGTCGACGCTGTCCTCGACCAGCAGCACGTGGCGGCGTGTCCCCGGCTCCGGCGCCGGAGTATGCGCGGGGGCTACGTTCTCCCGCGCGGCCAGCGGCAGCGTGACCGTGAACTCGCTGCCGCGGCCCGGACCGGCGCTGGTCGCGGACACGTGGCCGCCGTGCAGCTCGACCAGCAAGCGCACCAGCGTCAGGCCGATGCCCATGCCCCCTTGCGCGCGATCCAGGCTCCGATCCGCCTGCACGAACATGTTGAAGACCGAACCGAGCATCTCGGGCGCGATGCCGACGCCCGAATCGATCACGTGCACCACGGCGTCATGCTCGTCAACCTCGACGATCACGTCGATCGTTCCCCCCGCGGGCGTGTACTTGACCGCGTTCGTCAGCAGGTTCCCGATCACCTGTTCGATGCGCACCGGATCGGCGTCCAGCATGATCGGCCGCTGGGCGAACCTGGTGCGCAGGCGCAACCCTCCCTGCGCGATCGCCGATTCGACCTGGCGCGCCGCCCGCTCGATCAGCTCGCCCAGCTCGCAGGTGTCCTTGCGCAGCGCGATCTTTCCGGTCGAGACGCGGGCCACGTCCAGCAGATCATCGACCAGTCGACCGAGGTGCTTCGTCTGACGGTCGACGATGGCCAGCGGCCGCTCCGCCTCGGCCTGCGGCTTGATCCGGCGGGACAGGACCTCGGTGGCGTTGCGGATCGCCCCCAGCGGGTTCCGCAGCTCGTGGCTGAGCATGGCCAGGAATTGATCGCGCTCGCGGATGGCCTCTTCCAGCTTCGACAGCAGCTCGCGCGCCTGGTGCTGTCTCCCCCGGGCGCGCAACGCCGCGCGCACCGTGCTCACCAGCGTCTCGCTGTGCATCGGTCGCTCGACCACCGTCACGTTCCCCAGCTCGGCCAGGACGGCGGCGAGCTGCCGCTTCCCCTCAGGGTTGGGGGGATGGCCGGCCAGGACGACCAGAGGAAGATCGGACCACAGCGGCTGCGTCTCCAACCAGGCGTGAAGCTGGCGGCGCAGCTCGGCGGTCAGCGCGTGCTCCGTCAACAGCGCCACCGCTGGCTCCTCGTTCAGCGCCGCCACGAACTCCTGCACGCTGGAGCAGATGCGCGTGGCGATGCCTTGCTCGCTCAGCACCGAGGCCGCCAGACGCGCATCGCGGCCCGCAGGCGCCAGGACGAGGACGCTCCCACCACCGGCGTTGTCCAGGGGGTTCATCGCTTCCGGGTGTCGTGTCCGAGGCTGGTGTCCATGATGCCCATCCCCGGGCTGCTGGCGCGGTCCCAGCGCTCGGGTATCCCTGTCATCACCCCCTGTAGGTTGGTGATGGGAGCGCCCACCTTCAGCCCCTCGGGCCCCATGGACAGCTCACGGATGGCGGTCTCGTGAGCGCCCGAGCGCTTCTTCAGCATCGAGAGCGCCTTGCGCAGACGGCCCTGCATCTCGAAGTGACGGAACACGATGACGGCGTCGGCCAGGTAACTGACGTCCACCGGCGTGTCCATCTGACCGACCAGGCCGTGCTGGGCCACCACCATCAACGTCACCACGCCCATCTGCGCCAGATAGGTCAGCAGCTCGTGAAGCTGCAAGATGAGGAAGCTCTCTTCGGGCATGGCGTGCAGGTAGCCATTCAGGCTGTCGATGACCACGACGCGGACGTTGCGCTCCTCGACGGCCTCTCGCACCTGCGCCACGAACTCTCCCGGCGCCAGCTCGGCCGGGTCGATCTGGCGGAACTCCAGGCGCCCGGCCGTCATCTCCTTCTGCAGATCCTGTCCCAGGGACGACGATCGGGTCAGCAGCGTGCTGGCGTTATCGTCGAAGGCGAAGATGATGCCGCGCTCGCCGGCCTGGGCCGCCGCCTTCACGTACTGCGCCGCCACCGTCGATTTGCCTGTGCCCGCCGGCCCCATCAACAAGGTGCTGGTGCCGCGATCGAGGCCGCCGCCCACCAGCGCGTCCAGCTCGGGGATCCCGCAGCTCAGCAGCGAGGGAGGGAACGTCTTGCCGTGCTCGGCCGCCACCAGGCGGGGGAACAGGTTGATGCCGCCTGTCTCCAGCACGAAGTCGTGGTAGCCCCCGCGAAAGCGCGTGCCCCGCAGCTTCACCACGTGCATGCGCCGGCGCTCCGCGCCGTACAGCGGCGCCAGCTGCTCCAGCGCCAGCACCCCGTGGGCGATGCTCTGCAGCTGCAGATCTCCCGGCTCGGAGGTGCGATCGTCCAGCAGCAGCACGGTGCAGCCGCGACCGGCGAAGTACTGCTTCAGCGCCATCACCTGGCGCCGGTAGCGCAGGGGACCTTGCGACAGCAGCCGGATCTCCGAGAGCGAATCGAGCACCACGCGCGAAGGCTTCACCTCGTCGATGCGCGCCATCAGCGACTTGATCGTCTCGCCCAGCTCGATGTCGGCGGGGTGGAACAGCGTGTTCTCGTCCTGGCCAGTCAGGCTGTCCCAGGAAGGCACCTCGAAGACCGTGATGCCGTCCAGCGACCAGCGGTGCGAGTCGACCACCATCTTCAGCTCTTCCGAGGTCTCGGAGAGCGTGATGTAGAGGCAGGTCTCGCCCTTCGCCTTTCCCTCCATGAGGAATTGGAGCGCCAGGGTGGTCTTGCCCACACCGGGATCACCTTGGACCAGGTAGAGGCGGCCTCTGGGAAGGCCTCCCCCCAGGACCTGATCCAGCCCGGTGATTCCGGTCATCGCCAGCGGCCCCACGGTCAGCGTTCCAGATCTTGTGTTGGCCATTCGCATGGTCTTCGTCGAGGTGTGGAAGAAATGCGAAGCGGCGGTTCTGGACGAGCCAGGAGCGGCTTTCGCGGATTCTCGACCTCTTTGCAGCTTTTTTGCCAGCGTCCGAACCGCGGAACTCCGCCTGTAACCCGCGGAAATCATGGGGCGCCAATGGGCCGACGTTACATAAACGAACCGTGGTTACGCGCCAGAAACGCGGGACGACGGCCGTTCCCACGCCCGGTCCACAGCCAGGAGGCGCCCGGACATGGCTGAGCGCCGGCTTCCGCTATCGGAGGCCAGCGCCCAGTCGACTACCGGGCGGGAGTCCCCGCCCGTGTTGCGAACTACTTCCCTACCGGGGACTTCAGCTCGGCGCTGGCTTCGCCAGCCGAAGAGACGTCCCTCACCTTGTGCGCCTCCAGGATCTTCTTTCCCTTCGAGGTCCACTCCGCGTTGTCGGAGTGAACCGACAGAAGGATCCCGCCCTCCTTCACCAGGCCCTCGTAGCGCTTGGCCTCGTACTCGGGGATGCCCATGCCCACCAGGGCGCCGGTGACGCCACCGACGGCGCCTCCGATGCCCGCGCCGGCCAGGGCGGCCATGATGGGACCGGCCGCGATGAACGGCCCCAGGCCAGGGATCGCCAGCGCACCGATGCCGACCAGCCAGCCCAGTGTGCCTCCTACCGCCAGGCCCGCGCCTGCTCCCGCCGTCGCCCCTTCGGGCGCCTTGGTGTGCTTCTCGTGGGCGAAGTCCCGCGTCCCCTGCTTATCGGGGAACAGCACCGAGATGTCGTCGCCGCGAAACCCCGCCTCCTTCAAGCCCTGAACGACGCCTTCCAGTTGGGTGACGTCACTACAAATTCCAAACACCGCAGTGTTGTTGCCAGCCATGTCGAACCTCCTCTAACCGGGCGTTACTAGAACATCTGTCAGAACCAATCGTGTCGGGACGAACGCGCGTCAGGGCGCGATCGCCAGCTCGTTGGTCACCTTGCCCTTGCCGTGACCGACCACCTCGACCGCCTTCTTCTCGACGGTCGCCTTCTCCTCGCGGGACGCCACCGGCCCGCGCAGCGTGACATCACCGTCCTTGACGATGATCTTCACGTTATGAGCGTTCGTCGACAGCGTCTTGTCCTTGACGACCGCTCTCCGGATCTCGGCCGTCAGGTCGAGATCGCTCTTGTCGTTCTTCTGCTGATCGGCGGTGGGGTTGGCACCGTCCCGATCGCGCTTGTTCACCGCGGTGTTGTCCGCGGCCGGGCGGGCTTCCGTCTTGTCGTGATCGCGTGCCGTCTCGGCACGCGCGGCAGACATCGACACCAGCATTCCTACGGCAGCCGCAGCGACCGAAAGTCGTAGCATTCTCAAGGGGGCCTCCTCTGGCGCGACACCCGAACGGGATGTCGTTGCGCCGGGGAGAACGTAAGTCGCTGTCGGCGACTGACAAGGCCAAGGGGCCGAACGGCAATCATTCGATCTGCGATCGCGAAGCGAAGCCACCGTGGGTTGTTCTTTGTTCCGTCGAACCCAATCTGCTGGCATGCGCGTGCTGGGGATCGGCGACTACCTGGACCTCGGTTCGATGTACCTGACGCTTCTTCGCGACGGCCACCAGGTGCGGGTGTTCGTCGGCGATCCGGAGTGCCACGGTACGCTGGCTGGTCTGCTCGAGACGACGCCCGACTGGCGCGCCGAGCTCGACTGGGTTCGCGCCGCCGGTGACGACGGATTCGTGCTGTTCGAGACGGCCACCCGGGGCGCGCTGCAGGAGCAACTGCGCGCCGAGGGCTTCCAGGTGATCGGAGGCAGCGCCTACGGTGACCGGCTGGAGTGCGATCGGGCGTTCGGCCAGCAGGTCATGCGCGAGGTCGGGATGCGGGTCGCCCCCAATCACGAGTTCGCGGACTTCGAGGCGGCGATGGCGTTCGTGCGCGCGCATCCGGGGCGCTACGTCTACAAGCCTTCCGGCAGTGGCTTCGCCTCCGGCCGCACGTTCGTGGGGACGATGCCAGACGGCAGCGACGTGGTGGCGTTTCTGCGGCTGCAGCGGGCCAACTGGCCCGCGCACGAACCGGTGAAGCTGGTGCTGATGGAACGTCTCGACGGCGTCGAGGTGGGCGTGGGCGCCTACTTCGATGGGCAGCGCTTCCTGATGCCGGCCTGCCTCGACTGGGAGCACAAGCGGTTCTTCCCCGGCGAGCTGGGCGAGCTGACCGGCGAGATGGGGACGGTGGTCACCTATGAGCGTAGCCTGCACTTCTTTGAGCAGACCCTGGCGCGGATGGAGAGCCGGCTGCGTGAACATGGCCACGTCGGCTACGTGAACCTCAACACCATCGTGAATGCCTCGGGGATCTGGCCGCTCGAGTTCACCTGCCGGTTCGGCTACCCGGGCTTCGCTATCCTGGCGCCCCTGCAGGACATCGGCTG
>Ga0105238_10005217_pt1 | contig 12836 bp, 14 predicted proteins | sample KBSC34metaG_FD_81526 | JGI IMG/M metagenome (GOLD analysis project Ga0105238, IMG submission 81526) | Corn rhizosphere microbial communities from Kellogg Biological Station, Michigan, USA - KBS C3-4 metaG | ecosystem: Host-associated > Plants > Roots > Rhizosphere > Soil | place: Michigan, USA... | reverse complement strand
CCATCTCTGTGCCCATACGTCGGGCGTCGGCGTAAACCGGCCGGGTTGTTTTGCCGAGTTCATTGCGTTGCCGATGACCAATATCTGGCGTCACGATTCGCGCGTCGATCGCGACGTTGCCGCGATTTTCGATCCCTTCGGCAACGCGGTGCACACTGCTCTTGCCTTGGAGGTTCACGGTGAGGACGTACTGATCACCGGCGCCGGGCCCATCGGAATTATGGCGGCGGCAGTAGTCCGCCATGCCGGCGCGCGTTACGTGGTGATCACAGACGTGAATGAATATCGTTTGGATCTGGCGCGAAAAGTGGGCGTGAACCTGGCGCTGAATGTGAAACAAACGTCTATTGCGGAGGCGCAGAAGACGCTTGGCATGCAGGAAGGCTTCGACGTGGGCCTGGAAATGTCGGGCAACGCCAGCGCCTTCGGCGACATGATCCATAATCTGTCGCACGGCGCGAAGATCGCCATGCTCGGCATCCCGGCCGGGGAGATGGCGATCAACTGGCGCGAAGTGATTTTCAATATGCTCACCATCAAGGGTATCTACGGCCGCGAGATGTATGAAACCTGGTACAAGATGACGGTGCTGCTGCAATCCGGTCTGGATATCCGGCCGGTAATCACGCACCGCTTCAGCTATCGTGATTTCGAAGAGGGTTTCCGCGTGATGCGCTCCGGAATGAGCGGTAAGGTAATTCTCAACTGGGAGGAACTGATCTAGCTATGCTGGGTGCCTACCAGGCATTTGTCGAATCGCAACTCCAGGAAATTCGTGGAGCGGGATTATGGAAACCGGAGCGAGTGCTCCACTCCGCGCAGCGCCCTGACGCCGAATTGCAGGGCGGCGACAAGGTTCTGGTATTGTGCGCGAACAATTACCTGGGCCTGGCCGACGATCCGCGCATTATCGCCGCCGCGCGCAATGCGCTCGACCGCTGGGGTTTCGGCATGGCCTCCGTCCGCTTCATCTGCGGCACGCAGGAGCAGCATAAGCAGTTGGAACAGGAGATCGCCGGTTTCTTGGGTACGGAAGATACTATTCTCTATTCCTCCTGCTTCGACGCCAACGGTGGATTGTTCGAAACGCTACTGGGTGCCGAAGACGCCGTCATATCCGACGAACTGAATCACGCGTCGATCATCGATGGCATCCGCCTATGCAAAGCGCAACGCTTTCGCTATAAAAATCGCGACATGGCGGATTTGGAACAACAGCTTAAAGCCGCCGAGGGCGCCCGTTTTCGCATGATTGCGACGGACGGTGTTTTTTCGATGGACGGCTATATCGCGCCGCTGCGTGAGATCTGCGATCTGGCGGAAAAATATCAAGCGATGGTGATGGTAGACGATTCCCACGCCGTCGGCTTCGTCGGCGGGACCGGCCGCGGTTCACACGAGCACGCCGGGGTGATGGGACGCGTGGATATTTTCACTGGAACATTAGGAAAGGCGCTCGGCGGCGCCAGCGGCGGTTATATTAGCGCGGCGAAGCCCCTGATCGCTCTGCTGCGCCAGCGTTCCAGGCCCTACCTTTTCTCCAATTCATTACCGCCGTCGATTGTGGCGGCGTCGTTAGAAGCTTTGAAAATTCTCACCGCGTCCAACGAGCTCCCGGAGCGCCTGCGCAAAAACACGACGTTCTTTCGCAAGAAAGCGACAGAACTCGGCCTTCATATCTTGCCCGGCGAGCATCCTATCGTCCCCGTCATGGTCGGCGACGCCGCCAAAGCCTCACGTATGGCGGAGTATCTCCTTCAGAAAGGCATCTATGTGATCGGATTCTCGTATCCGGTGGTGCCCATGGGCAAGGCGCGCATCCGCACGCAAGTTTCCGCGGCTCACACTATCGATCAGCTCGGCTGGGCCGCCGAAATGTTCGCAGAGGCCGCCGCGAAGGTGGAATAGTTACTTCTTATATTTGACGAATCCAAACGTCAGCTTCTTCTCGACGCCATCCACGCGGTCGAGTCGCACTACCACCTGATAGCCGATCGAAAATTGCCGCCGGTGGCGCACTCCCATAATCTTGCGTACGGTCTCTTTGTATTCGAAACGGTCGCCGGGTAGGGAATCGAGCGGGACCAGGCCCTCGATAAACATATCCTGCAACTCGACGAAGAACCCGAAGCGCGTAATGGAGATGATCAATGCGTCGAACTCGTCGCCAACGCGATCGATCATGAACTTTACTTTTTTCCACTCGACCAACTCGCGCTCGGCTTCGGCGGCGTTGCGCTCGGCCTCTGAGGACTGATCGGCAATAGCATGCAGGTCGGCTTCGTAATGCTTGCCGTCCAGATGTGCACCCAAGATTCGATGCACAATCAGATCCGGGTAACGCCGGATCGGCGAAGTGAAATGCGTGTAGCTGGTGGCAGCCAGCGCGAAATGGCCGACGTTAATGTCGCTATAACGCGCCTGCTTGAGCGAACGCAGCATCAGATAGCTCAAGATGCGTTCCTCCGGTTTGCCCTCAATCTTGGCGACCAACTTCTGATAGTTGCGCGAAGTGAGCAGCGGGTTATCGAGCGCCACCACTTCCGTCTTGAACTTCTTCACCGGCGCCGCGCCCGGCGTGAGCGAGTATCCAAACTGCGTCGCAATCTCCTCGAATTCGATCACACGTTTGGGGTCGGGACGATCGTGAATGCGGAAGATCATAGGTTCCCCCGCTTCCTCAATGTGCGCGGCCACCGCTTCGTTGGCCGCCAGCATGAATTCCTCGATCAGCCGATGCGCGATGTTCCGGGGAGCGCGTGTCACGGCGGTCATCGCGCCGAACTCATCGAATTCGAGCAAGGGCTCGGGTAGATCGAAATCGATCGACCCGCGGCGCTGCCGCTTCTTGTTCAGTAGTAGCGCCAAGTCGCGCATCATCTTGAAACGCGGCACAAGCGCCGCGTACCGCACGTTCAGCTCTGGGTCGCCTTCCAGAACCTTGTGAACCGCCGTATACGTCATCCGCTCGAAGCTGCGGATTACACCGCGCGTGAAGTCCTGCGCCACCACGTCGCCATGGTTGTCGATTTCAAGCAGCGCGCTCATCACCAGGCGATCCTCATGCGGACGCAGCGAGCACTGATCGGTGGATAACTCTACCGGGAGCATGGGCACCGCGCGATCCGGGAAGTAAACACTAGTCCCGCGCAACAGCGCCTCGCGATCGATCGGGCTGCCCGGGCGCACGTAGTAACTCACGTCGGCGATGTGCACATGCAGCGCCCAGTGGCCGTTGGGGAGCCGCTCCACCCACACCGCGTCGTCGAAATCACGCGCCGTCTCGCCGTCGATGGTGACGATATCGTACTCGCGAAAATCGCGCCGCTTGGCGATCTCCTCCTCCGGGATCGGTCCGGGAATCTCCCGCGCCTGCTCCAGTACGTCGTCTGGAAACTGGTGTGGAATGTGATGCGCCCGGATCAGAATCTCGACGTCAATCCCGAAATCATCCGGACGCCCCAGAATTTCGACAACTCGGCCCGCTGGACGATCACCGTCATCGCCGTAATCGACGATCTCAGCGGTTACGATCAAGCCGTCCAGGTCTTCCTCGGAATGCACCTCCACCGGACGGGCGCCTACCCGATTCACAGACCCGCCACCCGGCGGGATCGCCATGCCCTCGGGGATCTCGATCCATTGACGAATCCGCTCGTCATGCGGGATCACATAATTGCCGCGCCGCCGGACGCGGAACTCACCCACAATGCTGCTGTGCGCCCGCTTGACCACTTCGACGATCTCGCCGTGCGCGCGCCCATCACGCTCCAAACGCTTAATGCGAAGCGCCACGCGATCACCGTGCATGGCGCGGTCGGCTTCCTCTTTACCCAGGTAAATGTCGCCCTTCAGTCCCGGAACCGGTTCTTCGGGAGTGACGAACCCGTAGCCATCACGGTGCACACTCAGCCGGCCATGGATCAGGCGCGGCGATTTCTTCTTCTGCGAGTGTCCCCTTTGCAGATGACCCTTGGGATGTGACGGCACGATTCATTTTATAGTGAGAAGGCATATGGACCTGAAGACCGTCCGCCTCGTGATCCCCGAAAACGGCAATATCATCGTGGGCCACAGCCACTTCATCAAGACCGTCGAGGATCTCTACGAAGCCATCGTCAACACCGTGCCGCAGATGAAGTTCGGCATCGCCTTCAACGAAGCCTCCGGCGACTGCCTCATTCGTGTAGACGGCAACGATCCCGAACTCGAAGGCATCGCCACCGAGAACGCGCAAGCCATCGCCGCCGGGCATACGTTCGTGATCGCTTTACGCAACGGTTACCCGATCAACATTCTGGGGCGCATCCGCGAGATCCCCGAAGTCTGCAACATCTTTTGCGCCACCGCGAATCCCGTCGAAGTGATCGTGGCCGAGAGCGAACAGGGGCGGGGAATACTGGGCGTGATCGACGGCAGCTCCCCCAAAGGAATCGAATCCGCCAACGACCGAGAATGGCGCCACGGGCTGCTCCGCAAGATCGGGTACAAGCGGTAAAACTACCTTTAAGGCCAGCAAAAGAGCAGTTTTTGCGCTCCGAAGGGTCCGCTTTTTACCTTTGACTCCCTGAATTTTTGGTGGCATACTACTGCCGTATTGGAGTGTCGGTTTGAGTCTCCGTCCGCTTTTCGGTCCTGCCGTTCCGTCCCGCCGGGTGTCGCTCTGCTGCAGCCTCCATTTACAAGGAGGAACGTAAAGTGAAAAAGCTTTTTGTGGGAAATCTTCCTTACACAGCGAATGAAAACGACGTCCAGAACTTCTTTGCCGATCACGGAGTTACCGTCGATTCCATCACCGTCATGCGCGACCGTTTCACCGGCCAGGCGCGCGGCTTCGGCTTTGCCGAAATCAACGATGACAATGCGGCAGCCCAAGCCGTCGAGGTTTGCCACGGCAAAGAGCTGATGGGCCGGACGCTGGTGGTGAATGAGGCACGCCCCATGGCTCCCCGCGAAGGCGGCGGTGGCGGCGGACGTCCCCAGCGGCGCGAACGCTACTGACTTTCACTACCGGTTCCTCCCCTATCATGGTGAGGATGACTTCCAAGGCCCAGTGGTTGGCTGCCGCTCGTAGTGCCATGCAAACTGAAGCCGCAGCGGTCCTGGCGGCGTCGGATCGCTTGGGCGATAGCCTCTTGCGCGCGGTGGATTTGATCCTCAGCCACACCGGCAAAGTGGTGGTTATTGGCATGGGTAAATCCGGTCACGCAGGTCGCAAGATTGCCGCCACACTGCAAAGTACCGGTACTCCGGCGGTGTTCCTGCATCCCACCGAAGCTGGCCACGGCGATCTAGGCATTTGTCAGCTTGGTGATTGCGTGATCATGATTTCCAAAAGTGGCGCCACCGAAGAGTTGCTGGATCTGATCGCGCCGCTGCGCGGATTCGGCGTGCGCTTCATCGGGATTCTGGGCAACCTGCGCTCGCCGCTGGCGGCAGAAATGGACGCCGTGCTTGACGCAAGTGTCCAGCGCGAGGCCGATCCTGACGGTTACACGCCGACTGCCAGCACCATGGTTGCGCTCGCCCTGGGACATGCGTTGGCCGTCGCGTTGATGCAGGCACGCGGCTTCACCGCCGAGCATTTTAGGCGCTACCATCCGGCCGGACAACTGGGTCACAACCTGCGGCTGCGTGTGCGCGATGTCATGCACCAGGGTGACGAAGTCGCCTGGGCGAATGCAGACGATTCTCTGAAACATGTGGTCATCGAAATGTCGCAGCGGCCGCTGGGCGCCGCGTGCGTGATCGACGACGATCGACGTTTGCTCGGACTGATCACCGATGGCGATGTCCGCCGCGCGCTGCGCAACCACGATGACATCCGTCCGCTACGCGCCGCCACTGTGATGACGGCCTCGCCGGTTCATATCGGTCCCGATGCGCTGGTGCACGAAGCCCTGCGCCTAATGGAAGATCGCCCCTCGCAGATTTACGTTCTGCCGGTGCTCGATGCCGATACGCGAGTCTGCCTCGGCCTGCTGCGCCTGCACGATATTTATCAGGCGCGCCCGGTAGACTGAGGATCGCTAAAGTTTACCCCGCGTCCAGCCGATTCCCGGCAGAGGTATTTCCATGCACATGGCGTTTCTTCCATTGCTAATTTCAGTGGCGGCATTGGCCGGCACGGGAGGAGGCCCGACGGTATACGTAGTCGGAAACCTCGACGGCGTTTTGCCGGGCGATGGTGGAATACTGGTGCTCGATCATGACGCCGTGGTCTTCCGCTCCGGCAAAACCGTGTTCTCGCTTCCCTACGGCGACATCCATAACGTGGAATTAGGGACCCGCGTGATGCCACCAACCGACGCGCCAATTTACAAGGTCTGGCGCTTGCCCAAACGCTTCCTCACAGAGCGCCCCATGCATCAAATGGTGAACTTTCAGTTCGCGGATAAAGCCGGTAATGACCAGACCATGACGCTGGAGTTCGAAGAAGCCACGGCTAACCAAACGCTGATCGAAATCGAAATCCGGCAGGGTAAACGCGAGCGCCCGAAGCACGCCACCAATGGCGATTCCTGGTGGGGCGACAGCGCCTGGAAAACCACTTCCAACAACAACACCGTAACTCCCGAATCGTTGGGGAACACTACTAGAAAGTAGCGTATCGCAAGCCATCGCGCGAAAGAACCACGCAGTGGTTATGTTATTCTGAGACCGGTTCCGCGCGCCCATGCGTTTTCGCACTGTACTGGCTATCGCTCTAGCGGGGTTGGCCGCCCTCGGCGTGCTGTGGGGACAAAAGCCGTTCCGCGAGTGGCCCGCTATCGAGTACGAAAAGTTCCCCCTTCCCCCTGACGCCAATCGTCCTGCGGAGTGGACACGCGCGCGATTGCGTTACCCCGATATTCTCGGCTACACCTTGCATGGCAGCGGCCGCTACCCGGGTTTTGCCGGCTACTGGACCATGGATTACCCACGATCAGACCGGCACTTATTACAAGGTGTTAGGCGTCTGACGCGCATCGATTCGCGGTCGACCGAACAGGTGGTGGATCTCGACGGCACCGGTGAAGTGAATAACTGGCCCGTGCTGTATGGCGTCGAAGTGGGCCACTGGCTGCTGCCCGAAGACCAAGCTCAGCAGTTGCGCGAGTATTTGTTGAAGGGCGGCTTCTTCATGGTCGACGATTTTCACGGTACCGAAGCCTACCGCGGCGTGCGCGAGTGGGATACCTTCGTCGACAGCATGACCCGCGTATTCCCCGACCGTCCGATCGAAGACATTCCCGACAACGATCCCATCTTCCACACTATCTATGATCTGCAGGAGCGCTTCCAGGTTCCCGGCGAGCAGTTTTTGGAAACCGGCCTAACGTATGAAGGCGGTGCGACCGGCATCACGCCGCATTGGCGCTGCATCCGCGACAACAAGGGACGCATCATGGTCGCGATTTTCCACAACATGGATCTGGGCGACGCCTGGGAGCACTCCGACAACCCGCTGTATCCCGAGAAATACGCATCGCTGGCCTACCGCATCGCGATGAACTATTTCATTTACGATTTGACGCATTGAAGTTCACCTCCGAAGAAAGAGATTCTGAGACGCTACTAATCGAGCGAGATAGTCGAGTCACAGAAGCGGTAAGAAGGGAGGAAGCGGAACAGCATTAATGTGCAGATGATTGGAAGATCGTTAGTGATCGCTTTCGCTCTCTTTGTAGTCCGCTTCATTGCAGCGGAAGCGGTCCTTCAGCGTGCGAAGCGAACCGCGTCAGGACTGCGTTTTCCTGTGGGGATAGGTCTCAGAATCCTGTTCCGATTAGGGGGTCCTTTTCTCATCTTTGTCGGCTATAAGATGACACAGCAGGCCTCGGATCACTTTGACTGGGTGGTGGCCGTGCTCGTTGCAGTCATGGGCCTGGGGTGCATTCTTGGCGAGCCCGGCGAGATCGAGGTGACGCCCAGTGCTTTAGTTCAAAAGTCATTGTTGGGGATGAAAAAAAAAATGATCCGATGGGAAGGAGCAGCGGCTAGTTATCCCGCTGCCTTGCGGCAAGTGCTGGTTGTAGGGGCCGATGGAACGAATATCACGCATTCGCAACATCATGTTGGTCAAAGCGAGTTCCTGTACCAACTCCTGCAGCACAACGTTCACGTCCAATCGTGACTATCAATATGATCGTATCGGCTACTTGTACGATCCCGGAAATCCGCTTCACCTCCAAAAAAGAGATGCCGAAACCATCCTCGATTTACGCAAGTCTGTACCCAACCGCGTCGAAACGAACGCTAGAGGCTCAGCGGTAGGCGTCCTTGCGGTCGAGGACGCGTTCAATCTTGAGGTGATCGCCGTGATCGCGGAAAAATAGGCGGTGGTCCTGGGTGCGCAGGCGGAGTAGCGGTGGAGTGACGCCTTTGAGTTGCTTGGTTGCGCCTTCGCCAGTGAGGGCGTAGCGACCGAGCGTCTTGAGAATCTGAATGGCGATCGGCTGCTCAATCGCGCGGACGTCGGCTTTTGCCTGCTCGGTCCATACGATGCGCTTGCCCATTACGGCTCGCGGCTCATCTTTTCCCAATCGGTCATGGTAAGTCCGAACTCGGCGAGCACCTGTTCATGGGGGATGGGCTCGTTGTGTTTGCTCCATTCGTCGGCCTCTGCGATGGCCTTTGCTTCGGCGGGACTTAGAGTATCCATATCTTCTATGGGCGAAATCATCGTCTCTAGCAGCTGCACCACGGCGGCGAGTTGGCTAGGGCCTAGCCGCTCCAGCAGTTCCACCGCGTGCTGCTTGTCGCTCATGCTCGTTGCTCCAATCGCCGCATTGCCTCGTTATGGGGAACGCCTTTGCCGCCGTTTTTTTGCAGGGAAGTATGCGCTTGAGACACCGCCCGACGCTCAGAATCGGTTTCGGGCTCGTCATCGAAGGGCGCATCTAGGAGCGTTGCTTTATTCGGATCGACGATACTTTCCAGAAATCCGATCACAGCAGAAATTTGCGTTTCAGGAAGGCGGTCAATCAACTCGTGGGCCTGCTGGCGAGTGTCGCTCATCGCATCTCCTTGACACCTATTCTACTCCGCGACGCGCAGCGGGCAATCGCTCCCGAGTTAGCTTCCTTCGGCAGTCGTCCATTTCCAATGCCTGTGCTATCCTGAAGCCGTTCTTAAAGAGTCTTAATGCGTCTTCGCTCGCTGCTTTGGCTGTTTTTGGGTGCAATCGCCGGATGGGGCGTGCTTCGGGCGCAAAAACCCTTCAAGGCCTACGTGGGCGCCGAGTATGAAAACTTCGTGCTCCCCCCAGATTGGCAGAAACCCGCTGAGTGGACTCGGGCGCGGCTGATTTATCCGTCTTTTTTCTCGGTTCATGGCATTCGCGACGGCTACCATCGCTGGACCATCGATTACCCCCGTTCGGACCGACACTTGCTCCAAGGTATGCGCCGTTTGACGCGCGTCGATACGCGCTCGGTGGAGCAAAGCGTCGAACCGGATGGCGACGACGAGATCTATAACTGGCCTTCTATGTATGCAGTGGAGGTCGGATATTGGAACCTGAGCGATCAGCAGGCCCGCCAGTTGCGCGAATTTCTGCTGCGCGGCGACTTCCTGATGGTGGACGATTTTCACGGCACCGTCGAGTGGAACAACTTCGCTGCCGGGATATCGAAGATCTTTCCGGACCGCGACATCGTCGATATTGATAACAAAGATCCCATCTTCCACGTCGTATATGATCTAGACGATCGTTTTCAGATTCCGGGGATGCAGTACATCTTCACCCGGTCTTTGCACGAGTACGACGGGTTCCAGCCTAAGTGGCGCGGTGTCTATGACGACAAGGGAAGAGTGATGGTGGCCATCTGTCATAATATGGATCTCGGTGACGCTTGGGAGAACTCTGACGATCCCAGGTATCCCGAGAAATTTGCGTCGCTGGCGTACCGTATCGCAGTGAATTATTGGACTTATGATTTAACGCACTAGACATCAGACGACAGACCAGGTTTGAGCGAAATGTTTGAGTTCCTGTTCAAGTATCCGGAAGCGGTCTTCTCACGCGGCACGTTCGTGCTGCTGGGAGGTTGGCCCATATGGTTGCTGGCGCTAGCGATCCTCGCTGCCGCAGCCGGGTTCGGTTGGGTGGTGTGGCAGAGGGCGGGTTCGGGACACCTGGCGGGTGCACGATCGGCTGCGGTCTGGATACTCCAGACACTGCTCGCGTCCGTGCTGCTTCTGATGCTGTGGCACCCCGCTTTGAGCGTGGCTACGCTACGTCCGCAGCAGAATATCGTTGCCGTGGTAGTCGACGATTCCTCCAGCATGGCGCAGACGGATGAAGCCGGCGGAGCCACTCGCCGGGCGAGTGCTGTCAATGTCCTCAACTCCGGCCTTATTAATGATTTAAAGAGTAAATTTCAGGTTCGACTTTATCGAATGGGCGATCATCTGGATCGTGTCGACAAGCCGGAACAGTTCACCTCCTCAATCCCAGCGACCCACATCGGCGATGGTTTAAAACAGGTGGTGGCCGATGCCGCCAGCCTTCCCATCGGTGCAGTCGTGCTGATGAGTGACGGCGCCGACAATTCGGGTGGAGTCGATCTGGAAACCGTTTCCGAAATCCGCCGCCAGCGCATTCCTATTCATACGATCGGTTTCGGCAAGGAAAAAGCCGCGCACGATGTTGAAATCAGCGACGTGCAGGTGCCCGCCCGCGCTCTTCCCGATTCTCGCCTGTCGGCCATCGTTAGCTTCCATCAGAATGGCTACGCCGGGCAAAAGGCCAAGCTGACCGTCAAGGAAGGCTCGAAGATTGTCGCGCAACAGATTGTCACGCTGAAGAAGGACGGGCAGGAACAGAGCGAGACACTCCTCTTCAATGCCGGCACCGCAGGCGTCAAGTCGATCGAAACCTCCATCGATCCGCTAGCGGGCGAGGAAAGCGCCAAGAATAATCTGGTCACGCGGCTTGTGAACGTGGACGCGCGCAAGCCCCGCATTCTCTACTTCGAAGGCGAACCGCGCTGGGAGTTCAAGTTTCTCCGCCGCGCGGTCGAAGACGACCGAACGATTGATCTGGTCACTATCCTGCGCACCACCCAGAACAAGATTTACCGCCAGGGCATCGCGAACCCGGACGAACTGAAAGACGGCTTCCCCACCAAGGTCGAGGAATTATTCGGCTTCGACGGTCTGATCATCGGCAGCGTCGACGCCCCCTATCTGACTCCGGGACAACAGACGCTGATCAAGGATTTCGCCGATCGCCGCGGTGGCGGCATTCTATTTCTCGGCGGCAAGGACGCGCTATCGGACGGAGGCTGGAAGCAGTCGGCCGACGTCGAGCTGTTACCAACCATTCTTCCCGATCGCAAAGACACCTTCGTCCGCGTGGGCGCAACGGTGGAGCTGACTGCGCCCGGCCGCGACAGCCTGATCACGCGTCTGGTCGAGGATCCAGCCAAGAATGTCGAACGCTGGAAAACGCTTCCTTATTTGATGAATTTCCAGGATATCGGCCAGCCCAAACCCGGCGCCGTGGTGCTCGTAGACGCCAAGCCCACCACCGGCGGGCGCGTACCGATGCTGGTGACGCAGAATTTTGGTCGCGGCCGCACCGCGATTTTCGCTACGGGTGGTAGCTGGCGCTGGCGGATGCTGCAGCCGTTAACCGACAAGAGTCACGAGATGTTCTACCAGCAGCTATTGCGCTGGCTGGTGTCCGATACGCCGCGCAAGGTCATCACATCCACGCCCAAACAGTTACTCTCTGACGATTCTCACGTCAGCTTGCGCGCCGAGGTACGCGACCGCACTTATTTGCCCGCGTCCGACGCCAAGACCGAAGCGCACATACTCGGTCCTGACGGCATCGCCGAAGCCGTCGAAATGCGTCCCGACGCGACCGAAGCCGGTGTCTATACGGCGGATTGGACGACACCCAAGCCTGGTTCGTATTTGGTGGAAGTGGTCGCCAACCGTGGCGGCGAAGAACTGGGCCGCGACACCATGACGATTCGCCGCGAAGATGGCGTGGCGGAAAATTTCCACGTTCAGCAGAATCGCGAATTGCTGGAAAAACTATCATCGGAGACCGGCGGCCGGTACTATACTCCGCAAGATGCGTCAAAATTAGGGAAGGACATCAGTTACTCGGATGCCGGCATTACGGTACGCGAGACGCGCGACCTGTGGGACATGCCGATCGTATTCCTGTTGCTGTTGAGCCTGCGCGCCGGTGAATGGTTGCTGCGTAGAAAGTGGGGTGTAATTTGAAGAGGCTCTCTTATGTTGCCCTGCTCCTCGCTACCGCCGGAGCGCTGCGGGCCGATACCTACTACGTCACGATTGCCGGCCTCGGCGGCGAGGCTGAATACGAGCAGCGCTTCACCGGTTGGGCCGCGGACCTCGACAAGACTCTGAAGAGCGAGCCGTCTTCGCACGTGATCACGCTCTCCGGCGCCCAAGCCACGCGCGCCAATATTCAAGCGAAGCTCGGCGATCTTGCGAAACAGACGAAAGCCGACGACCATCTGGTTGTCATGCTGATCGGTCACGGCACCTTCGACGAAAGTGATTACAAGTTCAACATTCCTGGCCCCGATGTTACCGCCACCGAACTTAATTCGCTGCTCGATAAGATCCCGGCGCAGCAGGCCGTGGTCGACATGACGAGTGCCAGTGGCGGGGCTCTTTCAACGCTGCAGAAACCCCGGCGCATCGTTATCGTCGCAACGAAATCCGGCACCGAGAAAAATGCCACGGTATTCCCGCGCTACTTCATCGAAGGCCTGCACGATCCCGCCTCCGATGCCGACAAGAACGAAATCATCACTGTGCTCGAAGCCTTTCGCTATGCCGAAGCGAAAACCGCCAAGTTTTACGAT